>Ga0308175_100003057_pt1 | contig 11543 bp, 10 predicted proteins | sample PhyCR1_3_FD_203893 | JGI IMG/M metagenome (GOLD analysis project Ga0308175, IMG submission 203893) | Soil microbial communities from UC Gill Tract Community Farm, Albany, California, United States - DLSLS.C.R1 | ecosystem: Environmental > Terrestrial > Soil > Agricultural land | place: USA... | reverse complement strand
CCCGAAGCGTGAGCAGGCGCTGCTCGGCCGCCATCCCTTCCAGCCGGGCCGACTCGGTGGCGCGCTCCGCCTCGAGGCGCGCGGTCTCGTCTGCGTGCCCGGCCGCGCGGGCCTGCGCCTCGCGGGTTCTGAGGGAGTCGACCCGCCGGCCGGTCTCGAGCGCGGCACGCTCGAGGTCGAGATCCCGGACCTGCAGCAGCGGCATCCCGGCCTCGACCCGGGCGCCCTCCCGCACATAGACGCCGGCGATGATCCCGCTGTCGGGCGCGGTGAGTCGGACCGAAAGCGCCGGCGCCACGGCGAACGGCCCGGTCACCGTGATGGGTCGGGGAATGACGGCGCCGACGAGGAGCACCGCCGCCAGACCGAGGGCCGCGCGGTCCCGCAGTCGGCGGCCGGCGATCCGGGCGTGGGACTCCCGCCAGGCCTGGGCCACGGTCTGCAGTCCGCTTCGAATCGCGTCCCGCGCCATGAGCCACATGCCGATTGCGAACAGCGCCACGCCGGCAGCCCCCAGCGCGCGATCCATCCAGCCGTAGACCGTGCCCGCGACCAGCAGCATGATCGACGTGATGTACCACAGGGCGAGCAGGCTGTAGATCAGGAAGATCCGCTGCTCGCGCTCGTCGGCGGGCGGCATGGGGAGATCCAGCCGGAGCACGCGGGCCTTCACCAGCCAGGTGAGGTGCGCGAAGGCGCGCTGGCGCAGGTTCGGCACTTCCAGCCAGTCGCTCAGCGCGAAGTAGCCGTCCAGCGGAATGAGCGGGTTGGCGTTCATGACGATGGTGGTGACCCCGCCGATGAGGACCGCGCTGAGCGCCAGGTGCGAGATCAGCGAGTCGGGGGTCGCCGCCCACCACACGATGGCCGCCAGGCTGGCCGCGACCAGCTGAATCCAGGAGCCCGCCGCCGTCACCCAGAGACGCGCCTTGAGGTCGGGAAAGGTCCACGCGTCGTTCACGTTGCAGAAGAAGGCCGGCTCGAAGTACAGCAGCATCGCGCCGATCTCGTGGACCTCGCCCCCGAAGTACTTGCAGGTATAGCCGTGGCCCAGCTCGTGAATGACGATGATGACGGCGGCGGCCAGATACAGCGTGAGAAACTGTCCCAGCGAGTAGCGGAAGTGGTACATGTCGCTGAACGCCGTGGACACCTCGGACCACTTGCTCGCGGTAATGACGAGGTAGACGGCGAACAGAAAGATCGACGCGATCAGGAACTCGCGGGTGAACATCCAGCGGAGATAGGGGATGGTGCGGTTCATGAACGCGTCCGGATCCCCGACGCTCCAGCGCATGCGGAAGATGTCGGTGTCCTTGCCTTCGGCGACCTTGAGCCGCTGCCGCCGCTGCGCGCGGAGCCGCTCCATCAGCAGGACCGAGCGCTCGCCCACGGTCCGCTCGAGCAGGCCCATCGTCTTGAGCTTGGCCGCGAACTTCTCGACTGTGGCCGCGGAGAGCCGGACCCCGTCATCGCTCAGGGCGGCCGCGATCTCCCCGGCGCTCCGCGCCCCGTCGAACTGCTGCAGGACGCGCACCTCGATCGGCCGAAACCGGAAATATTTCCGGGTTTTGGGGTCTTTGATGATGAAGCTCTGCTCGCCCCGGTAGGTCTGCTCGACGATGGTAAGGTCGGGACGGAGTGTGGGGGCGCTCACGGGGAAGCTCGCACCACCTTCTCGCCGGCCGCGATGCCGCTCACGACCTCGACCCGGTCGCCATCGAGGTCGCTGCCGAGCGTCACCGCCCGGAGCGTCGGACGATTGTCGTCCCACACCAGCGCGTAGCCGTCCTTGGCCACCGCGGCCTTGGGAATGGCGACCACCCGTCGCCGCTCCGCGCCGAGCTGGACCGTGACGCTGCTGCCCGGGGTGAGCGCCGCGCCGGACCCGAGCTGCAGCACCAGCTCGCGCGTGCCGCTGGCCGCGTCGATCACCGGCGACGCGCGCACCACCTTGGCCGAAGCGCTCGCGCCACCGGCGGTGAGGATCCGGGCCGAGGTCCCCACTCGGATGCCGGCCGAGGCGGTTTCCGGCACTCGGACGGCGGCCAGCACCGGGGCGAGCGCGGTGACGCGGAACAGCGAGTCGCCCGGGTTGACCAGCCGCTGCACCCGCGCCATGCGCGCGGTCACCACGCCGTCGAACGGGGCGACGATGCGGGTCAGATCGTAGTCGCGCTGCGCCTTCCGCAGCGCCAAGTCCGCCGCGCGGTGCTCGAACTCGACCTGCTCGGAGTCGGCGCGCGTGACCACGCCCGCCGTGGCCAGCGCGCGCTGCCGCTCTACCCGCTGCGACGCGTTGGCCGCCTGTTCCCGGGCCTGCGCCAGCGCGATCTCCTGATCGGTGCTCTCCAGCCGGGCGATCAGCTGCCCGGCCGACACGCGGCTGCCGATATCCGCCAGAATGCTCACCACCTGCCCCGAGCTCCGTGCGACGACCGCCGCGTCGTGCTCGACGTAGAGCTGGGAAGGAAGACTCAGAGGCCGGTCGACGGTGGTACTCTCCGCGGTCTCGATGCTGCCGGGCCCGCTGGCCGGCAAGGTGGCGGCGGCCGCCGTCTGGATGGTGCTGCTCCGGCCGGCGGGGGCATCGTCGCCCCCGCCGCAGGCGGCCAGCAGGATCGCGAGCGGCAGGGCGGGGCGGGCGCGGGGGCGGTTCACGACCAGATCCTCCACCAGAAGAGACGCGCCCACCTGGCCGGTCCCCGGATCAGCCGGGTGCCGGCGGAGGCGGGGTCGGTGAGCACACGAACGTAGGCCACCATGCTGGGCCTGAGCGCGCCGTCGGCGTTGGGCACCAGCGCGCGCACCGGATAGAGAACAGCGTCGCCGCTGTCGGCCGGGGCCGGCGCCACGGAGAGGACCCGTCCTACGAAGGTCCGCTGCGGCACGGCATCGACCCTGAGCCGCACCTGCTGTCCGGGACGGACCCGGCCGATATCCCGCTGGGAAATCCCGAAGTCCAGCTCCAGCGAGTCGGTGCGGCCGATGCTCAGAAGCTCGTCGCCCTCCTGCAGCGAGGTGCCCACTCGCTCGGTGACGCGCGGGGTCAGCACCACCCCCGGAACCGGCGCGCGAAGGGTGGTGAGCTCGATCTCCTCGTCCAGCAGCGCCACCTCGCGCCGAAGCGCGTCGCTCCGGAGGCGGTGGAGGCGCTCCTCGGCCGGGTCGCCGCGGCTCGCGGCCAGCGAGGCCATCCGGTCGGCGGCCGCGACCTCGGCCGCCGTGGCCTCGCGATCGGCTCGGAGGCTGGTGGCCCGCAGGTAGGCGACGGGCGTTCCCCGGGCCACGGACGCGCCCTCCGTCACCGGGATGCGCTCCACCACGCCCGCGACCAGCGCCCGCACCGGCGCGAATCCCATGGCGCGGAAGGCGGCGCCTTCGCCCGGCACCCGGAGCGGCCAGCGGATCAGCACCAGGGCCGCGAGCGCGACCACGGCTACGGCGGCGTAGATCTGGAGCCGCCGTCGAGGGATGGTCCGGAATGCTTCGCGCTTGGCGGCAAGCGCGCCCAGCGCGTCCACCATGGGCACCTGGTGATAGAGCTGGGCGTTGCGGAGCGCCACCGCCGTCTGGTTCGCCAGAATGGTGGCGACCTCGCGCTGCGACGGGTTGGCGAACTCGGGCGTGGCGGACTCGAACACCAGGACGCCGAGCACGCCTTCCTCGTCCTTGAGCGGCAGGTAGAGCCCGCTCTCGACCCGGTCGCTCTCCAGGTCCTGGCCGAAGATGGTCACGAACATTCGCTCCGCGTCCGAGCCCGGGGCCACTCGCTCGGCGAGGTAGAGCAGCTCGCCGCGGCCCGCCGCCCACTCGGCCCGCGCCACGAGGTCCTGGAGCTTGGGGTCCTTGGCGTCGACGGTCTCCTCACCCGCCACCGCGCGGATATCGCACTTGCCCTTCTCGTACAGGGCCACCGCCGCCCGGTCGAACGCCAGTGCCCGCGAGGCGAGGTTCACCACCGACTGGAGCACGCGGTCCAAGTCCAGAGTGGCTGTGATCTCGCGGCTGATCTCCAGCACCACCGCCAGGTCGCCCGCCCGCTTACCCGCTGCGTGAAGCTGGGCGTTTCTCAGCGCGACCGCGCTCGCCGCGGCCAGTCCCTCCAGCAGGTCGCGGTCGTGCTCGTCGAACATTCCGTCACCGGTGACCTTGTTGGTCACCTGGATCGCGCCCACCGTGGTGTCGCCCGCTACCATGGCGGTGGCCATGACATTGAGCGCGACCGAGTCGCCCTCGGCGTCGGGGTTCTGCTGGAACCGGGGGTCCTCCTGCGCCCGCGTCACGATCGTGGTCTTCTGCTGCTGGGCGACGTCGCCCACGAAGCCGGTGCCGATCGGCACCTCGGCGCCGACCAGGCGGTCGCCCCGGCCACCGACCGCGATGCGGCAGCGCAGCACGTCGCCGTCGGCGAGCCAGATGGACCCGCCTTCGGCGCCCACCGCCGCAAGCACGCGGTTGAACACCTTGGGGACCAGCTCGTCGAAATCGAGCGATGCGCCCAGCTCCAGACTGATGGAGTGGAGCAGTCGCAGGCGCTCCACTTCCTCGCGGAGCTCGTCGGTCGGCGTGGCTGGTGCGCTCATGTCGGATGATTTGAGGGAGGCATGAACGACGGGCTCCGGCCTGCCCGAATCGGGAAGCCGGAGCCCGTTGCCGCCCGCGCAAGCGGGCGGGAGAACCACGCCGGAGTTACATGGCCTTCATCGGCGCGATCTTCTCTTCGAGCTCTTCCACGCCCAGCTCGACGTCCTTGGCGGGGACCGGCTTCTTCGGCTGCTGTTCGGTGGTCTTCGACCGGGACTGCTCGTCGTGCTTGCTCATGATAGCGCTCGTTTCAGAGAAGGTCGAGGGTGATGGCGCCGGTAGTTTAGCGGCCGCCGGCCTTGATGCCCAGCTGGCTGGGGGCGATCCGCGCCTCGAGTTCCTCAACCGACAGCTCCACCGCCTCGGCGTCCTTGCCCGTCGCGTTGCGAAGGGTGGCCTTCTGCTCGGGGGTCAGTTCGATCCGGATGGAATCCTTGGCGTTTGACATCGGGAGCTCCTGGTGTGGGTCGCGGGATCCGGGTGGCCGTAGCAACTGGAGACGAACCTAGAGCCCGCCCGTGAAAAGATCGTGATTGGCTACTTGCCGTTCCAGGATTCACCGGTAGCTTAGGCAGGGTCTACCCCCCTGGACCCCCCGTGTCCGCGTTCCTGCTCCGCCTCTTTGGTACACCCATGCTCGCCGCCGGCGAGGCCCGGGAGCGTGCCCTGCCGCTCGGCGCCAAGCCGCTGGCGCTGCTCGCCTACCTGGTGCTGGAGCGCCGCCCCCACAGCCGGGAGTCACTGGCCGGGCTGCTTTGGGGTGAATCTCCCGAGAACGAAGCCCGCGCCTCACTCCGCCAAGCCCTTAAACAACTTCGAGATGTGCTCGGTGACCTGCTCCATGCCGAGCGGGCCCTGGTGGAGGTGACCGCTCCGCTGGCCTGCGATGTGCTCAGCTTCCGCGACGCCGTCGAGTGCGATCCCGCCAGCGCCGCCGGCTTCGCCGTTCCCCGGTTTTTCGAAGGCGCGTCGGTCCGGCGCGCGCCCCAGTTCGAGGAATGGGTCTCCTCGACCCGAGGCGACCTGCTGCGCCTCTACCACGAGGTGCTGGCCCGTTTGGGACAGGCGGCCATGACGCAGTGCCATTGGCGGGAAGCCATGGAGCTTGCCGATCGCTGGCTACTCAGCGACCCGGTGTCGGATCAGGCCGCCCATCTAGCCATCGAGGCGCGCTATCTCTCGGGCAATCGTGCGGGTGCGCTCGCGAAGTTTGCCGAGTATCGGGATCTCCTGGCGCGCGAGGCGGGCTGCGAGCCCGACCGCTCGCTCCAGGCGCTGGTCCGGCGGGTGGAGGCGGACCGGGCAACCACCGAAGCGCCGCCGATCACCGACGAGTGGTATACCCGGGCGCCCACGTTCGAGGCCAGCCAGGTGGGTCGGGAAGGACAGTGGAAGTCGCTGACCGGCGCATGGAAGGCCGTGCTACGGGGCCGGGGCCGCATCATCCTGATCGATGGTGAGACGGGGGTGGGGAAGACCCGCCTGACGGACGAGTTTCTCCGTTGGGTCGTGGCCGAAGGTGGAACGGCGCTTCGCGGTCGGAGCTATGACCGGCGCGCCGGCACGCCTTACGAACCGGTGGTGGAGGTGCTCCGGTGCGCCCTCGCGGCGCCAGGCATCGCCGGGGCGGCGCCCGAGTGGCTGGTGGAGGTGGCCCGGCTGGTCCCCGAGCTGCGCGACCGGTTCCCCGCGCTGCCCCTGGCCGCGGAGCCGCACGCCGCCGAGAGCTGGCGCCTGTTCGAGGGGGTGGCCCAGCTGCTCGTAGCACTCGCCGCCGAGCGGCCGGTGGCGATCGTGGTGGACGATCTCCAGTGGTGTGACGAAGACAGCTGCAACCTGATCCGGTTCCTCACTCGCCGGCTGGAGCACTCGCAGGTGCTGTGGCTCGGCGTGATCACGCCGGGAGAGGTCGAGCGGGACGCCCCGGCCAACCGGCTTTGCCGGGCCCTCCGCGCCAAAGGCCACGCGGAGGTGGTCTCGGTCGGTCCCCTCGGCGAGGACGAGGTCTGGCAGATGGTCAGGGAGATGGGCCAGGTGAGTGCGCCCAACGGTGGCCGACGCCTGGCCGCGCGGCTCCATCGCATCACGGCCGGGAATCCGTTCCATCTGATCGAGCTGCTCAAGACCATGTTCGCCCAGGGGCTCCTGGCCATGGACGAGCACTCGGGCGAGTGGATCGTGGTGTCCTCGGAGGTCGGGGCCGGGCGCGAGGTGCCGGTGTCGCAGACCGTGCAGGACGTCATCGCCGAGCGGGTGGATCGGCTCTCGTCGGAACTTCGCGATGTACTGATCACGATCGCGGTGGGGGGCGGGGCCTGCCGGCCGGATGTGCTGTCCCATGTTCACGGCATCTCCCGGCTGCACGCCGCGGCGGTGGGGGATGCGCTGGTGGACCGGCGGCTCGTCGTGGAGGAGGGCGGGAGCTACCGGTGCATCCACCCGGCCATCGCCCACCTGATGCGCGACGGCCTCACCGCCTCGCGGCGGCAGGAAGTACATCGCTCGCTCGCGCTCGCGCTCGAGCTGGTGACGCCGCCCGAGGATCTGGCTGGCTCGGCCGGCGAGATCGCCCGGCATGCCGAGCGGGGCGGGGAACGTGAGCACGCGTACCGCTATGCCCGTCTGGCGGCCGAGGGTGCGGTAAGCCGGTACGCCTACGCGGAGGCGTTGGCGTGGCTGGACCTCGCCGCCTCGTCGGCCAAGGGGCCGGAACAGGCCGAAGGGATCGATCTGCTCACCGCGGAGGTCATGGAGCGCGCCGGGTGGAGCGAAGCGCCCAGCCGCAAGGCCATGCCGGTCACGCGGGAGATCGCGAGCGAGGATCTGGACCTGCGGGTGCGGAGCTAGCCGACTCGCGGTCCTGCTTCACCCGGGCCGGACATCGAGTGGACTTCGTTGAAGCCGACCGTGGAGAGAGTGATCACGGTCGTGTACAGCGCGCCCGGCAGTCGCCAGCCCTCGATCAGCAAGTAGCCGGCGGTGCCGACGACCAGAGCCGAGCACAGACGAGCCGTCGCGATGTCGAACGGCCGAGGGGGCCGCTCGTTGCAGTCAACTCGAGGATTGGCAGAGGGACCATGTCACGCGTCACCCCGGTTGGTTTGGCCGCGCTGCTCCTGTGCGCCGCTTGCGACAATCTCTCCCTTCCCGCCCGGTCTGCCCAGGCCGAGCGGGATACGTCGCTCAATACTCCGGCGCCTCCGCCCAAGCCGGCCCGTGGCGCGTCCGAACGCACCGTGACACAGCGGGCCGCCCTCGACCCCGCGGAGGCGGCAGAGCGTCTCGCGGCGGTGCGTCGGGGCCTTCGGCGCCTGGTCGTGGCCGAGGAGACCTACTATGCCGAGAACGGGGTCTACACCGACGACGTCGCCCGAATCGGGTACTCGCCGGAGGCGGGTACCGATGTCCGGTTTCTGTGGCTCACCCGCGCGGGCTGGGCCGCGAGCGGCAGCGATCCCGGCCTGGCCGGGCGGGACTGCGTGATCTATGTGGGCCGCGCCCACGGACCGCCCACCACCATGCACGACGTGCGACAGGGCCGCGAGGGAACTCCGGTGTGCGACGGCGTTCCGTCCCGCCCCGCGCCCTCGGTAGCGCCGCAGCCGGCCGCGGCCGCCGAGGGGCCGGCCCCCAGCTCGGCCGATACCGGCAGTGCTCTCGACGGCGTGGATCCGACGGTGCAGATGCGGGTGGACCTGAGGAATCTGGTCCGGTCGCAGGACACCTACTATGGCACCCAGGGCATCTACTCCCGGCGCACCGAGCCGTTCGCGCTCCAGTACCTGTGGCACAAGGGTGTGAAGATCTCGATCCTGAGCGCCAACGACGCCGCCTGGTCGGCCCGGGCGGAGCACGTGGCGCGGCCGGGCAAGAGCTGTGTCATCTGGCTCGGGCCGGTGGCCCAGCGGCCGGCCACCGAGGCGGAAAAGCACACCACCGACCAACCGGGCACGCCGGTCTGCGACAGCTGAAGCAGGACGGTCGGTAGCTCACGCTCCGGCTCGCACCGCGCCGCCGCCGTAGCGCACTGCCGTCATCTCCGCCAGGATCGCCAGCGCGGTCTCGGCGGGCTGGCGCCCGCCCAGATCGAGGCCGATCGGACCGTGCACCCGCGCGATCTGATCGGCCGTGAACCCCGCAGCCTGGAGCCGCTCGCGTCGGGCGGCTTGCGTCTTTCGCGAGCCTATCGCCCCGATGTATCGCGCCGGCGAACGGAGTGCCAGCTCCAGAGCCGGCTGGTCGAACTTGGGATCGTGCGACAAGACGCAGACGAAGCATGACGCGTCGAGACCGATCCGGGCGAACGCGGCTTCGGGCCACCCGAGCACGAGTTCCTCGGCGTCGGGAAACCGTTCCCGAGTCAGAAAGGCCGGCCGCCCGTCGGCCACGATCGTGTGATAGCCCAGGGCCCGGGCCAACGGCACCAGAGCCGCGGCGATGTGCACCCCGCCGAAGATCACCAGCCGAGCCTGACGGGGGAACACTTCCAGGAACACGCTGGCTGGCCCCGCGGGTGTCTCGATGGTCGTGGTGTGGCTGGTCTCCCGTGCCAGCGCGGCCAGCGCCGCGTCTCGCACCGCCGCGACGGGCAGCGAGGCATCCAGGCTGCCTTCGACGCGGCCGTCCTCGCGGACCAGCACTCCAGCGCCGGCGCCGGCCCCATCGACCACCGTGGCGACCACCTCGCTGCCCGCCCCGCGAGCCGCCGCCAGGACCTGGGGTCGAATGGCAGGCTCGACCAACAGCGTGATCGTTCCCCCGCACGCGAGACCGACCTCGCATGCGCGGGCGTCGCTCACGCCGAAGCTCACCAGCTTGGGAGACCCCCGCGCGATGGCGTTGCCGATCTCGAGCACCGTCGCCGCCTCGACGCAGCCACCCGAGACCGATCCTGCCATCTCTCCGTCGGCGGTGGCCACCATCGAGGACCCTTCCCGTCGTGGGGCCGAGCCCCACACGCTCGTCACCACCGCGCGACCGACGGGCCGGCCTGATGCGGCAAGGCGGTCGTAGTCGAGGAGGATGTCGCGCATGGGCTCCGTTCTGCGGGCGCACGGACAGTCGGGCATCTATGCAATGGGCGATCGGACATTCGGGCGGCCGCGCAGTAGATCGGCCCCCATGGAACGTTAATCACGAGGACCGGAATCACGAGGCGGTCGCGGGCTCCAGGCAACCGCCCTTCCGGGGGTGACCGACCCGCGTCCAGGCAACCGTCGTCTTCCATCTCCAGGGTCTAACGCCGGCCTGTTTTGCGAACCATTATTGCCTGACATGAAACGCTTCGATTGTGCCGCGGTGGTGTTCGACCTCGACGGTGTGCTGGTGGATTCCACCGCCTACGTCGAACGGCAGTGGCGCCGCTGGGCCAGCTCGCGCGGCCTCAGGCCCGAGCCTTTCCTGCGCGTGTGCCACGGCCGCCGCGCGCTGGAAACCATCAGGATAGCCGCGCCTCACCTCGACGCCGAGGCTGAAGTGCGCGCCTTCGTGCCGCTCGAGGAGGAAGGCCCCGCCGAGCCGCTGGGACCGTTGCCCGGAGCGCTGCGGCTGCTGACCGCGCTACCGTCCGGAACCTGGGCGGTCGCAACCAGCGGGATCCGGCCGGTGGCCACGAGCCGGCTCCGCCGAGCGGGACTGCCGATTCCCCCGATACTGGTGTGCGCCGAGGATGTAACCCGCGGGAAGCCCAGCCCCGATGCCTACCTGCTGGCCGCCCGGAGCCTGGGGTGTGTGCCTGAGCAGGTGCTGGTGGTGGAGGATGCCCCGGCGGGAATCCAGGCCGCCCGTACCGCCGGCATGGCCGTCGTCGGGCTCACCACCACGCACCCGGCCCCCCTGCTGGACGCCGACGCGCGGGCTGCGTCGCTGGTTGGGGTGCACCTTGGCCGCGTGGATCGGGCCGCAGACGGCCGCGACCGTCTCGAGCTGCTGGTGGTCGAGGTGTAACTCCCGGTTTTCGGCTGCCCGATGGCCCGTTCAAGATCCGCGGCGCCGCTCCTCCCGCCTCCGGCGCATTCCCGCCCCGTTATACGGACATCCTTGAAACAGAAGCCCCCTTCACCTGGCCAGGTGAAGGGGGCGACCGGTCGGCCAGCAGCGGGGCTCAGCTGAAACGTAGGGGAGCGATCCGCTGTTCCAGCTCATCGGCCTGCAGCTCGGCCACGTCGGCGTCCCTTTCGGCCCCCGCCTTGACCTTCGCCTTTTGCTCTTCGGTAGCGCTCAGCCGGGTGGTCTGGCGGTCGGTCATGGTCGGCTCCTGAATGGTGTGGTCCGGACTGCCAACGGCGGCGTGCGGTCTCCGCCGGCCAACGCTCTTGGATTTGAGCGCCCCCTCCAACCGGCGAATGGGAGGAGGGGGCGGGACTGCCAGGCGAACCGCTACCGAACTAGCGGCCGTTGGGAATCCCCTTGCTCGGGGCGATGCGCTGCTCCAGCTCTTCCGCGTTCAGCTCGATCGCCGGGGCGTCCTTGCCCGTGGCGGCCTTCACTTGGGCCTTCTGCTCGTCGGTAAGCTCGAGACGGACGTGCTTCTGGTCGGCCATGGTGTGCTCCTGTCGGGGTGGGGGCTGATCGACGGGACAACACTAGCCGGCTTCCGTGAATTCGGGGTGAATTCCAGCCGTTCCGATCGTGAACGGGCCCCTGGCGGGCCGGTACTGGAGAGCCGACCTTGGCCGTTCAGCTGGCGCTGACCCGCCGGGCAAAATCGGTCCAGAACTCCTCGGTCAGGCGGCGTGCGGTTGCCTCCAGGAGACGCCCACCTACCTTGGCCACGGTCCCGTTCAGATCGCTCGTGGCCGACCATCTGAGGCGGCTGTACTGGTTGCCGGCATCCTCGATCCGGAGTGCCGAGATCACCTCCACCGTGGAGCCTGGTGCCAGGCCGCGAGCCCGCATCTTGAGCCGCTCGCCCTCGACGATATCGAACAGCTCCACATCCAGCCTGAACCTCACCT
>Ga0308175_100003056_pt1 | contig 11543 bp, 13 predicted proteins | sample PhyCR1_3_FD_203893 | JGI IMG/M metagenome (GOLD analysis project Ga0308175, IMG submission 203893) | Soil microbial communities from UC Gill Tract Community Farm, Albany, California, United States - DLSLS.C.R1 | ecosystem: Environmental > Terrestrial > Soil > Agricultural land | place: USA... | reverse complement strand
ACCTGGCGGCGACCAGGCGGCCGACAGTTTTGACGAGGGAGACAAGTCGGTTTCGTTCGACGGAGACTGGAAGAAGGCGAAGATCCCCGAGGCGGACTATGCCAAGGCCTTTGCCGCTGCCGACGATCGATACACGAAGATGCTGTCGATGCTGACCGCGCAGGCGAAGAGGGCCAAGGCGGGGTCTTAGATTGCCGATGTGCGACGGTTGATTGTCGATTTCGGTGGCGTGCGATAAACTACGGGCTTCCTCAGTTGGGCGCTTGGCTCAGCGGTAGAGCATCGCCTTCACACGGCGGGGGTCAGTGGTTCGAATCCACTAGCGCCCATTACCCCACTCTCGTAGCTTCCGCCTTTAGGCGGAAGATCCATGCTCGCCTGAAGGCGGAAGACCGCCATGAGAATGGCCTCGCCTTTTAGGCGGAAGATCTCCGATGCTCAGCACGCTTGCGGTCTCCGGATACCGGTCGCTCCGCGATCTGGTGATGCCGCTGGAACGACTCAACCTGGTAACCGGGCCGAACGGCAGCGGCAAGTCCAACCTCTATCGCGCCCTCCGGCTTCTCGCTGAAATCGCGCAGGGACGAATCATTCCGTCGCTCGCGCGCGAAGGCGGCCTGCAGTCGACGCTATGGGCCGGCCCGGAATCGATCTCCCGGGCGATGCTGCGCGGTGACCAGCCGGTCGCCGGCAGCGTGCGGAAGAATCCCGTCAGCCTGCGCCTCGGGTTTACCGGCGCCGATTTCAGCTACGCGATCGATCTCGGACTGCCCATTCCGCCGGTGAACGCGTTCGGCCACGATCCGGAGATCAAGCGCGAATGCGTCTGGACAGGAGCCCGGCTGCGGCCATCGGCGATTCTGGTCGATCGGCGAAATGCGGTTGTGAAGACCCGCGAGTCGGGCGGCGAGTGGTCGATTGTCACGCATCAACTTGCGAGCTTCGACAGCATGATGACGCACTGCGCCGATCCGCGGAGCACGCCTGAGTTGCTGATGCTGCGCGAGGAGATGCGATCGTGGCGATTCTACGATCATGTGCGCACCGACGCGGCCGCACCCGCGCGAATGCGGCAAGTCGGCACGCACACGCCGGTGCTCAGTCACGACGGCTCGGATCTCGCCGCGGCCCTGCAAACCATCCGCGAAATCGGAGACACCGAATCCGTCGACCGCGCGGTGGACGACGCATTTCCGGGTGCACGGGTGATCGTGCGGCACGAGGGCGGCTGGTTTGATGTGCAGATGCAACAGCACGGACTGCTCCGTCCCCTCAGTGCGGCAGAACTCTCGGATGGAACGCTTCGCTATCTCCTGTGGATCGCCGCGTTGCTCACGCCGCGGCCGCCGGCTCTGCTGGTTCTCAACGAACCCGAAACGAGCCTGCACCCTGACTTGCTCCCGGCTCTCGGCCGTCTCATTACTCAGGCCGCCGAACGCTCGCAAGTCGTCGTCGTCTCACACGCCCCGGCGTTGATCGATACATTGCAAGGCCTGCCAGAATGCCGGTCGATCATGTTGGAGAAGCGCCTGGGACAGACGATGGTCATGGAAGCGGAGGCGCCGGAGGTCTCGTGGCAGTGGCCGATACGGTGACTTAAACTGTCCGCCTGGAGGGTGTGACCTATGAGGTTCAAATCAATGCGGCCGACACTTGGACGATGGTGCAGCGCGCTGGCGGGGGCGGTCCTTGCGGTTGCCATCAGCGGTGTGCTCGATGCGCAGCAGGCGCAAGCACCGGCGCCACAACCGCCGGCTGGTCAGCCCCTGCCGGCGACTCCGGCGCAGCCAGCCGGTGCGGCGCGCGGTAATGCTGCCGCCGCGCAAGCCGCGCAGGGCGCGGTGCGCGATGCCAACGGCGCGATTATCGGATTTACGGCCCTCGCCGAGATTCCAGGTACGCCCTGGCGCATTCATGACGCCGCGCGTCCGCATCCGCGTGTGATTACTCCGGGCGCTGGCCCTGGGTCCGCGCCGTCGGACGCGATCGTGCTCTTCGACGGAAAGGACTTGTCGAAGTGGGCTCGGTCACGGAATGGGGAATTGTCCGATGCGACCTGGCCCGTGAAGGATGGCTACTTCGAGACCGGGGCCGGCTCCGGCTCCATTGTGACGCGCGAGAAATTTGGCGACGTTCAGCTGCACGTTGAATTTGCGACGCCTGTTCCCGCGCGCGGCTTCAGTCAGGATCGCGGAAACAGCGGTGTGATCTTCATGGGCCGCTACGAGGTACAGGTGCTGGATTCATACGAGAACGTGACGTATGCCGACGGCCAGGCGGCAGCGATCTACGGCGAGTATCCGCCCCTCGTGAACGTGGCGCGGAAACCGGGCGAGTGGCAGACCTACGACATCGTGTTCGAAGCGCCAAAATTCAATGGAACCACGCTCGTCTCACCCGCCTACATCACCGTGTTCTGGAACGGCGTGCTGGTGCAGCACCGTCGTCCGGTGATGGGGTCGACCTCGGCGACCACCACGCAACATGCCTACACGCCGCACGATCCGGAACTGCCGTTAACACTGCAGGATCATTCGCACCCGGTGCATTACCGCAACATCTGGATTCGAAGACTTGCGGGGTACGACTTACCGGAAAATAAGTGACACGGGCCGGGATCCGGGATCCGGGATCCGCGATTCGGGATGAGTGATCAGTGATTCGGGATTCCCGATTCGAGATCGGATCGCGCACCACGGATTCCTGACCGCGCATTACCCGGCGAACCGTCTCAGCGGAATGGGCGGGAGCCCCCACGCTGCGTTGACTGAGTCCACCGCCGCTTGCAGTGTTGTCGCCATCTCGTAACCATCGCGTGCGAGGGCGCGAAGAAACACCTGGTCAGGAGAAACGCCGCGATCGAACGCCATCAACCCATTGGTTTCAATCGTGAGCGTGGGACCGGCGGGTATACCGTACCAAAAGCCAGATGCCACATACCGGTGGTTCTCGAGGATCCCGGTCACAGCCGCATCAGCAGTGCCTGGTTCAATCTCGAGTGCATCTGCAAAGATCGGGTGTCCGTCGATCGCGACGACCGTCCGGCTCGAGAGACGACGGAAGCGCAGGTATTCGTGGCGCGTCGCCCGTCCCATCGACCAGCTTTCGAGAATGCCGACGCGTGAGTCGCGGTGCGCGGAAACCGTGACCCGCTGTTTCAGGTCGCTGTCGGCGAAAGGGATTGTCAGCCCCGGGTAGTATTCGAGCTGGCCGCCGGGCGCGACAATCAGATTCACCGTTTGCGTTGCCGATGCCCCCTCGCCCATCCCGAGGATTCGTGAGGCGGTCTGCATCATAACGACGGCTCGCGCGCCTGGTTCGACGGTGACGTCGATGGTGCAGGTGTCGCCGCCGCAAAGTCCCGGACCGAGCATCACGATCTGCACGAGCGCCCGGCCGCCATCGAGGGCGAACGGCCGCACAATCTTCAGCGGTGCGGACACCCGCGAATACGCCAGTAAAGTGCCGCCGCGATTCGGGCGGAATACCAGTTCGACATGGCCACGGAGCGCGGCGGCTCCGCGCTGTTCGGCAACGATCACGCGGCCTCGAAGAGCACCTGACGACGGATCCATTCGATGACGTCGTTCAGGCCATCGCCTCGTTTGAGGTTGGTGAAGATCACGGGCTTCCCGCCGCGTATTGCCGCGGCATCGCGCGCCATCACGGACAGGTCAGCACCGACGTTGGGGGCAAGGTCAATCTTGTTGATGACCAGCAAATCGCTGCGGGTGACCCCCGGCCCTCCCTTGCGCGGCACCTTGTCTCCGCCGGCGACGTCAATCACGTAGATACTCACGTCCACCAGTTCCGGACTGAACGAGGCAGCGAGATTGTCGCCGCCGGATTCGAGAAACAGGATCTCGACCTCGGGAAATCTCGCCCGCATCTCGTCCAACGCCTCGTGATTGATCGACGTGTCCTCACGAATCGCCGTATGCGGACAGCCACCAGTCTGCACGCCGCGAATACGCTCGATCGGCAATGCGCCAGAACGCATGAGGAACTCGGCGTCCTCGTGCGTGTAGATGTCGTTGGTGACGACCGCCAGACTGTATTTGTCCCGCAGTTGCTTACAGAGGTTGTCGAGTAGTGCAGTCTTGCCTGATCCCACGGGACCGCCCACACCGATCGTGACGCTCATAAATTCATCGCCTGATGTCAATCAACAGAGTTCAATTGTCTTGCTGTGACGCGCCGACGGCTGACGCGAAGAATCGAAGAATCGAAGAATCGAAGGAGAAGAGAGGCAGCTGATTCGCGGCCTATGAGAGCTGGGCTGGCGGGACCGCGCGCCGCGCGGTCGAACGGGTCGTACGATCGGGAATCCAAACACCTCATGATCGGAAGGTGCTTGGATTCCGATCGCACGACCCGTTCGTACGCCGGCCGAAGGCCGGCGTCCCGCCAGCTCGTTTGGTTCCAAGAAAGTCTCGGCTTCTTCTTCGTTTCTTCGGATCTTCGTATCTTCGACGTGGCCGTGGGCATCGTTCAGCGGGACAGTGAAGATGCCTACGACTGAAACAACCGTGTTCTCAACCCCGCCTGTTGATGACAGCGGATATCCAGCCCCGGGGTACACGTAAACAGGTCGTCTTCGGTTGCCTCGAGCGCACGTGCGACCGCGGCATCAAGAGAAGGCTGGAGTTCGACAATCAGTTCCTGCGCCTGCGCCGGGCTGATCGACATACATCGCGTCGCAGCCGCGACTGAGCCGGCAAGCAGGCTGTGTGCGCAACCGATCATCAGGCCCCGCTGCGGCAATCCCAGCCGCCGACCGGCGGCGCCAATGACGACGGCGTGGTGCGGAGGATCGATGGCCAGGGAATAACAGGCGTCTGGACGCAGTCGCGCCAGCAGGCTGAGTGTTCGTCGGCCCAGCCGGACGCTGGTCTCATTCATCGATGGGATGGTCTTATGCGCGGTCACCAGACGTGCCAGGCGCGGCAGTGCGCCTGCCGAATCAACTCCGCCGGCAGCGCTCCAGGCGAGAGACGCAGCGGCCAGATCGGCGCGGCCCCAACCAGAGCGAATCTGCGCCCCCAGAATCTCTCGCAATTCGGCAAGCCCGGCCCCCGCCTGGCCGTAGGTCTCCAGCCCTCCCGAATGCGCAAACGCGCCCACAGGAAACTGCGAATCGAACAGCTGAAAGAGTTGTAACAGTTGGAGGTCGCGCATCAGTGCGAATGCTCTCCGGGCGCGCGGCCGAGAAACGGACGACGAGCGCGGTCGACGCGAAGACCGGCGCGCGAGAGACGTTCGGCGAGGACCTCGTCGCCAAGGGCGATGATTTCGTTGCCGCTGGCGTGGATATCGCGGTGCATGTTTCCAATGAGGTGTCCGACACGGGCGGCCTCGGCAAGGTCGCGCGGTGCGACCACCAGCACGTCTTCGTCAGCCGCGCTGACGACGTACGCCGTCTGCGCATCCCGGTGCAGCAGCTGGCCCGGGTGAAGGATGGTGCCGGTCGGCAGCTCGAGCGCGAACACCACGCCATCGGGCGCCTCGACCAGGCGGCGAACGCGGCGTCGATCGGTCGCACTCATGGGCAGCTCCACCACTTGCAGCCCCAGCGGTGCTTCGGTGTGCAGGTGAACCGCGCGAACGGAAATAGGGATTGATGACGAAGCCATGTTCCCCGACTAGAAAAGAAAGTAGCGTTGCGCGAGCGGCAGGGAAGTCGCGGGGTGCGGCTCGATGCGTTCGCCGTCGATGGTTACGGTATAACGCTCCGGATCGATCTCGATCGACGGCAGCGTGTCGTTCAGGATCATGTTGCGCTTGCCAATCGTCCGCGTGTTGTGCACGGGCAGCAATGTTCTGTGCAGCGTAGGCGGCAGGCGCTTCCCGTCGAGAGCCGCACGCGAGACGAACGACGCGGCCAGCGAGTTGCGTGCCTGTCCTAATGCGCCGAACATCGGCCGATAGCGGACGGGCTCGGGCGTTGGAATCGACGCGTTCGGATCGCCCATCAACGCGGCCACGATCAGTCCGCCGACCAGGATCAGGTCGGGCTTGACACCAAAGAAAGCAGGGGACCAGAGCGTCAGGTCAGCGCGCTTGCCGACTTCGATCGATCCGACATAGTCGCTGATGCCGTGCGCCACCGCGGGGTTGATCGTGTACTTCGCGACGTAACGCCGTGCCCGCCGGTTATCGTTCGGCGCTGAATCACCGGGCAGCGATCCGCGTGTCGCCTTCATGACGTGCGCCGTCTGCCACGTCCGCGTGATCACTTCACCGACGCGGCCCATCGCCTGCGAATCGGAGGACATCATGCTGATGGCGCCAATGTCGTGCAGCACATCCTCGGCTGCCATCGTCTCCGGCCGGATGCGCGATTCGGCGAATGCCACGTCCTCGGGCACCTGCGAATTGAGGTGATGGCACACCATCAGCATGTCGAGATGCTCGTCCAGCGTATTCACGCTATACGGCATCGTTGGATTCGTGCTGGATGGCAAGACGTTGGGTTGAGCACAGACTTTGAGGATGTCTGGTGCGTGACCGCCGCCAGCGCCTTCGCTGTGGTAGGTGTGAATCGTGCGGCCCTTGAAGGCGGCCAGCGTGTCCTCGACGAACCCTGACTCGTTCAAGGTGTCGGTGTGAATCGCCACCTGGACGTCGAACTCGTCGGCGACCGAGAGGGCAGTATCGATCGCGGCGGGCGTTGTACCCCAGTCCTCGTGCAGCTTCAATCCGATTGCGCCGGCGGCGATTTGCTCGACGAGCGCCTCCGGCCGACTCGCGTTTCCTTTACCGAGGAACCCGAAGTTGAGCGGCAAGCCTTCGATCGCTTCGAGCATCCGATGAATGTGCCACTCGCCCGGTGTGCATGTCGTGGCGCGCGTGCCGTCGGCAGGACCTGTGCCGCCTCCGATCATCGTGGTGACGCCGCTGTAGAGCGCGTCCCACGCTTGCTGAGGGCTGATGAAGTGAATGTGTGTGTCGATCCCTCCCGCCGTCAGGATGCGATGTTCACCGGCGATGATTTCGGTGGACGGCCCAATTTCGAGACCCGGTGTCACGCCATCTTGAATGTCGGGGTTGCCGGCCTTGCCGATGGCGCAAATCCGTCCATCACGAACGCCAACGTCGGCCTTGACGATGCCCCAGTGGTCCAGGACGACGGCGTTGGTGATGACGAGATCTGGAGCGCCGGACGAACGCGTCGCCTGCGATTGTCCCTGGCCGTCACGAATGACTTTGCCGCCGCCGAACACCACCTCGTCGCCGTAGTGCGCGAAGTCTTTCTCGATTTCGATGAGCAGATCTGTGTCGCCGAGTCGAATGCGATCGCCAACCGTTGGCCCGTACAGGTCCGCGTACGTGCGTCGCGCAACCTTCACGTGCTACTTCCAGTGAATCCGCGCTCGGACGCTCGCGCAAGTACGGTCGTTTCGTGTTCGTCGAGCGGCCCGTTGACGAGGGCGTTCATGCCAAACGCGATACGGCGGCCTCCAAACGGTACGAGATCAACCTCGCGCCCTTCTCCAGGCTCGAATCGCAGTGCCGTTCCGGCCGGAATGTCGAGCCGTCGCCCGTAGGCCTGCCGGCGATCGAATCGCAGGTATCGGTTCACTTCGAAGAAGTGCGTATGGGAGCCTACCTGGATCGGACGGTCGCCATGGTTGTCGACGCGAAGCCGGACACGCGGCTGCGCCGCATTGAGCTCGATCGGCTCGGGTCGCAGGATGTATTCGCCGGGGATCATGGATCAGCGGATGGGATCGTGAACGGTCACCAGCTTGGTGCCGTCGGGAAAGGTCCCCTCGACCTGCACTTCATGAATCATTTCGGGTATTCCGTCCATCACGTCCTGGCGGGTGAGCACCTGCGCACCGAGCGTCATCAACTCGGCCACCGACTTGCCGTCGCGAATACCTTCCAGCACTTCGGCGGTGATCAGAGCCACCGCTTCGGGATGATTGAGCTTCAGGCCGCGCGCCCGGCGACGCCGTGCGACATCAGCGGCCGTAAAGATCAGCAGTTTGTCGATCTCGCGTTCGGTGAGACGCATGGCGATCGATCAGTCCGCGCCGACCGGTTGGACCTCGCGCGTCGTCGTGCGGCGTTGGCCGCCCGGCGGAGCGAGTCGCAGCCGCGGCAGAATCCTGGTGAGCGTGTCCATCATTTCGCGCACCATGCGCGGCACTCGATCGGCCTTCAGGTGGACCCATCCGGTTTCGCGCACCAGGGTCTGTCCTTCTATCCGTGCAAAAGACAAACTGCCCCCACGGATCTCGCGCGCGACGGCCTGATAGGGGACGATGCTCACGCCCAGGCCGGACGCGACCATCGACTTGATGATTTCGACGTTCTCGGTCTCCGCGACGACGCGCGGCTTGATGTCGGCGCGGACGAAAAACTCGTCGATCACCCGTCGCGTGTTGGATCCTCCCTCGAACAGGATGAAGGGCTGTCCGACGAGTGCGGCCGGCGGGACCGCCCGTCCGTTGGCGAGGCGATTGGATGCGGGTGCAACGAAAAGCAACTCTTCGCGGATCACCGGCACCGTGGCCAGCGCGGAGTCGTCAGTCGGCAGGGTCAGCAGGCCAAGATCGGCGGAGCCCGACCGAAGTTTACGCACCAGGCGCGGCGTGCCGCCCGTAATGACCTTGATGTCGACGTCCGGGTGGCGGCGCCGAAACTCTTTCAAGAGAGGAGGAAACACGTACAGACACACCGTCATGCCGCCGACGAGGCGAAGCGTGCCCGAGAGTGTCTTTTTGGTATCGAGAATGCTTTCCGACGTGTCGCGGATGTCCGCGAACACTCGGTGGCTCAACTGCAGCAGGACTTCACCGGTCGGCGTGATCTGAATGCGCCGTCCGAAGCGGATGAACAACGGCTCCTTGAACTCTTCTTCGAGGAGCAGGATCTGACGGCTGATCGCGGACTGCGAGACGTTCAGGCGCGCGCCGGCGGCCGTGAACGAGCCGCTCTCGGCAATGGCGCGCAGAATCTCGAGCTGTCTCAGATCCATCAGATGTCTTCCGGCTAAAGCCGGAAGCTACAGGTATAAACGTATATTGTAGCTTCCGGCTTTAGCCGGCAGGACTCTTATACCCCGGCGGGCTGACGATGTTTGACCGGCTTGAGGAACGGCATCAGGTCCCGCAGCCGCGCGCCGACTTCCTCCAGCTTCTGGTTCTGCTCGCGCTCGCGCTGCGCGTTGAACCACGGACGTCCCTTGCGGTCCTCTTCAATCCAGTTCTTGGCGTAGGTGCCATTCTGAATCTCGCTGAGCATCCGGCGCATTTCGTTGCGCGTCTCGTCGGTGATGATTCGCGGGCCGCCGGTGTAGTCGCCGTGCTCGGCGGTGTCGCTGACCGAGTAGCGCATGTAATTGAGCCCGCCCTGATACATCAGGTCCACGATCAGCTTGAGTTCGTGCATGCACTCGAAATACGCAATCTCGGGTTGATACCCGGCTTCGACCAGCGTTTCGAATCCGGCCTTGACGAGCGCGCTGACGCCGCCGCACAACACCGCCTGCTCGCCAAACAGATCGGTTTCGGTCTCTTCGGCAAACGTCGTTTCGATGACGCCCGCACGCGTCACGCCAATCGCCTTTCCGTACGAGAGCGCGATGTCCTTGGCCTTGCCGGTGGCATCCTGATGCACGGCCAGCAGCGCGGGCGTGCCGGCGCCTTCCTGATACAGCTCGCGGACACGATGGCCGGGCGACTTCGGCGCAATCATCGAGACATCGATGTCCTTCGGCAGATCGAGCGTGCCGAATCGGACGTTGAAGCCATGCGCAAACATCAGGGTCTTGCCGGCTGACAGGTTCGGCCGAATCGCATCGCGATAGAGCGAGGCCTGCACGGTGTCGGGCACCAGGACCATGATCACGTCGGCCCATGCGGCGGCAGCCGCCGGTTCCTCGACGGTCAGGCCGTCAGCCTGCGCCTTCGCGCGCGACTTGCTCGACGGGTGCAGGCCCACACGCACGTCCACGCCGCTGTCACGCAGGTTCAACGCGTGCGCATGACCCTGGGAGCCGTAACCGAGGACAGCCACTTTACGTCCGCGGATCAGCGCGAGGTCGGCATCGGCGTCGTAGTAAATCTTGGGCACAGGGAGCCTCCGGAAGATCGGAAAGTTTTAGGTTGTTGTTTTACGTTCTACGTTCTTATCTTCGCTGTTCGCTGTTCGCTGTTCGCGGTTCGCGGTTCGCGGTTCGCGGTTCGCCTAACGGTTCGGGCGAAACAGCCGAGCGCGCCGTTTACTTTAGACCGAATACGACACGCCCGTTTCGCTATCGGGAATCGCGGCCGCAGGTCCGTGTCCGGCTTTTGGCGATCCGTTGCCGACGCCGCGCGACATCGCGACACGGCCGGTGCGCACCATCTCGAGCACACCGTAGGGACGCAGCACGTCGAGCAGTCCGTCGATCTTGGCTTCAGAGCCAACCATCTCAATGACGATGGACTGCGGAGCCACGTCGACGACGCGCGCGCCGAAGACCTCTGCGAGTTGCATCAACGACGGCCGGTGTTCGCGGTCGGCGCTCACCTTGATCAACGCCAGATCGCGGATGACGGCGGGATGTTCGGTGATGTCCTCGACGCGAATGACATTAATCAATTTGTACAGGTGCGCGGCGATTCGCTCGGCGCCGCCGGGGTCGGTCTGGACCACGAGCGTCATTCGCGAGACACCCGGCGTCTCGCTATGGCCGACCGCGAGCGACACGATATTGAATCCGCGCCGGCGGAAGAGCGACGCGACGCGGTTCAACACGCCGGGCCGGTCTTCCACGTAAACGGTGAAGGTATGCATCCTCATGAGTTCCTCACTACACGTCCGCGCCGGTCTCGACGATGGGGTTCGGCCGGCGAATCATTGCGTGCAGGTCGGCGCCGGCAGGGACCATCGGGTAGACGGTGTCTTCCTGCTCGACCCTGAAGTCGACGACGACCGGGCCGGCATGCGTGCGCGCCTCGTCGACGGCCGGGAGCACCTCGCCGCGCTTGCTGACGCCAATGCCGCGAATGCCGAACGACTCGGCAAGCTTGACGAAGTCCGGTCCCGACAGCGGGGTCGCGGCATAGCGGCGTTCGTAGAAGAACTCCTGCCACTGACGCACCATTCCGAGATAGCCGTTGTTGATGATGGCGACTTTGATCGCGATCCCTTCCTGCACCGCCGTCGCCAGCTCGCACATCGTCATCTGGAAGCCGCCGTCGCCGACGATCGCCCAGACCTCGGCATCGGGGCGGGCGCGCTTCGCCCCGATGGCCGCGGGGACCGCGAAGCCCATCGTGCCGAGTCCGCCGGATGTGATGAGCGATCGCGGCGCTTCGTGGTGGTAGTACTGCGCTTCCCACATCTGGTGCTGACCAACGTCGGTGACGACAATCGTTTCAGTCGTGCGGGTCGCACGCCACAGATCGTTGATGACATGCGCCGCGTAGAGGTGCCCGTCGTCGGGCAGCGACTGGATGTCGCGGACGGCGGCATCGCCCTTGATATGTTTGATGTGACCGAGCCAGGCGTCACGATTGCCCGGCGCGACGGATGGCATCAGCCGTTTC
>Ga0308175_100003053_pt1 | contig 11546 bp, 7 predicted proteins | sample PhyCR1_3_FD_203893 | JGI IMG/M metagenome (GOLD analysis project Ga0308175, IMG submission 203893) | Soil microbial communities from UC Gill Tract Community Farm, Albany, California, United States - DLSLS.C.R1 | ecosystem: Environmental > Terrestrial > Soil > Agricultural land | place: USA... | reverse complement strand
CTGCACCAGGCCCAGCGACGTCACCTCTGACACCTGGTGTCGGGTGCGGTCACGGGCGAGCGCCTCGGTCAGCCGGCGCAGCACCAGGTCGCGGTTGGACTCCAGCACCATGTCGATGAAGTCGATGACGATGATGCCGCCGATATCGCGCAGCCGCAGCTGGCGCACGATCTCCTCGGCGGCCTCCAGGTTGTTGCGGGTGACGGTCTGCTCCAGGTTGCCGCCCGAGCCGGTGAACTTGCCGGTGTTGACGTCGACCACGGTCATCGCCTCGGTGCGGTCGATCACCAGCGTGCCGCCCGACGGCAGCCATACTTTCCGGTCCATCGCTTTGGTCAGCTGCTCGTCGATGCGGTGAACGGCGAACACGTCGGGGCCGTCATCGCTCGCGGGCCCGTATTTCGTCAAACGCGGGACAAGGTCAGGCGCAACAGAATTGACGTAGTCATTGATGGTGCTCCAGGCTTCCTCCCCGGACACGATCAGGCCGGAGAAGTCCTCGTTGAATAGGTCGCGGATGACCTTAACCAGCACATCGGGCTCTTCGTAGAGAGCCACTGCGGCACCGGCCGCCTTCTTCTTGGTCTCGGTCGCCTTCGTCTCGATCTGGCCCCAGCGTTCCTGCAGCCGACTGACGTCGGAGCGGATGTCGTCTTCCTTGACTCCTTCGGAGGCGGTACGGATGATCACGCCCGCATCCGACGGAACCACCTCGCGCAGAATCTCTTTCAGCCGCTGGCGTTCTGTGTCGGGCAGCTTGCGGCTGATACCGGTCGAAGATGCACCCGGCACATACACCAGATAGCGGCCGGCCAGCGAAACCTGTGTCGTCAACCGGGCGCCTTTGTGCCCAACCGGGTCCTTGCTGACTTGGACCACGACGTAGTCGCCTGGCTTGAGGGCCTGCTCGATCTTGCGGTTGGCGCCGCCGAGTCCGGCCGCCTCCCAATTCACCTCGCCGGCGTAGAGCACGCCGTTGCGGCCGCGACCGATGTCGACGAACGCCGCCTCCATCGACGGCAGCACGTTCTGGACAATGCCAAGATAGATGTTGCCCACCAAGGATGCCGACGCGGCCGACGTCACGAAGTGCTCGACCACCACCCCGTCCTCGAGGACCGCGATCTGCGTGTACCGCGCGCCCTCGTGCGGCGGCTCGCTGCGCACCTTGTCGCGCACCACCATCACCCGCTCGACCGCCTCACGGCGGGCGAGGAATTCGGCTTCGCTCAGGATGGGCGGACGACGCCGCCCCGCATCGCGGCCGTCGCGACGGCGCTGGCGCTTCGCCTCCAGACGCGTCGATCCGGCGATGCCCTGAATCTCGCCGCTGTCCTTGTCGTTACGGTCGTTGCGGCCGTTGCGGTCGTTGCGCCCTGCACGCTCATGCACGACGGTATTGGGCGGGTCGTCGGGCGAAACGTCGTTGTCGTCCCCCGCGCCGGACTTGCGCCGACGGCGCCGACGGCGGCGACGGGTTGCGCCGTCGGGGCCGCCCGTTTCGTCGTCGCCGTTGTCATCGTCGGAATCGTCGCCGGAGTCCTCGGCCTGGCCGTCGGAGCGTCCGTCGTCGGAGTCGTCCGCGTCCTCGCCGCCCTGCTCGCCGCGACCCCTGCCCCGGCCGCGGCGGCCACGGCGTCGGCGTCGGCTGGGGCGCTCGGCCTGGTCTTCGTCGGCTTCGGGACCGCCGTCGTCGGAGTCGTCGTAGTCGTCGTCGGATTCGGGCTCGGATTCGACCGGCAGCGGCGCGACGAAAAGCGGCATGTACTCGGCGCGTTCCACGGTCGTCTCCAGAATCGTCCGGGACTCCGGTTCAGCGCCGTCCACGCTTTCGACTTGCGGATCGCCGTCACCCTCGGCCTCCGCGTGCGCCGTCACCCCGTCGGGCTGGGCCTCGGGCGGCTGAGTCTCTTCCGATAGGTCTTGAGTAGGGGCATCGTCGGCCACGTATTCTCCTCAAGCCCCCGGGCGCGTCCTGTCGACGCGGCCACGCGAGGGCTTTCGCTATTGACCCGGGTTGTGTTCTCCCGGGCTTGTTATGGTCTCGCTCCGAGCGGTTCGCTGGGAACCCACTCGGTGCCTGGCTGAATGATGGCTGGGACGGCCGGCGCCACACCGCGGGTGAGCGGTGGTCGCGCTCGTCAAAGTCTTCATTCGGGCATCCGGCCCTGGTGTACAGCCGTCTACCCGCGTTCAGTATCCCACATCGCCCGTCTCTGAAGGACCGGGGCGTTTAGCTGAGTTATCGGCTCGGGAACCAGAGCTCGATTTCGCGGGCGGCCGATTCCGGCGAATCCGAGCCGTGCACCAGGTTGTCCTGGGTGACAAGTGCCAGGTCACCGCGAATTGTGCCCGGAGCAGCCTTCTCCACCGGGTCGGTGCCTCCGGCGATCTGGCGAAAGGCTGAAATCGCTCGCGGACCCTCGACGATCGCCGCGACGACGGGTCCCGAGGTGATGAATTCCAGCAGGGAATCGAAAAATGGTTTGCCGTCGTGCTCGGCGTAGTGCTTGCGGCCAAGCTCGTCGCTGACGTCACGCAGTTCGAGGGCCGAGAAGGTCAGGCCCTTGGCCTCGATCCGGCTCACCACTTCTCCGATCAGGCGCCGGTTGACGGCGTCGGGTTTGATCAAAACCAGGGTCCGTTCAGTCACGGCCGACAGCCTAGCCGGGCGCCACCGACCCTCGACCCGACCGGAAGTGAATCATCGTTGACTAGCGATCGTCGGCGCAGGGTATTGGCAGGCGCGACCGACGGGCCGGGGACTGCTGCGGCTGCGCGGCTGCTCTCGGGGCTGCCACCCCCAATTTCGTTCGCCGTAATTAGTCGGGCGGGGACTGTTGACCAGGCAGCAGGCCACGCTCCTCCCGCCGCCTGACTTCGCTACGAAGGTAGAGGATGAGGAGCCAAACGCCCGCGAAAATCAGACCGATGAAGCCGACGGCGCCGTGCACGACCCAACCGCCGATCAGTACAAGCTGGATGCCGAGATTCACCCAGATCGCCCACGATCGGCCCTGCAGTCCGGCCAGCAGAATCAGGACGACGGCCAGTCCGATCAGATAGGTACCGGTGACCGGCGTCAGGCCGCCGTCGGCCACCACGACCACCGGCAGGGCGAGCAGCACAACGATGGCTTCCAGGATGAGGGTGCCTGCCATCACGCCGCGGAAGCTCTTCCATGGATCAGGGGCGGCGGGTTCTTCGCTCATTCCGGATCCCGTCCGAACAGGGTCCGCGCCGCACCCGCCGTGACGACCGACCCGGTGATCACGATGCCGCTGCCGGAGAAGCCTTCGCCGTCATGCCCCGACTCCTCGACGAGCGCGGTCGCGGTCTCGATGGCATCGGGCAGGATGGCCGCCGCGATCACCCGCTCGGGCCCGAACCGCTCCTCCGCCCGCAGCGCCAGGGTTTCGACGTCGAGCGCTCGCGGCGAGCCGTTGTGGGTCACCACAATCTGATCGAACACCGGCTCCAGCGCGGCCAGGATGCCGTCGACATCCTTTTCGGCCATCACCGACACGACGCCGGCCAGGAAACGGAAGTCGAACTCCTCGGCCAGCGTCTGGGCCAGCGCGGTCGCGCCGGCGGGATTGTGGGCGGCGTCGATGAAAACCGTTGGTGCGCTGCGCATCCGTTCCAGACGCCCGGGACTGGTCGCGGCGGCGAAACCGGCACGCACCGCGTCGATGTCGAGTTGCCGTTGCGCCCCGGCGCCGAAAAACGCCTCGACGGCGGCCAGTGCGATCGCGGCGTTGTGCGCCTGATGTTCGCCGTGCAGCGGGAGGAAGATCTCGGAGTACACCCCGCCGAGGCCCTGCAGCTCGAGCAGTTGGCCGCCTACGGCGATCTGACGACCCAGCACAGCGAATTCCGAGTCCTCACGCGCCACCGCGGCGTCGGCCCGGACAGACTCGGCCAGCAGCACTTCCATGGCTTCCGGCAGTTGCCTGCCGATCACCGCGACGGTGTCGATGGGCACCAGGTCGTTGTCCTGCTTGCCGATGACTCCTGCTTTCTCCCCCGCAATATCGGCGATCTCGGTGCCCAGATACTCGGTGTGGTCCACACCGATCGGGGTGATTACGGCGACCGGTGCGTCGACGACGTTGGTCGCGTCCCAGCGCCCGCCCATGCCGACCTCGACGACCGCCACATCGATCGGCGCATCGGCGAATGCCGCGAACGCCATCGCGGTGACGACCTCGAACTTGCTCATCGTCGGGCCCCCTGCCGCTTCGGACTGCTTGTCGACAAGCTCGACGAACGGTTCGATCTCTTGGTAGGTCGCGACGTATTGCGCCGGGGCGATCGGCTTGTTGTCGATGGCGATGCGTTCGACGGCGGACTGCAGATGGGGACTGGTGGTGCGGCCCGTGCGGCGGTGCAGGGCTGTCAGCAGCGCATCGACCATGCGGGCCACCGACGTCTTGCCGTTGGTGCCTGCGATGTGAATCGACGGGTATCCCCGTTGCGGCGAGCCGAGCAGTTCCATCAGCGCGGAGATGCGGGTCGTGCTCGGTTCCAGCTTTGTCTCCGGCCAGCGCTGATCCAGGAGGTGCTCGACCTGGAGCAGCGACGCGATTTCGTCCGGAGTCGGGACGGGGTCGGTCATCGCAGAGACGCCAGCCTCGTGTTGATTCTCTCGACTTCCTCTCTAGCGACCTGTTGGCGGCCCCGGATCTTGTCGACGACGTCCGCAGGAGCCTTGGCGAGAAAGGCGTCGTTGTCGAGCTTGGCGGTCGTGCCGTTGAGTTCCTTCTCCGCAGCGGCTAAATCTTTCTCCAGCCGACGCCGCTCAGCGGCCACGTCGACAGTGCCCGAGGTGTCCAGCTCGACCACCACAGTGCCGCGGGTCAGCCGGACCTCCACAGACGCCGTCGGAGCGAAGCCGTCGGAGGCGGGTGTCAGCCATGCCAGGGACGTCACCGCCGGGATCTGCGAATCCAGATCCGCCGCCGCGACGTCCGACAATCTGGCAGGCACCTTCTGCCGATCGGCCAGCCCCTGGTCGCTGCGGAAACGCCTCACCTCGGTGATCAGCTTCTGCATGTCGGTGACACGTTGTGCCGCAGCCTGATCCACCGCGAAGCCGGACGACACCGGCCATTGGGCGATGACGAGGGACTCGCCGCCAGTAAGCGCCTTCCAGAGCGCTTCGGTGACGAACGGCATCACCGGGTGGAGCAGTTTCAACAGTGTGTCGAGGACCGCGGCCAAGACCGCGGTGGTGTGACTGATTCCTTCGGCCAGTTGCACTTTCGCCAGCTCGACGTACCAGTCGCAGAACTCATCCCACGCGAAGTGGTAGAGCGCTTCACAGGCGCGGCTGAATTCGTATTTGTCGAACGCCGAATCCACTTCGGCCCGAACCTCTTCCGCGCGGCCGAGAATCCAGCGGTCGGCGTCGGTGAGGGCCTCGGCTTCGGGCAGGGGTCCCGGGCTGGCACCGTTCATCAACGCGAAGCGAGTGGCGTTGAACAACTTGGTGGCGAAGTTGCGGGACGCCCTGGCATGGTCCTCGCCGATCGACAGGTCACCGCCGGGGCTGGCGCCGCGGGCGAGGGTGAACCGCAGTGCGTCGGCGCCGAACATCTCGACCCAGTCCAGCGGGTCGATGCCGTTGCCACGCGACTTGCTCATCTTGCGGCCGAACTCGTCGCGAATCAGCCCGTGCAGGAACACATTCTCGAACGGCACCTGGGGTCCCCGTCGGCCGTCCAGCGTGATGGCCGGATCGTCGGAGACGAACATGCCGAACATCATCATCCTTGCCACCCAGAAGAACAGGATGTCGTAACCGGTGACCAGGACACTCGTCGGATAGAACTTGGCCAGCTCGGGGGTGTGGTCGGGCCAGCCCATCGTGGAGAACGGCCACAGCGCCGAGGAAAACCAGGTGTCCAGCACGTCGGGGTCCTGTTCCCAGCCTTCGGGCGGGGTTTCGTCGGGGCCGACGCAGACGGTGTCACCGTCGGGCCCGTGCCAAATCGGAATGCGATGGCCCCACCACAGCTGGCGCGATATGCACCAGTCGTGCATGTTGTCGACCCAGCCGAACCAGCGTGGCTCCAGGCTTGGCGGGTGAATCACGGTGTCCCCGTTGCGGACCGCGTCGCCGGCGGCCTTGGCCAGCGGTTCGACCTTGACCCACCACTGCAGCGACAGCCGCGGCTCGATGGCTTCTCCGCTGCGCTCGGAATGCCCCACGCTGTGAAGATATGGTCGCTTCTCCTCGACGATCCGACCCTCCGCGGCGAGCGCCTCGCGCACGGCGACTCGAGCGTCGAAGCGGTCCATGCCGTCGAAATCGGTTCCGGTGTCGGCGATCCTGCCCTTGGTGTCCATGATCGACGGCATCGGCAGCTTGTGCCGCAGCCCGATCTCGAAGTCGTTGGGGTCGTGGGCAGGGGTGACTTTGACTGCACCCGTTCCGAATTCGGGGTCCACATGTTCGTCGGCGACGACGATCACCTCGCGGCCGACGACGAACGGGTGCGGCAACGTTTTACCCACCAGTTGGCGGTAGCGATCATCGTCGGGATGCACCGCGATCGCGGTGTCGCCGAGCATCGTCTCGACCCGGGTGGTGGCCACCACGATGTGCGGCTCGGCATCGTCGAGTGATCCGTACCGGAACGACACCAGCTCGCCTTCGACGTCGGAGTAGGACACCTCGAGATCTGAGATGGCGGTTTCCAACACCGGCGACCAGTTGACAAGGCGCTCGGCCCGGTAGATCAGCCCGGCGTCGTAGAGCCGCTTGAAGATCGTGCGCACCGCACGGGACAGACCGTCGTCCATGGTGAAGCGGTCCCGGCTCCAGTCAACGCCGTCGCCAAGCCTGCGCATCTGGGCGCCGATCGTGCCGCCGGAGTCGTGCTTCCAGTCCCAGACCTTCTCGATGAACAGTTCGCGGCCGAAGTCCTCCTTCGTCTTGCCGTCGACTGCCAGTTGCTTCTCCACCACCGACTGGGTCGCGATGCCCGCGTGGTCCATCCCCGGCAGCCAGAACACCTCGCAGCCCTGCATCCGCTTCCGCCGGGTCAGCGCATCCATCAGTGTGTGGTCAAGCGCATGCCCCATGTGCAGGCTGCCGGTGACGTTCGGCGGCGGCAGCACAATCGAGTACGGCTGCTTCTTGCTCGCCGGATCGGCCTTGAAGTAGCCGGCGTCCACCCAGCCCTGGTAGAGCTCGCTCTCCACCGAGCCCGGCTCCCATGATTTGGGCAGGGCGTCGGCTGCGGGCCTTGAACTGGCGGTCACCGAGCCATTCTATGAAGTGCGGTGGGCCAGCCCTGGGTTGAGGGCTGGTTGCCGCCTAGGCCGACGCGGGTTCCGGGCCGCTCGGGTTGCGTATTACTTCTTGCCGCCGAGCAGCCCGCCAAGGATGTCGCCGATCGCGCCGCCCTGCTGGCCGCCGATCACGCTGCCCAGGATGCTGCCCAACGGGTTGTTCCCGCCGCCGCCTCCGCCTGCACCGCCGAGGATGCCGCCCAGGATGTCGCCGAGCCCGCCACCGGCTGCCGACTGCGCTTGCGCCTGCGGCTGCTGCTGGGCCGGGGCCGAACCCTTGGTGAGTTGCTTGCCGATGTAGGCCAGCACGATCGGCGCAAGGATCGGAAGCAGCTTCTTGATCAGATCACTGCTGCCTGCGCCGGTCCCGCCCAGCGCGGAGGCGACGGCGTTGCTGTCGTTGCCGCCGAAGATGCGCGCGACGTACTGGTCGCCCTGCTTTTCATCGACCTGTTCGACGTTGACGCCACCGTCGAGCAGGTCACTGTTGCCCTGCCTGGCAACCGTGGATTCGAGTTCGCTCGAGTCGATGTCGTCAGACTGGACGTTCTGCGCCAGACCTCCGACGAGTGCCGGCACCAACGTCTTGATGGCGTTGTTCACCTCGCCTTGGTCCGCGCCTAGTTTAGTCGCAATGTTCTGTACGGGAATCTGCGCGAAGAGATCGTCGAGACCGGCCATCGTGGTGTCCACCTTCATTGCTGGTTATCGCATGCCGAGGACGACACTAACCCAATTGATCTTGGTTGACAGGGGTTCTGCGCGTGCGGATCAATCCAGTCGGGACGTCTCCAATGACACACCGGCAGCGGGAAATCGAGCCTGCAGCGCGTCACCCATCGCCGCCGCGGGCGTCAGTACACCGCGCAGGTCCGACAGCTTGTCGCGGTCCAGCGCTAGCGCCAACGCGCTTTCGCCGAGCAGCACCGAGGTCGCCTTGTATCCGGGGTCGCCCTTCTGCGACATGGTGGCTACGTATCGGGCACCCGATGTTGTTGTGGTGTATGTCTCGGTGGTGTAGTGCCCATTCTCGCGGGCACGTTCACTCGGACCGGTACCCGGTTTCGGGACGATGTGTTCGACGAGGCCCGGCAGTCTGTTGAAGTAGCGGCTGCCCAGTCCGACAACCACGGAGCTTGCGCCTGCAGCGATTGCCGACGCGACCGGTGCCGCAACCGAAGAGCCGAGACTCTGGCACTCGGAGTACCGGAACCGTTTGCCGTAAACCCAGTCCTGTAATGCGTTGCTGCGCCTGACGATTCGGGTGTTGGTGGGCGCCATCATGAATCCTGAGGTCCATATTCCGTCGAGTTCCGGCGCGATTTGACGGCCTCGCCGCCACGGCAGGTCCGGCTGCGGACCCAATTCGGGCTCGGCTCCGCGATCTGGTGTCAGCGTGTAGGGATCCTCGAGCTGTCGGCGAACTTCCGCATCGCCGGACATGGCACGCACAACGTCCATCATCGACGCGACGGTGCCTCCGGAGAGTCCACCGGCCATCTTGCGCACCACGAAAGTGGTCTCGCCCAATTCGCCGGATCCGTCCGCGAGGGCACGCTGATACAACGAGTAAACACTGAGATCTGAAGGGATGGAGTCGAATCCGCATGCGTGCACGATGCGGGCGCCGGTATCGGCGGCCTGCTTGTGATAAAGGTCGATGCAGTTACGAACGAACATCGGCTCGCCGGTGAGGTCCGCGTAATCGGTTCCGGCCGCGGCGCACGCGGCCACCAGCGGCAAGCCGTAGCGGTTGTAGGGCCCAACCGTGGTCACCACGACTTGAGCCTGTGCCGCCATGGCGTCCAGCGTCGACGGCCTGGAAGCGTCGGCGGCGATCAGTGGCCAGGATTGGGCCTTGTCTCCCAGGGTCTCCCGCACCGCCGACAGCTTGTCCTGGGACCGACCCGCCAGTGCGATGCGGGCGTCGCCACCCGCCTTGGCAAGATAGTCCGCGGTCAGTTTGCCGACGAAGCCGGTCGCGCCGTAGAGGACGATGTCGAATTGGCGCTGCGAAGCAGTCATGCGGCTCGACGCTACCCCAGTGTCTCGGGCAGTTCGATCTCATCACCGCGCACGTGACGGGCCAGGAACGCGGTGACGACCTGGTACCAGATCTTGGCGTGCTGCGGGTTGAGCACCCAGTGGTTCTCCGACGGGAAGTAGAGGAACCGGTGCGGGCTCGAGCCGTCCTCGCCCGCGGGCAGGCCCGATTCGGTGAGCAGTTCGTACCACAACCGCAGCGCCTCGCCAATCGGCACGCGATAGTCCTTGTCGCCGTGGATGACAAGCATCGGCGTACGGATCTCCATGACGAAGCGATGCGGCGAATTCGCCGTCGCCATGTCGCGGGTCATCTCGCGCAGCCAGTAATAGGCGGCATCGGTGGTCGAGTTGAACTGGTCGAGCGCCCACAGGCTGGCGTGGGTGACGATCGCGTCGAACCGGTCGGTGTGGCCGGCGATCCAGTTCGCCATATAGCCACCGAACGAGCCGCCCATCGCGGCCGTACGTGAACCGTCAACGCGTTCGTGTGCGCAGGCGGCGTCCGTGATGGCAATCAGGTCGTCGAACGGAGCACCGCCCCACGCGCCCCAACCCCGTTGAACGAAGTCCTGCCCGTAGCCGGTCGACAGCGCGGGGTCCGGCAGCAGCACCGCGTATCCCTGCGCGGCGAGCACCCAGGGGTTCCATCGCCAGTGCCAGGCGTTCCAGCTGGCCAGCGGGCCGCCGTGGATCCACAGCAAGAGGGGCGCCGGCGCATCGGACTCCGGCAGCACCAGCCACGACCGCACCGCGGCGCCGTCGGCCGCGTTCGCCGTGATCTCCGTTAGTGATCCGGGCAGGGCGGGCAGTTCGATGCACGGCAGCGGCGCGACGGTGCCGTCGGGATCGATGCGTACCGGGTGCGGCGGCGCTGCGTAGGAACTTCGCAACGCGTAAACCACGCCCGCGGGTGCGGCGGTCACATCGGTGTACGCATAGTCGTCGGCGGTCAACGCCTCTACCCCGCCGTCGTCGATTCTGATTCGAAACACCGGGCAGCGACCGCCGTCGTCCGCCGTGACGAGCAGGGCCTCTCCGTCGCGCGACCATGTAACCGATACCGGCCAGCGATCCCAGTGTGCGGCCACGGGCAAGGGCTCTTCACCGAATCGCAAGTAGCCCAGGGTTATTCGCGGCGCGGCCACCGGCGTGGAGTACGACTCGCGGATGAACGCGACGGTCGATCCGTCCGGTGAGATCGCCGGGCTCGACAAGTCGGCAGCCGGGTCGTCGGCGACGACGGTGTGGTCACCCGATGCCAAGTCGATCCGAACCAGCACCGAGCGCTGGGCCGCGCCCGGCGCGGGGAGCTGCCACGACGTCACCACGAACCGACCGTCCGCACTGACGTCGAAGCCGGCCTCTCGCAACGCTGCGCCCGGTCGCGGCGTGAGATCCACCGGCGCGGCGTCGTCCGCCAAGTTCAGCCGCAGGAGATGAGGCCCGCCAGGGCCGAGGTCCTTGTCCCAGTAACGGATCGGATAGCCGGTATGAAGAATCGCGGTGATCTTGTTGTCCTTGCGCAGATCCCGCAGCCGGCGGTCGTCGGCGATGCTGCCCGCCGAGGACAACAGTGGTGTGCGCACCACCACTCGCGAAGCATCGCGCGCGGTCTTCACGATCTCGACGCCACCGGGCGGCGAGAAAACCTCGACGGCCTCGCCGCCCGCCGCGGGTAGACTCCACAGCGCCGCGGGCGGCTTGTCGTCATCCTCGGTAGGGCGCACCGCCGCGAACACCACGTCACCGTCGGAGGTGAACGTAGGCGACGCCTCCCCCTTGGCGCCACGGGTCAACCGTCGCGCCGGCCGTTGGCCCTTGGGGTCCAGTTCCCATACCGCGGCGATGTATTCGGTGCCCTTCTGGTTGAGCTCACTGACTGTCGTCACGATTCGCGAGCCGTCCGGCGACACCGCCAGCCCGGACACTCGCGGCAGGGCGCAGTAGGCGTCGAGATCGCCGAAAGGGGTTTCGGTCATGCGACGTTCGTAGCACAGGGCTCCAGTGAGTTTGACTTTCAAACTCACTTCTGGCACGCTGGCGTCGTGACCGTCGTCAAGCTCGCCGATCTACCCGGCAGGCCCTGCCCCATCGCGGCGTCGTTGGAGCTGGTCGGCGAGCGGTGGGCGCTGCTCATCGTGCGCGAGCTGTCGCTCGGCACCACCCGTTTCTCGGACATCGTCAGCGGCACGGGCGCGCCG
>Ga0308175_100003052_pt1 | contig 11547 bp, 9 predicted proteins | sample PhyCR1_3_FD_203893 | JGI IMG/M metagenome (GOLD analysis project Ga0308175, IMG submission 203893) | Soil microbial communities from UC Gill Tract Community Farm, Albany, California, United States - DLSLS.C.R1 | ecosystem: Environmental > Terrestrial > Soil > Agricultural land | place: USA... | reverse complement strand
ATGCCAAGGACGGTGTCCGCGACGAGTGCTGGATCGGCAACCGTCCGCGTCACCCGACCGTCGCCCGTGACTCTGAAGAGCCCCCCGGCACCGGTGCCGACCACGAGGGTCCCGTCGCGCCGCTGCTCGATGGACGTGACCTGCGCGTGGAGCGTTTCCCGCCCCACTGGGACAAGATGATCGCCGCGCACCGACCACAGCCCGTGCTTCTCGCCCACCCAGACAGTACCGGCGGAGTCGACGAGGAGCTGGACCTCGCCCTCAGCCAATTGCGCGTTATCGAAGGGGTAGTTGGTGAACGTACCGTCGCGGAAGCGAACGACGTGCCCCTGCTCGGTGACGAGCCAGAGCGACCCATCACGCCCCTCCTTCAATCGGACGATCCGATTGCTGGGCAACGCCTCGGATTTCGAGGAATTGAAGACGGTGAAGCGCACGCCGTCGAAGCGCACCAGCCCGTCCCAGGTCGCGGCCCAGATGTAGCCCGTGCGGTCCTGGAGAAGCGCGTTGATCGAGTTGACAGGCAGCCCGTCCTTCACGGTCCACGATTCGTGCACCCAGGACTGATCACGCACATCACTCGCCGCCAGGGTCGCGCTGCCGCGTTGGGCCAGCGCGTTAGGCGGCGTCAGGGCGAGCACCATCGCCAGCCTCGCGACGCGGACACGATACGCGACCCGCGGCATCGAGTCGGGAACGAGCTGGCGATAACAGCCAACGAATAGCCGCACGGCTGTCCTGCGCGAATGGCTCCGGCGAGCCGCTTCACGAGCTCGCAGTGAAGCGGCTCACCCTGGATTGCCCTACACCATGGGAGGTACGGTACGCAACTACAAGCTCATGTGCTGCATGGGGCCAGCCGGGTTCGAGCCAGGCTGGGGCACGATGCGGATGTAGGGCTTCGGTTCCTTCCATCCATCAGGATAGATCTTTCTGGCCTCCTCGTTGCTCACGGAGCCCCCGATGATGACGTCGTCGCCCGGCTTCCACTGCACCGGCGTCGAGACCCGATGTTTGCTGGTGAGCTGGAGCGAGTCGAGAACGCGGAGCACCTCATCGAGATTGCGGCCGGTGCTCATCGGGTACGCGATCGACAGCTTGACCTTCTTGTCGGGGCCGATGATGTAGACGTTCCGGACGGTCTGGTTGTCGGCTGCCGAGCGACCGTCAGCCGTGTCTCCGGCTGAATTCGGGAGCATGTCGTAGAGCTTGGAGACCGCGAGCGTCGGGTCGCCGATCAGCGGGTAGTTCACCGGCGCACCCTGAATGTCTGCGATGTCCTTTGACCACTTCCGGTGATTCTCGATGGGGTCGACCGACAGGGCGATGACCTTGGCGCCGCGCTTCTCGAACTCGGGCTGGAGCTTGGCCAGGTACCCGAGCTCGGTGCTGCACACGGGTGTGAAGTCCTTGGGGTGCGAGAAGAAAACCCCCCAGGCGTCGCCCAGCCACTCGTGGAAAGCGATCGGGCCCTGGGTCGTGTCGGCCGTGAAGTCTGGTGCGGCGTCGCCGATTCGTAACGACATGGAGTTGCCTCCGTGGAAGTGTGGGTGGTGTCTTCGAGTCTTTATGAGCCGCGGTGATGCGGGGCGACGTTATCGCTTCCGGCCCGAAGGCACTGAGCAGCCGCGTTGCGAATTCAGGCGAGCGACGTTGCACGCAACCCGCGTTGCGTCCGGCGCAACGTCAGTGGTGGGTTCAGGCGCTACCGTATCGTGGTCAGCGGTTCAGCAGCGCGCCGACTTCCGCCAACAGTCCGTCCGCCGTAAACGGACGGGCAAGCAGGCGGCGCCGCGTGCCCAAACCGGGCGCACCGTGTGGCACGTCGTCGACGATGACGATGGCGAGAAGCTGCGGGAGGGCTGCGACTACGCTACTCTCCGGCTCGTCCACGACGAGGAGCTCAGGAGAGTAATGCGCCGCGACCATGACCGCGGCGGTGACTGTCTCTGCGTCCAGAACGCGAAGGTCCGTGCGCTCGCGCAGACACTCACGAACGTAGCGCCGGACATCCGGCTCGGCGGCGACGACGAGCACCGTTAGGCATTTCCGCTCGTCGAGCGCCGCCGGAGCGGCCGGCGCGGGTGCGGCCTGGTCGGCGTCGAGGAACGCGACTTCCAACCGCACCCTCGGCGAAGGAGAGATCGGCGGAGGAGGTGGCGCGGGCGACACGCCATCCTCTCCCCGACCGCCACCCTTTGGAGGGCTCATTGAATTCCGCCGGGTTCGTTACTTCATGCCAATGCCGTGAGGGCGCGCCGGACCGGTCGAGAACGCGGTGTTGAAGTCGATCACCCGAAACGCCGGGTCCACCGTTAGGCTCTTTTCCCCCACGTCCAGCACGTGCACCTTGTGGTCGCCTTCCGCATGGACCTTCCCGAAGTCATCCTCGTTGAGGAAATAATCCGTCACCACGAGCCGCTTGTCGTCATGCGTGAGGTGGACGGAGTGCGGGCCCGCGCCCATCCCAAGGCTCACCACGGAGAGTTGCGTGAACCGCTTCGGATTCGACATGTCGAGCATCCCGATCTGACCCGCCAGGAACGTGGCGAAGATGAGGCGTCGCCCACCCTTCGGAACCGCCAGCAGCCCGGCCATTCCGCCGCGCACCGGCGTTGCCACGTGCGGCGTGATGTCCTCCTCGAGGTCGAACGCCTCCTCGTAGCTGCCATCGGTTGGATCGACCGAGTACATGCGACCCGTGAACATGTTGACCGTGACGGCGCGCCCGTGGCTGTCGCCGGGGATGAGCTTCACGTCCATGGTCCCGGCGTTGTCGGGGAGGAAGACCGACCGCGTGATGGTGCGATTCTGCAGATCCCAGAAACGGAGTGAGCTCCTCAGCTCGATGCCGCCCGGGAGCACATTCAGCGTCGTCGCGGGATTTACGAAATCAGCCGTAACGAGCCGGTTCCGCGAGAAGTCGACGTCGATGCCATGCGGATTGAACCCTCCGTCCGCCGGTTGCACGGATGGATGCTCGGCGACGAGGTTCAGGTCCTTGTCGAACTCCACCACGCGCCCTCCTGGTCCCCCCGACGCCGACCCCATGTTGGTGACGAGAAACCCTCCGCCGGGCAGCGCCAGAAAGTCGTCGGTGATGCTCGAGTTGGGCGCTCGCGTCGAGCGTAGGAACTTCGGGTTCCGGGCGTCGGTGATGTCGAAGAAGAAGATGTCGTTCTGCCCCTTGAGCACGCTCAGGAGACCACCGCAGGCGAGAATCGTCTGGTCGGCCGACGTGTGGCAGTGATGCGGCTCGTTGCCAAAGTTGCCCGGCGGTGGGAGAGGCACGGTCCGGAGCACCTGGCCGTAGTTCGGCGACTTTCGATCGAAGTCGATGACCGCGAGGAAGTCGGGCGACACGCCATCCTGGTCGCTTGCCCAGATGTAGAGCGTCGTCGCTTCCTTGCCGTTGCCACCGTGGACGTTGTGCTCGCGATCGATCGAGACCTCGGTCGGCAGCATTGCATGGCCCGGCGATGCAGCATCCGGCGTCGGTCCACAGCCTGTGCCGACCACGACCGCCGCCATCCATTTGATAATTCCCCCTTTCGCGCGCATGACCCCTCCAGCCGTCGAAGAACGAGAACAGTTCCTGAACACACGGCGACTGTATCGGGTTCTTCGGGCCGAGACTGAGCCGGTGCGTTGCAGCTTTAGGTCATGAGCGTTGCACGCAACGTGGGTGTCGTCCGGCGCAACGTGGATGGTGTGGTCCGTCGACTACGGCCCTGACGATGGGCCTTCGCTCGGAACGCCCGCGCGCGTCCGGTAGGTCGCAGGCGTCACGCCGTACAACTCCTGAAAGCGGCGGCAGAAGTGCGACAGGCTGTTGAATCCCACGGTGTATGCCACGTCGGTCACCGACGCCGACCCCTCAGCGAGGAGCCGCTCGCCTGCCTCCAGCCGCATGGTATAGATGAGGTTCGACGGCGATTCGCCGAAGAGCTGCTTGATGCGGCGGAACAGATGCGACCGGTCCTGCGACACCGCATCTGCAAGGGCGCCCACGCCGAATTCGGGATCAGCGAGGCCGCGCTGAATTGCCTCTCGCACTCGCTCCATATATGCCGCATCCACAGGAGCAATACTGGCCAGACCGGCGTGAGCCCCCGCAGCAGGCGGCTTCCCGGCCGAGTCCCCAGTCGCTGGTCGCGACGTCCCCGTTACCGAGAACCTTTCGCGCAGCCGACGACGCGACGCGATCAGGTTGCGCACGCGCACGTCGAGCTCGCGCATTTCGAACGGCTTGACGATGTAGTCGTCGGCGCCGCCCTCGAGGCCTTCCAGTCGATGCTCCTCCTCCGCCTGCGCCGTGAGCAGTACGATCGACAGAAAGTCCGTCTCGGTGCTCGATCGCAGCACGCGCACCAGCTCGTGTCCGTCCGTACCCGGCATCATCACGTCCGAGAGCACGACGTCGGGCAGGTGCTGACGCGCCAGCGTGATGCCCTCCGCGCCATCCGACGCCTCGAGCACACGGAACCGTTCCGCGAAGTGGTCGCGAATGTAGCCTCGCAGGTCCGCGCTGTCGTCCACCACGAGAAGCGTCGGGACGTCGTCGGCGCGGTCGTCCTCATCGGGACTCGCGACTCGGGACTCGGGACTCGGCCGGGGAGTCATTAGCGCCAATGAGCCATGCTCTCCAGTAATAGCCTCCCGGCCGAGTCCCGATGTCCCGATGTCCCCAGTCCCGATGTCCCCAGTCCCGATCTCCTCAGTCCCGATGTCCCCAACCGGAATGGTCGCCGTGAACGTCGTGCCCGCGTCCCCGCTGTCCACCGTGATCGTTCCACCGTGGAGTTCCACCAGCTCCTTCACGAGCGATAGCCCGATCCCGGTGCCCGGCTGCGTGCGAGTCGCTGACTCGTCTACCTGGTAGAATCGCTCGAACACGTGCACGATCTGGTCGGCGGGGATCCCGGGGCCGGAGTCCCGCACCACGAGTCGCGCTGATTCCGCATCCTTCCCGAGAGTGGCGTGCACGGTCCCACCACTCGGCGTGAACTTGATCGCGTTCGAAAGAAGGTTCGTCAGGATCTTCTCGACCGCGTCCGCATCGAACGCGCCGGGCAGCGAATCGATCGCGGCAACCGTTAGGCGAATCCCCTTCCGCTCGGCCACCGGCACGAACGCGGCCACCACGCCTCGGGTAAACGGAGCGAGGTCCAACGGGCGAGGGGCGAGGTGCATCGCCCGCGCGTCGAGCTTTGCCACGTCGAGAATCTGATTCACCAGCCGGAGGAGGCGCCGCGAGTTGCGCAGTGCGATGTCCAGCCACCGCTCGACCTTCGGATCGCCGCCGGCGCGCGCGCGCAAGTCCTCGAGCGGGCCGATGGTCAGAGTGAGCGGCGTGCGGAGCTCGTGCGAGACGTTGGCGAAGAAGCGAGTTTTCGCCTGATCGACCGACTGCAGTTGTGCGTTCCGATCGGCCAGCTCGCGCTCTCGGTCTCGGAGTGTCGCCGTGCGCTCATCGACCACGCGCTCCAGGTGCAGCGCGCGAGCGCGGAGCCGGGCTTCGCGCAGGCGGACGGCAGCAAACACCACGATGCCTAACGCTGCGACGAAGACCCAGCGGAACAACCTCGTCTCCCAGACACGAGGCTCGACGTGCACCGCGAGCCTGGCTCCCGGCTCGTACCATCCGCCCGCCGCATCACTCGCCTCGACGATGAACGTGTACCGCCCCGGCGGTACCTTCGTGTAGAACGCCGTACGGCGGTTGCCGACGTCGACCCAGCTCGCGTCGTACGGATCGAGCCGGTAGCGGAACCGGACGTTGTTCGGCTCGAGAAACGTGAGTGCGGTGTAGTCGATCTGCACATCGCGCTCGTTAGGGCGGAGCGCGACGGAGCCGCGCTCCAGACGAAGTGCTTCCCCGTGCGCGACGACTTGCTCCACAACCAGCGGCGGGGCGCGACGCTCGCGCCGGACCTTCGCCGGATCGACGACGACGACGCCATCCTGCGTCGGGAACCACAGCCGGCCATCGAGCCCCTTCGCGCCGGCCGGCTGCACGCCGCCGTTCCCCTCGTGATTTTGGATGCCATCGCGCTCGGTGTACGCCGTGGAGTGGACTCTCGAGACTTTACCCTCAGCGAATGCGTTCAACTCCGCACGCGGCACCCAGAAGATTCCGCGGTTGGTGTTCATCCACAGTCGCCCGTCGTCGTCCTCGAGAATCTGGTGAATGACCTCGTCGAACAGGCCGTCTTTCGTGCCGATCCGGACGATACGGCGAGAAGCGTTAGGCGCCGCGCCGGAGGAGGCGCCCCAGGCACGCGGATCGAGTCGAGCCAGCCCACGGCCCTCGGTCCCGACCCAGAGCCAACCGTCCGCATCCTGGTACAGCGATCGAATCACGTCGCTGGGCAACCCGTCCGCGTGCGTGACACGCGCAAATGTTCCGTCGCGGTATCGCGTCAGGCCACCGCCGTTGGTTCCCATCCAGAGCGCGCTGTCCCGGGTGCTCGCGAAAGCACGCACCGTCGCCTCCGGCCCACCCGACGACGGCGGAAAGCTCGTCCAGCTTTTCCCGTCGTAGCGAAACAGCAGGCCGGCCGCACCGGCCCACATCCGCCCGTTCGCGTCTCCGTAGAGCGCGAACACGTCGCGATCGCGCAGCGCGCGCGGCCCTTGAGCGCTGCACGCCATGCTCGGCGAAGTGCAGCGGAGCACGCCTCTGCCGAACGCGCCGATGGCGATCCACATCACCCCGGCAGAGTCCTGGTAAAAGGAGTTCACCGCGGTGGGATCCGGCAACGACGGCGATGACAAGACACGGCCCGTCGCCGCGTCGAGGCGGCTCATGCCCCTCCCCCAGGTGCCCAGCCAGATCGTGCCGGATCGGTCCGCGTACGTGGCGTACACGTTAGGGTATGCGATGCCTTCGGCAACACTGTAGGTGGTGAAGAGCGCCTGCTTGAATCGATGAAGCCCGGCGGCATCGGTGCCAACCCAGAGGCTCCCTTCGCGGTCGACGAGAGCGCCCGTCACCACGCGGCGCTCCGGGAGCGTGAAGACCCGTCGACCATCGCGGAAGACGTCCTGACCACGGACGCTCCACATGGCGTCGGCGTCCACCCAAAGCCGCAGGCCATTGGTGGAAAAGCCGGAGGTCACCGGAATGGCCGAGTCGGATTCGATCCGGTACACGCCGGATGAGACTTGAGCAAAGACCGCCCCGGTCGCGGGCACCTGCACGACAATCGAAGCGAGTGAGAGCGGCTGGCGCGATTTCACGTGCACGACGCGATCGCGCAGCACCCACAGCCCTCGGTTGCCGGCGATCCAGAGCGCGCCCGACGCGTCCTCGACCAGGCGATTGATGAAGTCCGCGTCGATCGCGGGATCGGTCTCTACTCTCGTCACCCGACGATCGCTCGACACGCGGAAGACTCCATCGCCGTCGGTGCCAACCCAGACACTCCCATCTCGCCGCTGCGTGATGGTGGTGACGCGCGCGTCGAGCGTTCCGCGGGCGACCCGGACGAGGCGATCGCCCTGAACGGTCCACAACCCATCGGGTGTCCCCACCCACACGGCGCCTAACGAATCGACGAACAGGGCAGCCGGACTCGCGCTCGGCTTCCCGGTCTCGAAGCCAATGTTGGTGAACCGCCCGTCTCGGAACCGAACGACATGACCCTGCTCGGTGATGAGCCAGAGCGCTCCGTCGCGTCCCTCCTTCAACTGGATGATGCGATTGCTGGGCAGCTCCTCGGAGTTGGCGGAGTTGAAGACGGTGAACCGAATCCCGTCGAAGCGCACCAAGCCGTCGAAGGTGGCCGCCCAGATGTAGCCGGCGCGGTCCTGGAGGAGGGTGTTGATCGAGTTGACGGGAAGGCCGTCCTTCACCGTCCACGACTCGTGCACCCATGACTGGGGGCTGTGCTCGCCCGCCGGCGATGTCGCGGGTCTGCTTTGCGCGTGCGCCATTGGCGCATGAAGCTGCGCGAGCAGACCCATGACCGCAGTCACCCGAGCGACAGGCGCGAGTGCAACGTGCGACGTTTTTCGCTGCAATCCTTCCACCGAGTGCCTCAGCGTGCGGTGCCCCGCCATGCAAATTGGTACAGTCGCCACGCGCCGCCAATCCACTGGTAGAGATATTCCTTTCCCATTGTTCTGACGGTCTCGCCACTCCCCGCGGGTCCGGGTCGGCAACGCACCTCCATCAGGAGACGTCCCTCCCAGATTCCGTCGCGCACGCCGGCCACCGGCGCCGTCAGTCGAGCGGGAAGCACACGGCCACCGCTCACGCGATCGAGGTCAGCCGGGCAGACGGGAAAGCCTAACGCGTCACTGTCGCCGGGCGAAGCGGCCACTGGAACCTCGAGGCCGCGCGCAAAGGCGGCCGTGATCGCTGCGGCTCGCGCGGAATCGAGCGCCGCGCACGCCGCGACGGACGCGCTATCCATGAGCGGGTGCGTCGGCTCGCATAGGAACTTCGGCGCCACGCTTGCCACCGGATGACGGCGGCTCGCGCGCCCAGCCTCGAACGCGAGCTGTTCCAGCGACGGCATACCAGTCGAGTCCAGCGCCTGCCCCGTGAGCGCTTCGCTCGGCACGCCTAACGTGCCGACGATGGCGACGACCTTGAGCATCCCCGACAGCGACAGCACGACGCCGCTACTTCGCCCGCTCGAGCGGAATGAACCGTCCCGCATCGATCTCGCCGTTCTTCACCCGATACAACGTCACCCCCGAGATCGACTCGAGCCCGGCCCCTCGCGATGGGCCAACGATGGCCGAGACGTTATTGAACCGCGTCCGGACGCCGGTCATTTCGTACTCGATGCGCTCCGTCGCGTGCAGGTGTCCGCCGAGCGCGAGCACGTACCGATGTTTTCGCAGCACCGCGAGCACGTCACCCGCGTTGGAGACCGTGTGGCGATACACTGTTTTTCCATTCACCGTGATCAACGATGGCGCCGGCGGACGATCGTTGTACCCGTTGAGCCCCTCGAAGGTCGTGACGAACGGAATGTGATCGAAGGTGACGACCGGCGTGTTCGCCGGAACGAGCGCCAGGTCGCGTTCGAGCCAGGCGAGCTGCAGGCTGTCCACGTGACCGTAGTACCGCTGGTCGTCGATGTCGGCCGTGTTCAGCCCCACGAAGTGAACGCCGCCGCGCGTGAACGAGTAGTAGTCCGGCCCGAAGTAGTGGTGATACATCCCTCGCCCGTAGAGCGGATGCGTCGTCGGCACGTGTGACGTGTCGCGCTCGATGCCGAAGTTTTCGTGATTCCCAGGCACCGTGAACACCGGCGTGCGAAACGCGTTGCGCTCCTTCGCAAACAGCTCGTAGTAACCAGTGGCTTCCGCTTCTCCCACGCGGAGCGCGTCACGCACCAGATCGCCCGTGACGAGCAGCAGCCCGGGCCGGATCGAATCGACGAGCGCGCGTAGGCGCTGCGTGCGTGCCAGCGACGCGGGCGAGATGTGCGTGTCCGACGCGTGGATGAACGTGAGCTCGGCACCCTGCTGTTCTTTCGCTATAGCGAAGGAGAGCGGTTCCGCGGAGTTGGACGGACGCCACCACGGACCGACGGGCCGATAGGCGTTCGGCATGGACACGAAGATCACGCCCGTTCCTTCGCCGGGTAGTCGAAAGGTGCCGGAGGTGTCGGTCGTGACGACGGTATCCTGGTTCGAGACGGCGACGCCCGCGACGCCTCGTTCGCCGGCGTCTCGGGTTCCGTTGCGATTGGTGTCGTCGAACACGACGCCCGAAACCTCGGTTGCAGGCGAGTGCGCGACGTCTGCCGCGGTCGCGAACGCGAGGATCGACGTGATGAGCAGCCAGCGCGTGTGCATCGTTGTCACGGGTTGGTGTCGAAGACGCGGATCGAGGTCGAGTTGATACGACAGCGGCAAAGCCGTCCATTCGTGTCGCGCTTCCGCGACGCTTCAGACGTTAGGCGGCGGCTTCAGACGGCGCCGCGTCAACGACGGATTGATCGGCTTGCGGGTCGCGAGCGCGGCGCATTCGGAACTGCGCGACCGTCGCACCGAGGGGGAACGCCACCGAGAGGAACCACGGCAGATACGGCCCGCCAGCTCGGAAGATCCCGAAGCCGAGTAATTGAAATTGCAGCGGTTGTAATGCGATCGCCCCGGTCGTCCAATTCAGCGACAGCTTCCCAACGCCCACCAATGCGGCGACGGCCCAAAGCCAGCGGCGGGGAACGCGTCGGCGCACGACCTGAACCGCGGTGACCACCATGAACAGCGGCAGCGCGATCGCAATGAGGGCGAGCACGTAGTGCGCCGCGGACTTGCCGCGAAGAGTCAATGCATTGGCGCCGACTGCCGACCGAGGTACAGCATTCGCGTGCGCGCCGATCACCTGCGCGATACCGGCCGAATCGAGCAAATCGACGCCCGCGATTACCCAGCGGTCAGGATAGGCAACTTCGTACGTCACGCGGACACGACTCGCGCCGCCCCCGAAGAAGGCCGCGACATTCAGAGGTCGTAGCGAATCCGGCGCTCCCCGGCCAAACGTCGCCGCCATCTGGCCAATCGCGGCGCGGACCTCCGGCGAGCCGCGCTGCGGACCGACGACAAGTGATTCCGCGGCAGTGAGGTCGCCGTTACGCAACGCGGCGAGGAACGTGCGCGCGGTTCGATCGACGGGCGTGGGTATCGCCCGGGCGACGGCGGCGGTGGGGTCTGCGCGGCATCCAGCGACGGCAACGACGATCGCGACCATCCACGTAGCGGCGGACATACGAGTTGATTTGGGGTGCACGATACATCAAGGATGCTGCTCAGGTTCCCGAAGCGACAGATAGTCGACGTCGGCGAGGATGGAGGCGACGCCGATCGCGCGGACGCGGAACCAGTGACCGTCAACATTGCCCCACATCCGCCGGCGGCCCGATCCAATGCCTCCGTTGCCCCGCTCGCCTTCTCGGACGCCTTCGAGTCCCAGGGCGGACTCATCGCACGCGGCGTCGAGGCGGTCGATCGCGTCGGCGGGTTTCAGGGGCAGCTCGATCTCGAACGTCAGCCCGTTGAGTGATCGCATGCTATCGGTCGGTGTTGCTCGTCAGGCCGTTGCCTAACGCCGAGAGTGGAATGCGACCTAGCGCGCGCTGTTCTGCAACCAGGCGGAGCCGGCAGCCGTGCCGCTCAGCCAGTAGAACGTGCCGAACACGATCGACATGAACAACAGCCATCCGCGCTGGAACCGACGATCGCGCAGGTACCGCGGAATTTGGCCACCAGCGCGTTCATTCAACCGATACCATGGCTCGATCATTCGCTGGGTCACGCCAAAGAGGAGCGTGGCCTGGAGTAAGCTCAGCACCGCGCCGATGAGCAGGAACCAGCGAATGAACGAGACCATTGACGAATTTCTACCCGGATTGAGGAACGCCGGCCTTCGCGTTTACTCAACCTGGCGATGCCAGGCAAGTGGAGTGGCGAGCGGTCGTGCGGCGTACTCGATGTGAATGACACGGCGGTGCATGGGACGTGTAGCCGGGCTCGACGCGTGAAGCAACAGCGGGCGAAATGCGAGGACCCCACCGTTCGGAG
>Ga0308175_100003051_pt1 | contig 11548 bp, 7 predicted proteins | sample PhyCR1_3_FD_203893 | JGI IMG/M metagenome (GOLD analysis project Ga0308175, IMG submission 203893) | Soil microbial communities from UC Gill Tract Community Farm, Albany, California, United States - DLSLS.C.R1 | ecosystem: Environmental > Terrestrial > Soil > Agricultural land | place: USA... | reverse complement strand
GCATGGCGCTCAAGGGCGGCGTGCCCGACCACGAGGGCGAGGCCCGGCCGGACCGCTGGCCGCTGGACGGCGAGCTGGAGGCGATCGCCGCCCGCTGGGACATCGCCCCAGGCGATCTCCAGCCCGATTAGTCGCTAGCCGAAGAAGACTTCGGCGTCGGCGAAGAACTTGTCGTCCAGCGTCTTGGGCTCGCCGAGCGCCTCGGCGATCGGGACGGTCGCGATGTGGGCCCCGCGCAGCGCGACCATCACTCCGGACTTCTGCGCGGTCACCGCCTCGGCGGCGGCGACCCCGAAGCGGGTCGCCAGCACGCGGTCGAACGCGGTCGGCGTGCCACCGCGCTGGACGTGGCCGAGGATCGTCATCCGCGTCTCGTAGCCGGTCCGCTCCTCGATCTCGCGCTCCAGCACCACCGCGATGCCGCCGAGCCGCTCGTGACCGAACGCGTCGAGCTTGCCGGTCTCGCCCGCGGTGGTCAGCGTGCCCTCGCGCGGGGTCGCGCCCTCGGAGACCACGACGATCGAGAACGTGCGCCCGTTGGCGTGCCGGCGGCGGATGTGGTCGCAGACCTGCTCGATGTCGAACGGCCGCTCAGGCACCAGGATCACGTCACCGCCACCCGCCATGCCGGCGTGGGCGGCGATGAACCCCGCGTGGCGGCCCATGACCTCGAGGACCATGACGCGGTTGTGCGACTCGGCCGTCGTGTGCAGGCGGTCGACGGCATCGGTGGCGATCTGCACGGCGGTCTGGAAGCCGAAGGTGTAGTCGGTGCCCTTGAGGTCGTTGTCGATGGTCTTGGGCACGCCGACGACGGGGACGCCCGCCTCGGCCAGGCGCGCGGCCACGCCGAGGGTGTCCTCGCCGCCGATCGGCACGAGCACCTCCACGCCCTGGCCGGCCATGCCGGCGCGCACGGCCTCGACCCCGCCGGCCTCCTTCTTGAAGGGGTTGGTTCGCGACGACCCGAGGATGGTCCCGCCGCGGGGCAGGATGCCGGCCGTCCGCTGGGCGGTCAGCTCCTCGCCCTCGCCGTTGAGCACGCCGGCCCACCCGTAGGTGTAGCCGAACAGGGTGTGGCCATCCTGGACGCCCTTGCGGACCACCGCGCGGATGACCGCATTGAGCCCGGGGCAGTCGCCGCCACCGGTGAGCACGCCGATCCTCGCCATGGCGCTGATGCTATGAGCTTGACCGCCACCGGCGCGTTACGCGCCGAGGCCGGCGCCCGATCGGGCTACGCCGCCGAGCAGCGCCTCGTCGACCGGCACGGGTCGGCCAAGGTGGAAGCCCTGCGCGTAGTCGACGCCGAGGCCGCGGACGGCGTCCAGCGTGTCGGCGTCGGTGACGAACTCCGCCAGCGACGGCGTCCCCAGGCCACGGGCGATCGCCACGACCGCCTCGACGACGAGCCGGTCGGTCGGGTTGTCGCGCAGCCCGCGGACGAACTCGCCGTCGATCTTGAGCAGGTCGAAGCACAAGTGCTTCAAATAGGAGAACGAGGCGAAGCCGGCGCCGAAGTCGTCGAGCGCCAGCCGGCAGCCCAGACGGCGCAGCGTGTCGGCCAGCGCGCGGGCGCGCTCGAGGTTCACGATCGCCGCCGTCTCGGTGATCTCGAACACGAGCCGGCCGTGCGGCACCGGCGTGTCGGTCAGCAGCGCCTCCAGCCACCCCGCGCAGTCGGCGTCACCCATCGTCCGGCCGCTGAGGTTGACCGACAGCGTGACCGGCCGGCCGGCGTCGTGCTCGCGGCGCACGAGGGCGACCGCGCGGCCGACGACCCAGCGGTCGATCGCCTGGATGAGGTCGAAGCGCTCGGCGATCGGCAGGAACGTCGCGGGTGCCACGAGCTCGCCGGTGTCCGAGCGCATGCGCAGCAGCAGCTCGAAGGCCGGGGGCTCGTCGGCGTCGCCGATCGCGACGATCGGCTGGGCGTACAGCTCGAAGCGGTCCTCGGCCAGGGCCGTGCGGATGCGCTCCAGCCACGACAACCGCGAGATGTGGCGCCCGCGGCGGACGGCCTCCGGGTCGCCGCGCTCGGAACGGGCGGCGCGGTTGCGGCCGCCCTCCTTGGCGTCGTACATCGCGATGTCGGCCTCGACGAGCAGCTCGTCGGCGCTGAGCCCGTCGGCGCCGTCGAAGGCGGCGACGCCGATCGACGCGGTGACGCGCGCCTGGCGCGAGCTGTCGGCGACCCCGCCGTCGCGCTGCACCGCGCGCAGGAGCTTGCCGGCGACCGCGGCCGCCTGGGCCTCGGTCGCCCCCGGCAGGATCACGCCGAACTCGTCGCCGCCGAGCCGGGCGATGACGTCGCTCTCGCGCAGGTCGGCGCTCAGCGTCCCGGCCAGGCGTGCGATGAGCTCGTCGCCCACCGGATGGCCCAGCGTGTCGTTGACGTACTTGAAGCCGTCGAGGTCGAGGACGAGCAGCGCACCACTGCGCCCGCAGCGCTCGGCCTCGGCCAGGACGCGGTCGAGCTCCTCCTCGAAGCGCCGCCGGTTGAACAGGCCGGTGAGCGCGTCGTGGTCGGCGAGATACTGGAGCTGGCCCTCGAAGCGCTTGCGCTCGGTGATGTCGACGATCTGGGCGATGCCGTAGGCGGCGTGGCCGGCGTCGTCGGTCACGGCGGCGACGGTCACCAGGGTCCAGACGACGTGCCCCGCGCGGTGCAGCATCCGGCACTCGGCCGTGACCTGCTCCTCGGCGCCGGTGACCAGGGCGCGCAGCCGCCGACGGGTCGCCGGCATCTCGTCCGGGTGCAGGACCTCGCTGATGCGCTTGCCGAGCAGAGCCTCGCGGTCATGGCCGAGCAGTCCCGCCAGCGCCGGGTTGACCGTGAGCCACTGGCCCGGGTCGTCGCCGTCGAAGCCCAGGACGCAGACGCCGATCGGCGCGTGCTCGAAGGCCGCGCGGAACCGCGCCTCGGCCTCGCGCCGGCCCGCCTCGAGGCGATGGCGCTCGGTGACGTCCTGCGTCGTGCCCGAGACGCGACGGATCCGGCCGCCGACCCGCTCGGTCGGCGCGCCGCGGCCGTGCATGATGCGCTCGACCCCGTCGGCGCGGGTGAGCCGGTAGGTGAGGTCGAACGGCTCGCCGTGGCCGGCCACGCGCGCCAGCGCGTCGCGCACGGCCTCGGCGTCGTCGGGGTGCACGAGGCGGTCGTGGGCGTCGTAGGTGTGGCCGTCGGCATCGGCGACGCCGAAGAGCCGCAGCAGCCCCGCACTCCAGCGTGTCGCGCCCGTCTCGAGATCCCAGGACCAGCTGCCCAGGTCCGCCATGGCCTGGGCCTCCTCGAGCAGGGCCTGCCGGAGGCGGGCCTCCTCCGCGGCGGCCAGCGCGCGCTCCTCGGCGTCGCGCAGGCGCAGCTCGGTCTCCTTGCGCGCCGTGATGTCGCGCGTGGTGGTGACGGCCTCGACGAACGTGCCGTGCTCGTCGAGCACGGGCGAGACGGTCGACTCCAACCACATCTCGCGGCCGCCGTCCAGGCTCGTCATCCGGTAGCTGACCGCCGTGCGACAGCCCTGGCGGGCGAGCTCGTGCGCGTCGCGGATCGCCTGCGCGTCATCGGGGTGGCAGACGTCCGCGGCCCAGAAGCCGGCGAGGTTCTCGGCCGGGAAGCCGAGCAGCGCCTCGGCGCCGCCGGCGGCGTGGATGATCCTGCCGTCGATCCCGTGGCGCGCGATCAGGTCGCCGGCGTGGGTCGCCAGCAGCGCGAGGTCGCGCTCGCGCTCGGCCAGCGCGGTCTGCGCCTCCATGAAGGCGGTGACGTCGGTGAAGGAGACGACCGCGCCGTAGGGGCGCGCCGCGCCGTCGGCGAAGAGCGGGACGGCGTTGACGGTCAGCCACTGCTGGCTGCCGTCGCCGCTGCGGAAGAGCAGCGACCGGTTGCGGATCGCCTCGCCCGCGGCGATCGCCTGGGCGCCGGGCTGGTCGGCGACGGCCATCGGCCTGCCGTCGGGATGCAGTGGCTGGAAGGTCACGTGGTCGGCGCCGCGACCGACCAGGGCGTCGCGCTGCTGGGCCGCCACGCCCGCGATCAGCCGCGCCGCGCGGTTGGACGCGCGGATCGTCGCGGTGACGTCGAGGACGACCAGGCCCTCCGTCGTGGCGTCGGCGGCAGGGCCGAGAAGGGCGGCCCAGTCGGCGTCGGTCGTGGGAGCGGGGTGCGGCGGCATCGGTGGCCTGCCCGGGAAGTCGGCGGGCTTGGTGAAGGACTTGAGGTCCGACCACGCCGTAACTTCTTCGCGCGCGCCGCGTTCGAGCGGCACATGCACGGTTCAACGAGGAGCTCACACACCATGAGAAGGCTGCTGCGAAGTGGCGGAGCGGCCGCCCTGGCCGCCTGCGCGCTGGTCGCCATCCCGGCCGCGGCGCCCGCCAACGTCCAGGTCGGCTCGTCGGGCTGGTCCTGGGGCAACCCGCTGCCGCAGGGCAACACGCTGCGCGCGATGGCGTTCTCCGGTGCAACGGGCTACGCGGTCGGCGACTTCGGCACATTGCTGAAGACCAACGACGGCGGCGCGACCTGGGAGGGGCTGCCGGCGGGCACGTTCTCCAACCTCACCGAGCTGCAGGTCCTCGACGCCAACACGCTGTTCGCCGGCGGCGGCTGCGTCGCGCGCCGCTCGACCGACGGCGGGCGGACCTTCACGCGCATCGGGTTCACCAACGTCGAGTCCGACTGCCCGGGCGACTCCAACCTCGCCGCGCTGTCCTTCGTCGACGCCAACCTGGGGTACATCTTCGAGAGCGCCGGTCAGGTCTTCCAGACCCGCGACGCCGGGTCGCGCTTCGCCGCCAAGATCGCGGTGCCGGGCACCCGCACGGTCGGCGGCGGCGCCGTGCCGACCGACGCCACGTTCCTGTCGGAGAGCACCGGCTTCGTCTCGACCTCCGACGGCAAGATCTTCCAGACGACCGACGCGGCGAACTCGTGGAAGCCGGTCAACGACACCAACCGTGCGGTCCGCGCCATGACCTTCGCCTCGGCGACGGTCGGCTACGCGGTCGGCGACGGCCAGCTGTTCCTCAAGAGCACCGACGGCGGCGCCACCTGGACGCCGAAGGACATCGGCGCGCCCGGCGGCCAGGACCTCACCGCGGTGCGCTGCGCCGACGAGAAGACGTGCGTCGTGACGACGAAGTCCGGCACGGTCATCGGCGTCACCAAGGACGGCGGCACGACCTTCTCGTGGCCGTCGCCCTCGACCGATCCGCTCTTCGCCTCGGCGTTCGCGACGACGACGCGGTTGGTGGCCGCCGGCCAGCAGGGCTCCACGGCCTATTCCGACGACGCGGGCGCGAACTTCACCCCGGTCGGCGGGCGCCTCGTCGGCCAGTTCACCCGCGTGCGCGCCGGCCGCGTCGCCGGCTCGGCGTTCGCGCCGGGTCCCGACGGCACGCTGGCGCGGACGGTCGACGGCGGCCACACGTGGACGCGCGGCAACGTCGCGACCTCCCAGGACGTCCTCGACGTCTCGTTCCCGACCGTCAACGACGGCTATGCGCTGGACATCGCCGGCGGCGTGTTCAACACCAACGACGGCGGCCAGACCTGGGCCACGCTGAACACCGGCTCGACCGCCCGCGCGCACGCGGTCTACGCGCCGTCGGCGAGCGACGTGATGGTCATCGGCCCGACGGGCATCCGCCGGTCGACCGACAGCGGCGGCTCGTTCACGGCGGTCAAGGGCGACGTGGTGTCGCGCACGATCCTCGACGGCGTCGACCGCGGCGGCAGCGCGATCGTCGCCTACGGCCCGCAGGACGTCATCCGGTCCACCGACGGCGGCAAGACGTGGAAGGCGGTCCTCAAGCCGGGCAAGTACGTCAAGAGGGGCAAGAAGAAGGTCAACCGCCTCGGGATCCGCGACGTCGACTTCGCCGACGCGAACAACGGGTTCCTGCTGGACGCCTCAGGGCGCCTGTGGCGCACCAAGAACGCCGGCAAGGCGTGGACCGAGCTGCCGGGCGTCGGCACCAACGCGGCGCGCGGGATGTCGTTCTCCTCGGCCCAGAAGGGCTACCTCGTCATCAGCAGCTTCGGTGACGTGCGCCAGCCGACCGGCTTCCTGCTGCGCACGGACGACGGCGGCGCGACCTGGCACCCGCAGTTCGTGGTCTCCAACCCGATCGCCGACTTCGGCGTGGCGGCCGGCGGCGGCACGGACTACCTGCTCGGCGGCCAGCAGTCGCTGCTGTACTCGACCACGGGCGGCGACACGGGCGCGTCGAGCGACCTGTCCATCAAGGCGCCCAAGTCCAAGTACTCCAAGCCGGTCCACATCACGGTCACCGGCACGCTGAAGCCCGCGTCGGGCAACGAGCGGATCACCGTGTCCTACCGGCGCCCGGGCAACACCCGCTGGACGTCGCAGACCGTGTCGGCCGCCAAGAACGGCTCCTACACCTCGAGCTGGAACCTGAGCAAGGGCGACAACGTGTTCGTCGCGCAGTGGCAGGGCAACTTCCGCTCGCACGGCGACGGCTCCAAGGTCCTGACCGTGACGGTGGGCAAGGCCAAGAAGAAGTAGGACCCGCCCGCGGCCCGCGGGGCTCAGGCGGCGAGCGGCTCGGAGATGCCGTCGCCGCCGAGCCCCGCGGCGGGCCGGGCGGCGGCGCGCACCGTGACCGGCAGCCCGTCGCGCGGGCCGATGGTCGGCATCTGGCGCACGCGCAGCTCGTAGCCGGGCTGCACCTCGAGGCGGAAGCGCTGCAGGATCTTGGAGGCGATCACGTGGATCTCCGCCTGGCCGAAGCGCATGCCGATGCACGTCCGCGAGCCGCCGCCGAACGGGACGTAGGCCCCCTTGGGGATCGCGTCGCGGTTGGCGGCGCTGAAGCGCTGCGGCCGGAACGCGAACGCGTCCTCCCACACGTCGGGCAGGTGGTGGCTGACCCACGAGCTGTACTCGACGGGCACGCCGGCCGGGATGGTGACGCCGGCGATCGTCGCCTGCTCGCGCGACCGCCGCGGGCCGATCCACGCCGGCGGGTACAGGCGCAGCGTCTCGTCCAGCGCGGTGGAGAGCTCGAAGTCCGGCGCGTCGACGAGGTGCGCGTTGCGGCTGAGCTCGTAGAAGAGGAAGGCGACCGTCGAGGTCGTGGTGTCATGGCCCGCGAAGAGCAGCGTCATGACCTCGTCGCGGATGTTGCGGTCGGTCAGCAACAGCTGCCCGTCCTCGTCGTGCGTGGTGTGCAGCAGCAGGCCGAGGAGGTCCTCGCCGAGCTGTCCGGCCGCCCGGCGGCGGTCGATCTCCGCGTAGATGACGGCGTCCAGCCGGCGCGCCGCGGTGCGCATCCGCCGCCATGGCGAGCCGGGGCCGCGCAGGATCTGCAAGATGTAGTCCTTGGACCAGAACGCCAGCGCGTTCTCGAACTCCTGGGCCGCGTCGACCTGGCCGCGGGTGCGGTCGGGGTCCAGGCCGAAGAGCGCGCGCATCGCGATGCGCAGCGCCAGCTCGCGGGTCCAGTGGTAGAGGTCGAGCTGGAGGCCGTCGTGCCATCGCTCGAGCGCTGCGTCGACCTCCTCGTGCATCAGCCGCTGGGCCGCCGCGATCCGCTCGCGGTGGAACATCGGGAGCATCGCCTTGCGGCTGAGGCGGTGGTACGGGCCGTCGATGGCGAGCATGCCGTCGCCCAGCAGCGGCATGAGGTCGGCGTAGTGGCCGTCGCGCCAGGAGTAGTTGGCGGCGTTGGAGACCAGAAGGTGGTGGTTGGCCTCCGGCCCGAGCACGAAGATGATGTTCTGGTGGAAGACGCGCTGGGTGAAGACCGGGCCGAAGCGGTCATAGGCGTCGAGCAGCAGCGTCAGCGGATCGCGGGTGAACTGCGTCGTCCGCACCATCGAGAAGCGCGTGTCGCCGGGCGGGAAGGGGATCGTCGCGGCGCGCTCGCGGCGGATGTCGTCCGCCATCCGACGCAGCGGGTTGGTGCTCGTCGGGGCTGGCGGGGCCGTCACCCGGGCGCTCATGGCACCGAACCGTACCGGTTGCCTGGCCAACCAGCCAAACGCGCCGGCGGCCACGCGACGGCGGCCGCGAAGCTGCTGTCATAATGGTCGTCCCGATCGACTCGGGGGCGTAGCTCAGTTGGTTAGAGCGCCGGCCTGTCACGCCGGAGGTCGCGGGTTCGAGTCCCGTCGCTCCCGTCCCATGGAAGCCCTGCCGACGCAGGGCTTTCGCCGTTCCGGCGCGGTGCGCCGGGGATCGGTCCACGCGCCGTCCTCGCACCCTCAGCGCTTGGACTCGTTCAGCCGCACCGCAGCGCGGACGAGCGCCTTGAGCGCGTCCTCGTCGACCTCCTCGCCCTCGTGGAAGTCGATGGCGCGGCGGGTGTTCCCCTCCAGGCTCGAGTTGAAGAGGCCGGCCGGATCGTCCAACGAGGCGCCCTTGAAGAAGGTCATCTTCACGACCTTCTTGTAGGTCTCGCCGGTGCAGATGATGCCGTCGTGCTCCCACGTCGGCACCCCGCGCCACTTCCACGTCTCGACCACATCCGGGTCGGCGTCGTGCACCAGGGCGCGGAGGCGGCGCAGGAGCTCGCCGCGCCAGTCGGCCAGCTCCTCGATCCGCGCGTCGATGAGCTCGGAGGGCGAAGGGTCGGCCATGCCGGGAACGGTAGACGCTCCGCACCAGCGCCCCGACATGGCACGATCCCGGACCATGACCGGCATGTCATCGTCGGATGAGCACCTGCGCCAGCTCGCGCGGCTGCGGCGGGTCCGCGACCGCATCGACCGCGAGTACGCACAACCACTGGACGTCGAGGCGCTGGCGCGCGGGGCGCACATGTCGGCCGGGCATCTCAGCCGCCAGTTCCGGGCCGCCTACGGCGAGTCGCCGTACAGCTACCTCATGACGCGGCGCATCGAGCGCGCCATGGCGCTGCTGCGCCGCGGCGAGCTCAACGTCACCGAGGTCTGCTTCGCGGTCGGCTGCTCGTCGCTGGGCACGTTCAGCACGCGCTTCACGGAGCTGGTCGGCATGCCGCCCGGCGCGTACCGGCGCGCGGCGGCGGGCGCGACGGCCGGCATGGCGCCGTGCGTCGCCAAGCAGGTCACCAGACCGGTCAGGAATCAAGAAGCCCCGGCGACCGCGCCGCACTAGCGTGGCCGCCATGGACATCACCATTCACCAGACCCTGCTCCCGCACGAGGACCGGGACGCATCGCTGGCCTTCTACCGCGACACCCTCGGCTTCGAGGTCCGCAACGAGGTCGAGTACGGCGGCATGCACTGGATCACGGTCGGCCCTGCCAACCAGCCCGACACGTCCATCGTGCTGTATCCGCCGGCCGCCACACCGGGGCTCACCGACGACGAGCGTCGCACCATCACCGAGATGATGGCCAAGGGCACCTACGCGAGCATCAACCTGGCGACCCCCGACCTCGACGGCGCCTTCGAGCGGCTGCAGGCCGGCGACGCCGAGGTCGTCCAGGAGCCGACCGAGCAGCCCTACGGCGTGCGCGACTGCTCCGTCCGCGATCCGGCAGGCAACCTCGTCCGCATGCAGGAGCTGCGCTGAGGATGGCCGCGAGCACGGACATCCGGTCGGCGGCGCTCCCGGTGGCCGACGCGCACGACCTGATCCGCGTGACCGGCGCGCGCGTCAACAACCTCAAGGACGTCAGCATCGAGATCCCGAAGCGCCGGCTGACCGTCTTCACCGGCATCTCGGGTTCGGGCAAGAGCTCGCTCGTCTTCGGCACGATCGCCGCGGAGTCGCAGCGGCTCATCAACGAGACCTACAGCGCGTTCGTGCAGGGCTTCATGCCGACGCAGGCACGGCCCGAGGTCGACGTCCTCGAAGGGCTGACGACGGCGATCATCGTCGACCAGGAGCGGATGGGCGCCAACCCCCGGTCGACCGTCGGCACCGCGACCGACGCCGACGCGATGCTGCGCATCCTCTTCAGCCGGCTCGGGCAGCCGCACATCGGCTCGCCCGGTGCGTACTCCTTCAACGTGGCCTCCGTCCACGGAAGCGGCGGGATCACGGTCGAGCGCGGCGACAAGACCATCACCAAGAGCGCGAGCTTCAGCCGCACCGGCGGCATGTGCCCGCGCTGCGAGGGCCGCGGCTCGGTCAGCGACTTCGACCTGTCCGCGCTGTACGACGACACCAAGTCGCTCGACGACGGGGCGCTCACGATCCCCGGCTACAGCATGGAGGGCTGGTACGGGCGGATCTTCCGCGGCTGCGGCTTCTTCGACGCGGACAAGCCGATCAAGAAGTTCAACAAGCGCGAGCTTCACGACCTGCTGTACAAGGAGCCGACCAAGATCAAGGTCGACGGCATCAACCTGACCTACGAGGGGTTGATCCCGAAGATCCAGAAGTCGATGCTGTCCAAGGACGTCGACGCCATGCAGCCGCACGTCCGCGCCTTCGTGGAGCGGGCGGTGGTGTTCACGATTTGCCCGGACTGCGACGGCACCCGGCTCAGCGAGGCGGCGCGGTCGTCGAAGATCGACGGACACAGCATCGCCGACGTCTCGGCGATGCAGATCACCGACGTCGCGGCGTGGGTGGCCGGGCTGGAGGAGCCATCCGTCGCGCCGCTGGTGGAGAGCCTGCGACACGCCCTCGACGCGTTCGTCGCGATCGGGCTGGGTTACCTCTCGCTGGCGCGCCCGTCGGGCACGCTGTCGGGCGGCGAGGCGCAGCGCGTCAAGATGATCCGCCACCTCGGCTCTTCACTCACCGACGTCACCTACGTCTTCGACGAGCCGACGGTCGGCCTGCATCCCCACGACATCCAGCGGATGAACGAGCTGCTGCTGCAGCTGCGCGACAAGGGCAACACCGTGCTCGTCGTCGAGCACAAGCCCGAGGTGATCGCGATCGCCGACCACGTCGTCGACCTCGGTCCCGGCGCCGGCAGCGGCGGCGGCGAAGTGGTGTTCGAGGGCAGCGTCGACGGGCTGCGCGCGACCGGCACGCTCACCGGGCGCCACCTCGACGACCGTGCCTCACTCAAGCCGTCGGTGCGGACGCCCACCGGCATGCTGGAGGTCCGCGGCGCCGCCACCAACAACCTGCAGGACGTCGACATCGACATCCCGCTCGGCGTGCTGGTGGTGGTGACCGGCGTGGCCGGGTCGGGCAAGAGCTCGCTGATCCGCGGCTCGGTGTCCGGACGCGACGGCGTCGTGTCGGTCGACCAGGGCGCGATCCGCGGCTCGCGGCGCAGCAACCCCGCGACCTACACCGGTCTGCTCGACCCGATCCGCAAGGCGTTCGCGAAGGCCAACGGCGTCAAGCCGGCGCTCTTCAGCGCCAACTCCGAGGGCGCCTGCCCCAACTGCAACGGCGCCGGCGTCATCTACACGGACCTGGCGATGATGGGCGGCGTCGCCGCGACGTGCGAGGAGTGCGACGGCAAGCGCTTCGAGGCCTCGGTGCTGGAGTACACCTTCGGCGGCAAGGACATCAGCGAGGTGCTGGCGATGTCCGTGACCGAGGCCGCGGCGTTCTTCGTCGCCGGCGAGGCCGGGACGCCGGCAGCGCACAAGATCCTCGAGCGGCTCGCGGACGTCGGCCT
>Ga0308175_100003050_pt1 | contig 11548 bp, 10 predicted proteins | sample PhyCR1_3_FD_203893 | JGI IMG/M metagenome (GOLD analysis project Ga0308175, IMG submission 203893) | Soil microbial communities from UC Gill Tract Community Farm, Albany, California, United States - DLSLS.C.R1 | ecosystem: Environmental > Terrestrial > Soil > Agricultural land | place: USA... | reverse complement strand
CATCGCTGGTGTCGGAACGAACGCCGTCGTAGAGGGAGGCACGTTCCGGATGCGGGTACCCTGGTAGCCGCCGAAGAAGAACAGCTTGTCTTTAATGATCTTGCCGCCCACCGTTCCACCGAATTGGTTGCGCTTCAGCAGATCGTGCGTAGGCGCGAAGAAATTGCGGGCGTTTACATTCCCGTTCCGCAGAAACTCGAACAAGTCCCCATGGATGCTGTTTGTTCCGGACTTCGTGACAATGTTAACGACCCCGCCCGGTTGCGTACCGTTTCGCGCCGGCAAGGCATTTGTGTCAACGCTGAACTCCTGGAGCGCATCCGGAAACGGAAACGGCAGGTTCACATTGGTCATGGTGTCGACGTTGTCACCACCGTCCAACAGATAGTTCGTTCCATTTGCCTGCCCTCCACCAACGGAGATCGTCGTGGACGTCGCGTAGTTCTTGCTGCCCGTCATGTCCCCCGCGGGCGTAACCGTCGCGGCGCCGGAGATCAGGACGAGTTGGGTTGCCTGCCGTCCGTTCAATGGCAGTTCGACGATGCTGCGCTGGTTGATCACTTGGGAGACCGAGGTCTGCTCTTGCTGCACCATGGCGGCACCTGCAGTTACTTCGACGTTTTCGGAGACAGCTCCGACATCCAGCTTGATGTCGATCGTCGACCGGTCACCGACCTGCAGCACGATGCCGCTTTGCGTATAAGTTTTGAAGCCGGTCATCGTGGCATCTAAGCGATAAGGCCCGACCGGCAAATTGGGAAACGTGTAACGGCCGTCGGAGTCTGTAGTGGTCGTGTGCGGCACGCCCTTCTCCGTTTCGGTCATCTTAACGGTGGCGCCCACAACGGCGGCACCAGTTGGGTCAATCACTTGGCCGCTGGTGCCGGCGTTATTGACGGCCTGTGCAAAACCCGTTCCGGCGCAAAGCGTCAGGAGGGCGCACAAAGACACAGCACGAGCTAAGCTGACGAAGCCCGATTCGGACATAGAAATTACCTCTTCCCCTGGAGCTCAGCGCCGTCAGTTCGCATGGGAACTGGCGCTGCTTTGCCTCAGTATATACTGGGCAACCAATGTTGATGCGTCTCCGGATTAACGCATTTTTAGGCCTCAATTTGCTGCTTGCGGCTCGCTGCTGGGCCCAATCTCCCGACCTGTCTTTGCTAAACCGGAACCGCCCTCTGCTGGACGCCCATAATTGTTACCCATATGAGGGCCGCTGGGCAGATCGCGTTACGCGCGCAATTGCAACCGGATTCCCGGTAGGGATCGAACAGGATTTGGCCTGGTATGTCGACCCCGCCTCGGGCAAAGGCCGTGCTGTCGTCACACACAAAGCGGAAACAGACGGATCGGAGCCCGAATTGAAGACTTACTTCTTCGAACGAGTCCGGCCGATCGTCGAGAAGGCGCTTCGGGAGCGCAATAAATCGCAGTGGCCCCTGGTCGTCGTGCACTTCGATTTCAAGGACAATCAGTTGCCTCTGTTGCGGGCCGTCTGGACACTGCTGGGCCAGTATGAGGATTGGATCACAACAGGCGAAAGACTGTCCGATCCGACAAAAATTGCACCTTGGAAGGTGAAGCCACTACTGGTGCTGACGGAAGATCCCGATGCGCAGGAACAGGTGTTCTTCAGGGACGTCCCCGTAGGCGGAAGACTCCGAATCTTCGGCTCGGCCCATACCCACGCCCCCAAAGGGCAGACAAAGGACGAAAGCGAACACCTGCTGGCCAGTACGCCCGCCGCTGACTTGTTGACGGAGCGGGCCACAAATTACCGCCGCTGGTGGAACAACTCGTGGCACGAGGTGGAAGAGGGCGGACAAAATCGTGCCGGCGAATGGACCCAAGCCGACGATAAGCGTCTCCGCGAACTCGTGGATCACGCTCATCACCTGGGCTACTGGATGCGGTTCTACACACTCGACGGTTTCGATGCCCAGACCGGAAAGGAGCACGGTTGGTTCGAGTCTTACAATTTCGGTTCAAGGGCCGCAGCCGAAAAGCGCTGGACTGCGGCAATCAAGGCGGGCGTTGACATGATCGCGACCGACCAATATGAAGATTTAGCGCCGCTCGTCCACAAGGAACGGTAAAAGGTTCAGAAAGTCAAAGGTTTCGTTTCCGGTGCCGGATGGTTCGTGATCAGATACTTTCCGCCCCGGAAGGCCGCTACGTTTATGCCTTCGCGGCCGACCTGCTTTTCCAGCCGCTTCACTCCCGTTAACTCGGCCACCAGATAGTAACGTCTGTCCTGATGCCACAGGTTTCGGAACTCGGCATCGTCGATAAACACCGGTGGCGCTCCCGGCGCATACGATCCGTAAACGAGATTATTGAACCGGCCATTCAGCAGCAGTGCGGTACGGTTCGTATAAAAGAACACGGACGAGAAATCGTAGTAGTGATGATCGACGATCAACTCTCCCCTCGGTCCTCGGTTAATCGCCTCTGCAAGGGGCCGGGACGACATGTAGGGATCGAACACCACAAGCGCCAGGCGCGCCGCGTGGAAGAACAGCACCATCATCACCGAAGCAGTAAGGACCACTCGCCGCTCGGGTCCGCGGAAGCTTCCGACTGCTCCCAGCAGAAATGCAATGGCGGCCACCGCGAGCGGCAGTCTCAGATATGCGAAGGACTCGATCGTGAGGTCTTCCATGTGTCCGAGCGAAAGAGTATAGGCACTGGGATGCGATGACAGAGCACTCGAAATATCGCCCGGCGCCGGCAGATTTCGGACGGTAAACAGAATTGTGAGCAGTACAACGGCGATGAGCAAGCACAACCCCGCCAAAAACTTACTTCCGCCTCGAATCCACTTGCCTCCGGTGGCCAGGGCGGAACCTATCAACAAAGCGAATGCGGGGTAACTCGGCATGGAGTAATATTCCTGCGTTGTCGAAAACGTGAAGAAGACAAGAATAAATCCGAGCCAACACAGCGCGAGCAACCGGGTTCGGCCGGCGCGGTCCACCGGCTTGTAAGAGAGTCCGAACGTTGCCGGGAGATAGACGCTCCAGGGAAACAGCCAAACCAGATGGAACAGCCAGAACCAGAGCCGCGGAACGGTGTTGTAGTCCCGCGGATACCGCATATTGAGAAAACGAAGTAATTGCTCGTTGAAGAAGTAGAACCAGAAGAACCCGTGATATTCGCCGGGCGCACTCCGCATCGTGAAGACGAAGTAGGGCGGATTACGAAGCGTCGCGAGCAGATGCCACGGAAGGGCGATAACGATGATGATTGCAAGTCCGCTGAACGGGTGCAGTTGCTTCCAGACGCGGCGCGAAAAGAGCTGCTTCGTCAGGGCGAGGTAAATGAGAGCCGCCCCGACGGGGAACACGATCCCGATCAGACTCTTGAGTAAGAGCCCCACACCCATGCTGGCCGCCATCAGAAAGGCCCACAGGCGTGGTCGCGTTTCTTCCGGGTCGATCGCACGCAGAAAGCCCCACATTGAGAGCCCGATCGTAAAGGTAATCATCACGTCCGGAATCAGAATGCGCGTAAACAGGAACAGCCCGATGCATGTAGAAACACATAGCCCGGCATACAGACCGGCGCGACGTCCAAAGGCCCAGACACCAAACGCAGCTGTAAGCCAACCTAAGCCCACGCACGCAAGTGCCACCGGGATCCGTGCCGCCCAATCGGATGCGCCGAACAGCTTGTAAGAGCACGCGATCAACCAATAGATCAGCGGCGCCTTCTCCAGGTAAAGTACGCCATCGAGACGTGCCGAGACCCAATCTCCAGAGCTCAGCATGTTCCGCCCGATCTGGGCCTGCACCGCATCCACGTCATCCATCAATGAAGGCGGCGAAACGATACAGCCGATGAAGATCGCAGCTGCAAATAACACGACGGTCAGGTAGATGTAGGTGCTTCGGCGCGGCAGTGCCTCGTCCCTTGAAGGAACGGATTCCGGCACACTATCGCCATGTAGAGAAGAAGCGGGCAGGGACAAATGCAGACTTTCTTGCTTGGATTCAGGCTAATTCACAACATAGCAGGGCAGACCAGTTCGCCTGACCCGAGACATGTATGTTCTGTTATAGTTCGATTGGGGTTGCAACGCCGCAAGACGTTGCGGGGACGATCTTTGACTTCGAGGTTCAATGACCCCTGCGTCCGCTCTGGTGGTGCTGTGCGCAGCATGCCTGCCCTTTTTCTATTACGTTCTTGTCCTTTACAGCTCGTGGCGATTCTTTCACTGCGCGCCCAAGCCCGTTGAAAAGCGTTCACCTTTCACTCCGCCTATCAGCATCCTTAAGCCGGTGCGAGGAAGCGATTCTGATGCCTACGAGAACTTCGCCACCTTCTGCAGGCAGGACTACCCCCACTACGAACTCGTGTTCTGTGTGGGAAGCCCTGACGACGAAATCGTTCCGGTTCTCGAGAAGCTGAAGATTGATTTCCCACAGGTACCTGTTCGAATACTCTTCGGCTCCCTGCGGATTGCCACAAACGACAAAGTCGCTAAGCTTGCCCGCTTAACGGAAGAAGCAAGATACGAGTATCTGGTGATTAGTGATAGTGACACGCGCGTCCGGCCTGATTACTTGCGCAGTGTCATCGCGCCCTTGGCGGATCCGGAGATAGGGGCAGTTACCTGCCTGTACGTCTCAACGGGAGAAAAGACTTTCGTAGACAAACTCCAGACTGTCGGCATGATTTCCGATTTCTATCCTGGATTGTTTGTGGCCAAAGAGTTGGATGGCGTGAAATTCGCCTTGGGTCCCTCCATCGCGACCACACGCACGCGCCTGAATCAGTTTGGTGGTTACGAGAGGATCAAAAACCAGCCGGCGGACGACTTACTTGTTGGTCGTTTCATCGCGGACGAAGGCTACAGGGTGGAGTTGTCGAAATATACGATCGAAACCGTCGCGGACTACCAATCCTTCGGTGAATTTTGGCACAAGCGAATGCGCTGGCTGGTTGTGATGCGTCACATGCGACCGAAGGGTCACTTCGGGCTGCTGTTCACGCAAGGGTTGCCGTGGCTGCTCGTCGCCCTCGCCGCGCGCCCAACGCTCCCAAAGGCCGCCATTCTCCTTCTGGCCTACCTCGCCTTCCGGCTTGGGACGATGTGGCTGGTCGGCATCCGGGGCCTCCGGCGGCACCTTTGGACGTTGATGCCGCTCGTGATTGTTTGGGATCTTTTGGGTTTCTGCTTATGGCTCGCAAGCTTCGCCAGAAACACCGTTCGGTGGCGCGGAGGCGACTACTACATCCGCAACGGCAACCTGGTGCCCGCTACAAGCCGCTGACCGCCGCGGCAGCAGCAAACTCGACCGTATCCATCGGACTCCGCCGCTCATTCGATGCACGCCGCCAGTCTACCTGCGGGATAAAGAGCGCCGGGTCGATCTGATTCTTGTACTGCAGCGCGATATTCATCAAGCTGTCGAGCAAGGATTCGGACAGCATGTGCGGCTTCAGCCCGAGGTCGATCAGCTTTGAATGCTTGGCGTTGTAATAGTGCTCTTCCTTCTCTACGCGTGGATCCGGGAGGTGTTCGATGTCGACCCGCAGCCCCAATTTCTCGCCCGCTGCCTGCACCAAATTTGCTAGATCAAGGACGGAGAACTGTTCCGTGAATTGATTGAAAACGCGGCATTCACCCGCAGCAGCCGGGTTCAGGCAGGCCAGTTCTATACAGCGCACCGTGTCTCTGATATCGAGAAAACCACGCGTCTGTCCGCCCTTGCCGTACACGGTGAGTGGATGTCCGTACGCCGCCTGGACACAAAAGCGGTTCAGAACAGTTCCAAATACTTCGTCATAGTCGAAGCGATTGATGAGCGCTTCGTCCAGCGCCGTTTCGTTCGTCGTGGTTCCGTAGACCACTCCTTGATTCAGGTCGGTCGCGCGCAGCCCCCAGATCCGGCACGCAAACATCATGTTGTGGCTGTCGTGCACCTTCGAAAGGTGGTAAAACGAACCCGGCTGTTTCGGGAACGGCAGCACATCAGTACGCCCGTTGTGCTCCACCCTGATATAGCCTTCCTCAATGTCGATGTTGGGAGTTCCGTACTCTCCCATGGTCCCAAGCTTGACCAGGTGGCAATCGGGATCATACGCTTTGATTGCGAAGAGCAAATTTAGCGTTCCGACAACGTTGTTAGTCTGAGTGAATAAGGCGTGTTTGCGGTCAATCATCGAGTAAGGTGCGGAGCGTTGTTCTGCGAAATGCACCACACACTCGGGCTTGAGCGCACGTAGGGCCGCGCTTAGAAAGTCGTAATCCGTTACGTCACCGGCGTGAAGCTGAACCGTGCGGCCGGTAAGTTGTTGCCAAACGCGTAATCTTTCCGTCAGGGGCCGTATCGGCGTTAGTGTTTGAACACCAAGCTCGTAGTCCCATTGACGCCGCGCATAGTTGTCTATGATCGAAACTTCATGCCCTCTCGCTGAGAGATAGAGAGCAGTTGCCCATCCGCAGTAACCGTCACCGCCGAGTACACACACCTTCATTCCAGTCATGACGGAATTTTTTGCGCGAAGGTTAACCGTAGGTTAAATTTGTTTACGATGAAAGATGCCTTAGGTCGTGGAGACTTGTTGCTCCGATGTCACCAGTGAAGCACCAATGCAGATCAGAATCGTACCCATCCATTGTGTCCGGGTTACCGCTTCGGCCAGGACGAATCGGCCGAGGGCCGTCGAAAATACATAACCGACAGCGGTCAACGGAAGTACAAAGCTAAGATCCGCGACGCTTAACGTCGCTATCCGGATCAGAAGGGTGAGCACAAGCAATAAAACGCCGCCGGCGACGAAAGGATTGGCAACGGTCAGAAGATGCGCGTACATTGATCCTGATAGAAATGAAGCGCTATGTTTCATTCCCCACGCCAATGACAGATTCGCCAAAGGACGTAGCAGCACCATCAGCAACACCAGCCTGTAGACATGTGCTCTCCGGCCCGAGTTTACGGGCTCCATCAACTGGTCGGGATTGATCCGCAAAGTTCTTTTTCAGACTATCAAGAAATCCAAACACGAACATTTGGCGAAACCTGTTCTCCGCGACGTCGTCCTACAGGCGAGGACCAACTATGCCGTTAGAAGAACTTCGTGAGAGTCCAATGATGGCTCATTTATTGGATGCGCTTGATCGGGGAGAAGACATCGGCCACTATGGCCGCCTTGTCATGATCATGGTCGGGCGCCACTTTATGTCCGATGAGGAACTTCTTGAACAGTTGACGAAAGATAAAGATTGCGACGAAGCAAAGGCCCGATCACTGATAATTCAGGTTTCGGCGAGAGATTACAACCCACCCAAACGGGAACGAATTCTGGAATGGATGGGGCAGCAGAACTTCCCGATCTGTGACGATGCGGGTGACCCGGATAGCTGCAATGTCTATAAGAATCTGAAGTTCCCTCCTGAGATCTACGAAAAGATCTCGTCGTACTACCAAGAGAAGAATTGACGGGCAGAAAACTACAGCGGCTGACAACCTGGCTTTTCGGCGTCGCGCTCTCATTTGCACTCTTCGCGGCGACGCAGTCTGGACGCGCTGTCCATGACAGCGCGAACTCCTCGTTCCGTTTCGCCATTCTGGGCGATCGGACAGGCGAGGCCGTGCCGGGTGTTTACGAGCAAGCGTGGCGTGAAACGGACACCGACCACCCTGCTTTCGTGATCACGGTGGGCGATTCCATTCAGGGCGGTAAGGATAAGCGCGCGAACGCGGAATGGCGTGAGGTGGAGCGCCTCCTCGCGCCCTACCGCAAGTACCGGCTTTTTCTCGTGCCCGGAAACCACGACGTGTGGTCGCCTGCGTCCGCCCGTTTATACGAACACTATTCGCGTCGGCCTCTGCATTACAGCTTCAACTACAAACAAGCGCACTTCACAATCCTGAACAACAGCGAGACGGATTCGCTGAGCGCTGACGAGATCGAATACCTGAAGCGCGATCTTGAGTCCAACGCGCATCAACCGCTTAAGTTTGTCTTCTTCCACCGGCCATCGTGGCTTTTGCAAGCTCTACTAAAAAATCCCAATTTCCCGCTGCACCAGATCGCTTTGCAGTACGGTGTTCAATATGTCATTTGCGGGCACCTGCACGAGATGCTGCGCTTTGAAGTTGGACCCGTCACATACCTGTCAATGGCGAGTTCCGGAGGACATCTTCGAGAGCCGAAAACGTACGAAGCCGGCTGGTTCTTTCAGCACACTCTCGTGACGGTCCGCCGCAATTCCGTGGATTTTGCGATTAAGGAACTCAAACCACCCTTCGGGCAGGGCCGTGTCTCAGGCCTTAAGGACTGGAGCACGAAAAACCTGGTTACGAGCACCCTTAAGTAGCTGCCTATCGCAGCAGATCTTCAAGTTGAACTTTGGTATCGGTGCCGGCGTCCCGATACTTAACAATCACCGGAGTGTAGACGGACAATCCCCATTCTGCACCGATCCCCCCCGTGATGCGCCGCGTGCCCGAGACAACGACCGCTCCTTCGGGTATGACAAGCGGCTGATCTGCGGTGGCCCGATGAATGTCGCCGCGGACGACATCATAGACCGGAGTGGAGCGGTTCAGGATGGTTCCGCTCCCTAAAACGGCACGTGCCTTGACGATAGTGCCTTCGTAAACTCCGCAATTGCCGCCGATTAAGACTTCATCCTCAATGATCACCGGCAGGGCGCCCACCGGCTCAAGCACGCCCCCGATCTGAGAAGCAGCCGAGATGTGGCAGTTCCTGCCGATCTGAGCGCAGCTGCCAACCAGCGCATGAGAATCAACCATGGTTCCGTCGCTGACGTAAGCGCCCACATTGATGTACATCGGTGGCATACACGTTACGCCCCGGCCCACGAAACATCCGTCGCGAATACTCGAGCCGCCCGGTACAATTCTGACCCCGGCGTCTGCACCAATCTGCTTCAGCCCGTAGGTCGACTTGTCAAAGAAGGGTAAACTGCCCCCGTTTGTCATGTCGACAATTCCGCCCATCCGAAAGCCCAGCAGAATCCCCTTCTTCACCCAGCTATTCACACGCCAGCCGGACGGTTGCGACGGATCCGGCTCGGAAGCGCGCACCGCGCCCGAATTCAGCAATTGCAGGAACGATTTGAAAATTGCGCGATGCTCATCCGAGTAACCCGATGGAGGCTGCTCAAACAGGCTTTCGATCGATTTCTGAAGTTCCGAAGTCTCTACGCTTGAGATCAAACTCTGACTCCGCTTAGGAGACCCAGTTTTTCAAGCGTGCCTTCCACTCGTTTCTGAGATGCCTGTTGCGGGGGTACGAGCGGCAATCGATAAGCGAGTTCCAACAGACCCATCCGCGCCATCGCGAACTTCACCGGTCCCGGGCTCGTTTCTACGAAATTGACTTCCATCAGGTCCTGGTATCGGCGATGCAGCTTCCGGGCAGTGGCGAAATCTCCGTTCAGAGCTGCCCGCGTAAGCTGGGTAAACTCACCGGGGATTTCATTTGAGATGACGGAGATTACCCCATGTCCACCCATCGCAATCACGGGGATCGCTACGGCGTCGTCTCCAGAGAAGACAAGGAAACCCTCGGGCACTTTCGAGATCACGCTGACAATCTGTCCGATATTGCCAGATGCCTCTTTCACCCCGATTATGTTGGGAATCTCCGCCAGGCGTAACAGGGTCGGTGTTTCGATGTTGACCGAAGTTCGCGGCTGAACATTGTAGAGAATAATCGGAAGATCTGTCGATTCGGCTATGGCCTTGTAGTGCTGGTACAGACCCTCCTGCGTTGGCTTGTTGTAGTAAGGAGTGACGGAGAGGATCCCGTCCGCGCCGAGCTTTTTGAGGTCTTTGATCAGCTCAATCACTTCGGTCGAGTCATATCCGCCGGCACCGGCAAGCACCGGCACGCGACCGCGCGCCTCCTCCACGGTGATCTGAACTACCCGTAGATGTTCAGAGTGCTTCAGCGTCGGGCTCTCGCCAGTGGTTCCACATGGGCACAGAAAGTCAATCCCGGCTTCGATCTGCCGCTTCACCAGAGATCGCATTGCGATCTCATCAAGGGAAAGATCCTGACGGAATGGAGTGACTAACGCGGTGCCGCAGCCGGTAAACATGATTTCTCCTATTCTAGATCCCGGCTGCACTGCCGAAGAGAACGTCTTCGAAGGTAAAAACGCCCTTCCGATCCTGAACCCATTGAGCCGCTTTCAACGCGCCTAGCGCAAAGCCCTCCCGGCTCCTCGCAGCATGACGCAGTGTGATGGTATCGGCCTGGGAATCGAACCCGATCTCGTGCGTGCCCGGGTGCTTCCCTGCCCGATTCGAGCTCACATCGATCTTTCTTTTGTAGCCGTGCTCTTCCGCGGTCTTCACGAGATGCAGAAGTGTTCCCGATGGAGCGTCCATCTTCGCATCATGGTGGATCTCCCACGCCCAGGCCCCGTATTCTGTTTCGTCCTTCAGGAGTTCGGCGGCCTTCGCAACAAGCCGTCGGAACACGGCAACACCGACCGAGAAGTTAGGACTCCAGACGAGACCTGTACCGGCCTTCTGAACAGTCTGTGTAACCTCATCCAGGCTCTTCAGCCATCCCGTAGTACCCGTGACGGCGTCCACACCCGTCTCGGCCAGCCGCTTTAAGTTGCCGGGCGCAACTTCCGGGTGGGAAAACTCGATCGCGACATCAATTCCTTCAAAGTTTTGACGCGTGATACCCGCCCCGTCAACGTTGTTGTATTCGTCCAGACGAAGCACGACTTCGAAGCCCTGCGAAGGCGCGAGCCCTTCAATCATCTGGCCCATCTTCCCGTAGCCGACAAGCGCTAGCTTTTTCGAGTCTGGCATCTGTCCTCACTCACTCGAACACATTCGGGTCGAGTTCCGAGAAAAATTCCCGATGCAACACCTCGACCACCTCCGGAACTTCCTTGTCGGAGACCACGAATCCGAGGTTCATCTCCGAGGCACCTTGCGAGATCATCCGGATATTCCCTTTCAACGCCCCGAAAGTGCGTGCTGCGATGCCCGGCGTGTGCCGGATATTTTCGCCCACTAAACACACCAGAGCCTGGCCGGTCTCGACTCGCACCGAAGCGAACTCCTCGAGCTCGCGCACAATCTCGTCCAGGTTATGGCTGCCTTCCAGAGTGAGGGAGACACTGACCTCGGAAGTCGAGATCATATCCACACTGATTTCGTGCCGGTCGAAGATCTCGAACATACGCCTCAGAAATCCATGCGCCATGAGCATGCGCGATGAATTCACGTTGACGATCGTCACGTTGCGCTTACACGAAATTGATTTCACCGGGTTCCTGCAAGGAGTTGGATTCGCTGTAATCTTCGTGCCCTCCACATGGGGACGCCTGGAGTTCAGGATCAGGACGGGGATATTCTTTTCAACCGCTGGCAGGACCGTCGCTGGATGCAACACCTTAGCTCCGAAGTAGGCCATTTCTGCGGCCTCTGCGAAAGAAATACTCTTTACGCGATGACCGCCCGGTATGATGCGTGGGTCGGCGGTCAACATGCCGTCCACATCGGTCCAGATCTGGATCTCTTCCGCGTTCAGACCCGCA
>Ga0308175_100003049_pt1 | contig 11549 bp, 6 predicted proteins | sample PhyCR1_3_FD_203893 | JGI IMG/M metagenome (GOLD analysis project Ga0308175, IMG submission 203893) | Soil microbial communities from UC Gill Tract Community Farm, Albany, California, United States - DLSLS.C.R1 | ecosystem: Environmental > Terrestrial > Soil > Agricultural land | place: USA... | reverse complement strand
TGTGCAGCCGACGGACTGGCAGCTGGAGGAGGTCGACTTCGACGCCGACGCGGACGTCGTACCAGCGGAGGACGCGGCGCCGGTCCGCACGCTGTCCGGGCGGGCCCTGCTCACCGGCGGGGCCGCGCAGGTCGCGGCGGCCACCGCGCGGCGGGTGCTCGAGCAGGCCCAGCAGTCCGGAGGCTCGGCGGCGCTGAAGCCGCGGACCACCCATGCGTTCGCGTCGCTGGCCGCGCAGCAGATGGTCGCGGAGATCACGTCCCTCCGGTCGGTCTACGCGCAGAAGGCGGTGCACGCGGACGCGGCGGCCGGCAGGGGAGATGCGGTCTCCGACGCGGCGGCCCGGCGGGCCGACCTCGACCACATCGCCGACGAGCTCGACAAGATGGACGTGCTGGTCGGCGGCATGGACCGGTTCACCTCGATGCTCCGCTCCGGCTTCGTGGCCGACGGCGAGGAGGCCCCCGACGACGGCGTGGTCCCCGACGACTTCTGGGGGTTCCGGGCCGGCTTCATGCGCGTACGACGGCTCCGGCTCGTCGACTGCTTCGGGCAGACCCTCGACCTGCTCGGGTCGGGGGCCCAGGTGCCCGCGGTCGCCAAGGACCTGCTGCGCTCGGAGCCGCTGACCGTCGCCGACCGGGACGACCTGGTCGAGCTCGCCCCGCGGTTCACGGCGCCGTCGCGGCTGTGGTTCCGGTTCGTGTCCGCCGACGACGACACCGTGGAGGCGAGCGACACGGTCTCGCCGGTGTGCGGGTTCGTGCTGCCCAACCACCTCGACGGCGACCTCCAGCTGTACGACGCCACCGGCACCGCGCTCGGTGCGGTGCGGTTCGACGGCGCGGCCGGCGTGGTGTGGGAGGAGTCGCCGGGGCGGCCGGCCACGCTCGGCTCGTCGCCCGCGTCGATCGTGAAGAACCCGCACCTGGCCGGGCTGGCCCAGGGGCTGCTCGACTGGGGCGCGGTCGACTCCACGCCCGACACCCCCTCCCTCGACACCGCGCTGTCCTCGCTGCTGCGGGTCATCGACACCTCCCTCTGGTCGGTGGACCCGTTCGGGCACATCGGCGAGGAGCACCTCGCGCTGCTCGTCGGGCACCCGGTCGCGGTGCTGCGGGGCCTGGTCCGCCTCGAGGTCGCCGAGACCGTCGACCCGGCCCGGGTGCAGGGCATGCGGGTGCCGGTCCGCCTCGGCGCGCTCGCGCACTGGCAGGACGGTCTGCTCGCGTACCTCGTCGGCGACGACCCGCGGACCCTGCACGTCCCCGACCCGGCGGTCGCCGACTTCGCCCGGCCCATCGGCCCGCACCAGGGGTTCAACGCCCAGGCCTCGGAGACGTCGACGTACTACAACCGCTTCGCCGACGACCTCGGCGTGGTCGCCGACCCGGGGGCCACCCCCGTCGACCACCCGTACGTCGACACCAGCGGGGTGCTGTGGGTGCAGCCCGGCCAGGACGTGCACGTCACGATGCTGGTCGAGCCGCACAGCGTCGTGCACGCGACCACCGGCTACCTGCCGCGCAAGGAGATCGGGATGCGCCGGGGCTGGGTCGCCCCGGGGCTGGCCCGGCTGGCGCCGTTGTTCCGGTTCGGGCCGGTGCTCGTCGACCCGAAGCTGATCCGGATGCCGGTCGCGTCCGACATCCGTGGCACCTGGAGCTGGAGCCACCGCACCGACGCCTCGACGTGGCTGGACGAGCCGATCACCAACAGCCTCGGTGACGCCCGGCTGCCGCCCGACCCGTCCGAGGGCCAGGAGGGCTGGCTGCGGCTGACGCCCGAGGAGCCGTTGTCATGACCGACACCGACCAACTCGCCAACAACGCGAACGAGGGCGAGTCCGAGGGTGTTCCGGAGGCCCTGCTCGACCGGGAGCGCGACCGCACCGGGCAGGCCGACAACCGTCGGTGGCGCTACGCGGTCCGCGACGTCGAGGCGATGGACCACGCTGGTCCGGGCATCTGGACGCAGATCGGGCCCGCACCGCTGCTCGTCGCCAACGAGCAGGTCTTCCAGGGCATCGGCCCGGATTCCGGCGAGGTCGTCGACATCGCCATCGACCCCCGGGTCGGCGACACCCGCACGATGTACGCCGCCGCCGGCAACGGCGGCCTCTGGAAGACCACGGACGGCGGCACCAGCTGGCGGCCGATGACCGACCAGCTGTCGGCCACCGCGATCGGCGCGGTGGCCCTCGACCCGGTCGACCCCGACATCGTCTACATCGGCACCGGCAACCTGTTCAACGGCGCCGCCGGGATGCCGAAGTCGGCCGGCCTGTTCAAGTCCGTGGACGCGGGCCGCAGCTGGGCGCGGCTCACCTCCCCGGCGGGCCGGCCGCCGCAGCCGATCACGGCTGCCGCCAACGTCGCGGGGGGTGTCCGGGTCACCGTCGCGGGGCACGGCTACGCGAGCCTGGACCGCGTCGTGGCGGTCGGGCTGCCCGGCGTGATCGGTTCCACCGGGGAGGGCGTCGTACGACGCATCGACGACAACACGCTGCAGGTCCGCGGCGTGACGATGACTGCGGCGTACGGCGGGGCCGGCGCGACCCTGTTCGACGCGCGGCAGCCGCCGTTCCTCTCCGACCGCGGCGTGATCCGGATGGTGTGCCCGGCCGGTGGCTCGTTGCTCGTTGCCGCCGAGACCGGGCTCTACTACTCGCGCGACGGCGGTCGCAGCTTCGGCGCCAACCACCCGGCGTACGACGACGGCAAGCCGATCCGCACCGGCCTGATCTCCTCCCTGGAGCTGGACCAGGGCTGGACCCGGACGCTGCGGGTCGCCGACGCGACCCCGACCTCACCGGTCAACGTCTCGCTGCCGGCCCACGGCTTCGTCACCGGCGACACCGTGACGCTCGGTGGGGTGACCACGAACCGCGCGGCGAACGGCGCCTGGGTCGTCGACGTGGTCGACGACGACCACCTCACGCTGCGTGGCTCGTCCGGCAACGGGACCGGCGCCGTCACCGGGTTCGCCGTCGGCCCGGCGCACCCGGCCACCCAGGCCGTCACGGCCGCCACGAACCCCGCGGCGCCGAACCCGGTGGTGCTGACGAGCGCGGCGCACGGGTTCGTCACCGGCGACGTGGTGGCGGTCAGCGGTGTCGCCGGGAACACCGGCGCCAACGGCTCGTGGCCGATCCGGGTGCTCTCGCCGGACACGTTCGCGCTGGTCGGGTCGCGGGGGAACGCTGCCTACACCGGCGGCGGCGTGGTCGACGGGCCGCGCCACGTCGCGCCCCGGCCGGTGACGGCCGCTGCGAACGCCGGCGGCGGTGTCACGGTGACGGTCGCCGGGCACGGACTCGTCGACGGCGACCGGGTCAGCGTGCTCGGTCTGCCGGGGATCGCTGCGCCCGGCAACTCGGCGTCCGTGCGGGTGATCGACGTCGACCGGGTGCGGCTGGCCGGGTTGGCCATGAACGCGGCGTACGGCGGAGCCGGTGCCACCCTGAGCGGTCCCGCCGACTGCTGGAACACCGTGTACTTCGCGAGTGCCGGCCGCCTGCTCGGCAGCACCACGCTGAACCCGGACCGCGGACTGTTCCGGCTCACCGTGACCTCGACCGGTGAGCTGGTCACCTCCGACAACCTGATGGGGCACACGGGTGGGCCGCCCAGCGCCTTCGGCCGCGTCGCGTTCTGCCAGTCGTTGCTGCCGCGGACCCGCACGCTCTACATCTCCGTCCAGGACAACGAGACCGCCGGGGTGTTCGTCGGCCTGTTCCGCAGCGACGACTTCGGCGGCACCTGGACGGCCCGCACCGCCCTCGCGCCACGCGTGAACGTCGACGGCGCCGGCCAGACGGGCTACGACCTGCTGGTCGCGGTCGACCCGCAGGACTCGCGTCGGGTGTACGCCGCGCAGCAGCAGCTGTGGCGCTCCCTTGACAGCGGCGCGACCTGGCCGACGGTGACCCCGGCGACCAGGGGAGGCGTCGACCAGATCGCCGGCTTCGGCAGCTCGCCGAGCACCACGCTGCTGCACTGGGACCACCACGAGCTGGTGTTCGCGCCGCCCACGTGGTGGGACTGGGACGCGGGCAACCCGGTCGCGCCGACGCCGGCGTACCACGGCACCGACGGCGGCATCGCCCGCAGCGGCACGACGGGTGCGGGGACGATGACCTTCACGGCGCTCAACGAGGGGATCGCCACCTCGCTGCTCACGTCGCTCGACATCGGTCGTGGTGCCGGGAAGAACGCCGTGACGTTCGCTGGCATGCAGGACACCGGCACCGGGGGGCACCGACGCGGCGACGCGGCCCGGACCTGGGTCGAGGGCATCGACGGCGACGGCGGCCCGATCGCCGTCGACCCGTTCGACCCCGACATCGTGTTCGGGACCGACAACGGGAGCCTGATCCGCACCACGAACGGCGGCAACACCTGGTTCATGGGCGGCCTGCCACGACTCGTGCCGGTGGAGTCGGTGGCGAACACGAACCCGGTCACGGTCACGACCGCCGGGCACTCCTACCGCACCGGCGACACCGTGACGATCGCCGGTGTGCCGGGCGGCGGCGGGCTCGCCAACGGCGCGGCCATCATCACCGTGGTCGACGCGCGCACGTTCACGCTGAACGGCAAGAACGGCACCGCGGTGGCGGCGTTCGGTCCGTTCCCGACGGTCACCGGCGACCGCTACCTGACCCAGGCCGACATCGTCGCCGCGACGCTCCAGGCCCCGATCGAGATCGAGACCGCGGCCCCGCACGGTTGCGCGACCGGCCAGAAGGTCCGCATAGACGCGGTCGAGGGCAACGTCGCCGCGAACAACAGCGCCGCGCAGCCGTCGTGGACGGTCACGGTCCTGTCCCCGACGCGCCTCTCGCTCGACGGGTCGGACGGCAGCCCGTCGCCGGCGTACGTGCCGAGGACGGGACGGCTGCGCGGGCCGGCGGTGAACGGCTCGCTGCCGGTGTTCGGGACCGTGAACGCGAACCCGATCGTGGTCACCGCGCAAGGTCACGGCTTCGTCAGCGGCGACGTCGTCACGATCGCCGGCGTCACCGGCAACACCGCCGCGAACGTGGCCGGGCACGCGATCACCGTGCTCGACGCGAACAGCTTCGTGCTCGACGGGCTGGCCGGCAACGGCGCCCCCGGTTCCCGCCCCCGAGTCTTCGGCGGGTCGGTCGGCCGCGGTCTGCCGGGCGGCGCGTACATCTCGCGGATCGCGATGGTGCCCAACGCCGCCGCGGCGTCGTCGAAGATCTTCGTCTCCCAGGACCGGGTGCTGTTCCGCAGCACCAATGGCGGGATCACGTTCATCCCGATGGCGACGTTCTCCGACTTCATCACGGCGCTGCACGCTCCCGACGACCACCGGCTGTGGGTGGCCACCGGTGGGCTGACCGGGACGAACCGTCAGTATCGGGTGCGCTTCTCGACCACCGACGGTGCGTCGTTCGACGGGGCGTCGACGAACTTCGCCTCCGACGTCGGGGCCCGCAGTTTCATCTCGCAGATCATCGAGGACCCCGCCGTACCCAACGGCCACCGGGTCGCCGTCGTCTGCGCCGGCTACAGCCGCACGGTCACCGCGCGACGGACCCGGCACGTTTTCCTCACCGACAACCAGGGGCGTACGACGGGCGGCGCGACGCCGTGGCGGGAGCTAGGCGGGATCTTCGACGCCGCGAGCGGGAACCTGCCCGACCTGCCGGTGACCGGGGCGGCGTGGGACACGTCGGTGAACCCGTCGCGGCTGCTGGTCGCCTCGGACAGCGGCGTCCTCCGGCTCGACCTCGCCGGGCCGAGCTGGGCCCGTGTCGGCCCGAACCTGCCACGCGTGGGCGTGCAGGCCATCGCCTCCGACAACGCGGGCGGCACCGTGGTCCGCGTCGGCACCTACGGCCGGTCGGCCTGGGAGCTGACCGTTCCCGCGGGCGCAGCCCTGCACCTCGAGGGTGACCTCGGCTTCGGCGACCAGCAGGTCGGCACGACCGTGCGACGCCGCATGGTCCTGCACAGCGTGGGCGCGGCCGACCTGCACGTCTCGGGCATCACCGGGGCGACCGGCGACGTGGCCGTCGAGTCGGTGCCACCCGGCGCTGCCTTCCCGCTCACCCTGACGTCGGGGATCCGGCAGCCGTTCGACGTGGTCTTCGCGCCGTCGGCGGCGGGGGACCGGGGTGCCTTCCTGAGCGTCGACTCCGACGACCCGGACCACCCGGCCGTCGAGATGAAGGTGACCGGCTTCGGGGTCGCGGCCGGAGCGCCGCGGCTGAGCGTGCGGGCGTTCCTGGAGTTCGGCGTGGTCCGCACCGGCGCTCCCAGCGACATCGCCCTCGAGCTCCGCAACGTCGGCGACGCACCCCTCCAGGTGGCTGCGCTGACCCTCGACCCCAGCGGCAGCCCGACCTTCACCCTGCAGGCGCCTCCGGCCCTCCCGCTGAACGTCCCGCCCAGCGGGTCGACCACGGTGACCGTCCGGTTCGCACCGGTGGCCAACGGCCAGGTGCGAGGTGCCCTCACCGTGACCGGCAACGGCCAGGGCCAGGTCGTCACCCTGGTCGGCGAGGGCACGACCACCGCCGCCGGCATGGTCGCCGTCCTCTTCGAGCAGCTCGGCATCAGCGACGGCCAGCAGGCCTTCGCCTGACCCCTCCCCGTTGAGTGGCGCCTTGTGGCGCGTCGAGTGGCGCCTTGTGGCCCGTTGACTGGCGCCTTGTGGCCCGTCGAGTGGCGCCTTGTGCCGCGTTGAGTGGTCCCGCGTTCCGCGTACGCCGTGCTCAGCGGCCGAGCGCGCGCAGCACCACATGCGGCCGGTGGGTGATGATCCCGCGGACCCCGTCGTCGACGAGCTGGTCGATGCGTCGGAGGCTGTCGGTTCCGCTCCGTGGCCACGACAGGATGATGCTGCCGTCGCGCATCGCGGTGTCGGCGTTCGCGTCGGTCACGCTCGCGCTGAGGGCGTTGACCGAGCTCAGCCACGTGGAGTCCACGGTCGGTACGGTCCCGGTCTTGGTGATCAGGCCGACCGGCACGGACGGCAGCAGGTCGTGCAGGCGCTCAAGGGAGTCGGCGTCGAAGGAGTGCACCCAGACGCGGTGGCTGTCGACGTACCCGTAGTGCTGGGGCTGGTCCGCGACCTGCTTCTCGTAGCCCGGGTAGAGCGTCGGGTTCTTCAGCTCGAGCAGCAAACGGATGTGGAGGGGCCGCGGCGCCTCGAGGAGCTGAGCCAGTGTCGGGACCCTGGTGCCGGCGTACGTCGGCGAGAACCAGGAGCCCGCGTCGAGCCGCTGCACCTGGTGCCACGTGAACGACGAGATCGGGTCGTGCTCACGGCCGGGGAACACCGACGCGACGTCGGTGGTGCGGGCGAAGGTCTTGTCGTGGACGACGACGAGGGTCCGGTCGGCGGTGCGCTGGACGTCGAACTCGACCATGTCCGCGCCGAGGGCCGCCGCCTTCCGCATGGCCGGCAGGGTGTTCTCCGGTGCCACGGCGCTGGCGCCACGGTGAGCGATGACCAGGGAGCCCGGCCTCAGGGTCGTGACGCTCACGCGTTGCGTGTCGGCCATGGCGAGCGGAACGGCCACCGGTCCCACCCCGAACGACAGCAGCAGCGCGGCCGCCACGAACGATGCCGCCCGGCCCCGCTTCCTCATCCCCTCGACGGTAGGTCGCGGACCTGTATCAAACCTGAACGCCGTCGGGTCGGCGCCGGTCTTGGACAGCGTGGCTGTTCCGGGGTGGACTGGGGCTCGTGAGCACCCCGAACGGCGCCGAGGACAGCGACTTCGTGGTGGTCGGTGCCGGCCTCGCCGGCGCGGCCACCGCGTGGCAGCTGGCGCTGGCCGGGCACGAGGTGACGCTGGTCGAGCGAGGAGTGCCCGCGGACCCGGGCGGCAGCTCGCACGGCTCCGCACGGATCTTCCGGTACGCCTACCCGGACGCTTTCTACGCCGACCTGGTGGTGCGCGCGCGAACCTGCTGGACCGAGCTGGAACAGGCGTGCGGCACCAGGCTCGTCACGGAGACCGGCTCGCTCGACTTCGGTGGCGGTCGCGGACCCGTGGAGCTCGGACGTGTCCTGGAGCAGGTCGGCGTGGAGCACAGCCTGCTCGGCGAGGACGAGGCGCGCGAACGGTGGCCCGGCATCCGCAGCAGCGGGCGGGTGCTGTGGAACCCGACCGCCGGGGTGATCGACGCGGAGGCCGGCGTGCACGCGATGGTCGAGCTCGCCGTGGCTGAGGGCGCCCGGCTGCTCACCGGCTGGTCGGTCTCGTCGGTGACATCGGCCGACCACGTTGGCGAACGAGGCCGGCGGTACCGGGTCATCAGCGAGACGGGGGACACGCTGACTGCTCGCCGCGTCGTCGTCGCCGCCGGTGGCTGGCTGCCCGACCTGATCCACGACCTGGGGCTGCCGGACTCCTTCGTGCACTCGCTGCCCCGCCTGACCGTGCGCCAGGAGCAGGTCTTCCACTTCCCGTACCGCGACGCCACCGAGGCGTGGCCGACGACCATCCACGGGACCGAGGACATGCTGACGTACAGCCTGCCCGGCGGGCGGGACGCCGGCTTCCGAGGACAGAAGCTGGCCGAGTTCGAGGGCGGGAGGTCCATCGGCTCGGCTGCGCACCAGGACGGCCACGTGGACCCGGCCAACCGCGCGCGGCTGGTGGAGTACGCGCGGACGTGGCTGCCCGGCCTGGTCCCCGAGCCGTACGCCGAGACGACCTGCCTGTTCACCATGACGCCGACCGAGGACTTCGTCCTCGACCGGTACGACGGCCTCACCGTCGTGTCGCCGTGCTCGGGCCACGGTGCGAAGTTCGCGCCGCTGATCGGGCGTCTCGCTGCCGAGGCCGTCACGGCCGACTCGGCCGACGAGGCCCGGGCGGTCGTGCCGGGCCGCTTCCACGTCGTACGACACGCAGCGGGAGGATGACCGAGTGACGCCGACCCAGCACGAGATCAGCGACGAGATCGCGCACATCTCCACGGCGTACGCCGAGAGCGGCGTCGTCGAGGACGGCGTGCGGCTGGACTACCCGCCGTACCGCTCGTCCGTGCTGCGGCACCCGACCAAGGCCCCGCAGCAGGTCGACCCGGAGGGTCTCGAGCTCTGGGCCCCGGTCTTCGGTGAGCGCGACGTCGACCCGCTCGAGGCCGACCTGACCGTGCAGCACCGGGGCGAACCGATCGGCGAGCGGATGGTGCTGACCGGACGGGTGGTCGACGGCGACGGGCGCCCGGTGCGCGGCCAGCTCGTCGAGGTCTGGCAGGCCAACGCCGGCGGTCGTTACATCCACCAGCGCGACCAGCACCCGGCGCCGCTGGACCCGAGCTTCACCGGGATGGGGCGCTGCCTCACCGACGACGAGGGCCGCTACACGTTCACGACGATCAAGCCGGGTCCGTACCCGTGGCGCAACCACGACAACGCGTGGCGTCCGGCGCACATCCACTTCTCGTTGTTCGGTCGCGAGTTCACCCAACGGCTGATCACCCAGATGTACTTCCCCGGCGACCCGCTGTTCGCGCTGGACCCGATCTACCAGTCGATCCCGGACCAGCGGGCCCGCGAACGGCTGGTGGCGACCTACGACCACGACCTCACCCGCGCCGAGTGGGCGACCGGCTACCGCTGGGACATCGTCCTGAGCGGCGGTCGCCGCACCCCGGCCGACACTGAGGACCACGCGTGAGCGGCGACCTCGTACCCACGCCCGGGCAGACGATCGGGCCGTTCTTCGGCTTCGCCCTGCCGTACGCCGGCGGGCCCGACCTGGTGCCGAGCAGCCACCCCGACGCGGTCCGGCTGACCGGGCTCGTCCTCGACGGCGCAGGGGACCCGGTGCCGGACGCGCTGGTCGAGATCTGGCAGGCCGACGCCGAGGGCCGCATCGTCTCCGAGCCCGGGTCCCTGCGCCGGGACGGCTGGACGTTCACCGGCTTCGGTCGAGCCGAGACCGACCGCGCCGGTCGCTACAGCTTCACGACGATCGAGCCCGGAGCGACGACGCCCGGCACGCCGGCGTACGTCGCGGTGACCGTGTTCGCACGCGGGTTGCTCGACGTGCTTCGGACCCGCGCCTACCTCCCGGACGACGAGCGAGCGCTGGCCGCCGACCCGCTGCTGTCCTCCCTGGACGCGGACCGGCGTCGGACGCTGATCGCCCGTCGCGCCGCCGACGGGCTGGTGTTCGACATCCGGTTGCAGGGCGAGGACGAGACCGTCTTCCTCCGGTACGGCGACGCCTGAGCGCCGGCGCGAGAGACTGCCTGCATGGCCGACCTGTTCTGGCCCGGTGACGAGCGCGCCGGCGAGCACTTCACCGATGCCGCCTTCCTCGCGGCGATGGTCGCGGTCGAGGAGGAGTGGTCGGGCGCCGTGTTGGCGACGGACGTGGACGTCACCTGGCTGGCCTCGGCCGCTGAGTCGGGCGGCAACCCGGTGATCCCGCTCGTCGAGCGGCTGCGCGCCGGTCTCCACGGCGACGAGACGCGGTGGCTGCACCGCGGGCTCACCAGCCAGGACGTCGTCGACTCCGCGCTCATGCGTATGTCCGGCGACGCCACCTCGGCGTTGGACGGTTCGTTGCGCGCGGTCGTGGAGCGGCTCGTCGCTCTCGCCGAGGCGCACCGCGGCACGCCGATGGTCGCGCGCACGCTGACCCAGCACGCCGTACCCACCACCTTCGGCTTCCGGGTCGCCGCGTGGTTGACCGGTGTCCTGGATGCGCGAGACCACATCGGGGCTCTCGACTTCCCGCGCCAGCTCGGTGGTGCGGCCGGCACCCGGGCTGCGGTGGTCGAGATCGACAGAACCCCCTCGGCGGAGGTCCCGCGCTGGCACACCAACCGTGCGCCGGTCACCCGCCTCGGCGACGCGCTCGTCGGGTGCACCGACGCGTGTGCACGGATCGCCAACGACGTGCTGGTCATGTCGCGACCCGAGATCGGTGAGCTCGCCGAAGGTTCGGCCGGGGGTTCCTCGACGATGCCCGGCAAGGCCAACCCGGTCCTCTCCGTGCTGGTCAAGCGCGCAGCCCTGACCACGCCGCAGCTCGCCGCGACGCTGCACCTCGCGGCCGCCTCCCAGGTGGACGACCGCGCGGAGGGGGGCTGGCACGCCGAGTGGGCGCCGCTGCGCGACCTGGTCCGTCGTACGTTGGTCGCCGCCTCGCAGACAGCGGACCTCCTCGACGGGCTCGAGGTGGAAAGCGACCGGATGGCGGCCACGTTGGCCGGCGCAGGGGAGGGGGTGCTGGCCGAGCAACGGAGCATGGCGGAGCTCGCCGGTCACCAGCCACGTCCGTCGTACCTCGGCGACGCCGGCGCCCACGTCGACGCCGTCGTGGCGCGTGCCCGTCAGCAGCTCGCCGACCTGGCCACGGGAGACAACACGTGATCCCTGCCATCACCGTCGTCCGCATGTCCGGGGTGGCCGACCGTGCCGACAAGCCCGTCCTCGTGCTCGGACCGTCGCTCGGCACCTCGGCGACCACGTTGTGGAGCGCTTGCGCGGCCGGGCTGACCGACGCGTTCGACGTCGTGGCGTGGGACCTGCCCGGCCACGGC
>Ga0308175_100003047_pt1 | contig 11550 bp, 12 predicted proteins | sample PhyCR1_3_FD_203893 | JGI IMG/M metagenome (GOLD analysis project Ga0308175, IMG submission 203893) | Soil microbial communities from UC Gill Tract Community Farm, Albany, California, United States - DLSLS.C.R1 | ecosystem: Environmental > Terrestrial > Soil > Agricultural land | place: USA... | reverse complement strand
GTCGAGCACCGGCGGCTCGAGAACCATCCGGATTTCTTCGACTTCTTTGTCGACGGGTGTCAGTTCAGGCCGGCAGAATCCGGAACTCAGGTGAGAGGGTGATTGAAATCAGCAACACCTCTCTCGACGTGGCGGTCGAAGCGTCTGAGTACGTTCGACTGCTCGGCTACCCACGCGGCTGGGTACTCGAGGGACGGGCCCTGGATCTCGCCGAGTGGGCTCGCGATTGGTACAAGCAGCACGGACGCCCGTGGGTCTACGCATGTGAAGCCGACACGCTCGGCATCGGCAACGACACCGTCGTCATTGACGGTGTGCCGTTCAAGAGCCCGCGACTCCGCAGCACGCTCCACGACGCCGGCGCAACTCGCGCGACGCTCGTCGCCGTCAGTGCAGGCCCGGAACTCGAGGACCAGGGACAGGCATGCTGGCGCGAGGGAAAGCCGGACGAATATTTCTTTCTCGAGGTGTTTGGCTCGGCGGTCGTCGAGCAGCTGGTGACAAGTACCGGGGCACGCTTATGTGCATTGGCGGACGCAGAAGGGGCCGCTGTGCTCCCGCATTACAGTCCGGGTTATCCAGACTGGCCGATTGACGATCAATCGAACTTGCTCGAGTTGATCCGCGGTCACCGGCGCGATGCAATCCCTGTGGAAGTGCTCGAGTCGGGGATGCTCCGGCCCAAGAAATCTCTGCTCGCCGTTTTCGGCATCACGACTCTGGTCGACCGCGTTCGTCGCCTGACCGAGTTGAGCCCATGCGAACAATGCTCCTTTGCTCCATGTCAGTATCGCCGTGCGCCCTATCGCCGCGCTCGCAGGTCTTTCAGTGGCGAATTGCCTGTGAACAGCGAGACGGAGGCGGGCCCGCTCAGCGTCGACGCGAATTACAGCGTCAGTTTGAAGGCACTTCGGCGCTGGAGCGAAGAGCGCCTCTCGATTGCAAAGGAAGAGGACGGCAGCATCGACGCGCTCTTTCGCTATGAAGGCACGACCTGCACCAACATGGGCCGGCCGCTGCAGTTTCACTATCATGTGAAGCTGGGATCGCGCGCCGATGGCTATCCCTTACTGGAACAATCGTGCGCACCGGCGCCGGGCGACGACGGGTACATGTCGATGTGCCGCTACATCAGCGAGCGCGAACCGCTGATGGCGTCGATTGCGACAGAGCGGCCGCTTCGCGGGCAGCCGCTCGACGATGTAATCCGGTGGTCTCGTCGCTCGAGTCCCGCTGGGTGCTATTGCGAAGCGGAAAGCCGCCAGCACAAATGGGGCCTGGTCCTGGAAACCATCCACTACGCGCTGGCACGAAAAGATGCGGAGCAATGGTGAAGAAGAAGCTGCTGGACGCGATCAAGGAACGGCCGCTTCTCGGCGACGGCGCGATGGGGACGCAGCTGATGCTTGCAGGGCTCGAGCAGGGCAACTGCGGCGAGGTGTGGAACCTGACGCATCCGGAACGAGTGCTTGCGATTCAACGGCGCTACGCACAAGCCGGCTCTGACTGCCTGCTCACCAACACGTTCGGCGGCAGCCGCATCATGCTGAACCGTCATTCGCATGCTGACGACGTCGCCGCGGTGAACGCGGCGGGGGTGCGGATCGCGCGTGAGGCGTTCGGCGAACGGGACGGGTATGTCATCGGCGATATCGGCCCATTCGGCGGATTGATGGAACCCTACGGTGAGTTTACCGAGACGCAGGTGAGGGGCGCGTTTCGAGAACAAGCGAAGGCTCTCGTGGATGCTGGCGCCGATGCGATCATCATCGAAACACAAACGTCACTCGAGGAGCTGGCGCTCGGTATCGCCGCGGCACGAGAGGCCGGTGCTGCATGCGTGATCGGATCGATGGCGTATGACGTCACGCTCGACGGCTCGACATTCCGAACGATGATGGGCATCGATCCCGAGCGAGCTGCCCAGTTCATGCAGGAAGAGGGCGCCGACATCGTCGCGCTCAACTGCGGCACCGGGATGGACATGGAGCGGGCGCGGCAGGCAGTGATCCGGTACCTCGAGGTCACTGGTTTGCCGATCATGGCGCAGCCCAATGCCGGCCAGCCCAAACTCGTGGAGATGAAGGTTGTGTACGATGAGTCGCCCGAACAAATGGTCGGCGGGGTGATTCCGCTGCTAGAGGCAGGCGCCAGCATCATCGGCGGCTGCTGCGGCAGCACACCGGATCACATCCGCGCTTTCCGCCGAGCGATGGATGGATGGATCGCAAGAGGTACCCACGCCGGGCGTCTCTGACTTGCGGCTAAAGCCGGAAGCGACAAATGCGCGAGGCCATTTCACAGCAAATCCTGTAGCTTGCGGCTTTAGCCGGAAGAAAACTGAAAAACAATGAAACAACGCTTGTGCGACGTCAATGCGGCTGCGACGACGAAACTGCCGCAGCACACCGACGACAAATCCGGAATCGGAGTTCATTACGTTGATGCGTACCTGAAGCCCATGAACGGAAAACTCGAGGACGGGACGCCGGTGAAATGCAAGCGGCGGGGATTGAAAGTCGTGCTGTCTGTCGGCGCCAGGAAGGGCGAGGGCCTGATGCGGCGGCTTGCAGTGAGCGCCGATCCGGTCGTGATGCTCGACGCGGCGCTGCGCGAAGCGGCGAAGGCGGCCGGGATCGAACTGACCGTCGAAGAGGGGGTCGTCTACGTCGATAGCTGACGCAGCAATCGGTTCATCGCTGCACTCGACCTGACGCGTCTCCTCCCGCCAGCGAGTCCACTTCCGCAACGCTGACGCGATTGAAGTCGCCCGGGATGGTCTGCTTCAGCGCGCTCGCCGCCACCGCAAAGCGAAGCGCGGCGTCGTTCGCGCGGCCGGTGACGAGACCGTAAATCAGTCCTCCTGCGAAACTATCGCCGCCACCGATCCGATCGACCAGACGCACCGCGTATCGCTGGCTCTCGTGCAGGGTCTTTCCATCCCACAACACGGCGCTCCAGCCGTTGTCACTGGCCGAGAGGCTCTCGCGCAGCGTAATCGCCACCATCTGCGGGCCCAGCTCGCGAGTGACGCGCTCGGCTGCTGCGCGATAAGCGGCAACGTTCAGGGAGCCTGACGTGACGTCCGCACCTTCGACGTCGATCCCGAGCACGCACTGAAGATCCTCTTCATTGGCAATGACCACGTCGACATCGCGCATCAAAGGGCGCATCGTTTGCTGCGCCTGTGCCTGCGTCCACAGCTTTTTGCGGAAATTCAGGTCGACGCTGACGCGGGCCCCTGCACGTTTCGCCGCGCTGACCGAGGCCGCCGTCGCCGCGGCCCCTTTCGGACCCAGCGCGGGCGTGATGCCGGTGACGTGGAACCACGCGGCCCCCTTCATCACCCCGTCCCAATCGACGGCATCAGGCGAAATCTCGCTGATCGCTGAATTGGCACGATCGTAGAGAACCGTTGAAGCGCGCTGGCTGGCGCCAGTCTCCGTAAAATAGATTCCCATCCGGCTGCCGCCGCGGGCGATGCGATCGGTACGAACGCCTTCCGCCCGAAGGGCGCGAATCGCGGCGTCACCAATCGCGTTGGATGGCAGCCGCGTCACATAACAGCTGTCGAGCCCGAACTGCGCGAGACTCACGGCGACGTTGGCTTCTCCGCCTCCGAACGTTGCACACAGCATCGGTGATTGCAGCAACCGCTCGAAGCCAGGCGGGCCCAATCGCAGCATCAACTCTCCGAAGGTGACGACCGTTGTGCTCATTTCGCTCTCGCAGCCTTCACGTTCTCGACGAACTTGCGCGCGTTGGCGGTGATGACGTCGAACCTGCCGCTCTCGATCGCGGACGCATCGAGCAGGGACGATCCGGCCGCGACGGCAATCGCACCGGCGCGGATCCAGTCGCCGGCGTTGTCCGGCGTCACCCCGCCGGTCGGCATGAGCTTCACCTGCGGCAGCGGTGCGCGGACATCCTTGATGTACTGAGGTCCCAGCGTCGTCGCCGGGAATACTTTCACGATGTCGGCGCCGGCGTCGTGCGCCTCGAGGATCTCGGTCGGGGTGAAGCAGCCAGGTGCCGCGGGCACACCGCACGCGTGACAGGCCTCGATCACCGATCGCCTGAACACCGGGGAGATCACGAACTGCGCGCCGGCGTCGACAACCGCACGTGCGGTTTCCGGGTCAATCACCGTGCCGGCTCCGAGGAGAAATCCTTCCGGCAGCGTCGGCGCAAGCCCGCGAATCAATTCCACGGCGCCAGGAACAGTCATCGTGACCTCGAGCGCTCGCACGCCGCCGGCCATGATCGCGTCGACCACGGCCCGCAGCTTTCCGGGATCGCGGAGACGGATGACGGCGACAATGCCGAGCTCTTCGATCCGCCGAACGGTTTCTCGTCGATCAAGCATTACCTTGCTCATGGGTTGACCGCCTCATGTATCCATTGATGATTGGGATCTTCATGGAGCGCCAGCTTGCGATCGGCGCCGGCCATCGCCCACAGGTAATACAACCGATACCCGGGGGGCGACGACACCGGATGATAGCCGTACGGCAGCAGCACCGCGTCGCCATCGCGAACGACATGCGACACGCATTCCCCGTCTGCGGTGTAAATCAGCTGTTGTCCGAATCCCTGCGGTGGATCGATGCGAAAGTAGTAGACCTCTTCGAGGACTGGCTCGCCGTCGCGGCCATCGTGCTTGTGCGGCGGGTAACTGCTCCAGTGGCCCGCGGGGTTGAACGTTTCTCCCACCATGATCCGCTGCGCCACTGAATCGGTCACGAAGATGTCGTGCACCTCGCGGGCGTAATTGCCTCGGCCCCGCGCATTCACACGAATATCCTCGGGCGAGACGCGCGCCGGAGATCCGGCTCGTTTCGCCGGAGTCGATACGACGATTCCCTCGAACTCTGTTGTCGCGGCGATCGTGATCGCCTCATCCGATGGAGCGTACACCGCGCTGGCGCGCTCCTGGAACACATCCTTACGATTGACAGCGAAGTCCTGCCCGGCGACGGTGACCGTCGCCGCGCCGCTCTGCACGACCAGCACCGATTCTTCACCTGGCGTCTGGGATTGTGCCTTCGTGCCCGGCGACAGCCGAATTCTCCATGTCGTCAGTTCACGTGCGCCGCCGTCACCGCGGGATTGGAGACATTGAGGGCCAGCTTGCCGAGGCAGCCGGTAGAGAGTGTCGCGCAACATGGAGGACATGCTAACCTGCCCCGAAGTCATGTCGAAAAACCTTTTCAGTCTCGAGGGGCGAGTGGCGGTCGTCGTCGGAGGCACAAGCGGGATCGGCAGAGTGCTGGCGCTCGGGCTTGCCGAGGCAGGTGCCGACGTCGTGGCGACGGCAAGACGGGCCCAGCTGGTCGACGAGGTCGCCCGTGAAATCGAGGCGAAAGGGCGGCGCACCCTGCCCGTCGAGACGGACGTGCTCGATCGAGCGTCGTTGACGAAAGCGTCAGACGCGATTCAACAGGCATTCGGCCACATCGATGTGGTGGTCTACTGCGCGGGCATCAACAAGAAGGTGCCGACCATCGACATGTCCGACGAGGACTGGCAGCGCATCATCGATACGAACCTCACCGGCGCCGTGCGCACCTATCAGGTCTTCGCCAAGCCAATGCTGGCTCGTCGATCCGGGCGCTTGATCGGAATTGCGTCGCTGTCGTCGTTCGTCGGACTGCACGAGGTCAGCGCGTATACCGCGTCCAAGTCTGCCATCGCCGGTCTGACCCGCGCGCTCGCGGTCGAATGGGCGCCGCACGGCGTCAACGTGAATGCGATCGCCCCGGGTGTATTCCGGACCGAGCTGAACGCGAAGCTGCTCGAAGGCCCGCGCGGTCAGGAATTTCTTCTCCGCACGCCGATGAAACGGTACGGCAAACTGGAAGAACTCGTTGGGGCGGCGGTGTATCTCGCATCAGACGCGTCCACGTTCGTGACCGGGCAGATCATTGCCGTCGACGGCGGATTCCTCGCGAGCGGCGTGAATCAATGAACCCGGTGCCTGCACTCGTGATCAGCCCGCGCGACAATGTCGCAACGGCACTCGAACCGCTCGCCGCCGGGCAGACGATCGTCCTGGGGGGCCAGTCGATCACGATTACGGAGGCGACGCCGCGAGGTCACAAGATCGCACTGCGGCCGATTCGGCGGGGTGAGGAGATCTACAAGTACGGCAGCACCATCGGAACCGCCACGTGCGACATCGAACCGGGCTCGCACGTGCACACGCACAACGTCGCGAGCGGCCGCGGGCGGGCGCCGCAGAAGAACACAGAAGAACACGGACAGGCGGATTCAAACGCTACGTCGCCCGACGGTCCGCGGCTGGCCGAGCCGCCAGACAGGTCGCCGGTCACCGGCAGAAGTCCCCAATGAGCACGCTCACATTTGATGGTTATCGGCGACCCGACGGCCGTGCCGGCGTACGCAATCATGTCCTCGTAGTACCGACGGTCATCTGCGCGTCTGTCGTCGCCGAGCGGATCGCGAATGCGATCGCACCGACCGGCGCGGCGCTGCCGCATCTTGCCGGGTGCGGGCAGCTTGGGCCGGACCGGCACCTGACGCACGAAACGCTCGCCGCGTATTGCGGACACCCGAACGTCGGCGCGGTCGTGGTGGTCGCGCTCGGATGCGAGCAGGTGATTGCGCAGAACCTTGCCGAGGCGGCGCGGAAAGCTGGCAAGCCTGCGGCGATCATCGCGATTCAAAGTGAGGGCGGCACCGTTCGCACAACCACGCGCGGCATCGAAATAGCGACATCGTTCGCGGCGGCGCTCCAGTCCGAGCGGCGAGTGCCCTGCGATGTGTCTTCGTTGATTCTGTGCGTCAAATGCGGCGGATCGGATTACACGTCAGGGCTGTCGGCCAATCCTGCATTGGGACGAGTCGCGGATCGATTGGTTGATGCTGGCGGCACCGCGGTGCTCGGGGAAATCGCCGAGATCATGGGCGCCGAACACTTGCTGGCGGCGCGGGCGGCATCCCCCGAGCCAGCTGCGCAGCTGGTGCGCATCATCAAGCGTGTAGAAGCTGAAGCCATCGCGCTCGGCCTCGACATCCGGGGCACGCAGCCATCGCCAGGAAACATTCGCGGCGGCTTGACCACCATCGAGGAAAAGTCGCTCGGCGCGACGCACAAGGGTGGTGAACGAACTCCCCTGACGGACGTCGTGCCCTACGCGGGCCGCATCACCCGGCGCGGCCTGACCGTCATGGATACGCCAGGCCTCGATGTGGAGTCGGTCACCGGCATGGTCGGAGGCGGCGCGCAGGTTGTCGTGTTCACGACCGGTCTTGGCACGCCGACCGGAAATCCCATTGCGCCGGTCATCAAGATTACCGGGAACGCGCAGACCGCCGCGTCCATGGCCGACAACCTCGACGACGACGTGAGTGGCATACTCGACGGCCGGGAAACAATTGAGGCGGCGGCAGATCGTCTGATGGAAGACGTGCTCGCAGTCGCGTCAGGGAGAACGACTGCGGCCGAGCGCCTCGGCCATCGCGAATTCGCGATTCACCGTCGGAATCCGACGATATGAGAACGCGACATCCGGGATCCGTGATCCGGGGTCCGGGGTCCGGGGTCCGGGATCCGATTCGCGATTGGGCGATAGTGATTAGTGATTGATCGATTGATTGATTGATTGATGCTGCCCTCTGCTCCTTCCCCCGCTCCGGTTAGTGGCGCGCGCGTCGGCCGCGTGCGGTGGGTGATCTGCGCGCTGCTGTTCTTCGGGACGACGATCAATTACGTCGATCGGCAGGTGCTCGGCATTCTTGCCCCCGACTTGCAGCACGACATCGGGTGGAGCGAGCTCGATTACGGGCGGATCGTCATCGCCTTCCAGCTCGCCTACGCCGTGATGATGCTCGCCTGGGGGCGGATTCTCGACAAAATCGGGATCAAGCTGGGATTTGCCATCGCGGTTGTGTGGTGGTCGCTTGCAGCAATGGGCACCGCGTTCGCTCGATCGGCAGTTCAATTCGGGGCCGCGCGATTCATGCTGGGGGTTGGTGAGGCGGCGAATTTCCCAGCGTCGATCAAGACCGTGGCGGAGTGGTTCCCGAAAAGTGAGCGCGCGTTTGCGACCGGGATCTTCAACTCGGGCACCAATATCGGCGCCGTGATCGCGCCAATCATGGTCCCGTTGCTGGCAGCCAAATGGGGCTGGCAGGCGGCGTTCGTCTGGACCGGAGCGCTGGGTTTCGCATGGCTGATCGCCTGGTGGGCCCTTTACCATGGCACGGCGGCGCACCCACGGTTGTCGGGGGCCGAACGGCAATACATCCACGACGGCATCGAGGAGTCCGTCACCTCGAACGTCCCGGTTTCGCAGGTGCTCGGGAAACGGCAGCTGTGGGCGTTCGCCTGCGGGAAACTCCTGACCGATCCGATCTGGTGGTTTTACCTGTTCTGGCTGCCGAAGTTTCTCGCCCAGGAACACGGCATTCGCGGCACGGCGCTGATTCCATATTTGACGACTGTCTACATCGTGGCGGATTTCGGCTCGGTCATCGGCGGCTACATGTCGTCGGCGCTCATCAAGCGCGGGTGGACGGTGAACGCCGCGCGCAAAACGACCATGGGGATCTTTGCGGCAATCGTTCCATCGGTGATCATCGCGAGCCAGACGCGAAGCGCGTGGCTCGCCGTTGGCCTGATCGCCGTCGCCACCGCATGCCATCAAGCATGGTCGGCTAACCTGTTTACGCTTTCGTCCGACATGTTCCCGCGACACGCGGTGGGAACCGTCGTCGGGATTGCGGGGTTCGCGGGGGGAATTGGCGGCATTCTGATCGCCGAGTTCGCCGGACGGGTCCTGCAGCGCGATCCGAGCTTCTATCTGCCGATGTTCGTGGTCTCGGGCCTCATCTATCTTGTCGCATTGGCCGTCATTCACCTGCTCGCGCCCCGACTCGAGCGCGTCACTTTGGCGATGTCGTCATGAAAGTGGAAACCAGCGTTATTGGAACCGGCGCCCCCACGGCCGACCTGACGGTCACCGACATGCGCCCGATCGTCGATGAGGCGCTTCGCGGGATTACGCCCGGAGCGCGCGTGCTTGCGGTCGTCTCCGATCGGACGCGTGACGACAACACGCCCGAACTGTTCCCCCTCGTGTCCCAGGTCCTTGCTGGCATCGGTGCCGCTTCGCTCGACGTGCTCATCGCACAGGGCACGCACGTGCCGATGAACGACAAGGACAAGCGCGCCAAGATCGGGGCCAGTCTCGCCGCGATGCCGCTGCTCGGTACGATTTTCGATCACCACTGGGACCGCGAGTCGGAACTGACCACGCTGGGCACCATCGACGCGGACGTGATCGCGAAACACACCGGCGGCTTGTTACGCGAGTCGGTCAAGATCCGGCTCAACGCGCACCTCGCGCCAGGACAGTACGACGTCGTCCTCGTGCTGGGCGCGACGGTGCCGCACGAGGTCGCGGGCTTCGCCGGCGGGGCCAAGTACTTTTTCCCCGGGGTTGCCGGGCCGGAACTGACGCACCTGACCCACTGGCTCGGTGCGCTCGCGACGATCGAACGCGTCATCGGCCGCATCGAGACGCCGACGCGGCGATTGATTGAAGCCGCTGCGGCATTCGTACCCGCTCCCGTGATCGCGTTGACCACCGTCGCCACGCGTGACGCCAGCGGCTTGAAGACGCGGGCCCTGTTTGCCGGTGATTTGCGCCAGACGGTCCGCCGCGCTGCCGAGATCAGCCAGCAGGTGCACGTTCGTTACACCGGCCGCCGCTATAAGCGCATCGTCGCCATCCTCGATGACCACTACGATGAACTGTGGGTGGGAGGAAAGGCGAGTTACAAGCTCGGGAGCATCATCGAACGCGGCGGCGAACTGATCATCTACGCGCCGCATCTCTCGGCGATTTCACTGACCCACGGCGCGCTGATCGAGAAGTACGGGTACGCGCCGCTCGAACGCGTGCGCGACATGGTCGAAGGCTCGGACGAATTACGGGCGAACCTGTGCGTCGCCGCCCACCTCGCGCACGTCGCCTATGCGGGAGAAAAGGGAGACGACGGGGTTGTCGTCCCGCGATACCGCATCACGCTGGCCGCCAATTTGCCGGAGGCCACCTGCCGCCGCGTCAACCTCGGGTATCTCGACGTGCGCACTTTCGATCCCCGCGCCTTCCGTGATGATCCGGATACGTTGACGGTTGAGAATGCCGGGCGTGATTTGTATCTCGTCAATCGAGAAGGGAGATGAGGGAGATCTCAATCAACGTTCTTCACTGCCACGCTGCGATCGCACATTAGAGAAAACAGGAGAAGGGAGAAGGGAGGAACTAACTTCTTCTAATCATCAGATCAGGACGTACCACACGTTGTGTCCCGTACTTCAGCAGCGGCACGTTGAAATTCATCAGAAGGCCGACCGGCAGCTCAGTCAACTTTAAGTAGGTAATTAGCTGCGCCTTGTGGACGGGGGCGAGTTTCTCGACGGCCTTCAGTTCCACGACGACAATGCCATCAACGATCAGATCCGGACAAAATTGGCACTTCAGGTCGCGGCCTTTGTAGACCAACTGAAGCCTGCGCGTTGTGTCAACCCGGTGGCCAGCGTCTTCGAGCTCGATCAACAGGCACTCCTTATAGACCGATTCGAGTAACCCTGGTCCCCAGGACTCGTGGATGCGTATTCCGCAACGGATGATTGATTCGGTCACGCCTTCGTGTCCGGCGGTGTCATTGAACATGCGCCTGACCCGCGCAAGTTCCAAGCCGTCCCAAACCTCTCGCAATTTCGCTTTCAATACGGACCGGCAGGCCTTTGTTTGCGCTCTCTGCCACGTGGTCATGCGCGAGTGGGTGAACTTTCTGCGATCAAAGCGAGAAGGAGCATGCTCCTCCGTTCTCCGTTCTCCTGTCTTCTTTTTGACAGGAATGCAGCGTGACTGTGAACAGCGTGGGAATGTGATCAGCCTCCAGCGGTGACCGCGGCTCGTTTCACCGGCGTCAGCTTTCCGATGAACCCCCCTCCCACGCGCAGTGTGAGAGTGAGCGACCCTTGCCTCGTGAGGGTGGCGTGCTCGATGCGTTCGGCGGCGGCATTCCCGGGATCGTCACGAACGAGCGTGGCGGTGTAGGCGGCGGGCCCGAGGAATTTGAGATCGACGCGGAGCGTCCGGGCCTCGGGTCCATTGAGGACGGCAATGAACCAGTCATCTCCGTTACGGCGAGCGAAGGCCGCCAGCTCGCCGATGGCGCTGCCGGGTAACACGATCGTCTCATCCCAGGTGCTGGGCAGCGCCTTGATGACGTCGACGGCGGGGTTGTCGAGAAGGCTCCGGGGATGTGCTCCATACACGAGCAAGGGCGAGGTGAAGATCGCGGCGGTCGCAATCTGATGCGGCCATGATGTCTCGCGCCGGCGATCGCCAAAGACGACGGGCGTGAAGTCGCCGTGTCCGGCAAGGTAGCGGGTAAACGGCAGCGTCGTATTGTGCTGCGCCCATGACTGCGCGCGATGCTCGAGGCCATACACACCCTCGCGCGTCAATTCGTTGGGCCAAGTGCGGGACTCGCCAGTTGGCTTGTTGGCGC
>Ga0308175_100003046_pt1 | contig 11550 bp, 9 predicted proteins | sample PhyCR1_3_FD_203893 | JGI IMG/M metagenome (GOLD analysis project Ga0308175, IMG submission 203893) | Soil microbial communities from UC Gill Tract Community Farm, Albany, California, United States - DLSLS.C.R1 | ecosystem: Environmental > Terrestrial > Soil > Agricultural land | place: USA... | reverse complement strand
TGTTGGGCGCGATCACGGTCAGCTCGCGCCCGGCCTTTGTCTCGACCACATACTGGATCGAGGTGCCGAGGTAGCTCGCGACCGTGACGCGGCCGTGGATGACGTTCCTTGATGCGCTCGAGCTGTCGCCACCCGAGCCGTTGCTGGAGATCGCGATCTTCTCCGGGCGCACGCCGACGCGCACGGCGCCGCCGTTGACGTTGGAGAAGCGATCGCTCGGCACGAGCACGCGCTCGCCCTCCTCGGCGTCGAACGTCGCCATCGCGCCGTCGCGCGAGCCGACCGTCCCATCGAGCAGGTTGGAGATCCCCAGGAAGTTCGCGACGAACTCGGTGCGCGGGCGCTCGTAGAGCTCCTCGCCCGAGCCCATCTGCTCGATGCGGCCCTCGTTCATGACCGCGATCGTGTCGGCCATCGTGAGCGCCTCCTCCTGGTCGTGCGTCACGTGCACGAACGTGATGCCGACGTCCTGCTGGATGCGCTTGAGCTCGATCTGCAGCTGGCGGCGCAGGCGCAGGTCCAGCGCCCCGAGCGGCTCGTCGAGGAGCAGCGCGCGCGGATGGTTGACGAGCGCGCGGGCGAGCGCGACGCGCTGCTGCTGGCCGCCCGACAGCTGCGACGGGCGCCGGTTGCCGAGGCCCTGGAGCTGCACGAGCTCGAGGATCTCGCCCACGCGGCGGCGGACCTCGTCCTTGCCGACCTTCTTGCGCTCGAGGCCGAAGGAGACATTGCGCTCGACGTTCAGGTGCGGGAAGAGCGCGTAGCTCTGGAAGACCGTGTTGACGTCGCGCCGGAACGGCGGATGGTCGGTCACGTCCACCCCGCCGAGGAACACGCGGCCGGCTGTCGGGTCCTCGAACCCGCCGACCATCCGCAGCGTCGTGGTCTTGCCGCAGCCCGACGGGCCGAGCATCGCGAAGAAGCTCCCTTGCGGGATCTCGAGGCTCAGGTCGTCGACAGCAAGCGTCTCCGCAAAGCGCTTGGTGACGCCCTCCAAACGGATGTCGCTGTCCGGCGTGGCCTGCGGGGTGGGATGGATGTCCGCCATCGCGTCCATTCTCTGGGCGGTCGCGCGCGCCGTGCAAGTGCCACGGCGTGGTCGGTTTGACCTCAGCATTGTCCATCATGCACAACGCGGCGGACAATTGGGCACGAACCGGCCAACGGGGTACAACTCCTGGCATGTCGCCGCGCCCCACCGGGCTGCACTCGGCTGACGCGCAGGACGACTTCCTGCGCGCGCGCCGGCGCCGCGCCATGGCGCGGCTGCGCGCACGGGCCGCCCGCCGGCCCGGCGACCTGGACCTGATCCTGCCCTTCGACGAGGTCGTCGCCGCGCTCGGGCGCACCGGCGAGCGCGACCTCGGGATCCAGGTGATCGCCGTCGACAGCGTCGTCGGCACCGTCGACCGCGCGACGGGCTTCGACCGCTCGTTCCGCCCGACGTCCGCGCGCGTGCGCACCCGCTGGGAGCGGATCGCCGCCGCGATGCGCCGCGGCGAGCCGCTGCCGCCGATCGACGTCTACCGGATCGGCGACGCGCACTTCGTCCGCGACGGACACCATCGCGTGTCGGTCGCGCGGGCGCTGCGCATCGAGCAGATCGAGGCCCGCGTCGTCGAGGTCCTCACCCGCGTGGGCGCGTCACGCGAGCTGACGCTCGCCGACCTGCCGCGCAAGAGCCACGAGCGCGTGTTCGGCGAGCGCGTCCCGTTGCCGTCGCAGGACGCAGCGCAGATCAAGCCGAGCGACCCGCTGGGCTACGGCATCCTGGCGGAGGCGATGGAGGCGTGGGCGTTCCGAGCCGGCCAGGAGCGCGGCGAGCTGCTGGACCGCGAGCGCGCGGCGCGCGAGTGGTTCGACAGCGAGTACGCGCCGCTCGTCGAGGCGTTGCGCGAGGCCGACCAGATCGGCAGCGGCACGGAGACCGACGCATACCTGCGCGTCGGCCCGGAGCGCTACGACAGGCGCGTCGTCGACGGCTGATCGCCGCCGGGCTGATCGTCGCCGCGGTCGTTGCGCTCGGCGGCCTCCTGGTCGGTCTCGCCCGGAGGCGCCGCGGGCACGCCGGCTCCGTCACCGGGTCCCGCGCCGGCCTTCGCCAGCGACAGGTTGCGACCCGAGCGCGCATCGAAGAGGTGGATCAGCTCCGGGCGCAGCCCGAGCTGCATGCGCTCGCCCGAGCGCGCCTTCGTCGACGGCTCCAGCCGCGCGACGGCCATGCCGTCGCCGGAGGACGGCACGTCGGCGGCGCCGCTGTCCTGCGCGAGCTCGGCGAGCTCCTCGCTCTGGGCCCCGCCGCCGGAGCCGAAGTGCACGTAGACCTCGGAGCCCATCGACTCGACGAGCTCGACCGGCACCTCGAACGTGCAGCCGCCCGCGCCCGTCTCGATCGCCGGGTCGTAGAAGTGCTCGGGCCGGACGCCCGCGATCAGCTCGCCGTCCGACGCGCCGGCGGCGTTGCGGTGATCGCCGGAGACCGGCACGTCGGCGAACGGCAGCTTCAGGTGGTCGCCCTCGAGCTTCGCCGGGAAGAAGTTCATCGCCGGCGAGCCGATGAAGCCCGCGACGAACAGGTTCACGGGGTTGTCGTAGAGCTCCCTCGGCGAGTCGACCTGCTGCAGCACGCCCGCGCGCATGACCGCGACGCGGTCGCCGAGTGTCATCGCCTCGGTCTGGTCGTGGGTGACGTAGACGGTCGTCGTGCCGAGCCGGTGCTGCAGGCGCGAGACCTCGGCGCGCATCTGGACGCGCAGCTTCGCGTCGAGGTTCGACAGCGGCTCGTCCATCAGGAACGCCTTCGGGTCGCGCACGATCGCGCGGCCCATCGCGACGCGCTGGCGCTGGCCGCCGGAGAGGTTCGCCGGCTTGCGATCGAGGTGCTGGTCGAGGTCGAGCACCTTCGCGGCGTCCTCGACCTTCGTGTCGATCTCGTTCTGCGGCACCTTCGCCAGCTTCAGCGCGAAGCCCATGTTCTCGCGCACCGTCATGTGCGGGTACAGCGCGTAGTTCTGGAAGACCATCGCGATGTCGCGATCCTTCGGCGCGCGCTGGTTGACCACTTCGTCGCCGATGCGAAGCTCACCGTCGGTGATGTCCTCGAGCCCGGCGATCATCCGCAGCGCCGTGGACTTCCCGCAGCCCGACGGGCCGACGAGGATCATGAACTCGCCGTCGGCGATGTCCAGGTTGAAGTCCTTGACGGCCTCGAAGCCGTCGGGATAGCGCTTGGTGATGTGTTCGAGCTTGATCTCGGCCATAGCTGATTTACCCCTTGACGGCGCCGGCGGTGAGGCCCGCGACGATGCGCCGCTGGAAGAACAGGACCATGATGATGATGGGCACGGTGACGATCACGGCCGCGGCCGCGATCGAGCCCGTGGGCTGCTGGAACTGCGACGCCCCCGGGAACTGCGAGATCGCCGCGGGAACCGTCTGCGCCGCGTTCGTCGACGTCAGCGACACGGCGAACACGAAGTCGTTCCAGGCGAAGATGAAGACGAGGATGGCCGTGGTGAACACGCCCGGTGCGGCGAGCGGCGCGATGACCTTCGAGAACGCCTGCCACGGCGTCGCGCCGTCGATCTGGGCGGCCTGCTCGAGCTCCCACGGGATCTCTCTGAAGAACGCCGACAGCGTGTAGATCGCCAGCGGGAGCGTGAACGTCATGTACGGGATGATCAGGCCGGGCCAGGTGTCGAACAGCCCCAGGTTGCGCCACATGTTGTAGAGCGGGCCGACGATCGAGATCGGCGGGAACATCGCGATCGCCAGTGCCATCGACAGGATCAGCGTCTTGCCCGGGAAGTCCAGGCGCGCGATCGCGTAGGCGGCCATCGCGGCCAGGACGACGGCGATCACCGTCGCGATCAGCGCGATGCCGATCGAGTTGCGCAGCGCGTCGGTGAAGACCGACTGCTTGAAGATCTGCGAGTAGTTCTCGGTCGACCAGTCCTTCGGGATCAGACGGCCGTCGGAGATCGTGTTCGGCGACTTGAAGGACAGCATCGTGATCCAGAAGACCGGGAACAGCGCGAACACCAGGACGGCGAAGTTCGCCGACCCCCAGCCCAGGATGCGCGGCCCACGCGCGGTCTCGCTCACTTCTCACCTCGCTGTTGTGCCAGGGATGTGCCGAAGCCCTTGACGAACAGGAACGCGATCACCGCGACCATCAGGAAGATCAGCACGGAGACCGCCGATCCGAGCCCCAGGTTGAGCCTGTTCAGCAACTGGTTGTAGCCGAGGATCGAGACCGTCTCGAGCTTCGGGTTCGGGCCGTTGGAGATGATGAAGACCGAGTCGAAGATCCGGAACGCGTCCAGTGTGCGGAACAGCAGCGCGACCAGGATCGCCGGCTTCATGAGCGGCACCGTGATGCGCCAGAAGCGCTGCCAAGCGGAGGCGCCGTCCACGCGCGCGGCCTCGTGCAGCTCCTCGGGCACGAGCGTCAGGCCCGCCAACAGCAGCAGCGCCATGAACGGCGTTGTCTTCCAGACCTCGGTCGCGATCACCACGAAGTAGTTCCAGAAGGGGTGCGTCGGGTCGAGCGGGTCGTAGCTGAACCCGAGCGCCTTGGGCACGAAGCCGCCGACGGCCGAGGACCACGCGAACCGCCACGCGAAGGCCGCGACGACGGTCACGATCCCGTACGGGATCAGGGCGGCGGTGCGCACGAGGCCGCGTCCGAACAGGGCGCGGTGCATCGTGATCGCCAGCAGCATGCCGAGCACCAGCTCGATTGCAACCGAGATGACCGTGATGATCACGGTGTGCCACACGTCGCTCCACCACAGCGACGAGCTCAGGACGGTGCCGTAGTTGTTGAGCCCGTTCCAGGTACGGTCGTCGGGGAAGCGCAGGTCCGCGCGCAGCAGCGACAGGTAGAACGCGTAGACGATCGGATAGGCGGTGACGGCGACCATCACGATCACCGCCGGCGCGCACAGCATCCAGGCGAGCTTGCGCTCGGCCTTCGACCGGTCGGTCTCTGACTTCGGCGCTCGCCCGGAGCGGGCGGGGGCTTCGGCTACGGAGGTCGCGCTCATAGCAGTGCCTGGGAGTCGAGGGCGTCCTTGAGGGTTCCGCGCAGCGCGTTGACGAAGCCGTCGGTCTTGATCGAGCTGGGCGGCGACACGGCCTTCGCGATCGCCAGCGAGACGTCGGCGTAGGCCGGGGTGACGGGCCGGACCGCCGCGTTGGCGAGCTGCTTCTTGATCAGGTCAGCGAACGGATAGGCCTTCTTGAGCTCCGGGTCGCTGTAGAGGCTCTCGAGCGTCGGCGGCAGGCCGCCCTTGATGGCCGCCTCCTTCTCGTTCTCGGAGTTGCGCATGCAGGCGGCCGCCTCGAACGCCTCCTGCGGGTGCTTGGTGTAGGCGCCGACGCCCCAGTTGATGCCGCCGATCGGAGCCTTCGCCGGCTCGCCCGCGTTGATGCCCGGATACGGCGCCCACGCGATCTGCTTGAAGATCTTCGGCGCGCTGTCCTTCGCGCTCGGGTAGATGAACGGGTAGTTGATCTGGAAGAACGCGGTGCCGGCCTCGAAGGCCAGCCGGTTCTCGTCCTCGTGCTGGCTGGCGAGCGAGGGGTCCGCGGCCGAGGAGTGCGCGAGCTCGCTGATGATGTCGGCCGCCTTCTGACCGCCCGAGCCGAGCGTGACCTGGTCGCCCTTGACGATCGTCCCGCCCGCCGACTGCACGAGCGAGTTGAACCACACGACCACGCCCTCGTACTGGGCGCCCTGGATCTCGATGTGCGTCTTGAGTTGCTTGGCCTGGTCGATCAGGCCGCTCCAGGTGTCGGCCGGCTTGTCGACCTTGTCCTTGCGATACCAGAGCAGCTGCGTGTTCGAGTTCGCCGGGGCCGCGTAGAGCTTGCCGTTGTAGGTCGCCGTCGTCAGCGGCCCGGGCAGGGTGCCCTGCTTGACCTGGTTGGCGATGTCCGTCGGCCACTCCTTGATCCAGCCGGCCGCCGCGAACTCGGCGGTCCACACGACGTCCATGCCGGCGATGTCGATCGAGGAGTCCTTCGCGGCGAGTCGCCGCACGAGCGACTGGCGCTGCTGGTCGGCCTGGTTGGACAGCGCGTTGAGGCTGATCTTGTACTTGCCGTCGGACTGCTGGGTGCAGCGCTTCGCGGCGTTCTTGAACGAGCCCGACGGCTCGTTGAACACCCAGACGTTGATGTTCGCGCGGCCGCCCGAGGAGCCACCACAGGCCGCCAGCCACATTGCCGCGACGATCAGGACCCCGGTGACAACTGGTCTTGCCATCCCCTCTGCCCAACCATGCCCACCCACGTGGCATACGAAACAAGCTCAGCCCAGCGCCACGAATGCGCCCCCTGGCGCAAGCGTCGCGGCCGTCGCGCCCGGCGTAGCGAGCACGAGCTGGCTCGTCGCGGGCGCGGGACGGTCGGCCGCGCCGAGGTTCAGCGCGACGACGTGCGCGCCGCGGCGGAAGGCGACGACGTCGGCGCCCGCGTCGAGCAGCTCGAGCTCGCCCTCGAGGTCGCGGCGCAGCGCGATCAGCGACCGGTACCAGTCGAGCATCGAACCCTCGCGCTGCTCGCTCGCGGGCCCGTCGGCCGGCACGACGACGTCGAGCCACGGCTCGCCGGTGGTGAACCCGGCGTTGGGGGTCGTGTCCCAGGCCATCGGGTGGCGGTGGCGATCGCGCCCGGCGCGGTCGTGGCCGCCGTCCGAGCCGTCGGCCATGCCGAGCTCGTCGCCCTGGTAGACGAACGCCATGCCGGGCAGCGTGAGCAGCAGCAGTGCCGCGGCGCGGACGTTGCGCGCCCCGACCCGGTCGGGCAGGCGCGGGAAGTCGTGGTTGGACAGGACCCACGCCGCCTGGCCGGTCGCGGCGGCCGCCGCGACCGCGGCACGCACGGCGCCGGCCTCCCAGGGCGCGTGCAGCAGCTCGAAGCAGAAGCACGCGTCGAGGTGCTCGAGGTAGGGCTTCAGCCCGCCTGACAGCAGGTAGACCTCGCCGACCAGCAGCGCGTCGTCGCCCGCGGCCGCGCGCAGCTGCGCGACCGCGGTGCCGATGTCGGGCGCGTTGCGGCTGTTGCGCTGCTCCAGCCCCGCCTCCATGTGCGCCTCGGGCAACGGCGGCGGCCCCGTCGCGGCCGGGTCGTCGCGCAGCTGCGGGTCCTTGAGGATGCGGTCGAGCGCGTCGATGCGAAAGCCGTCGACGCCGCGGTCGAGCCAGAAGCGCAGCGCCTCGCCGAAGGCCCTCGGCACCTCGGGGTTGCGCCAGTTCAGGTCCGGCTGCTCGGGATAGAACGAGTGCAGGTACCAGCGCCCCGACACCGGGTCGCGCGACCATGACGGCCCGCCGAACGTCGCGCGCCAGTTGTTCTGCGGCCCGTCGCGGTCGGACCAGACGTACCAGTCCGGGTGCTCGCGGAACCACGGATGCTCGATCGACGTGTGGCACGGCACGACGTCGAACAGCACCTTGAGCCCGCGCTCATGCGCCGCGGCGATGAGCGCGTCGGCGTCCTGGAGGGTGCCGAACAGCCCGTCGACCGCCTCGTAGTCGGCGACGTCGTAGCCACCGTCGGCCAGCGGCGACGGATAGAACGGCGACAGCCAGATCGCGTCGGCGCCGAGCTCCCGGATGTGGTCCAGGCGCGCGGTGACCCCGTTCAGGTCGCCGATGCCGTCGCCGTCGGAGTCCTGGAACGAGCGCGGGTAGACCTGGTAGACGACCAACGCGTCAGGCGAGCTCGACCGCGCGGCCGGCGACGAAGCCGTCCGCCGAGGCGAGCTCGTCGACCACAGCCTGGCGCACGGGCTGGTCGGTCGTGACGACCATCACCGCCAGGCCGTCGTCGCCGCCGTCGTCGGGCGCGTGGCCGACCGCCGCCGAGCTGATGTTCACGCCCTGCTCGCCGAACGCGGTCCCGACGCGGCCGACCATGCCGGGCACGTCGGAGTAGCGGAAGATCGCGAGGTGCGATTCGAGCTGGAGGTTGAAGCGCTGCCCCCAGGCCTCGAGCAGGTGCGGGCGGTTGCGGTGGCCCAGCACCGTGCCGACGACGCGCTCGCGCCGGTCGCCTGAGACGACGCTGACGCGCAGGAGGTCGGTGAAGTCCCGCGCCGTCGTGTTCGACGTCTCGGCCAACTCGATCCCGCGCTCCTGCGCGATCGACGGCGCATTGACCTCGTTGACGTCCTCCTCGGTGTGGCCGCGCAGGACGCCGAGGAGGACCGCCACGCCGAGCGGGCGCGTGTCGCGCTCGGCGATGCGCCCGAGGTACTCGACCTCGACGCGGTCGACCGAGGAGCCCTCCCCCAGCACCGCGGCGAGGCGGCCGAGCGCCCGCGCCAGCGGCAGGAACGGGCCGAGCACCTCGAGGTCCTCGGCCGCGACCGCGGGGACGTTGACCGCGGTGAGCACGGCGCCGCCGGTGAGCGCTGCGACGACCTGCTCGGCAGCCTGGAAGCCGGCGCGGTCGGTCGCCTCGGCGGTGGAGGCGCCGAGGTGCGGCGTGACGATCACGTTGGGCCGGCCGAACAGCGGATGCTCGGTCATCGGCTCGGACCGGAAGACGTCGAGCGCCGCGCCGCCGACCTTGCCGGAGTCCAGCGCCTGCTCGAGCGCGCCCTCGTCGATGAGCGGGCCGCGCGCGACGTTGAGGATGCGCACGCCGTCGCGCATCTTCGCGAACGCTTCGGCGTCGAGCCAGTTCTCGGTCTCGGGCGTCTTGGGCAGGTGCAGCGTGATGAAGTCGGCCTGCGCGTAGACCTCGTCGCTGGTGTCGGCCTTCTCGACGCCGAGCTCGCGGTAGCGCTCGGCGCCGACGAACGGGTCGAACGCGACGATCCGCATCCCGAAGCTCATCGCGCGCTGGGCGACGAGCTGGCCGATGCGGCCGAAGCCGAGGATGCCGAGCGTCTTGTCCATCACCTCCGTGCCGGAGAACTTCGACCGCTCCCACTTGCCCGACGTCAGCGAGCTGTGCGCCTGCGGGACGTTGCGCGCGAGCGCGAGCAGCAGCGCCAGCGTGTGCTCGGCGGCCGTGACGACGTTGGACTGCGGAGCGTTGGCGACGACGATCCCGCGCTTGGTCGCGGCGGGAACGTCGACGTTGTCGACGCCGACGCCGGCGCGCCCGACGGCCTTCAGGTTCGTCGCCTTGTCGATCAGGTCAGCGGTCAGCTTGGTCGCCGACCTGATCAGGATCCCTTCGTAGTCGCCGATGCGCTGCTCGAGATCGAAGCCGTCCTGGTCGAAGGCGGTATCGACGTCGAAGTGCTCCTTGAGCAGCTCGATGCCGGAGGTGCCGATGTTCTCGGCCACCAACACTCTGGTCACGCGAGCGCCTCCACCACGTAGTCGATGCACCTCGTGAGCGCGAGCACGTCGTCGGGCTCGATCGCCGGGAACAGCCCGACGCGCAGCTGGTTGCGACCGAGCTTGCGGTAGGGCTCGGTGTCGACGATGCCGTTCGCGCGCAGGGTGGCGGCGACCTGGGCCGCGTCGACGTCCTCGTCGAAGTCGATGGTTCCCACGACGAGCGAGCGCTTCGCCTGGTCGGAGACGAAGGGCTCGGCGAATGGGGAGCCCTCGGCCCAGCCGTAGAGGATCGAGCTCGACTGAGTCGTGCGGTCGACGCACCAGTCCAGGCCGCCGTTGCCGTTCATCCAGTCGAGCTGCTCGGCCAGCAGCCACAGGGTCGCGACCGCGGGCGTGTTGTACGTCTGGTCCTTGGCCGAGTTGTCCAACGCGGTCGCCAGCGACAGGAAGTCGGGGATCCAGCGCGGGCCTGCGTCGATCTCCGCGACGCGCTCGCGGGCGGCGGGGCTCATCAGCGCCAGCCACAGCCCGCCGTCGGCGGCGAACGACTTCTGCGGCGCGAAGTAGTAGACGTCGGCCTCGCTGACGTCGACGGGCAACCCGCCGGCGCCGGAGGTCGCGTCGATCAGGACGAGCCCGTCGCCGACACGGTGCACGGGCACCATCACCCCGGTCGAGGTCTCGTTGTGCGCCCATGCGACGACGTCGCAGGACGGGTCGGAGATCGGCAGCGGCGCGTCGCCCGGCGCGGCGTCCACGACGATCGGGTCCTGCAGGAACGGCGCCGCCTGCGTGACCTTCGCGAACTTGTTGGAGAACTCGCCGTAGCTGAGGTGCAGCGCCCGCTCGCGGACGAGGTTCAGCGCCGCGGCGTCCCAGAAGCACGTCGTCCCGCCGTTGCCGAGCACCACCTCGTAGTCCTCGGGCGCGCCGAACAGGTCGCGCAGCCCCTCGCGCACGCGCGCGACGACCTGCTTGACGGGCTGCTGACGGTGCGAGGTGCCCATGACCTCCGCTCCCCTGCTCGCCAGCGACGCGAGCTGCTCCGGGCGGACCTTCGACGGCCCGCAGCCGAAACGCCCGTCGGCGGGCTTCAGGTCCTGCGGGATCTGGACGGTGGCGGCGGTTTCGGGCATGGGGCTTCCTCGAGTCTCGGATTCCGGCGGAGGTGCCCAGGCGTGCGGCGGCGATGTCCTGCCGCTTCCCGGTGGTGCTCCACCCAGATCGACGCCAGTCGCGGCAGGACGTCAACCGTAGCAAGCGAATCACCCGATGGATGGCCGAGGACGCGACACGGCGGACGTACCTGGCGAACGAGCGGACGTACCTGGCATGGTGGCGGACCGGGGTGACGTGCCTGGCCGTGTCGTTCGGCGCGGGACGCATCGTGCCCGCGCTGAACAACCACGCGCGCTGGCCCTACGCCGTCGTCGGCGCGGGCTTCGCGCTGCTCGGGGTCGCCTTCATGTGGTTCGGCGCCCGGCGCCAGCGCCAGCTGCACGCCGCCATGCAGCGCGGCGAGTTCGTCGAGCTCGAGGACCGCGTCACGAACGCGCTGACCGGGGCCGGCGCGCTGCTCGGGATCGGCGTGCTGATCCTGGTCGTCGTGGACTGACTAGAAGTCCGTCTTGATCCAGTCCATGTGGGACCGCAGCTCCTTGCCGGTCTCCTCCACCTGGCTGGCGGCCTGCTCGGCGCGCATGCGCTTGAAGTTCTCCTGGCCGGCGCGATTCTCCGCGATCCACTCGCGGGCGAAGTCGCCGGACTGGATCTCGCCGAGGATCCGCTTCATCTCGGCGCGGACGCGGTCGTCGATGACGCGCGTACCGCGCGTGTAGTCGCCGTACTCGGCCGTGTTGGAGATCGAGTAGCGCATCCCCGCAAGGCCCTTCTCGTACATCAGGTCGACGATCAGCTTGAGCTCGTGCAGGCACTCGAAGTACGCCATCTGCGGGTCGTAACCGGCCTCGACCAGCGTCTCGAAGCCGGCCTGCACCAGCGCGGACGCGCCGCCGCACAGCACCGCCTGCTCGCCGAACAGGTCGGTCTCCGTCTCGTCCTTGAAGGTCGTCTCGATCACGCCGCCGCGCGTGCAGCCGATGCCCTTCGCATAGGCGAGCGCCAGCGCCTTCGCGTTGCCGCTGGCGTCCTGGTGGATCGCGACCAGGCCGGGCACGCCCGAGCCCTCCGTGAACTGGCGGCGGACGAGGTGCCCGGGGCCCTTCGGCGCGACGAGTGCGACGTC
>Ga0308175_100003043_pt1 | contig 11558 bp, 5 predicted proteins | sample PhyCR1_3_FD_203893 | JGI IMG/M metagenome (GOLD analysis project Ga0308175, IMG submission 203893) | Soil microbial communities from UC Gill Tract Community Farm, Albany, California, United States - DLSLS.C.R1 | ecosystem: Environmental > Terrestrial > Soil > Agricultural land | place: USA... | reverse complement strand
AGCCGGGCTCGTTCTAAACCGGAAAGCGGATAGTTCTAATACAGGCTTGGCATACCATGTCGGGACGTGAACGATAAGTATGCCGTTTTCTTTGAGAACCCGATGACAGTGGCCGAGCCAAACGCAGGGCTCCCACAGATGTTCCAGCACTGAGATAAAGAGCAACAAGTCGAAAGTATTATCTGGTTGCCGGGGCAACTCGGATTGAATAGTGCCCAACGAAAAGCGAAGAAGCGGATCAGCCAGACATTCCTCGCTCACGCTGGAGTCGATTCCAATACCTTGCAACAGTCTTGGCCGAAGGGCTTTCAGAAAGGTTGCATTATAGCCGCACCCAATGTCGAGCACGTGCAAGCCACCCTCTTTAGGAACTTGTCCGAGTACTCTGCGCAGCACCAAGTGAGTCCGCAATCGATCCACAAACGTGGATCCGTATTCCAAATAGCTTTGCTCGCGGTCCTGTGGGAGTTTTTCAACTACGGACATGCTAAGAAAACTATTTTACCGTTTTGGAGAGTGGATATGGGCTTTTCTACAAGCGGCCTGCCGCGGCTTCGTCAATGTTCCGCTCTGGAATGTCCCGGCCATTCCGATTAGGCGAGTTATGGTAGAGCAAAACGCGACTGCCTGAACGCTCAAAGCCCAGGTCGATTCTTCGCAGTCCCAAGGCTCTTTCTATTGCGGCGTGGCGTTCCGGAGGAGCAAAGAAGGTAAGGAACCCGCCGCCTCCCGCGCCGAGCAATTTACCTCCAGTCGCACCCGCGCGTTTGGCCGCTTCATACCAGCCATCTATTGCGGAATTGCTGATCCGATGATGGACTTCGCGTTTCAGCTTCCAACCTTCGTCCAGAATGTAGCCAAGGGCTTCTATGTGGCCCGAATTTAACTCGGCATGAAGTTCATAGGCTAGTTTCGTCATGTACTTGAGAATACGCTGCGTCGCCGGGTCACAATCGGCCTGTTTGCTTTGTTCGGCAAGGATGGACGATGCAGCACGAGTGGCCCCGGTATAGAAAGTAATCAGAGAGGATTGCAGCCGCCACAAATTCTCTCCTGAACAGAGAATCGGCTCAACGATGACACTGTCATCCGGTTCAAAACGAATAAAGTTCAGTCCCCCATAAGCCGCCGCGTATTGATCCTGTTTACCGATCTGCTCGCCACAGAGGTCGATCTCCACAACGCAACTCTCTTCTGCAAGATCACCCGGTGAAACGTACCTGGACTGATAGGCATGCAGGCCCAGGAGAAGCCCCGTAGTAAAGGAGCTGGATGATCCAAGGCCGGTTCCGCTCGAAGGTATGTCCGCGATCGAAGTGATTTCCAGCCCGCCAGAAAGATCCAGCTTTTGCAAAGCCGCCCGAACGATGGGGTGTTCTATCTGACTGACGTGCTCGACTTCTTCCGTTTTCGAATAACTAACCCGAATCCAGTTATCAAACTTCTTGTTGATATTGATGTAGACAAACTTGTCAATTGCAGTACTAACGACAGCCCCGCCGAATTGCCTGTAAAAGGAGGGGAGATCGCTGCCGCCGCCGGCAAAACTTATCCTAAGCGGTGTCTGAGTAATGATCACTAAACACTCCCGGATTGCCGGTGAATCTCTTCGATCGCGCGGAGTATTGTGTTGGAACCTAATCGGGAGCCCCGCCCGAGGCCTCTTCCGGTCACCAAAACAGAGCCGCTGGTTCGTAAGTCTGTCATTAGCTGCAACGAAGAATTCAATGGCCGCGTGTTGGCGGCCCTTCCGCAAATCGGTACTCAGTCCAGCTTAGCCTAGAGTTCAAGTCCTCTCCGAAAAGCCGTTCGTCCGGTCTGTTCAGCCAGTCGGTATCCGTTCTCGACGATTGCCATTTCGTCCTCCTCGTTACAATGTCTTTCTTAGCAATGAATCGCAGATTGTTTTCTCCGGACAAAGCGTGGTTTCTTGTGGCCGGCGGCGCCGCTCTCTTCGCTTTAATCGTTGCCTTTTATTTTTCAAATGGGTCAGAGCGCCCGGCCGATTATTTCCTCGCCATTCGGATGAGCAGTTCGATTGCCGATACAGCACAGGTGTTTTTCGATGCGGGCGCCGGTTACAAGGAAGAGATTTCCAGGACCGTGAGAGTAGCCCCTGGGGAAATTAGCCAGGTTCTTCGATTTCACTTACCTTCCGGTCACATCAAATCGATACGGTTTGACGCTCTTAATAAAGCAGGCCGAATAACGATCTCTTCCGGGTCGATCATAACCGATAGCGGTCAGATTATTCACTCCTTCACCCCCGACGACTTTGTTCCGGTAAACTGTTTTCGCGTCGTCGAAAAGACTTCCTCCCAAGTCGTTCTTGAAGCCTTTCAACCAGCGGGCCGGCCATTAGATCCCATCATTATAATCAGTCATTCCAACTTCAGCTCGAACGGAACACCCGTGTTATTTCAAAAGGTCATTCGAGCCATTGCAAGGTGGACCGTAATCTTTTTCTTGGCCGTTTTAACGCTGGTTATTGCCGTGATTGCCGTTCGCCGGTTTCTGCACTCGCGAATCTTTATAGATCCGGAAAGCCAGTTTATTACTGCCGTGGTGTTTTCGGCGGCCTTTAATTTCATTCATGCAATGTGCCTTCCTTTGGTAGCGAGTTATGACGGCATGGAATACACCCATTTGGCTACCGTGCTATTTTCATCGACGTTCCCTTCGGCATGGAATTTTCTTCGAAGCCCGCTATTTCCTTTGGCCTTGAAAGAAGCATTCTTATTAGGCGGAACACAGCCACAGGCGGCTCTTATGGTGACCCTGCCGTTAGGATTGGGAGGCATTTGGCTACTGGGGTTGAGTGTGCGCAGACTATCAGGCGGAACACTTGGAGCTGTGGTTATAGCTGTCCTGACTGTCTATCCTGTTTTGATCGGATATCAGCACATGCTTTTGTCAGAAACCGGGATCATGTTTTTTCTTGCCTTACTAGTTTGGACTTGCGTGAGATTACATCAAATAGAGACCTCCGGGTTTACGATACACGCCTGCATCGTTGCCGGGGCGCTTGCCGCCGGATACTATTGGAGACCCACGATTTTGTACTTGTCACCCGTGGCCGGCGCGCTCTGTATCTTTGCGCGAATATTTCCCGATGGACCTGCTGACGGGTATGACGGTTTTTTGAAGCACTTGAAAAGGAGGCTTCCGAGAGTTCTGCCCGCAGCTCTAATCGTGGCGGTTGTCCCCTGGCTAATGGCCCTGCCGTGGCTTCGCCTTACCGCAAAGTATTCGCCTGGCGCTAAAGACATGGTTTTGTCGCTCGGAATGTACAAACAGGTTGTCGTTCCACCTGATGATCCAGCTTTGAAGCTAGTCAGAGCTCAATACGAACACGCGATCAAAAAACATTCCAAGAATGGGTCGCTGCCCTTGGACGGAATAGCAGTAGTAGATACTTACGACCTATCTATTGAGGTCTCGTCGGCGATACAAAGAGCAGGGGCGGCCAAACTTATTAAGAAATACCCGCTTAGATACGCCGGTGCCGTCGTGAAATCAGCAGAATATTTCCTTGGCATTCCATGGTACCGGAGCCAGGACGATGAGAACGGAAATCTCACAGGTGCGATTTTGGCCATATGGCCAAGTTCTGAAGACATGAGCGCCATTCCGGGCTGGAACTCTGACATAGCCGGTCTGAAACCGGAGAAATATGGAGGCGGAGCGCTTATGGGACGAGCACTCGCCTCCTTGCTTCCAGCCTACACATGGCTGGTCTGGGCAGGAGCACTATCTTCTTTATTCCTGCTCTTCTACGCGTTGGTAAAGAGAGAGACGGTTTTGCTTACGCTGACGCTCATACCCTTGAGCTTTGTGTTGATGCACGCGCTTACAACACTGGCGGAAGACCGATATGCGTTCCCGGTTTACCCATTGTTTCTAACCAATCTTATTCTGGCCATCAAATTGACGGCAGAGACGCTCATTCGCCGAGGGCGAGGAAACGCATTAAAGATAATGAGCCGGCTTCATACCAGCCATCAGCGCATCACGTGAAAATCGACTGATCGCCCCTTCCCTCGTTATACTGTGTGTGTGAAAGGCATATGAGTGCAGTTCAGTACGCCCGCGCGGAATCTATCAATGGGCCAGATACCAGCTGTACTCTGCTGCTTCCCAAACTGGATGTAGCAGACCCGGAGTTCAGCGTCGTTTTGCCGGCGATGAACGAAAGCCTTACGATCGGCGACACGATTGACTGGTGCATGGCCGGATTTGCGGCCGCCGGGGTTGTGGGTGAGGTGCTAATCGTCGATAGTTCGACTGATGACACGCCCGCTATCGCGCTGGCCCACGGTGCACGAGTACTGAAGACTCCGCGGCGCGGCCTTGGCCGGGCGTATATCGACGCCATTCCATACATTCGCGCCAATTACATTCTTATGGGAGACGCGGACTGTACCTACGACTTCCGGCAGATCGATCAATTTGTCCGGGAGTTCAGGAATGGATTCGAATTCGTCATGGGCTCCCGGTTTCGCGGACACATAGAAGAAGGCGCCATGCCGAAGCTGCATCGGCACTTCGGTACCCCGCTCACTACAGGTATTCTGAATTTCCTTTACTCAAGTAATTTTTCAGACATTCATTGCGGCATGCGCGGGATCACCAAGGAGGCTCTACAGCGGATAAGTCTGGAATCGCAGTCCTGGGAATACGCTTCGGAAATGGTGCTCAAATCGGTCTGTCTCAATCTGCGAACGGTCGAAGTTCCGGTGACTTTCCTCAAGGACCGGGAGGGGCGATCGAGCCACATGAAACGCGGCGGGTTCCTCGAGCCGTGGCGGGCCGGCTGGATCAATCTTCGCGTCATGTTGATTTACCATGCTGATTTCTTTGTCTTGCGTCCCGGGTTCTTTCTGTTTGTCATTGGACTCGTTTTCACGCTTCCACAAATATTCGGACCGGTTAGGATTGGGCCGTTAACCTTCTCCCTGTACTGGACCCTGCTGTTCATGACCTGTTCTGTTGTCGGATTGCAGAGTTTTCTTCTGGGCACTATTGCTCAGGTGCTTTATAACTATTCGTCAAAAGCAACCGCCCGCTGGTTAAAACTGTTCTCCTATACACGGGCGCTTGTGGGCAGCGCACTTTCCGCATCTATTGGGGCACTGCTTGCTTTTCCACTTGTTTCCGAGTACATCTCAAACGGGCTTAAATTGCCGGTTGAAACAGATAGAGCTAATTACATGGCCGTCGCCGGATTACTCTTTCTTGTCGCTGCGTTTCTAATATTTACTTCCACCTTAGTCATCCATGCCGCCGGCCTTCGCGCCAAGCGCGTTCAGTTGTAATTCCGTGGCGAATCATAATATGTCTGCTCATCCGATTTCCGCTGAAACGAATGTGGACGATTGGGACCAACACTGGACCCAGTTTGCGAAGACTTCAGAAGTTGGACCTACTCCGCGCTACCGAAGGCGATTGATTTCTTCGCTGTTCGATTTTGTCCCGCCGGGCGATTCTGTCCGGTTTCTCGAAATTGGGAGCGGGACGGGTGAGTTCGCGGAAGACTTTTGCACGTTGTATCCAAAGGCATCCTACCTGGGACTTGAAAAGAGCCGGGTTGGCGTGGACATTTCGGCAGAGCGAGTTCGGCAAGCCCGATTCCTTCAACGCGATCTCCTGGCGCCGCAATCACAGGACTTTCAACCTTATAACGCCACGCATGCCCTTTGTTCGGAGGTTTTGGAACACGTAGCCGATCCCTCTTTGTTGCTTCGGAATGCCAGTGCCTACTGTCAAACCGGATGCCGGCTCATTGTCACGGTTCCTGGAGGTCCAATGAATGCATTGTATAAACGGATTGGGCATGTCAGGCATTATTCGCCGGAGGATTTACGCCAGCTATTGAAGAATTCCGGATTTGAGGTGGAAGTGGCGGCTGGAGCAGGCTTTCCGTTCTATGATTTGTTCCGGATAATGCTCTCGGCCCGGGGTCCTCAGTTAGTGTCGGACGTTTCGGGACCGCCCTCGGCCACTATAAGGGTCCTCAGTAGAATGTTTGATTTGTTGTTCCGGCTTAACTCGCGGAATCGTGGCTGGCAGACGCTGGCGGTAGCACGGTATTTAGGTTAGAAAGTTCTGAAAACCCAAAAGAGAAGGGCCGCGGCACTCGTTACCGGAGTTGCCGCGGCCCTTTTAACTGGTCGAGACCAGCGCTAGGTATTAATGGCCTTGCAGGAGCGAAATGAGCTGCTGCGGGGCTGAGTTCGCCTGAGCGAGAGCTGCCGTACCGGCCTGAACCAGGATTTGGGCCTTGGTCAGGTTGGCGGCTTCCTGCGCCAGGTTGGCGTCGCGAATCTGAGATTCGGCGGCCGCTTCGTTGGTGCTCTGGGACTGGGCCAGACTTACAGCGTAGTTCAGGTTGTTTTCACCCTTACCGACTGCCGCCTGGGCGGTACCCAGGATCTGAACCGCGTTTGCGAGTGCGTTGACGGCGGCTCCGGCACCCGTCTGAGTGCTGATGTCGGCCGTGCTGCCGTCACCAGTCACGGCGGCGTTCACCGTGGTTCCCTGGCCGCTCAGTCCGGTGGCGCTGCCGGTGTTACCAACCGTGACGCTGAACTGAGTATTGGCACTGACGAATTTGATCTGTTCCGTACCGGCGTTGTTGTACTTTACGGCGGTGACGTTTTGCAGCGCTGCAACGTTCGATTGCTGCAGGGCGCTGTTGATCGCATTCAAGGCCGAATCTATGCTGGCGCCGGTCTGGCTTGTCGTGTTGTTGTGCAGAACGATATTAGAGGTGTGTGTAGCACCACTGGTATCGGCAGCAGATACGTTGATGGTCTGGCTATCGGCTCCGTTTGCGAGAGCGGAGAAGGCGATTCCAGTGGTCTGGTAAGCGCCAGCCGAGAGGACGTCCGGTGAAGTCGTGGGTGCAGCGCCTTGTGTGTTGCCCGTGAACGCTCCACCTGTGATTCCGAACCCGACGTTGGCATCGGTACCCTTTTGTTGTGTCGTGCCGAGGCCGAGAACGGTGCTGGCATCCTGGGGTCCGCCGCTCACTACCTGGACGGAGTGGCCGCTGCCGCCGAACTGAGAGCTCAGAACAAGATCACCGCTGCCATTGACAGAAGCGGCAATTCCAGTAATGTTACCCGCAGCGAGTTTAGCGTTAATGTCAGCGCTGATGGAGGCTGCCGAGGCAGCCGCCCCCGCAGTGAGGGTGATGCTCTGGGTGGAGCCGCCATCCACCTTGAACTGTAGGGTGTCGTTGGTGCCCGCTGTGATGGCGAAGCTGCCCGCGCCGGTGTTGGATTTTCCAACGAGACCTGTGACCGTCGCACCATCGAAAGCGTCGTTGTTGCCGATGGTGACATTCGAACCGGTTCCCGTGGTACCGGACGTGATCACGAGGTGACCGCCGCCGTCCGTGGTAGCAGTTGCGGAACTGCCAGCCGCCGTGAGGGCAGTCTGAACGTCAGTCGCGATTTGTGCCATGGTACGGGTGGCGCCCTGGGTCAGCGTGACCTTGTACTGCGTACCGTCGATGCTGAGATCAAGGCTGTTGTTCGTACCGTCGATGAGTTGGGTGCCGGTAGCTGTGCCGGTCACTTTACCAGCCGTGGCAATATTATTTGCGGCCGTGAGGTTGACCACCGCAGAGGCATCGTTAGCCCCACCCGAAACCACCTTGACTTGGGAAGTTGGTCCCGAAACGAGCGAACTCAATTGTAGAGCGCCGCCAGGCAGACCGCCAGCAGTGCTCGCTACAGTAGCACCGAACGCGGTGTTGATGAGAGTAGCTACCGCGCCCATGTTGGCGGCGCCAGTGATATCAACGACCTGATTCGTACCGTCGATTGTGATATCGAGGTTCTTGTGAGTACCGTCGATTACCCCAGTAAAGGTACCGCTGGAACCGTTGATACTTGCCGCAGCCGCACCAGTATTGGCTCCGCTCACCCCAACAACCGTGGAGGCGTCGTTCGGGTTGGTCGAGTTGCTGATCGTGACGCTAGAGCTCGCTCCGCCGCTGCCGGATGTGATGACGATGTTGCCGCCGGCATTCGTGGTAGCAGTTGCAGAACTGCCTTTCGCGGTGAAGACACTCTGAATGTCAGCCGCGATCTGGGCCGTCGTCCGGGCGCCGCCGGTGGTTAGCTTAACGTCATAGTTCGTGCCATCGACGTTCACACGCAGATTCTGATTCGTGGAGGTGATAGCCTGGGCGGCTGTCACGGTACCAGTGACGCTAGCATTTCCGCCCGCCAAGGTGCCCGTAACTGCGCCCTTCGTGTTGTCGGCGTACGCATTCAACTGGAACTGCGTACCGTTATTTGAGGCAATGGAGAGCTTATTGGTCACACTGCTGTAGGTGGCCTGGAGCCCGGCAGCCGACAGAGTGGCATTACCCGCGATCTGCTGATTCAGATAATTCTGGATATCAGCACCGCTGCGGGATGTACCGGCAGTCGTTGCTGCGCTAGTTGCCGCGGTCAGCTTTAGGGCGGTGGAAGCGTCAGCCGACGGAGCGGTACCGATAACAACCGATGAAGCCGCGCCTTTTGAGGCTGAGGTGATCACCAACTGATTCGAGGAATTCACCGTTGCGGTACCTGCGCCGCCGAGCTGTGTCGTAATATCAGCCGCGACCTGCGCGATGCTTTCCGTCGCGCCGTTATGGCCGCCGCTCGTCAAATCGATGCTGTGTTTGGTTCCATCAATGGTGATGCTCAACTGATTGTTGGCACTGGTGTTGACTGTACCGCCGGCTAACGTTGCACCGGTCACCTTCGTGGCGGTGGCATCGCCTGCCGAGAGGTCCACGTCTCCTACAGTAACGGCTGCAGCACCGTTAAACGACGCTTGGAAATGCGCGGTTCCCTGCGCTGTTGTATTGTCATACGCTGAGCCGCCGGCAATAGTCGAATACTGAACGCTGCTGGCTGCGCCTAAGCGCGAGGAGCCTAGACCGAGCAGGTTGTCCACATCGCCGCCCGCCGCAACGGAGAATTGCTGGCCGCCGGTGCTCTGGAAGGTCAGGCTCTGGCCCGCAACCGAGTGCGTGGGATCGACAGTGATGCCGGCCTTTGCCAGCGTCGCATCATTTTTGACCGCCGAAGCTACACTTTGGAGCACGGAAGACAGCGAATCCTGCGTGTTGACGGAGACAGAGACGGTGTGGGCCTGGGTCATGCCCGCGCCCTGGAACTGCAGACTGATGGTTGTCGCCTGGCTTGCCACAGTCGTGGTCAGGTTGCCAAGAGCTGTGCCACCCGCGAAGCTGGTGTTCAGCGCCGCACCTGTGGTGCCGCTTGAAATATTTCCGAGTAGCGCGTTGGCTGTCTGATCGCCTGCCTGAACCTGAAACGCGGCATTGCTCGAAGAGAAAGCCAAGTGCTGTCCGCCATTATTATCGGTAACGACCGACGCGGTGATGTTGGCATTTTTGAAGGCTGTTGCGGAGGCGGTTACACCGTTACCCGCGCTCTGAATGCCCGCATTGATGGCGGTCACAAGCGTCTGAGTATCTGTTACACCGGAGAGATTAACGGAAATGCCAATGGCGTTGCCGTCGGAGAAACCGGGGCCTTTAAAGGAAAACGCCGTATAGCCGGCATTTACTTCGGATGACTTATTAGTGGCATCGGCAATAAGATTCTGCACGCTGGTCGCCTTCGCAGCGCTTAAATCCACGCTCGAGTTGCCCTGCGCCTGCACACCCTGCAAACCGAGGCTCTGGGCGTCGACAGACGACTTGCTGAGATCCATACCGATGGTTCCGTTCGAGCTCGCGCTGGCGCTCGTAACACCCTTACCACCGCCGATGAACACGTTCAACGCCTGGGCGAACTGGCCGCCCTGGTTCATACCAATGGCCTGCGCCTGGCGCGTGACTTCCGTGATGACGCTCTGAAACTCCTGATTCAACGTGTTGCGGTTACCGCTGAAGGTACCGGACGCGGATTCAGTAGCCAGTGTGCGGGCCCGATCGAGCAGTGTGGAGATATTGTTCATACCGCCATCGATCGTCTGCAGGGTCGCCAAACCGTTGTTGGCGTTCTGAATACCCTGGTTCAGCACCGCTTCGTCCGAACGGAACCCGTTGGCGATGGCGAGGCCGGCCGCGTCGTCACCGGAGTTTACGATGCGCAAACCCGATGTGACCTGATTAATTGTCTGGGCCTGAAACTGGCTGCTCTTTTGCAGATAATTCTGCGCTTGCAGCGAGGTCAGGTTGGTATTGATTGAAAAGGACATTTGTTCTCCTGGAAGCTCTCAGTTACCGGGATTCATTCCCAGCCAGCGGTTAAGACCGCGATCATCTTCCGCTGTTCTTATCGGTCGTTCAATTTAAATTCCGCAGAAATTTCGTTCCGGGGATTTACCCCTGGGTTTACCCCTGTGTTGAACGAGCTCTGGATCGTCTATAAGGTGGTTGTTGGGTGCGATATGTCTCCCTAGGAGGATGCTGAGAGAGTGGCCGCCACTTGCTTACGCGCGTGGTTCTGTAACGCATCGCAATAAAGGAGGACGGCAACCGCGTCCTTACGTGCTGAAGCAGACGCGCGTTCGGGCTGGGGGCGCTAACGCTTCCGGCTCGGATTCGGCAGTTTGTGGGAAGTGAAATAGACGTCCGCACGTCCGCATGAGACGTAAAGAAAAGGATGGTTTTGCCGATTCACAATCCGTTAGGGCTCCTGCTCGCTGCCGATCTGAGTGCGGCGCAGCTGCCGCTGACATTACTACTCATCTTTGGGACCGCGAAGCTCTTCGCAAACATCTGCGAGCGTTTTGGTCAACCGGGGCTGGTGGGCGAGATCGTTGCGGGTATCGTGCTGGGACCAAGCCTTCTGAATTGGGTACGTCCGGATGATGTTCTTACAGCACTCGCGGAAATGGGTGTGATGTTTCTGCTCTTCCGGGTCGGTTTGGAAGTCAAAGCTTCCGACCTGATGCGGGTGGGCAACACGGCGCTGGTGGTGGCGGTTCTCGGCGTAGTGCTTCCTTTTGTGCTCGGCTGGGCGATCATGACGATAGCGGGAGTCTCCCGCATTGAAGCAATTTTCGTCGGAGCGGCCTTGGTGGCGACTAGCGTCGGCATCACGGCTCAAGTACTCGCTTCAAAAGGGTTGCTGCAGGAACGCGCCAGTCAGATTATTCTGGCAGCTGCGGTGATCGACGATGTTTTAGGACTGCTTGTCCTGGCCCTGGTCAGCAGTATCGCCAAGGGTCACATCAACTTTGCATCTCTGGCCTTTACGGGTCTGATCGCCGGGGGATTTACGCTGCTGGTGGCGCGGTATGGCACACGGACGCTGCAGCGGATTGTTCCCAGGGTAGAGCAACGGCTGGCAGCGGGAGAAAACCAGTTCCATCTGGCGCTGGTGCTGCTTTTTGCGTTATCTCTGCTGGCCGTTTTTGTGGGAGTGGCGGCTATAATAGGCGCTTTTCTTGCCGGAATGGCATTGTCGGAAACCGTTAACCACCGCGTTCACGATCTGGCGCACGGCGTTACGGAGCTCCTGGTCCCCTTTTTCCTTGTAGGGATAGGTTTGCATCTTGACCTTCCCGCGCTGGCCGATCGC
>Ga0308175_100003042_pt1 | contig 11562 bp, 9 predicted proteins | sample PhyCR1_3_FD_203893 | JGI IMG/M metagenome (GOLD analysis project Ga0308175, IMG submission 203893) | Soil microbial communities from UC Gill Tract Community Farm, Albany, California, United States - DLSLS.C.R1 | ecosystem: Environmental > Terrestrial > Soil > Agricultural land | place: USA... | reverse complement strand
CCGTTCGGACCGATCAGCGCATGCACCGTGCCCCGCCCGACTTCCAGGCTGATGCCATCGACCGCCTTGACGCCGCCAAAGTGCTTGCTCACATTATCGAGCTTCAGTATCGGAGCAGGATCAGTGATCGGCACTTCCAGGTTCAGCGGCGGGATGCCTTCCAGGTGGACCTGGGCCGGCTTCCGGTACTTGGCGACCCAGTTGCGGAACAGGCCCCAGATGCCGGCTGGCAGGAACACCATGATCAGGATGACCGCCAGGCCGTAAGCAGCCAGATACACTTCCTTGAGGAAGCGCAGCCACTCGGGCAGAAGGATGAGCAGGCTGGTGCCGATCGCGCCGCCGAACGGAGACTGGGCACCGCCCAGCAGCACCATGGTCAGGAACTCGATGGAGCGCGCGAAGTTGAAATTGTCCGGGCTGATATAGGCGAACCCGGCCGCGTACAGCGCGCCGCCCATGCCCGCCAGCGTCGCGCTGAGCGTGAAGGCGATGACCTTGACTCTCAGGGTATGCACGCCGGTGACTTCCGCGGCCAGTTCGTTCTCGCGCACCGCCCGCATCGCGCGCCCGGTGCGCGTCTGCGGCAGCCACCAGACCAGGTAGATCGCCACGTAAAGGATGGCGGCGCACAGCAGCAGGTAGGCGCGGTCGTCAGTGAGCGTATAGCCGAACAGGGAGGGACGGGCAATGCCGGCGATGCCGTCCGGGCCGTGGGTGACATCGGCCCAGTTGACCAGGACGAGGTCGAAGATCTGCTGGAAGCTGATCGTGATCATCGCCAGGTAATGTCCTCCCAGCCGCAGCGTGGTAAGCCCGAGCACAAAGCCCGCCACTGTGGCGCCAGCCACGCCGAGAAGCAGCGTGATCCAGAAGTTCAGGCCGATGACCGTGGTGCCCAGCCCGACCGCATATGCGCCCAGCCCGAAGAAGGTTGCCTGCGCCAGGTTGATCTGGCCGGTGTAGCCCAGCACCACCGTCATGCCGAGAACGGCAATCGAGTAGGTCACCGCCTGCATGAAGATATTCAGGACATAGGGGCTCAGGGAAAAGAAGTACGGCGTCAGCGCGAGCAGTATGCCAAGCACCGTGAGCACGGCGATTCTTTTGGCCGGGCTGGGCTCGGCCCCGGCCCGCGCCGGTTTGCCCAGCCCGGTGCGGGTCACGCTGCGGCTCTCTTCTTCAAGCTTGTCGGTGGAGGATGACTGATTCATGCTTTCTCCGAGATTTTCTCGCCAAAAATACCCTGGGGCCTGACCAGCAGGAAGATGAACAGCAGCAGGAAGGCAAACGCATCCTTGTAAGGCACGGAGATGTATTGCGCCCCAAAGCTTTCGACCACGCCCAGCAGCAGGCCGCCGACGATGGCGCCGGTTACGTCGCCGAAGCCGCCGATGATGGTGGCCGAGAAGGCCTTCAGCGCAATAATGGAGCCCATGCCTATCGATACGAACAGCACCGGCGACACCAGTATCCCGGCGATGCCGCCAAGGATGGCGCTATAGACGAAGGTGAAGGCGATCATGGCCGCGACCGGGATGCCGACCAGCCGCGCCATGTCCTTGTCCTGGGACGTGGCCTGCAGCTTCTTGCCGAGCAGGGTGCGTTCGAACAGGAAGTACTGGAAGGCGACGGCCACCGCGGTCACCGCGAGGATGACGAGGTACTGGGTGTCCATGTAGACGCCGCCGACCTCGATGCCCTGGGACTTGAATACGCGCGGCATCGGCTTGGGCTGCGGGCCGAAGAAATAAAGCACGACGTTCTGCATGAAGATCGACGCGCCCAGCGTGCTGATGATAACGGGCAGGAACGACCGGTGGCGCAGCGGGTAATACACGCCGAGGTTGAAGACGATGCCGAAGACGCCCATCACGGCCAGCGCAAGCAGGATGGCGATCCAGTATGGAAGGCCGCTGCCGAGAAATGCCACCATTGCGAAGCCGCCCAGCATCGCAAAGTCGCCCTGGGCGAAATTGACCACATTGGTCGCCCGTATGATCAGCACAAAGCCCAGCGCAACAAGCGCGTAAATCGCGCCGAGGGCGAGACCGGCGAACAACACTTGAAAGTTGGTAACCCATAAATCCATTGCTTCTTCTCCTCTGCGTTTCGGAAATCCCTGCGCATGCCATTCAATGAATGACATGTCCGGCATGGAGTGAAACCTAACTTGGAGAAGCGGTACGTTTAGTCATTCCTGTCTCCTGGTTCTGATGCTGCTTTTATTTGATTGAATTTCCGGCTTCATTTGCTTGCCGGTTGGCGCCATGCCGAACGGATGCACCCGCGGCCACGGCGTACATGGCTGCCATAACGAGGATGGGCTCCGTCTCATTATGGCTTTGGTCAGACCACTATACCAATACTTTCATTTCTTTATCAGCATGTCAAGAGCGGCGCGGGCGTTTGGCCGGTGGAAGCCGCGAGGATGGCCGCGCAGCGACAGCGGTGGTTCAGCCTGGCGCCCGGCAAATACGCGCCGGCAGCCTACCCGAAAAAAACTGCAGGCAGTGTAGCGATGGCAAGAAACCGGCGCAACGCTTGCCTGACGTCAGCGGCTTTCCCGGCGGACAGCATCCGGGCTTGCCAGAGGCGGGCGGCCAGTAAAGACTTGCGGCAAAAGCCGGGAGCGCTACAATGTGCGTCTTTATTTAAAATCAAGCCGCGAGCGAGCGTGCGCTGCAATCGCTGCCTGGGTTCATCCATGAAATTTGACATTGCCATTGTCGGCGCCGGACTTGCTGGCCTGTCGGTCGCGCTCAGCCTGGCTGACAGCCGCAAGATTGTAATCGTCTGCAAGGGCGCCCTGCCCGATGGCGCCAGCAACTGGGCCCAGGGTGGCATTGCCGCGGTGCTGGATTCCGGCGACAGCGTTGAAAGCCATCTGGCCGACACCCTGGATGCGGGCGCCGGTCTGTGCGACGAGGCCGTGGTGCGCGCCATCGTGGAGCAGGGCCGCAATGCGATCGAATGGCTGATTGAACAGGGCGTGCCGTTCACCCGCGACAGCAACGCCGAACTTGGCTTTCACCTGACGCGCGAGGGCGGGCACAGCCAGCGCCGCATCATTCACGCGGCCGACGCGACCGGTCACGCGGTCCAGGCCACGCTGGAACAGAAGGTCCGCAGCCATCCCAACATCACGCTGCTGGAGCGGCATATCGCGATCGACCTGGTGACCGCCGGAGCACCGGCCAAACGCCGCTGCACCGGGCTGTATGCGCAGGACATTGCAAGCGGCAAGGTGCTTTCCATCGCCGCCAGCCATACCGTGCTGGCCACCGGGGGCGCCGGCAAGGTCTATCTTTACACGACCAATCCGGACACCGCGACCGGGGACGGCATCGCCATGGCGTGGCGCGCCGGCTGCCGGGTGGCGAACATGGAATTCATTCAGTTCCACCCGACCTGCCTGTACCATCCCTATGCCAAGTCCTTCCTGATCAGCGAAGCGGTGCGCGGCGAAGGCGGCGTGCTGAAGCTGCCGGCCGCCGCCGGCGCCGCCGCGGGAACGCGCTTCATGACCGCGCATGACAGCCGGGCCGAACTGGCGCCCAGGGATATCGTGGCGCGCGCCATCGACTATGAAATGAAAAAGCGCGGCCTGGATTACGTGGAGCTCGACATCAGCCATCAGACGCCGGAATTCCTGATGGAGCACTTCCCCACCATCCTGGCCCGCTGCCGCGAGTTCGGCATCGACATCACCAGCCAGCCCATCCCCGTCGTGCCTGCCGCCCATTACACCTGCGGCGGCGTGGTTACCGACATCAGCGGCCGCACCGACCTGCCCGGCCTGTATGCGCTGGGCGAGACCGCTTACACCGGCTTGCACGGCGCCAACCGGCTGGCCAGCAATTCATTGCTGGAATGCGTGGTGCTGGGACGTGCGGCGGCGCAGGACATCGCGCGCCAGGCGCCGCTGGAGCCGCCGGCCGCGCCGGCCTGGGACGAAACCCAGGTCACAGACGCCGACGAGGAAGTGGTGATTGCCCAGAACTGGGATGAACTGCGCCGCTTCATGTGGAATTTCGTCGGCATCGTGCGCACCACCAAGCGGCTGCGGCGGGCCCAGCTCAGGATCAGGCTGTTGAAGAGCGAGATCGACGAATACTATGCGAGCTTCCGCGTCACGCCCGACCTGCTGGAATTGCGCAACCTGGTGGATGTGGCCGCGCTCATCGTCGAAAGCGCGCTGCTGCGCCACGAAAGCCGCGGCCTGCATTACAGCCTGGACTTCCCGCATGCGCTGCCAGTGACGCAGCCGACCATTCTTGCGCCGGGCGGCGCCGGGGATTCCATCGCGGCCTGAGGCCGCCAACTCCGTTTCCGACTGTCAGACTGCCATGCAGACCAGAACCATAGAATTCGATGCCCCGTCCATCACGAACTCCACCTGCGCTACCGCGTCCGCCTGGGCGCGCGTGCCTGACATGCCATCGCCGCGGGAGCGGCTGGCGCTGAAGGACCAGGCCCGGCGCCTGCTCAAGGAGCGCGGCGCGGCGCTGGTCGCGCACTACTATGTCGATGCCGACCTGCAAGACCTGGCCGAAGAGACCGGCGGCTGCGTGTCGGACTCGCTGGAGATGGCGCGCTTCGGGCGCGACCATCCCGCCGGCACGCTCGTGGTGGCCGGCGTGCGCTTCATGGGCGAGACCGCCAAGATACTGAGCCCGGACAAGACCGTGCTGATGCCGGACCTCGATGCCACCTGTTCGCTCGACCTGGGCTGCCCGGCTGACGACTTCGCCGCCTTCTGCGACCAGCATCCGGACCGCACGGTGGTCGTGTACGCCAATACCAGCGCGGCGGTCAAGGCGCGCGCCGACTGGATGGTGACCTCCTCGATCGGCCTGGACATCGTGGCCCACCTGCACGCGCGGGGCGAGAAGATCCTGTGGGCGCCGGACCGCCACCTGGGCGGCTATATCCAGCGCCAGACCGGCGCCGACATGCTGATGTGGCAGGGTTCCTGCCTGGTGCATGACGAGTTCAAGGGCGTCGAACTGGAGCTGCTCAAGCGCGAGCATCCGGGCGCCCGGGTGCTGGTGCATCCGGAGTCGCCGCCCGCCGTGGTGGCGCTTGCCGACATGGTGGGCTCGACCTCGCAGATGATCGCCGCGGCGCGCGACATGGACGCGGAAGAGTTCATCGTCGCCACCGACAACGGCCTGTTGCACAAGATGCGGCTGGCCGCGCCGGGCAAGCGCTTCATCGAAGCGCCGACCGCGGGCAATAGCGCGACCTGCAAGAGCTGCGCCCATTGCCCGTGGATGGCCATGAACGGCCTGCGCAACCTGGTGCGGGTGCTGGAGCATGGCGACAACGAAGTGCGGGTCGATCCCGGCACCGGGCGACTGGCCTATCGCTGCATCGATCGCATGCTGCAATTCGCCGCAGCGCGCAAGGCCAATGTCAGGCCGGGCGCCGACCTGGCGCGGGAGCAGGCGCTGTTTGCCGGCGTAGGCCCGGCATGAGCACGCTGAAGAATCCTTGCGCGCCCTTCGACGCGGCGCTGGCCGCGGCCTTTGAAGCCAACATCCGCGACGCGCTGGCCGAGGACATCGGCAGCGGCGACCTGACCGGGATGCTGGTGCCGGCGGACCAGCATGTCGCGGCGCGCGTGATCGTGCGCGAGGAAGCGGTGCTGTGCGGCGCGCCATGGTTCGAAGGCGTAATGACGACCATCGATCCGCGCATCTGCATCAGCTGGAAGCATGCCGAGGGCGACCTGATGCCGGCCGACAGCACGGTATGCACGATAGAAGCGCCGGCGCGCGCGTTGCTGACCGGCGAGCGCAGCGCGCTCAACTTCCTGCAGCTGCTGTCCGGCGTGGCGAGCGCGACGCGGCGCCATGTGCAGGCGGTGGCCGGCACCGCCGCCAGGATACTGGACACGCGCAAGACCCTGCCCGGCTTGCGGCTGGCGCAGAAGTACGCGGTGCGGGTCGGCGGCGGCGACAATCAGCGGCTGGCGCTGTATGACGGCATCCTGATCAAGGAAAACCATATCGCCGCGGCCGGCGGCGTGGCGGCGGCCCTGCGCGCGGCGCAGGCGCTCGGCTCGGACGCGCCGGTGCAGATTGAAGTCGAGTCGCTGGATGAACTGCGCGAAGCGCTGGCCGCCGGCGCGACCTCCATCCTGCTGGATAACTTCAGCACCGCGCTGATGCGGGAAGCCGTCGACATCACCGCTGGCAGGGCGCTGCTGGAAGCGTCAGGCGGCGTCAATCTCGCGACCTTGCGCGAGATCGCGGAAACCGGCGTGGACCGCATCTCGATAGGCAGCCTGACCAAGGACGTGCGGGCCACCGATTACTCGCTGCGCATCACCGGAAAAGCCTAGGTTGGGCTGACAAGCCCAACCTGCGGCCCTACGGCCCTCCACGGTCATGCGTCCCGATAGCGGACCCAGTCGGCGAACGCCTCATCCTCGAACTGGTACTGGCCAGTGCCGATGCGGGTCAGCACGTTCTTGCCGGTGAGGCGCGTCAGCGCGTTCTGCGGGGTGCTCTTGGTGACGGCTTCCTCCAGCCCGAGCGCGCTGCTGAGCTGCTGTCGCGCTTCCCTGGAATACAGGTCCCTGACGCCGTTGGCCACCATATCCAGAATGGCCTTGTCGGTCGGGAGCATCTCCGTCCACTGTCGTTCGAAGTCCTCGCTATTGAATACATGCTGCTTGGCATAAGCCAGGGCGGCGCCCGATCCTTCGATCGGATTGACGAGATAGCGATCGAGGTAGCGACGGAAAAACTCCGGCGTGTTGCGCAGTTCCTTGAATGCGGACAAGGCGTCGGAAAGCTTCAGCGGATGACGGGAGATGCTGGCCACCTTCTCCACCATGGCTTCCACGAATTCGGCCCCGAGCAGCTGGAACGGCTCCAGCCCCGCCCAGTTATAGAAAGGCTCGGACGGACGGGCAAACATGCTGCGCAAGGTGGTCTCGGAACTGCCAGCGAAAATGACCTTGATGTTCTGCTTCCTGACATCCAGCGCGGCTCGCAGTGCGTGGGCGAAGTTGCTGTTCTGCGGGCGAGCCAGCATCTGCGCCTCGTCGATGACCAGCAGCAGCTTCTTTTTCTTGCGGTCGAACTTTTGCATCGCTTCCATCAGCAGCGGGCCGGCTGGAATCTTCTGGTCCATCAACTCGGCTTCGAAAGCGCCTTCGCCGATGCCGGGAACCTTGCCCGACGCTTTCACCTTCTTCACGGGCTGCCCCAATCGCTCCAGCAGCTTGCCGATGCCCCGCACCTCCATCGCCTGATACATGGCGGCAATCAGCGCCTCGCCCGGGTTATCGCGGTTGTCCCAGAAGTTCACATAAGCGGTGAGATAGCCCGCCTGCTTTGCCGCTGGAATCAGGTCCTGTTTCAGGAACTCGGTCTTTCCCATGCGCCGCCGCGCAAACAGGCCGCGCGCCGCCGTCAGGCCGCGTTCGAATGAGGCAAGGTAGTCCTGGGCCAGCGCGGGACGCTGAAAGTGCCAATGATCGGTGGTCATAGCCGGTATTATGCTTTACTACTAATTTTAGTAATTACTATTTTATGCAGTAAATAAGAGTAAAGCAATCGTCGCCGCAAGCTCGGCCTCCCTAGATTTTTGCGCCATCCAGAACATTGGGCTTGGCAGCCCGAGACAACGGGAGCGTTGACACCTTTCATTGTCTCAGGCAATACTGCGGCAACTACAAGCAGAACAAGACCGGAGACAATGCCATGCCTCACATGCCCGCATCGAGCGCGCTTGCGCGCTTCCGCGTGATCGACCTTACACAAGTCCGGGCAGGTCCCACCGCCTGCCGCCAGCTTGCCGACTGGGGCGCCGACGTGATCCAGGTGCAGATGCCGGAACATATGCGCGGCGACGATACGCTGGGCGGGCAGGATGGCTCGGACTACCAATATACCCACCGCAACAAGCGCTCGATGACGCTGGACCTGAAACAGCCGGATGGCATCGCGCTGCTCAGGCGCCTGATCGCCACCGCTGACGTCGTGGTCGAAAACTTCCGCCCCGATGTGAAGTACCGGCTCGGCATCGACTATGAAACCCTGGCCGCCGACAACCCCGGCCTGGTCTATGCCAGCATCTCCGGCTTCGGCCAGACCGGCCCCTATGCGTCCCGGCCCGGCTTCGACCAGATCGCGCAAGGCATGGGCGGCCTCATGTCAGTCACCGGCTTGCCCGGCGACGGCCCGGTGCGGGTCGGCATCCCGATCGCCGACCTGTGCGCCGGCATCTTCGCCGCGCAGGGCATCCTGGTCGCCCTGCTGGAGCGCGGCGCCTCGGGCAAAGGCCAGTGGCTGCACACCTCGCTGCTCGAATCCATGGTCTACATGATGGATTTCCAGAGCGCGCGCTGGCTGACCGACGGCGAGATTCCCGGCCAGGCCGGCAACTATCATCCCACCAGCATTCCGACCGGCGTCTACAAGGCCCGCGACGGCTATATGAACATCGCGGTCTTCGGCTCCAGGATCTGGGAACGCTTTTGCCAGATCCTGGGCGCGCCCGAATGGATCGACGATGATCGATACAAGGACAAGGCCGGCCGCTCGAAGAACCGCGATGGCCTGAACGCTGAAATTAACCGGCGCCTGGCCGCGCGCGATCGCAGCTACTGGATAGAACAGTTCAATGCCGGCGGCGTCGCCTGCGGTCACATCAACGACGTGCGCGAGGTATTCGAGGAGCCGCAGATCCGGCACCTTGGCATGGTGAAGGAAGTCGAATCGCCGCGCCTTGGCCTGCAACGCCTGGTCGGGCAACCGGTGCAGTTGCAAAGGACGCCCAGCACCATTGCCCGGGCGGCGCCGCGGCGCGGCGAACATACGGAAGAGATCCTGGCCGAGCTCGGGCTGGACCAGGCGGAAATACAGCGGATAAAGGCGGCAGGGGTGTTCTGAACCTGGCGGCAAACAGGCCTGGCGCCAGCCGCCGGCGCGCCCGATATCCGGAAGTCTTCAATCCCACAGGAAGAGAGAGCAGCCAGATGCAAGCCGAGCAAAATACAGCATATCAGTCGCCGACCGAGCGCATGCAGGTGTGGACCGATGCCTCCACCCTGCATATCCGCTTCAACAATCCGGCGCGCCACAATGCCCTGTCGGTCGACATGTGGCAAGCGGTCCCGGCGCTGCTGGCCCAGGCCGAAAACGATGACGGCATACGCCTGGTGGTGTTTTCCGGCGCGGGCGAGAAGGCATTCGTCTCCGGCGCGGACATTTCGCAGTTCGAGGACATGCGGGCCGCGCGCGAAGCGGTCAGGCACTATGAAGCGATGGCCGAGGAAGCGTTGATGAGCATCTACCGCTGCGCCAAGCCCACGCTGGCCTGCATACGCGGCTATTGCATCGGCGGCGGCGTGAATGTGGCGATCAGCTGCGATATACGCATCGCGTCCGACGACGCGGTGTTTTCCATTCCGGCGGCGCGCCTCGGGCTGGGATATCGCTATTCGGCGCTGAAGAACCTGGTCGACCTGGTAGGCGTCGGCGCCGCCAAGGACCTGTTCTTCACCGCCCGCAGGATCAAGGCCCAGGAAGCGCTGTCGCTGGGGCTTGTCAGCCGCGTCGGCAAGGCCGCGGAACTGGACGCGCTATTGGCCGAGTACACCGCGGCGATGGCGGAGAACGCGCCGCTCACCGTGTACGCGGGCAAGGCCATCATTGCCGAAATCCTCAAGCCCTCCCCCGACGTCGACCGCGAACGGTGCCAGCAGCTGATCCGCAACTGCTTCGAGAGCGAAGACTATGCCGAAGGCCGCCGCGCCTTCATGGAAAAAAGAAAGCCGGCCTTCAAAGGCAAATAAAACCATAACGAAGATGCGTTCCGAGAGAGCATCGGGGAGACAGCATGAAGATGAAAACCCTCGCGGCGCTGGCGCTGGCCGGCCTCTGCATCAATGCCGGCGCGCAGGCTTATCCGGACCGGCCGGTCCGCCTGGTGGTGGGGTTCACGCCTGGAGGCGCGGCCGACTATGTGGGCCGCAATGTGGGCGAGGCGCTCGCGCGAGCGCTTGGACAACCGGTGATCATCGAGAACAAGCCGGGCGCAGGCTCCAGCATCGCCGCCGAGTACGTGTCCAAGTCGGCTCCCGATGGGTATACGGTGCTGATCGCCAGCCCGAGCAGCATCTTCGTCAACCCGGCGCTGGACCCGAAGCGCGCGCCGGGCGTGCAATCGCTCGTCCCGGTCATCAAGATCACCGCTTCGCCGCTGGTCATCGCGGCCAATCCGGCGATCGGCGTGAACTCGATCGGCGAGCTGATTGCCGCGGCAAAGAAGTCGCCGGGAAAACTGAACTTCGCTTCCGCTGGCAGCGGCTCCGCGCCGCATCTTGGCGGCGTCCTGTTCAACCAGATGGCCGGCACTGAAATCACCCATATTCCGTATAAGGGCGGCGCCGGCTCAGTGGCGTCCGTGATTGCCGGCGACACGCAGGTCACCTTTGCGACGCCGCCCTCGGTGCTTCCCTTCATCAAGGCCGGGCGCCTGCGCGGCCTGGCGGTGAGCAGCACCGAGAGGTCGGCGCTGGTGCCCGACCTGCCCGGCATGAAGGAAGCCGGCCTGCCCTCGTACAGGATGGACTTCTGGTACGGCTTCTTTGTGCCGGCCGGCACCCCGCCCGAGATCGTCAGGAAACTGTACGACGCGTCAGCGGCCGCGGTGCGGCGCCCGGAAGTGAAGACGGCGCTGGAGCGCGAAGCCACTGAAGTGTCCCTGTCGGCGTCGCCGGCCGAGTTTGCGGCATTCCTGAAGGAGGATGGCAAGTTCTGGGCCAAGCTGGCCAGGGATTCGGGCGCGAAGATAGAGTGAACGCCGCGGTGGCGGGCGCTTCAAGGCGAACCCTATTCCGGGCGCGGTTATGCAGCCGCTGTTGTGCGTCGCATCATGAGTGCAATTTAGGACCCCCTGAGTTTTAATCGTTTGAATTCATCTGGAGGATATACGACGGTCGTATCCGCCATCCTCAATGAACAGAGGAGTCCTGAATCATGTTACTGAAAGACCGTGTAGTCATTATTACCGGCGGCGCCGGATTCAATGGGCTGGGTTTCGCCACTGCCCGGATGATGGCGGAGCATGGCGCGCGCGTGGCCATCCTTGACCTTGAATCCGCGAACCCCGCGGGCGCCGCAGCCGAGCTTGGCTCCGATCACATCGGCATCGTCGCCAACGTCACCAGCGAGGAGCAGTGCGACGCGGCGGCGGCCGCGCCGGGGGAGGCTTCTCCGCCCATCCAGGACCTGCTCCGGCCAAGCACGGTCTGCACGCTTTCCAGGCTTTCCTTGCTCTTCGGTACGGCGAGACAGTGCGCCTTGATGGAAAGCCCGGCGTCGCCGAACGGCAGCACAAGGCGGCCCTGCTCGAAGCCGGCATCATCCCGGAACCGGAACTGTAAACCTATGGCAGCGACGACAGCCGCCTGCGCTGCTCCGGCCGGCAAAAACCCTGAATCGCTGATGCGCTGACCTTCGATGGCGGCGGGCTATGCGGGGCTGGACAACAAATCGTCCCGCAAGACCGGGCCGGAGCGACGGGCGATCATGCTATCGC
>Ga0308175_100003041_pt1 | contig 11562 bp, 13 predicted proteins | sample PhyCR1_3_FD_203893 | JGI IMG/M metagenome (GOLD analysis project Ga0308175, IMG submission 203893) | Soil microbial communities from UC Gill Tract Community Farm, Albany, California, United States - DLSLS.C.R1 | ecosystem: Environmental > Terrestrial > Soil > Agricultural land | place: USA... | reverse complement strand
AATTGTAGGGCCGAAGATCGGTGCCGATCTGCGGCAGCAGGCGATCAACGTGGTTCTGATTGCGCTAGCCGCCATGCTGGTTTACATCGCGTTCCGGTTTGAATGGATGTACGGGGTTGCGGCGGTTATTGCAGTGTTTCACGACACCATCATCACGATCGGCCTTTTTTCGCTCTTCAACAAACAGATCGATCTCACAGTGATCGCGGCGTTGTTGACCCTGGTCGGCTACTCGATGAACGACACCATCGTGACGTTCGATCGGATCCGGGAAAATCTCCGGTATCACATGCGCGGATCTTTTCGTGAAATCGTAAACGCCAGTATCAATCAAACCCTGAGCCGAACCGTGTTGACATCAGGGCTTACGTTCCTGACGGCGGTTTCTTTGTTTTTATTTGGCGGTCAGGTGCTGAACGGCTTTTCATTCGCGCTGGTAGTCGGTATTATCATTGGGACCTATTCGTCGATCTTTATCGCAAGTCCTTTGCTGATCGCCTTGAAGGACTTAGTCGAGAGTCGAAGGAAAAATGTAAGGCCATCGGCAGTTGATGTACGATCGCGCTCAGTTGCCGGGTCGGTGAAAGGGATCAAAACGGTTAAGTAGTTAATGACAGCAGGCCCGCTGTTCAGCGGGCCGAAGCGAGGGCATTATGTTTAGTCAAACGTTCGTAGACGGAACGCAGAAAACAAAGAAGCCATACACCATCGTTGTGTCTTTGCTTCTTCAAATCGGAGTGATCGGTGTCTTAATCCTGATCCCCCTGATTTACACGGAAGCGCTACCCAGCGCCCAGTTGAAGAGCATGTTGGTTGCCCCGCCACCACCACCTCCTCCACCGCCACCGCCCCCTCCGCCCCAGGAGGTGAAGGTGCAGCCGAAGCCGGTGGTGAAGCAGTTTGTCGCCAACCAGTTGATGGCTCCGAAGGTCATCCCGAAAACCATCAACAAGATCGAAGAAGCCGCGCCGCCGCCGGATACCGGAATGGGCGTGGTCGGTGGAACGGGTGAAGCCGGTGGTGCTGCCGGTGGCGTGATCGGTGGCATCGTTGGTGGCGTTCCCGGTGCTCCGCCGCCGCCTCCTCCTCCTCCCGCTAAGCCGTCCGGTCCGGTCCGCGTCGGCGGGCAGGTTGCAGAGGCTAACCTGATTCGCAAGGTTCAGCCGGTGTACCCGCCGCTTGCGAAGTCGGCCCGTGTGTCTGGTACGGTTGAGTTCAGCGCGACCATCAGCAAAGAGGGTAATATCGAAAATCTGCAGCTCGTCCGCGGGCATCCGCTGCTCGTGAACGCAGCCAAAGAGGCTGTCCTCCAGTGGAAGTACAAGCCGACCATGTTGAATGGCCAGGCAGTGGAAGTTATTACCAGCATCATCGTGAATTTCACGTTGAGCCAGTAAGTTGAAGTAGTCTGCTTTAAAGGGTTCGATTCAAACTTTAGGAGAAAATAAATGGTTCTACAGCTTCAAGTATGGGCTTTCTGGCTCTTCCAGGAAGAAGGAATTAGTTTTGATCCGCGATCAGTCTGGGGCAACATGGGTGTACTCGCCAAGTTGGTTGTCCTGGTACTGTTCATCATGTCCGCCTGGTCCATCGGCGTCATGATCGATCGGATCATTGCTTACAATGCGGCGAGAAAACAGTCTCGCGCTTTTGCGCCGGCCGTTGCGGGTGCCCTTCGCGAGGGTAAACTCGACGAAGCCGTTAAGATCGCGGATCGCTTCAACAAGAGCCACCTGGCCAAAGTTGTCGTTGCCGGTCTGCAGGAATTCAAAGCCCACCAGATGAGCTCTGAAATCCCGGGTGAGGATATCGAAGCGTCCAAGCGCGCTCTGGAACGTGCCGAAGCCATCGTTCACGCTGAGCTGAAGCGCGGCGTCAGCAGCCTGGCAACGATCGGTTCCACCGCTCCGTTCGTCGGTCTGTTCGGAACAGTCGTCGGCATCATGAACGCGTTCAAGTCCATCTCGACCTCCAAGTCGACTGGTCTGGGCGCTGTCGCCGGTGGTATTTCCGAAGCCCTGATCACTACGGCCGTTGGACTGTTCGTGGCTATCCCCGCTGTCTGGATGTTCAACTACTTCACCAATCGCATTGAAGCGTTTGATGTGGAAATGGGCAACTCGAGTTCCGAGTTGATCGACTACTTCCTCAAGCGCACCCAGGCGAGAGTGGGAGCGAAGTAGTTAGCTTTACCTGTAAGGTCCGGAAAGTTTGAATCGGCTGGAGGACGGCCCGCGTGTCGCCCTCCGGCACACCCAACTTCGGACAAGCAATTTGTATTGGTGCAGTTCAGAAGGAATCGACAATGAAACTTGCCAAAGCTCCTCCCGTAGTCTCGGACATCAACGTCACCCCCATGGTGGATGTTATGCTCGTCCTGCTCATCATCTTCATGGTCATCACGCCTATGTTGTCCAAAGGCCAGACCGTGAACATGGTGAAGACTCACAATCCGATCAAAATGCAGGAAGCGGACAAGGAAGATGCCGTTCTCATCGCCATCACTCGCGACGGCAAAGTCTTCCTAAGCCCCGGAAACACGTTGGTTCAGCCGAGTGAGCTTCCGTCCAAAGTGAAGGATCTGCAACAGGCTCGCTCGGACAAGACCGTGTATCTCAAAGCGGATGCTCGTGCGCGCTTCTCTGGCGTGACGGACGTCATCGACAATCTAAGGTCAGCCCAAGTGGATCAGCTCGGTCTCCTCACCGAGGAAATTAAAGAGGGGAAGAAGAACACAGGTCTTTAGGTTCTTAAGAAAGGTCTTTTAGTTATGGCAATGGCAGTTGGTGGCTCCGGAGGAGCCAGGGCGGACATCAACGTCACGCCACTTATCGACGTTTTGCTCGTGCTGCTGATCATCTTCATGGTCATCACACCTTTGACTCCGCACGGTTTGGATGCGTTGGTGCCTCAACCGCCACCACCGAACCAGCCGCCGCCTCCTCCTAATCAGGACCCGACTGTTGTGGTCGAGGTGAAGAAGGATCAGAGCATGGAGATCAATGGACAGCCGATCAAGGAAGCCGACCTTACGGCTCGCCTAACCGACATCTTCAAAACGCGCGCGACCAAGGTTGTATTCGTGAAGGGTGATCCCGATCTTGACTACCGCTATGTGGCGGAGGCCATCGACGACGCGAAGGGCGCGGGCCTGGACAAGGTGGGCATCATGACTCCTAAGGTCGAGGCAGGCCAGTAAGGAGACAACATGAAGCAATCACCTAAGCTTTTTGCGCTTGTGCTTTGCTCGGGTCTCCTGGCCCTGAGCACCGGCTGCGCCAAGTTGCAGTCGCGGGATCAGATGAATAAGGGCATTCAGTCATACAAGAACAACAAGTATGCCGATGCCGTCAAGCACTTCCAGGAAGCTGTCCGGCTTGATCCGACGAACGCGAACGCGCAGAAGTATCTGGCCACGTCGTACATGATTCAGTGGGTGCCCGGGGCCGAATCTCCGGACAACAAGAAGAACTACGACATGGCTCGCCAGGAGTTCGATACCGTTCTGAAGAACGACCCGAAAGACAGCCTGGCGTTGGCCTCGATGGCGAACATGGCGTACAACTCTGCTTCGACGGGAACCCCCGAGCAGAAGGCGGCCGCGCTTGAAGAAGCCAAGAAATGGAACGAGCGGCGCATCGAAGTCGACCCGAAAGATTCGGAAGCGTACTATTACCTCGGCGTCATCGATTGGGCAGATGCTTTCACGCCTATCCGCGCAGCGCGCGTGCAGGCGGGAATGAAGGGGACTGATCCCGGTCCTATCAAGGATAAAAAGGTCAGGGCCCAGCTCAAAGAGAAATACGAAAAGAGCATTGACGAAGGTATCGAAAACCTCAAGAAGTGTCTCGATGTCGACAAAGAGAACGAAGACGCAATGTCGTATATGAACCTGCTGCTTCGCTCGAAGGCCGATTTAGAGGACACTCCTGAAGCATCGAAGGCTGACATCGCGCAGGCCGAGGATTGGGCGAACAAATCGCTTGATATCAAGAAGATGAAGGCCTCGCGTCCGGCGAAGAAGGCGGAATCTTAAACAAGCTTTCAAAGCAAGAGAAAGGGAGAAGCGCAAACTGCGCTTCTCCCTTTTTGCTTTTCGGATTGTCTAATTCAAGAAGTACGTGCGATACAAAGTGTCGCGCTGCTTCGGCTCGAACCCAGCGTCCCGGATCATGCGCCGGAGTTGCTCTTCGGTTGCGGAGTGGTGAGTGCCGGCTGCTGACACGACATTTTCCTCGATCATGATGCTTCCCACGTCGTTCCCGCCAAATCGCAGCCCGAGTTGGCAAACCTTTAGGCCCGGGGTTACCCAGGAAGCCTGGATGTTCGAGATGTTGTCGAGGTAGATGCGTGAAATGGCCAGCATCTTGAGATACTCAACCGCGGTGGCTTCCTGCTTCACGAAGCGTCCGAGCGACGTATATTCGCGCTGAAAGAACCACGGAATAAAGGCGGTGAATCCTCCCGTGTCTTCCTGGATCTGCCGGACGATTTCGAAGTGATTCAAGCGCTGCTCGAAGGTCTCGCCGGTGCCGAACATCATCGTAGCTGTCGTGCGCATCCCAAGCGAATGTGCCGTTCGATGAACGTCAATCCAATCCTGAACGGAGCACTTTAAACGGCTGATGCGGTGGCGCACCGCCTCGTCCAGTATCTCTGCGCCCCCGCCGGGTATCGAATCCAGTCCGGCATCTCGCAGCCTGGCGATCGTATCCCGGAGCGTCAAACCGCTGATCTCGGCGATGTTGACGATTTCGGGCGCGGAAAAGCAATGGCACCAGATATCGTGACGCGCTTTGATGGTGCGCAGCAAATCCTCGTACCAGCCGATCTTTAGATCCGGATGCAGGCCGCCTTGCATAAGAATGCCCGTACCGCCCAGATCCATAGTCTCCTGGATTTTCTGCAGAATCACTTCGTGGGGAAGGATGTAGCCTTCCTTGTGACCCATGGGCCGGTAAAAGGCGCAAAAGCTGCAATATTCGGTGCAGAAATTCGTGTAGTTGATATTCCGGTCAATGATGTAGCTGACTACGCCATGGGGATGCAACTTGCGCCGGATTGCGTCCGCTTGCATCCCAATCCCGACGAGGTCATCGCTGCGGAACAAGTCGGAAGCTTCTTCTCTTGTGATCATCTTTGTGGTTGCAAAAACGCGAACTTCTATCTTCAACGAGACGCGACAACCGATGTAGCCGCGCGGGAGAGTTCCCAGAACTGACGCAGGCCTTTGAGTTCGGCCGGGCCGAGAGGGAACTGAATGTGATCGGCAAAGTATCGCTCTCCAAGCGTCCGGCTGATTCCGCGTTTGCCGCATTCAAGGCTTAACAGGTCCGGCAGGTGCGAGATCCCGAACTGGTACGAACGCCAGGCCACCTCTCGGAAGCCCCGCTCCGCTAGGCCTGGTTTCCCGGCCCAGGCGGCGAAGACCATGGGGAGTCCCGTCAACCGGTTCCATTCGGCCCCCAAGTCCAGGTGCTCATACGGGAGTTTCTCGGGATCGATTCGCAGTGCCGGATCGCCGATCACAAGTGCCGCGTCCGAATGGGACAGCATTTCCCGCCAGTCGGGGCTCTCCTCGGTAATGAAAGGCTCCACGCCGAAGCGCTCGCGCAACACGATCTTAGCCAGTTGAACCGAGGTCCGGGAACTCGAGTCTGCCGCGAGCGACCGGACCTTCGTCCAGGGAACGCGGGAAATGAGAAGAATACTGCGGACGGCACCATGCGCAACGATGCCTAAATCCGCTACAATCTCCAGCCCTTGGCGGCCGATTTCGGCGACCGGAACAAGCCCGATTTCCCTGGTTCCCTCCGCCACCTCGGCTGCACATAGCGATGGAAGAGAAAACGACAAATCGACTGCAGCTTGCTCTTCGCCCCGGAGCATGCCCCAGATCAGCGGGACGGTATTGAGATAACTGACTGCTCCGACGCGGATTTTCGAGCCTTGCTCAACCAAGTCTTAGTGTATCGGGCGCGTTCCGCGGAGGTCACACGCCGCGTTTCTGGCCCCACAGATCGATGTGCAGACGGGGACTGAACCGAAATTGTTTCTCTTTGCAAATCTCGACGATCCACGGGCTCCTGTCCGCCAGGATTTGAGCTGTCGTTCCCTCCGGCATGAGGATGACGTTTGAAGCGGGAGCGTTTGTAATTCGGACGATTTCTTCGATTTCAGGGAGATCTTCAGGACCGGTGACGACGAATTTGAGCTGGAACGGATACCGGCTTGTCAGATTGTTCAAGACCTCAGGCTGCAGACGTAGCTTGTCGTGACGATCAGCCCACGCTCCGTTGTCCCTGTCGTGCGGCACGGAATTCGAGAGCTTTGGGCTGATACTCATCAGGTCGCAAGCTACCTGTGCGTCCACCGTGCCCGCAGTTTCGATTGTGATGTGCATGCCTTCAGCCCGCAGCGCATCCGTAAAGGCCGGCATCTCCGGCACAATCATTGGCTCGCCTCCGGTCACCACGACGTGGCTGCAGCCGTAATCGCGAACGGATCGCAAGACGTCAGCCATAGAGCGCATATCGCCTTCCGGACGCCAGGAGGTGTACGGCGTATCGCACCAGGAACAACGCAGATTGCAGCCGGAGGTGCGGACGAACACTGACGGTACCCCGAGGAGTGAGCCTTCGCCTTGGAGCGAATGAAAGATCTCCGAAATTTTCACGCGGGCGAAAGGCGCTCCGCTAGCGGGTCCCTCACGCCGGCGGCTGCAAATCCTTTCCTCCTTAACACGCACGAATCACAATGCCCACATGGGTTGCCGGAAGGATCCGGGTCATAGCAACTGTGCGTTAATGCCAGATCCACTCCAAGCTCCACAGCCTTGCGCACGATCTCCGCTTTGGTCATGTGGAGCAATGGGGCTTCCACCCGCAGCGTTGACGTGCCCTCGACCCCGGCCTTCGTAGCGAGATTCGCCAGCTTTTCGAACGCGCTGATGAACTCCGGGCGGCAATCGGGGTAGCCCGAGTAATCGAGCGCATTGACACCGATGTAGATGCGGTCGGCCCCGATCACTTCCGCGTACGCCAATGCGAACGACAGGAAAACTGTGTTGCGAGCCGGAACGTAGGTCACCGGTATCTCTCCTGCCATATCGGCTTCATCGCGGTCTTTCGGAACCCCGATGGCATCGGTGAGCGCCGATCCTCCAAAGCATCGAAGATCGATCTTCACCACCCGAAGTTCTTCGGCCCCAAGTGAGTGCGCCACCCGTCTCGCTGCCTGCAACTCGACGGAGTGCCGTTGGCCATAGTCAAACGAAAGGCAGTAGCACTTGAGACCCTGGTTCCTGGCAATAGCGAGGCAGGTCGTCGAGTCAAGCCCACCACTGAGGAGGCACACAGCTCGATCGTCTGCGTAGTGCTGCACTCCTAATTATAAGTTGCCGGACGATTCCGCATCGATTCGTGTGACTATCGATTCGAGCTGCCCCTGATTGAGACGGACCGTCAGGCGATCTCCCAGCTTCGTCTCGGAGGAGGAGCGCAGGAGCCGGCCATCGGCATCCTGGACGAGGGCATAGCCGCGCTGCAACACGGCTAGAGGACTCAGATGCGTCAATTGGGCCTCGGCCTTTGCGAGCCGGGTGTGAAGCCTTGCCGCCGTATCTCCCCAGCAGCGGCCGAGCCGGTCCGACAGTAGATGATGGCGGTGACGGCTGCGAGCAAGCCTGAGTTCGATGTTGTTCTCACTCAGCCGGTTGGACAAGTCGGCGAGCTTCTTGCGCCGCGCCTGCGATGCGCGTTCCTTACTCAGAATCAAGCGCCGGTCGAGTTCGTCGACCCGTTGTGCCCGCTGCGAAACAATCCTTTTTATCAGGGCATTGGCACGATCTCCTACCCTCCTCGTCAGTTCCCGGGAAAGGACCAGAATCCGGTAGCGAAGAGCCTGTTTGGCCCGTGCCCTATACCCCTCGAGCTGATCGAGCAGACTCTCCCGAGTGCAGATCACGATTTCGGCAGCCGCGGACGGTGTCGGGGCGCGATGGTCTGCGACGAAGTCAGCGATCGTGAAATCTGTTTCATGCCCGATGGCGGAGATGACCGGAATGGCGGATGCGCTAATTGCCCGGGCGACTGCCTCCTCGTTGAAGCTCCAGAGGTCCTCGAGCGAGCCACCTCCGCGCGCAAGGATCAGTATCTGGGCCCAGGGATTCCGGCTGAAGTATTCGATGCCCTTGCAAATCTGCTCGACGGAGTGTTCGCCTTGCACGGCGGCCGGGAATAGCCGGATGTGCAGACCCGGAAACCGTCTCCCGAGTACATGCAGCATATCTCTCAACACCGCACCGGCCGGGGACGTAACCAGCGCGATCCGGGCCGGAAGTGGGGGCAGTGCCCGCTTCCTCCCTGAATCGAAGAGCCCTTCCGCTTCGAGTTTAGTTTTCAGGCGCTCGAATGCGACCTGAAGAGCCCCGAGCCCGCGCAGCTCGAGGAACTCAGCAATGAGTTGATATTCTCCACGAGCTTCGTAGACTTCAACGCGACCGCGCGCGAGCACCGCCAAGCCGTCCTGAGGTCGAACTTTCGAGAGCCGTAATGCGCTCTTAAAAAGCACAGTCCGGATCTGGCTGTCGTTGTCTTTCAGCGTGAAGTAGTGATGCCCGCTTGCGGCTAAGCGGCACCCCGAGATCTCACCGGCAACCCAGATATTCGAGAATTCACCGGCCAGTTGGCTCTGGATGGCTGCGTTCAGCTCGCCGACGCTGAAAAGCCTCCGTTCCGGCGCAAGCGGAAGCCTGAGTTGACCGGCAGCACGTAAGTTTGAGTCGGCCACGTAATAGTGTAGAATTTCTCACTAGGGAGATATGCCTACTAGTGATTTTGCGGGCAGTAGCTGCCCAAGATCCGCGAAAAGCTAGAGATCTCTTCCAACTGGGCCAGGGCACGCTGGACGCTGGGTTCATTGCTTCGGCCCATAATGTCGACATAAAACATATATTCCCAAGGTTTTTCTCTATTAGGCCGGGACTCAATTTTAGTAAGATTGATATCCCGGAGTGCAAAACACGCCATGGCCCTGAATAGGGTTCCAGGTGAGTTTTTAACGGCAAACACTAGAGAAGTCTTCCAAGTTCCGGTTTCAGAACGCGGTTCGAGCTCCCTGCTGTCCTGTTTGGCGACCAGGAAGAATCTGGTAAAGTTCTGCGGATTATCCTCAACATTCCGCTTCAATATGGCCGCTCCGTAGATCTTGGCGGCCGTCTCTGACGCTATTGCGGCCGCATGGGGCGGTCTCTCGTTCATGATCATCTGAACGCTCCCGGCCGTGTCGTAGTACGACAGCGACTCAAGCCGTTTATGCTTCTGCAGGAAAATCCGGCACTGATTCAGAGCCACGGGATGTGAATAAACCCGGTTGAGGGATTTGAAATTGACTCCAGGCGGCGCAATTAAATGATGCGCGATTCTGACCGTGGTCTCTCCGAAAATCCTGGCTTTGTAGCGGAGTAAATTGTCGTAGTTCTCATGGATGCTGCCATGGAGAGTGTTCTCGATGGGAATGACGCCGTGACTGGCCGTGTTGTCTGACACCGCCTCGAAAATCTCGCCAAACGTTTGACACGGTTTTACTTCCACGTCCTCGGAGAACAGCTGCTGGGCTGCCCGATGGCTGAATGCGCCCGGGGCGCCTTGGAAGGCGACGGCAATCGATCGTTTCTTCATGAGGACACGGGGTTCAGAGTCATCATGGCACCTTCCGCAAATTGAGTGCCCGCCCTTACGAACGGCCAATTGCTGTCGTCAGGATTACATGGAACTGATCTGAATTGATAGTACTTTTCGATAAATTGATCCTGATTTTCCGCGGCAGCTTGCTTCTGCCGTTCCTTCCGCATATGCTCGTTCTGAAATCAGAACAAATCCGGCCTTAGTTCAAATAATGACTGTGGCCGGATTCAGGTGATGCGAACTGCCATGGAAGATGCCGGACAGAAATTGCGGCGCGTGCGCGAACGGTTGAAGCTGACTTATCGCGACGTCGAACACGCCACTCAAAAGATTGCCCAGGTGCACGGTAATTACGAATACAGTGTTGGGCTCAGCCGGCTCGCTGACATCGAGAATCGCGGCACGCTCCCGTCGCTCTTTCGGATGTATTCGTTGTGCGCGGTTTATAGGATTCCATTCGAAAAAGCGCTCGGCTGGTATGGCATCGATTTACAGGCTCTGTGTATTGATGCTTCCCGCTCGCCGCTCTGCCAGACTTATCCTTTTGATCTCCGCCCGTCCAGCCGCAGCGAAGCGAACGTCCCGGCCGTTGATGAGGGTTTCGAGGGGAAATCCACAACGTATCTGAGCCGGCATTCCCGGCACTGGAGTGGATCATCTCTCAATTTCTTACACCCGCTGGATCACAGTCGGACACGGTATGCGTTCATTGGAACCGATGATTGGTGCATGTATCCCCTCGTGCCACCCGGGTCTTTTATCGAGATCGATACGGACAAGCGAAAGGTTGTTCGCGACGGTTGGACCGCCGAACACGACCGGCCGATCTACTTCCTCGAAAGCCGGGATGGTTTCAAGTGCGCTTGGTGTACGCAGCGCGAAGGAAAGCTCTACGTTCAACCCCACTCTCAGTCGCCGGAGCCCCCCAGCGTTTTCGATTTTCCCGGGGAAGCAGAGATTATCGGACAGGTGGTGGGAATTGCTATGCGGGTAGATCTGGGGAAGCGACGCCATACACGTTCTTGAGAAGCCCCAGGATAGCTTCGAAGTCTGAGATGTGCTTCTCACGCTCGGGCCCTCGTATCGCTCCGGGTACCAGATTCTTATACGGGGTTAGCCTCAGCCAGGCGTCCACCAGTTCGGATGGATTAATCGAATCCAAACCGTGGATGTAGAGCTCGATGTCCGCCTTCTTTCGCTCCAGAGTGAAGTTCACCCATTCGCGAAAAATCGCTTCGTGAAGACGAAGAATGTGCTGATGTGCACTCTTCCGCGATGACGGCTCTGCTGCGTAGTGTTCGTACCGGCCCGAATCCGAGTTTCGCAGGCTAGCGAGATAAACGAGTCGACCGTAGGCCGTCTCGATTTCAGTCAAATCGCGCGCCCAGGTCGCATCGAGGACCTCGCGATCGTTAATGCCGTATCCCGGTGACCACATCGGAGCTATAGAATACTCTCCCACGCCTACGAAATGGGCTTCAAGACCTACTAGTACTCAAAACTGATACGTTCCGTTGCCGGAAAAAACCTAAATCCTGAAACCCCTTTCGGGGTTTTGCTGGGCTACTTTACAGTAGGACCTATAAATCTTTTAAATCCAAAGGAATCAATAGTTTATGAGTAGAACTATCTCTGTAATAACGCTTTCGTTAGCTGCTTTGGGAATGCTCGGTTCCGCTGCTCCGGCATACACCGCCACATCTTCTTTTTCCTTCAAACTGAAACCACATTTAGCCTGCCAAAGCGGTGCACAGGCCGCGATTTTTGCGGTAAGAGCAACATCCGAGTCCCTCGGGCGGTTCTCTGCGGTAGGATTTGATTCGCCCATAGCGATCCCGGCCACGCCCAAGCGACCCGTTTTGACGGCGTTTGATTC
>Ga0308175_100003040_pt1 | contig 11563 bp, 7 predicted proteins | sample PhyCR1_3_FD_203893 | JGI IMG/M metagenome (GOLD analysis project Ga0308175, IMG submission 203893) | Soil microbial communities from UC Gill Tract Community Farm, Albany, California, United States - DLSLS.C.R1 | ecosystem: Environmental > Terrestrial > Soil > Agricultural land | place: USA... | reverse complement strand
CCTTCTGAGGTATTCCCAGATAGCCGCCGCTTTGGGGTCCTGTGGATGAGCCGCGATGTCCTCGAAGCGACATTCAACATGAAGGCCGCATTCAATGACGCAGCCATCTCTTTAACGCATGGTGCATACGAGCGGGAAGTGATCTCGCGTCTGGATCAGATGCTGGATCGGTATGGCTGTCTGGGCGCTTATGGCCGTGCCGACCAGGTATCCTTTCGCTTCCTTACTGACGAACTAGGCGAGCTCCGCGCCTATGGGTTAATTCTCCCCGGCTTGTTCCTTGGTATCGTTGCATTCCTTCTGCATGTTCTCTTAGCGAGGCTCGTGACTACCCAACGCGGGCAGGTGGCGGTTCTGAAGGCGTTCGGCTACTCCAATTTCGAAGTCGGCCTGCACTATCTGGAACTGGCGATGGCAACGGTGATTGTGGGCACGTTCGCCGGGGTTGGCTTCGGACTTTGGCTCGCATCAGGAATGATGAGCATCTATGCCCGGTACTTTCATTTTCCCGAGTTGCGGCTTCATGCGGATCCGGATGTCATTCTATTCGCCGTGGCCGTTTCCGCGGGCGCAGCGTGTCTTGGTGCCGCATCCGCTGTTCGCCGCACAGTGAGTCTTGCTCCGGCGGATGCTATGCGTCCGGTGCCACCAGCAGCATTCGGGCCGGGACTTCTCGAGCGCCTCAGGTTGCACAGGGTGTTGTCGCCCGAATCGCGCATGATCATCCGAAATCTGGATCGCCGCCGCTGGCGAGCAATCTTATCCACTGTCGCGATTGCCCTGTCTATTGCGATCGTTGTTTCCGGCCGTTATTCGATCGATGCTGTTAATCGGCTCGTCAGGGTACAGTTTCAGACAATCCAGCGTGAGGATGTCACCGTTGCGTTTCACGAACCTCGCCCCGGTAAAGTTCGGCACGAACTCGCCAACTTTGCTGGCGTCCTTCGCGTCGAGCCATACCGCGAACTGCCGTCCCGCCTACGGTTAGGGCACCGTTCGCACAGGATCGCTCTCCTCGGATTAGTCGCTGCAGGAGATATGCGTCGTCTTGTCGACGAACGCTTGCGGCCTCTCGAGTTACCGTCCGACGGGCTTGTCTTGAACTCAAAGCTCGCCGAGATCCTCGCGGCAAACGTGGGGAGTATTGTGACCGTTGAGATTCTTGAAGGTGCCAGGCCCGTGCGGGAAATCCCGGTCGCCGCCGTGGTTGACGAACCAGTAGGTCTGGGAGCTTACATGCACATCGATGCACTGCACAGGTTGGCGCGAGAGGGCGACACAATCTCAGGTGCTTATCTTGGCGTGGATCGCCTGATTGCTCCCAAACTGTATTCAGCCTTAAAGCTTACTCCCTCAATTAGTGGTGTGGCCGTGCGCGAAGCCATGCTGGCCAGCTTCTGGAAAACGTTCGGCGAATCGATATGGATTTCTACAGCATTCCTGGTCGGTTTCGCGACTGTTATCGCATTTGGGATTGTTTATAGCGGAGCACGAATGGCGCTTTCAGAGCGGGGGAACGAACTCGCCTGTTTGCGAGTACTCGGCTATACGCGCGGCGAGATCGGACGCATTTTGCTAGGAGAACAGGCGCTGGTGATGCTGGCGGCTGTTCCCGTCGGTTTCGGTGTCGGCTTTGCCTTGTGCCTTTTACTTTCCCGTTTCTTTTCGCGCGACCTCTTTCGGCTGCCATTGGTTGTAAACGCCGGTACGTATGCTTTTTCGGCGATCGTTGTACTCGCGGCCTCGCTCCTCTCCGGCCTTGTGGTTGCGGAACGCGTCCGCCGCATGGATTTAACAGCGGTGTTGAAGGCTAGGGAATGAGCACCACCGCCTATCAAACTGTCAAGCGAGTCCTGACCGCAGGTATCTCAATAGCGATACTGATTCTGGTCGCTCTTGTCTTTCGACCCAAGCCGACCGCAGTGGAGACCGCTCTAGTTACCAAGGGTCCATTGCAAGTTACGGTTGACGAGGACGGCGAAACGCGAGCACACGATCGGTTTACACTCGCAGCGCCCTTTGCTGGGCATCTCTCCCGGATTGAGTTCCGCGAGGGAGATGAGGTCGGGCCAGGTACAGTTGTTGCCGTTATCAGCCCACTTCCTCTGGACGCTCGCGAAATTGCCGAGATTCGTGCTCGCATCGCGGCTGCCGAAGCGCGGAAAGATGAAGCAGCTCACGAGTTAGCCCAATGTGAAAGCGCTCACCAGCAAGCAACGCGTGAACTTCGTCGTGCGCAATCACTCTCAAACGAAAAGATCATCGCGCCGCAAGCACTTGAAGAAGCTGAGGCTAAGCAAATCAGCACAGCTAAGCAGATGAACGCGGCAAAATCACGAGTGCAGGCGGCTGCAGCAGACGTCGAACGTGAACAAGCCGCTCTGGTATCGCTCGAAGCACGGCAGAGCCGGCCTGGCAAGTCGTTCGCGATTCGCCCACCAACCAAATGCCGCATCCTACGTATCATGGAAAAAAGCGAGCGCGTGGTAGCACTGGGCACGCCCATTCTAGTCTTAAGCAATCCCGACAAGCTCGAAGTAGTGGTCGATCTCCTTTCAGCCGACGCAGTGAAAGTGCCGTCAGGCGCGCCGGTGATGATTGAGAACTGGGGTGGTCCCAAGCCATTACAAGCGAGGGTACGGACCGTTGAACCGTATGGATTCACCAAAGTGTCTGCCCTTGGAATCGAGGAACAAAGAGTCAACGTCATTGCGGATTTCATTGATTCCCCGGATGGTCTTGGCGATGGTTATCGGGTGGACGCACGGATTGTTTTGTGGGAGAACCCAAAGGTATTGAAGGTGCCGGCCAGCTCTCTTTTCCGTCTTGGCGAGCATTGGAATGTATTTGCCGTCGAAAATGGCCGAGCCCGCCGCCATGCTGTTGAGATCGATCATCGGAATCCTTCCGAGGTGGAGCTGACGAAAGGACTGGACGAGGGCACATGTGTGATTTTGCACCCGCCAAACGATCTTCGTGACGGCCGCAAAGTGCTATTTGAGCCGCAAACGAACTTTCCCGAGCGGTGACGATGGATAGTTCGTAGCGTTGCGCCAATTCACACAATTGAGTGAATTGGCGCAGCTGTTTGGTCTATCAACGCAGGCGGCTTTTAGGCCCTGGTGAACACTCCGTAGAAACCGGTGCAGTGCTGTTCAGGATGTGGTCACAAGCATGCAATCTAACGTCACGCTGGGTTACCCAGTTCACGCCAATACACAATCGACTTTTCAGAAATTAGTTTGATGGATCTGGGCAGCGTCGGTGGGAAGAATGCCTCGTTGGGAGAGTTGTTCAACGCAGTCAGGCCTAAAGGCGTCGGATTAGTCGATGGCTTCGCAACAACTGCGGCTGCTTACTGGCGCTTGCTCGAGGAAGGAGACCTCCGACAGAAGCTGGACGCCGCGTTTCGGAATCTGAACCCGGAAAATCTTGCCGAATTGGCAGTATGCGGGCATAAGGCTCGTACGGCGGTCCTCGAGACAACGATGCCTGATGAATTGAGATTGGAATTCATCACGTCTTACCAAAGCCTGCTTGACAGATTGGGCGGCGAGCGGGAAATGGCGGTGCGCTCTTCGGCTACTGCGGAAGATTTGCCGGAGGCGTCTTTTGCAGGCGCCGCAGAGACCTTCCTGAATGTGCGCGGGGAAGACGCGTTGCTTCGCGCGATCCAGCAGTGCTTTGCGTCGCTCTTCACGGACCGCGCGATTAGCTATCGCGCCCGCCTAGGTTATTCGCAACTAAACATTGCCTTATCAATCGGCGTTATGCCTATGGTGAGGTCGGATCTTGCCAGCTCCGGCGTGATCTTCACGCTCGATACAGAATCGGGATTTCGCAATGTCGTGAGCATCACGAGCGCCTACGGATTGGGCGAGTTTGTCGTGCAAGGCGTAGTAACTCCAGATGAATGGATCGTCTTCAAACCAACGCTCTCGAAGGGAGGTCGACCCATCGTTGGCCGCCGGCTCGGTTCCAAGGAGGTCCGGCTCGTCTACGCTCAGGGGACCCATGCGACCAGGAGCGAACCTATCCCGGCGGCAGAACGGATGCGTTATTCCTTAACTGACGACGAGGTGCTGACTCTGGCCCGATGGGCATGTCTGATTGAGGATCACTACTCTGCCGTTGCAGGGCATCCGCAGCCCATGGACATTGAATGGGCGAAAGATGGTCCGAGCGGCAATCTCTACATCCTGCAGGCAAGACCGGAAACGGTGCACTCCGCAAAATCGCAAGCTGCGGTGGCGCAGGTCTATCGCGTTAAACAGAAGACCGGGACGCCGCTCGTCAGCGGTCAGGCCGTCGGCGAAAAGATTGGCTTCGGAAAGGCCCGCGTGGTCCGCCAACTCTCCCAGCTCAACAGCGTTGAAGCGGGTGACGTACTCGTGGCAGAGAACACCGATCCCGACTGGGAACCGGTGATGCGCCGAGTAGCAGCTATCGTGACTGATTCAGGGGGGCGTACCGCGCATGCAGCTATCGTGTCACGCGAATTTGGAATCCCATGCATTGTGGGAACCGCGGTAGGAACCCAGGTGCTTCACGATGGGCAAGAGATCAGCGTCTGTTGCGCTGAGGGATCAGAAGGACACGTCTACGCAGGTCCGATCAAGTTTGAAATCGAACAGATCGACGCGTCAGCTATGCCGCCGACCCAAACGAAGATCATGTTGATCGTCGGTGATCCATCGCTGGCATTTCGAGCTTCATCCATTCCCAATCAAGGCGTCGGCCTTGCCCGGATGGAATTCATCGTCACCAATCATATAGGAATCCATCCGATGGCATTGGTCCGGTATCCGGATCTGAAGGATCAGGAGGCTGTGAAAGCAATTCAAAGTAGAATCGGCAACGAGGATCCCCGCCAGTTCTTTACACAACGGCTGGCGGAAGGTGTCGGACGTATCGCAGCCGCCTTCTATCCGAAGCCCGTAATTGTCAGAATGAGCGACTTCAAGACGAACGAATATGCGCAGCTCATAGGCGGGCAGGAGTTTGAACCCAAGGAAGAGAACCCGATGTTAGGCTTCCGTGGCGCCTCCCGTTATTACAATCCTGCGTACCAGTCAGGTTTTGCCCTCGAGTGCGCCGCAATCTCGATGGTACGTAGAGAAATGGGCCTGAAGAATCTAAAAGTAATGATTCCCTTCTGCCGCACCATCGACGAGGCGCTTCGAGTCGTTGAAGTCATGCGGATGAACGGCCTTGAGCAGCACAAAGAGGATCTGGAAATCGCGGCCAACGTAGTCCTCGCAAAAGAGTTCCTCGAGATCTTCGACGGCTACTCAATCGGATCCAACGACTTGACCCAACTCACGCTGGGGTTGGATCGAGACTCCGGCATGGTGGCTGCGCTCTTCGATGAAAAGAACGCCGCCATTCGGTATCTGATTAAACATGCCATCCAGGCTGCTCATTCTGCCGGCAAGCCCATAGGAATCTGTGGGGAAGCCCGTCAGACTTCCCTGAATTCGCGGAATGGCTCGTTGAGCAGGGAATAGATTCAATCTCGCTGAATCCGGATACTGCAGTCGTGACGACATTTCGAGTCGCTAAATGCGAGGATCATATTCTCGCCACGGCCACCAAACCTGCGTGAGCCAGAGCGCGAGGCGTTCCACGAACGTCCGGTGCCATGAAGGCTGTCGCGAAGCCCGTTCGCTATGGGCTAGGGAAGCGTGGTTGCCTCCCGCATTGCGGGTGTGCGACACCCTGTTTCACGTTCGCCTCCAGCGTTGTGAACCAATCTTGAAGAAGAACACGGCGCAGTGCGGAACTGTCGTTCTACTGATTTCCGGTGTTCTCTATCGCGTGTTCGAGTGCGCGACTGTTAGTTCAGAACCCGCGAACGACATGGTTCACGCTCGCTACTCCAATCGACTTCTGCGACCACTTTTGGCCAACTGATTGCCAGCAACAGGTTTATAGGTCCAAAAGGAGGACGTATGCAAGTTCGTGAATTCCTGAGTCTCGGAGTTCGGAGCTGTCATCCGGAAGACACGCTGGCGGATGCGCTAAACGCATATGGAAGCTACTCAGCGAAACGCTTCCCGTTATTAACTGGGACGGCCAATTGTTAGGCCAGATTTCGGAGCGGGACGTACAAGCTGCCCTTGACCATGCCATCCGTCCTGCGACGGAGATACAAGTGAGCGAAGCAATGTCTCGGAATATATTTTCGTGTTCGCCTGATGGCGACTTTTAGGTGGCGCTCCGGTCAATGCGGCGAGGGAGTGTGACACAGTTGGCGGTAATAGATCGCGAGTGCAGAGTGTCAGGCATGTTTAGCGTTGATGAGTTGCCCATTGTCAGCACGCAGCAAGCTCCATAGTTCCGCGGCCGGCGTGTTCCGGCTGCGTGAAGGGGCGCAAAGCCGGATTTGTTGAGTGAATAGACTCCGTTCTCATCGGGTGAACGCGAGGAGTGCAAGAAGTTGGGGCTGCGTTGGCCATATAGCATCGGCCTGATTCGACCTGCGAAAGACATTCCATTCCATTCTGGTGGGTAACTGAACTGGCAAACGACTTTCGGCAAGTGGACCCGAAAGTGCCGTGGCTATAGCAGGAGAGATCAACCAATGACGAGCCTTAGGAGAACGTTGGATTATCTTGATGCACACAATCTCCGTTATGCTCACACTACGCATTCGCCAGCTCTCACGGCAGAACAAGTGGCCGCCGCAGAACATATACCTCCCCATCGATTAGCAAAGAGTGTTCTTTATCGGAGTACTGACGGCTATGTATTGGTCCTGGTGCCTGCCGACTCCTTTGTAGATCCAAGCCAGGTGAGGACGGCTCTCGGCGTACCCGGCCTTCACCTAGCGGAAGAGCTGGAACTGGGCTTCGTTTTTCCCGACGCGGAATTAGGTGCGATGCCACCCTTAGGAAACGCGGTCGGATTACCCGTTTACCTCGATCGTGAACTAGCTGACCAACAATTCATCGCCTTCAAGGCGGGCACATGTCGGGATGTGATTCATATGAACACCACGGATTTCTGCCGTCTCGTACAACCAGTAGTAGGAGATTTCTGCCGACCGAAATCTCACCTGACAGAAAGTTTTGCGACGGCCGATCTTGCGTGAGCCGAAGGAGGATTAATGCCGCCGACTGTGGCTCGCCGAATGACCAATGAACTTCCAAGAAACTTGAATTGAGCGTCACTGTCGATCGAGCCCTGAAGCAATCTGTGCAATGCTGCTCAATGCTTGCGAGCGCATGGGGCGGAAGGCGGCGTGCCGGCAACGCACCGCGCCGCCTCCATCCCGCAGATCCGCCATTGCCGCGCTCGTGTAAGAGCGTCGGGTTCGCTGCCCAGCATGTGCACCACACCGCTCAAGAAGCGACCTTGGCAATAGGAACAGGCAGTTCGCAAGTACGACGACCCGCGTATCTCTTCCGCGACCAACTTTCTGAAGGTCCGCATCGACGAGGAGCAGTGAGTGTCAACTTACCTCTGGGACCATCTCGATTGCCCCGCAAGGACACTCCGTCGCACAAATGCCACAACCCTTGCAATGGTCGTAATTGATGCGAAACCGCTTACCCGGCCCGAGTTTCATCACGGCATTGTCCGGGCAAACTCCATAGCAGTTGTCGCATTCAAAGCAATTGCCGCAGGAGAGGCAGCGCCTCGCTTCGAACAGCGCATTCGTCTCATCCAGACCCGTCACTACTTCGGCAAAACTGGCGCTCCGCCGTACTGCATCTAAGGTCGGCTGCACTGTCTCTGGGGCATCGCTGTAATACCAGGTATTTAGCTTTGAAAAGGCCGCGAGTTCATGTTTCGGAGCTGGGGCGTAAGTGGCTCCGCGAAGGAATGCATCGACGCATCGCGCGGCTTTCTTTCCATGCCCGACAGCCGTTGTCACGGTGCGTTCCGCCGGAACCATGTCGCCGCCCGCAAACACGCCCGCATGGCCGGTCATCATTTGCGAATTGACCTGCACAATTCCGTCTTTGACCTGAATTCCTTCAACATGCTCCAGAACGCTGAGATCGACGTCTTGACCGATGGCGAGAATGACACAATCGGCGGCAATGGTTTCAAATTCACCGGTGGGTTGCGGGAAGCCGGAAGAATCGAGATTCATCTTCTCTATCAGCACGTCCTCGCCGCCCGTCGCTTTGATGGTCGACAGCCATTTAACTCGTATCCCTTCGTCGAGCGCTTCCTGAATTTCCGATTCATGCGCCGGCATTTTGTCGCGCGTTCGGCGATAGACAATCAGCGTATCGGTTGCGCCCAGACGTTTGGCGGTTCGAGCCGCATCGAGCGCAGTGTTTCCCCCGCCGTACACGACTACATGCCTTCCCAATTGTGGAGGCGCCCCTGTTTCGAGATCGTGCAAAAGCTGAAGCGCATCAAGGATTTTGCTTGCGTCCCCGGCGGGAATATAGGACCGTCTGGCAATGTGGGCTCCGATCGCCAGAAACGCTGCGTCAAAATGGCCATCGGCGAGAGCGAAGGATAAGTCATCCAGTCGCTTGCCAAGCTCGATTTTTACGCCCATATTTTGAATGCGTTTGATTTCGGCCGCCAGTACAGCCCGCGGCAACCGGTATTGTGGAATACCGAAGCGCATCATGCCTCCTGGCATCGATTCCGCTTCGTAGATTGTTACGTCGTGCCCGAGCCGCGTCAAATGATAGGCAGCCGAGAGGCCGGACGGACCAGAACCGACTACCAGCACCCTTTTGCCGCTCTTGTCCAGGACTAGCGGAAAGTGCCAATCGCGTTCAATGGCGAGATCCCCGAGAAAGCGCTCCACAGCATGAATATTCACCGGCTGATCGAGTTGACCGCGGTTGCATGTGCTTTCGCATGGGTGATAGCAAGCCCGTCCCATAATGGCCGGCAAAGGGTTGTCCTGTACCAGAGCTTTCCATGCGTCCTCGTAGCGGCCCTCCTCGGCGTAGTACAACCATTCCTGAATGTTTTCGCCCGACGGACACGCGTGATTGCACGGAGGAAGTAAGTCTCGATAGATGGGGCGCTCTGTCCGCCACGACCCCGTATGTTTTGCGAGGCTTGATCCGACATCTAAGGTAATTGCAAATGGCTTTTGCATGGCTTTCAACCCAATAACCCAAACTCCTGGATGTTTCTGTTCGCGATTTCTTGAATCGCTTCGATCCGCTGTGGGTCGGCATTCGGCTGAAACAAGTGTGCGAATCGTTTCTGCAACTTCAGGTAGTCGTCGACAGGGGTGAGGCGTCGAATTTGTGTCCGGGCCGTCACTGTTCCGAACTGGGCTTCGAACAACGGAAACAGACCGGTTTCGACGGCGAGTCGCGCAATGCGGATGGTGTCGCTCGGCTCCGAGCCCCAGCCGAGCGGACACGGAACGTGAATGTGGATATAACGAGCGCCGTGAATTCCCATTGCTGTCTCCACTTTGTATTCAAGGTCTCGCAAGTCGGCGACTGAGGCTGTGGCTACGTATGGAATTCGATGCGCCATGGCAATCAACGGCACGCTCTTTCCGTGGCCGAACTCATGTCCGGGTTCTTTACCGAGAGCTGGCGTGGTTGCAGTTCGTGCCGCAGCAGGCGTCGCGCTCGACCGCTGGACGCCGGTATTCATGTACCCTTCGTTGTCGTAACAGATATACAGAACGTCGTCGTTCCGCTCGAACATTCCGGACAGGCAGCCGAGGCCGATGTCCGTCGTGCCTCCATCCCCTCCTTGCGCGACTACCCGCACATCGGAACGTCCCTTCACCTTGTAAGCTGCCGCAATACCTGTCGCCACTGCGGCGGCATTTCCAAACAGTGAGTGCATCCAAGAAACGCGCCAGGAAGATTCCGGATACGGAGTAGAAAACACCTCCAGGCAGCCCGTGGCATTGGAGATGATCACTTTGCCCTTCGCAGCTCTTATGGCGGCATCCAATGCGTACCGGGCGCCAAGCGCTTCGCCGCAGCCACGGCATGCACGGTGACCCGAAGTCAGCGAGTTGGGACGTACCTCGTCGGATTGAACCGACGCTTCTTCGGACGGAAGCAGCCTGTTACCGGCGGTGAATGTTCCCGTTTGATAAAACTTCACGAATTGTGCAGGCACGATGCGTCTCTTTCTCCTGCGGTCGTTAGCTTACGCGCACAGCCGCTTCAGATACGTTCGGCTCAGCGGTCAACAAGGGGGTGCGCCTTCGATGGTTCTGTTGTCCCAGATAACGTTGAATCATCTGGCAATTGAGATCCATAAAAGTGAGGGGCTCAAGGGTGGAGCGCTCAGCCCGATCGAACAAATCCCGGAGAGAAGCCTTCGTAATAGGCCGTCCGCCAAGACCTGCGACAGCAGTCATGATCCGAAGTCTCACGCCGCCTAACGCGGTTTGGACATCGCTCGAAACGACTCCGCCAACACCTGGCGCGAGACTTCGTTCAATGACCAACACGCGCCGGGCGCGGGCGAGCGCGCCCCGCACAGCCGAAAACGGAAACGGCCGATAGCAACAGATGCTAACCAAGCCGACGGATGAGCCTTCCTCGCGCATTTCGTCGATGACATCTTTAATGGTTCCGTTTACCGAACCCAATGCGACAACAATGGTGTCTGCGTCTTCTGTTCGATACGTCCGCAACAGGCCTCCAGAGTCTCTTCCAAACTGTTTTTGGAAGCTGCGGCTGAGCTCCGGAATGACCTCCAGGGTCCGAAGCAGATTGTGATGCTGCAGGTAGCGAACTTCGGTGAAGGCTTCTGGGCCCACCATGGCGCCAATCGTCATGGGCTCGGCTGGATCGAGAACCTGTCTCGGGTCAAAGCGTGGTAGGAATGCATCCACTTCTTTCTGTGAAGGGACGTCAACTGCTTCATAGGAATGCGTGAGGACGAATCCGTCCATGCAGACCATGACCGGGCACGAGAGTTGTTCGGCGACCCGGAAGGCCAGCACGTGCAAATCTGCGGCTTCCTGTGCGCTTTCGGCATGCAGCTGAACCCACCCCGAATCCCGCAGCGCCATCGAATCGGAATGATCGTTCCAGATATTGATCGGAGCGCCGATGGCCCGATTACCGATCGTCATGACAATCGGAAGTCCCAGGCCGGATGCGTTGTAGACGGCTTCGGCCATGAATAGCAAGCCTTGGCTCGCGGTAGCAGTGTAGGTGCGCGCTCCCGCTGCGGATGCACCAATGGCAACGGAAAGAGCTGCGAATTCCGATTCCACGTTGATGAATTCACACTTCTGCAACTTGCCGGCTTTCACCAGCTCAGCCAAGCCCTCTACGATGTGCGTTTGGGGGGTGATGGGATACGCACAAACCACCTCGGGCCGGCACAGCGCGATGGTTTCCGCTATGGCGCGGGAAGTTTCAACTTGCTTTAGCATGGATCTCGTCTTTCCTGAGTACCAGGTCATATGCGGCACGAGCTGCGGCTGCATTCGCTTCGCCCATCTGGCCGGCAAACCGTTCGCGAATCGCGCTTTCTATAAACTCAATGGCTACTTGATTCGTCATGGCGGCGAACGCGCCCAGCAGAGCAGCGTTCGGTAGCGGCCGGCCAACCTGTGCGAGTGCCAGTTGGGTCGCCGGGACAGTCCGGC
>Ga0308175_100003038_pt1 | contig 11564 bp, 6 predicted proteins | sample PhyCR1_3_FD_203893 | JGI IMG/M metagenome (GOLD analysis project Ga0308175, IMG submission 203893) | Soil microbial communities from UC Gill Tract Community Farm, Albany, California, United States - DLSLS.C.R1 | ecosystem: Environmental > Terrestrial > Soil > Agricultural land | place: USA... | reverse complement strand
TTCGAGCTGCTGTTCCCACCCAGCGCCAACGTCGTGCGCAATCCCGACATCTACTCGGCGCTTCGGATCGACTACGCGACCGCGTCTCGCACGAACGTGTTTCTCGACATGATCGGCCGACTCAAGCCGGGTGTCACGCTGCCGCAGGCGCAGCAGCAGCTCGACAACATCGCCGCCGATCTGCGGCGCCGCTTCCCGATCAAGGAAGCCGCCGGACTGCACATACGTGGCGAGTGGATGCGGGAGGACCTCGTGGCGGACGTTCGTCCGGCGATCATCGCGCTCATGGGCGCGGTGAGCTTCGTGCTGCTGATTGCCTGTGCGAACGTCGCGAACCTCATGCTCGTCCGCGCCGCCTCGCGCGAACGCGAGCTCGCCGTACGCTCGGCGTTAGGGGGAACGCGGTGGGGACTCATCCGGCAGATGCTCACCGAGAGCCTGCTCGTCGCCACGCTCGGCGCGCTCGTGGGGTTCGCTCTCGCGCAGGCCGGGATCAAGCTGCTGCTGGTGCTGGCGCCGGAAAACCTGCCGCGCCTGGACTCGGTGTCAGCCGATCCAATCGTGCTCGCGTTCACCGTTCTCGCATGTCTCGTGTCCGCAGCGGCGTTCGGAATCGTGCCGGCTCTGCGCGCGTCGCGTCCCGACCTGGCGGATATCCTCCGGTCGGCCGGGCGAACCGGCGGGCTCGCACGCGGGCGCAGGATCCGCAACGCGGTGGTCACCACGGAGGTCGCGCTTTCGTTCGTGCTACTGATCGGCTGCGGCCTCATGCTGCGAAGCTTCGTCGCGCTGCAGCACGTGGATCCCGGTTACGATCCGAAAGGATTGCTCACGTTCTTCGCGGTGAGCGGGCGACCCGGCGGGCCGGATGTACAGGCAGGGATAATTCGGCAGCTGGAGGAACGTCTGCGTTCGGTTCCGGGCGTGACCGGAGTGACCGCCGCGAGCCCGCTGCCGCTCGATGGCGGAATCGTGAATGCGCGTTGGGGGACCGACGTGGCCGTGACTGACCCGAGCAAGTTCCAGCAGGCGAACGTGCACATCATCCTGCCCGGCTACTTCAAGGTGATGCGGACGAAGTTCATCGAGGGGCGCGATTTCACGGAGGCCGACAACAACCCTAACGCGGTGCTGGCGATCGTCGACCGCAACTTCGCCGCGAAGGCGTTCCCGGGTCAGTCGGCGGTCGGCAAGCGGCTCTACGTGCGCGTTCGATCGAACGACCCTGAATGGTTCCAGGTCATCGGCGTCGTGGACCGCGAGCGCCACGAGACGCTGGCCGCGGATAGCCGAGAGGCGATGTTCCTGACGGACGGCCTGTTCGGTCATGGCGCGGTATCACGGTGGGTCGTGCGCACGAGCGGTGAACCGAACGCCCTCGTGCCGGCCGTTCGCGCGGCGATCAGGGAGGTCGACCGTCAGATGCCGGTAGCGGAAGTGCAACCGATGACGGCGTTCGTGGATCGTGCGATGGCATCGACGCGATTTGCGCTGGCGCTGATCGCGACGTTCGCGGCGATCGCCGTCGTGCTCGCGGCCGTGGGACTCTACGGCGTGCTGTCCACGGTCGTCAGACAGCGGACGGCGGAGATCGGCGTACGGATGGCGTTCGGCGCGAACACGTCGAGCATTTTCCAGCTCGTGATCGGCCAGGGCCTCCGCCTGAGCGCGATCGGCATCGCGTTAGGCGCGGTCGGCGCGCTCGCGCTCACACGCGGGATGAAGACGATGCTCGTCGGCGTCAGGCCAACCGATCCGCTGACGTTCGTCGCCATTGGAATTCTGTTCATGGCAGTCGCCGCGGTGTCCTCGTGGATTCCGGCGCGACGGGCAGCGGGACTCGACCCTAACGTTGCACTTCGAGACGAGTAACGAACGGCGGATTGAGTACGGGTTACTCGATACTGGTTACTGGAAATGGTAATTGGTTACTGGTACGGGCTATTGGTTATTTGAACCCCTCGAGATGCTCATCTCGCGTGAGTTGAGAGGCGTCCCGAGGGCTCTGTAACCAATAACCAATCCCATTAACCAATTACCTGTTTAGTTCGCGCTTTTCAGTCCGCTGCTCCGACCGCCTGCACCTGTGCGGAGACACCGCCCATGATGGCGACGCCTGTGATGCGCACGATCGGGGCGTCCCTTCCCGCACCGGCCTCGTCGACCCGGTCCTCGAAGCCGCCCATGATCGCGACGCCGTCCGTCTCGAGTCGGACACCCGGCGGCACGCGCACGTCGAGGCCACCCATGAAAATGAACGCGCGAATCTCCGTGATTCCCGGCGGAAGCTCCGCTTCGCGCAGGTCGAGCTGAACGCCACCCATGATCGCGACCACGCGAAGCCGCCGCGGAATCCGCCAAAGCCCGCGGCGAACGATGCCCGACATGATCGCCACGAGCCGCTCGCGCAGCTTCGGCGCCGGCGAATTCGGTTCGAGCGACGCCGGCAACGGCGCGCCGGTCGCGAGCGCCGGAAGCCCGTCGAGCAGCGATTCGACCTCCTGTGGCGTGCTCGCGGCGTAGACACGCGCCATGCGTGTCTCGAGGTCGTCGAGTGAGATGTTGTCGCGTGCGAAATGCTCACTGAGCGCCTCGACGACGCGCTCACGGACCTGCTCGATTGGCCGAGTCGGAAGTTGGCGTGGATCGCTCACGAATGAAGACTGAGCCTTCAGGGCGGCGGAGGGTAGTGGAACCAACGTGGTCCCTGGGCCGAGCCGTGCCCCGCTCGGGGCGCACGGCTTGCGCAACTATATAGGATGAGTGAGGTCCCGTCCCGCCCCTATCCGATCTCGAACGAGACACCATGACCAGTCCTCCGCCGGCCAGCTCGGCTCCGCTCTCACCCGACCGGCGACAACAGCTCGAGGAGGTGCGGCGCGGGCTGCTGCGCGTGCACAAGGCACTCCTGGACGACGCCCGCATTCGCTACGAGCGCGAGCAGGGGAGAATCGAGGGAAGCGGTGCGCTCCTCCAACTTGTGCTCAACGATCCGTGGTTCGCGTGGCTGCATCCGCTCTCAGGGCTGGTGGTGCAGATCGACGAGCTGCTCGCATCCGATGAAGCGACGTTGGCGGACGGTGAGGCGCTGCTCAACCAGGCGCGCGGGCTGATCAAGCCCGACGCGAACGGCGAGGGTTTTCAGCGCCGGTATCATCGCGCGATTCAGGATGTGCCGGATGTGCTGATAGCACATGTCGCGCTGGGGAAGCATCTCCTTTAACTGTCCGTCCCCGGAACGGCTCATGAGCTCCCCGTTTCGTTCTGAGTTGGTGCTATTGCGTCGCGATTATACTCTCTTGTATAATCGCCCATGCCCTCCGACATGCGGCGACACTGGTTCTACATCCTCCTCTCACTCGCCGAGCGCGAGCGCCACGGCTCGGGTATCGTCCGCGACGTCCTCGAGCTCACCGGTGGCGAGCTCCGACTCTGGCCCGTAACCCTCTACGGGTCACTCGATGAGCTCCGCGAGAACAGCTGGATCCGCGAGCTCGACACCGCCCCGCAACCCGACGAGGACCGCGGTCACCGACGCTGGTTCCGCATAACGCCGCAGGGGCGGCGAGCGCTCGTGGCCGAGATGGAACGCATGCAATCCGTCGTCGCCGTCGCGCAGCGCCGAGTCGCCGGATTCGGAGGGTCGTCGTGACCGCCGCGCCACGGCGCGGACGCACGCTCGCCGAACGCGTCTTTCACACGGCGCTTCGCGTCCTGCCCGAGGACATGCGCGACCGCGACGGCGGGGAGATCGAAGCGCTGTTCGCCGAGGAATCCGCAGCGGCCCGCGCCGGCGGAGCGCCGCACCACCTGGCATTCGTCACGAGAGCGGTGTGGGACATCCTGCGCCGAGCGCCCTTCGAACACTGGCGGCGGCGTGGCCGTCGTCGCAACGAGGATTCCACGATGCGCTCGTTCCTTGCCGACCTGCGATTCGCGTTCAGGTCCTTCGGCCGACAGCCCGGGGCCACCGCACTCATCGTCCTGACGCTCACCCTCGGCGTCGCGGCGAACACCGCGGTGTTCGCGATCGTCGACGGGCTGTTCCTGCGACCGTTCCCGTTCCCCAACCCGGATCGCCTGGTCTATCTGAACGAACGGGCGCCCACATGGAACCTGGAGTTCACGAACATCAATTACCCGGACTTCAACACGTGGCGGGAGCGTGCGAGCGCCTTCGAGAGCATGGCGCTCTGGGGGGAGACCAGCGTCAACCTCGCCGACGCGTCCGGGGCCGAGCGTGTGGATGGACTCGCCGTCACGTACGACTTCGCGAAGACGTTAGGCATCCGTCCCGTCCTCGGGCGAACCTTTACGAAGGAGGAGGACGGCGCAACGCCATCGCGCGTGGTGGTGCTCGGCTACGGGCTGTGGCAGACACGGTTTGCCGGCTCGCGCGAGGTCGTTGGGCAACCGCTGCGCATCAACAGCCGCCCCTATACGGTCATTGGCGTGCTGCCGCGCGATGCGGATTTCCCCGGGCGTACCCAATTCTGGATACCGCTCAACGGTGACCCGAACCAGAAGGGCGAGAGCTACGGGTACGACGGAATCGGCCGACTGAAGCCCGGCGTGACGATCGAGCAGGCACGTTCGGATCTCATGCGGGCCCACGCGCCGATCTGGACGGCGAGAGATTCTGCCCATGTCGTGAGCCCGCGCCTCGACGGCCTCCGCGAGCAGTTCGTCAGCAACTTCCGCGCGATGGGGAAGGCACTCGGCGCCGGCGCCCTGCTCGTCCTGCTGATCGCGTGCGCGAACGTGGCGGGCGCGATGCTCGCGAGATCGATCTTTCGCCGCCGCGAGATCGCCATTCGGCTGGCGTTAGGCGCGAGCGCGAAACGCGTGGGCCGGCAGCTGATCACGGAAAGCCTGGCGCTGGCGATCGTGGCCGGCGTGGCCGGCACGCTGGTTGGTCGGTCGCTCGTGCGTCTCCTTGTCACGTTCGGCCCGGACCAGCTGCCGCCGTGGGTTCAGCTCCAGTTCGGCGTTCGGACGATCGTATTCGCGGTCGTGGTGATCGTCGCGACGGCACTCGTCTTCGGGCTCGCCCCGGCGTTACAAGCCCGCCGCGCTGATGTCACCGGTTCGCTGGTCGGCGGCGCGGGCACGCGAGCGAGCGTCGGCATTCCGCAGCGTCGCATGCTCGATGCCCTCGTGGTTATCGAGATCGCGCTCGCGCTCGTGCTCCTCACCGGGAGCGGGCTGCTCGTTCGCGCCTACGCGACGCTGCGGAACACCGACCCGGGCTTCCGGCCGGACGGCGTGATGACGTTCCAGCTCGCGCTTCCCGAAGCGAAATATCCGTCGGCCGCCGGGCAGCGTCGGTTGTATGCGACCCTTGTCGATCGCCTCGCCGCAACGCCGGGCGTTCAGAGCGCCGGTGTCGTCACCTGCCTGCCGTTCGGATGCCACTGGGGCATGTTCCTGCGTGCGGAGGGCGCACCGCCTCCCACGAAGAACAGCGCAAACCCGGTGGTGCTCAGCCGGTATGCGTCGGCGCGCTACTTCGAGGCCATGGGCATCCGCCTCGTCCGCGGGCGCTTCTTCACCGATGCCGAAGGCGGACCAAACGGGCCCCATCCGGTGGTGATCAACGAGCAGCTCGCGAAGCAGCTCTGGCCTAACGTTGCGGACCCGGTCGGCAAGCGCATGATCTGGAACGGCGATACGGTGAGCACGGACTGGATGACGGTCGTCGGAGTCGTTCGCGACGTCAGGCATTATGGCCTCGTCAAGCCGATGATCGGTGGCCTGTATCGCTCGGCGTTCGAGGCCGACACCTCGCGCCCGCTCGAATCGCTTGGCATCGCGGTGCACTCGACGACGGGCGAGGCTTCGGTGATGGCCGCGGCGCGTGCGATCGTCCGCGAGCTCGACCCGGAGCTTCCGCTCATCCAGGTGCAGAGCGCGCAGACGGCGCTCAACCGGTCGTTCGCGGACCGACGGACGATCGCGTTCGTGTTCGCCGCGTTCGGCGGCATCGCGCTGGCGCTGGCGTTAGGCGGTATCTACGCCGTGCTGTCGTACGTCGTCGGCCGGCGCCGGCAGGAGATCGGCATCCGCGTGGCCCTCGGCGCGCAGCGCTCGCAGGTCATCGGGCTCGTGGTGCGACAGGGCCTTCGTCTGGTCGTGATCGGAGTGGTGCTGGGTCTTCCGGCGTCGCTGTTGGCGCTGCGCGAGATATCGAGTCTGCTTGTAGGCGTGAGCGCACGCGATCCGGTCACGTACGTCGTGGCGGTTCTCCTCCTGGCGGCGACGGCGGCACTGTCAGCACTGATTCCAGCTCGCCGAGCGGCGGGAGTGGATCCGAAGACGGCATTGGTCGAGGGATGAGAGGCCGCGCCTCCGGCGCGGCCTCTGGGAACCGGGAACGGGGAACAGTGACTCTGCATGGAGCCTCTGTTCCCGGTTCCCCGTTCCCGGTTCCCGGTTACTTCGCCTTCCTCGCCGCCTCGATGATCTTGTCTCTCTCGCCCCGCTCGAACGCGGCGTAGATCTCCGGATCCGGAATTCCGGCAATGCGGCCCAGTATCATCACGCCCGCCAACGAGTGGCCCGGGTTCGTCCATTGCGCAATGTCTACGAGCGAGTCGAACGCTCGCGTCTCGAGCGCCGCGAGCATCGCCGGATTCCGGCTCTCCGTCAGCTGCATGAGCGCGAGCGATGACTTGTTCCGGTCCGTCCACGAGAGCGAGTTCAGCAGGTCAATGAACGGCTCGTAAGGCACGGTGATCTTGAGCTCCGGGTGCTGCTGACTGTACATCGCGATCACCCACAGCGCCCGCGTCGCGTTGTTGCGGACATCCGCGTCGGCATCGCGCATCGCGTATACCAGATCGCCCACGATCGCCTGCTTGTTCGCGTAATACGCGAGCACCTGGGCAGCGAATGCCCGATGATCCCCGTCGCTCGACGTGCGAAGCACCTTCCGGAGCGTGTCCAGATCCTTGGCCGCGAGCCCGACGAACTGCAGCTGGATCAGGCGCGCCGCCGAATCGACCATGAGCGAGTGACCCTGCGAGACGTCCTCCTTCATGGCGCCGCGCATGACCGCCCGCATGTTCGCCTCGCCGAATGCCGTCCCCGCCTCGACGACGTCGGCCGGCAGCCGACTCGCGCCGTTAGGCGCTGGGCGGAGCTCGAGGGTTGGCGCACCGTCCTCGCTCACGCCAACGTACAGCATGGTCTTCCCGTCCTCGCAACACACGGGGTCCACGGAGGCAGACGCCACTCCCGGAATGTCCGCGAGCTTGGCCGGGACCATCAACAGCGTCATCCCCGTGAGAGTATCCCCGACGCTGATGCCCAAGGCGTCGCGAATCTGCTTGGCGCTGGTCTTGTGCGTTCCGTAGATGTCAATGATCCCGACGCGTGGCATCTGCGCACCGGACCGGGCGGGCAAAATCGCGAGGCCGGCTGCCGCGACGAGGGTCAGAACGCCGGATCGAATGAGACGGCTGGGGGTTCCAGGGAGCTGAAGCATTCGTGGGAAAGAGGAGGGCAATGACAGATCGGGACCGACAGCGCACCAAATTGGCGACGAGTACATAAACGCACCAATGCTTCGCGACTTTCGGATCGGACGACGACATTGAATCGTCAGTCGACGTAAATCTGACGGCTGTAGTAAACCCCATCGCGGTCGCGAGAGACCAATGATTCGCCGACCCAAGAGACACCACGGGAACCGGCCGTAACTCGCGCCTGGAAGATTGAAGGGATCTCACGTGCCCTGTCGCCTTTTTGTCATTCTGCTCGCGGTGGTGTGTGCGAGCCTGTTGTTTATCCCCCGCTCGGTTACAGCGCAGCAGGCGGACGTCATCCGCGGCCGCGTCATTGGGCCCGACAGCCTGCCGGTTCCCGAGGTGCTCGTCACCGTGACGTCGTTCTCGGGCAACGTCAGCCGGACTACGCGGACGAACCGCGACGGCCGGTTCACCGTGACGTTCCCCGCCGGCGATGGCGACTACATGGTCGCGTTCGCGGCGATCGGCTACGCGGCCAAGCGATTCGAGGTCAAGCGGATGGCCGACGAGGAAGTCCTCCTGGCCGACGCGAAGCTCACCAAGGTCGACGCCGTGCTGGGCACGATGAACATCACGGCGCCGCGCGAGAAGGTCGCGCGGAACGACCCCACGCCCGATATCGGCGGCAGCGAGCGCCCGGTCCCCACACAGGACGTTCCGGCGAACCTCATGGGCGACCTGGCCGCGATGGCCGCGACCCTGCCCGGCGTGCAGACAGTGCCCGGCCAGAACGGAGATCCAAACGGATTCTCCGTGCTCGGCCTCGGCGCCGACCAGAACAACACGACGCTGAACGGCATGAACTTCGGCGGGAACGGGCTGCCGAGGGATGCCCAGGTCTCGAGCGCCCTCGGGACGACGCCATACGATGTCTCGCGCGGAGGCTTCAGCGGCGCCCAGTTCTCACTGCGCACCAGCCCCGGGTCGAACTACATCACGCGAGGCATGAGCCTCAACCTCGACGCGCCGCAGATGCAGTGGACCGACCCGGCGGCACGCGCGTTAGGCCAGGAGTACGTGAACGCTTCGTTGGGCGGTGCGGCATCCGGCCCGTTGGCGTTCGACAAGACGTTTTACAACATCGCCTGGCAGCTCGGGCGCCGTGCAAACGACTATCAGAACCTGCTCGACACTGATCCGGTGGGACTCAAGGCCGCCGGCCTCTCGTCCGATTCGGTGGGACGGTTCCTCAATATTCTCGGGAGTCAGGCGGTACCGGCGACGGTCGGCGGGCTCTCGAGCGACAAGCTGAGCGATCAGGGCTCGCTGTTCGGGAGCATCGACTTCGCCCCGCCGGGTTCGACGCGTGGCAGCGCGTTCAACCTCTCGTTCAACGGCGGCTGGTCCAGGCAGCGTCCAGTGTTCGGGGCGGTGACGTCCGTGCCCGCGAGCGACGGCGAGCGCATGAGCTGGCGCGGCGGACTTCAGGGGCGCCACACGACCTACTTCGGCGTCGGCGTGCTGAGCGAGACGTCGTTAGGCCTGAGCTGGTCGCGGAACTACGCCGATGCCTACCTCTCGATGCCCGGCGGCCGCGTCCGCGTGAACTCGGACTTCGACGACGGCACGAGCGGTGTACAGATGCTCAGCTTCGGCGGGAGCCAGTCGCTCAACAACGCGGCCACGAGCGTGGGCGCGCAGGGGATGAACCAGCTGTCGTGGTTCAGCACGAACAACAAGCATCGCCTCAAGCTCACGAGCGAGTTGCGGTACGACGGCGTCGCACAGGACATGACGTCGAACCTGCTGGGCACATTCACGTACAACTCGCTCGCCGAGTTCGCGGCAGGGCAACCGGCGCAGTTCACGCGCCAGCTGACGCGCCTCGAGCGAGACGTTGGACAACTCGGCGCCAGCGTCTCCCTCGGCGACTCGTGGCGCAGGAGCAGCAACTTCCAGCTCCAGTATGGCGTGAGGCTCGACGGCAACCACTTCCTGGACAGTCCGACGCTCAACCCCGATGTCGAGTCGGCGTTCGGCGTGCGCAACGACTACGTGCCTAACAGGTTATATGCGAGCCCGCGCGTCGGGTTCTCGTGGAGTTACGGGAAGGCACAGGCGATCGGGGCGTTCCAGGGCGCGGCGCTCGGGCCGCGCGCGGTCCTGCGCGGCGGCATCGGCCTGTTCCAGAACACGCCCGGCGTGAACCAGATTGCGTCGGCACTCGACAACACAGGTCTGCCGAGCGGCGTCCAGCAGCTCACGTGCATCGGTGCCGCCACGCCGATCCCCGACTGGACCGCGTATCGCTCCGCGGCCGGCAGCATCCCTGACCGATGCGCGGACGGCACGACCGGCACGGTGTTCTCGGATGCGACGCCGAACGTGAATCTCTTCGCCAACAACTACGTTGCGCCGAGAAGCGTGCGCTCCAACCTGCAGTGGTCGGGACCGATCCTCGGCAACCGCTTTTCCACGACCATCGACGGTACCTACTCGCTGAACCTCAACCAGGGTGGCTTCGTCGATCTGAACTTCAATCCGCAGCAGCGCTTCGCGCTGACCGATGAAGGCGACCGGCCGGTGTTCGTGGAGCCGGGCAGCATCGTTCCGTCAACCGGCGTGATTGCCTCGCGCGACGGACGCGTGTCGCCACTCTTTTCTCGGGTCACCGAGCAGCGTTCAGACCTTCGCTCGATGAGCCGCCAGATCTCGCTCAGTCTTGCACCGGCAAGCTACAGCACGCGGTTCACGTGGAACGCGTCGTACGTGTACTCGAACATTCGCGAGCAATATCGCGGATTCAGCAGCACGGTCGCCAACCCGTTCGATGTGGCGTGGGGCCGTGCATCGTTTGACTCACGGCACCAGATCGTCTACAGCCTCGGTTACAACTTCTGGGACGCGATCCGGGTGAGCTGGTTCGGCCAGTTCCGCTCCGGTCAGCCATTCACGCCCGTCATCGCGGGCGACGTCAACGGCGACGGGTACTCGAACGACCGCGCCTTCATCTTCGACCCGAAGGTGTCGAGCGGTGACGCGGACGTCGCGGCGGAGATGCAGCAGCTACTCGCGTCGGGGTCGCCCGCTGCGCGCGATTGCCTCGCCAGGCAGGTCGGCCAACTGGCCGCGCGAAATAGCTGTCAGGGCCCGTGGACGTCGACCGCGACGCTGTCGATCTCGTTCAACCCGGCGAAGATCCGGATGCCGCAGCGTGCGTCGATCCAGTTCCAGCTCTCGAATCCGCTCGCGGCCGCCGACATGCTGCTTCACGATGACAACAACCTGAAGGGTTGGGGTCAGTACGCGACACCGGATCCGTCGCTGCTCTACGTGCGCGGGTTCGACCCCTCGACGAATCGCTACAAGTACGAGGTGAACCAGCGGTTCGGCGCGACGAATCCGCAGTACAGCGCCTTCCGCTCGCCGGTGACGCTGACCGCCATGGTGCGCTTCGACGTCGGCCCCACACGCGAGCGTCAGCTGCTCACGACACAGTTGAACCGTGGTCGCACCCTGCCAGGCCAGAAGCTGCCGGAGCCGATGTTGCGCGTCGTATACGGCCAGGGCGGCGGGATTCAGAATCCGCTCGCGACGATCCTTCGCCAGCAGGACAGCCTGCGCCTAACGGCAAAGCAGGCCGACAGCATCGCGTCGCTCAATCGCTGGTATACGCTCCGCAACGACTCGATCTGGGCGCCCGTGGCCAAGTACCTCGGCAGGCTGCCCGATCGCTACGATCAGGGCGCCGCCTATGAGCGGTACATCGCGGCGCGGCACGCAACGATCGATCTGCTGATGAAGATCGGGCCGGACGTCAAAGGGCTTTTGACGGCGGAACAGCGTCGGAAGCTGCCTGCGTTCGTCGCCAGCTATCTGGAACCGCGGTATCTGGCGTCGATCCGGTCGGGCACAGCGACGTTCGTCGGCGGGATGTTCCCGGTGGCGGGTGCACCCGGACCCGGCGGTGGTGGCAATGTGTTCATCGGTGGTGGTGGTGGCACACAACAAGTGATCATTCGGCAGTGAGAACTAACGGGACTCGGGACTCGGGACTCGGGACTCGGCAGTTGCTGGGAACCGGGAACTGGGAAC
>Ga0308175_100003037_pt1 | contig 11565 bp, 10 predicted proteins | sample PhyCR1_3_FD_203893 | JGI IMG/M metagenome (GOLD analysis project Ga0308175, IMG submission 203893) | Soil microbial communities from UC Gill Tract Community Farm, Albany, California, United States - DLSLS.C.R1 | ecosystem: Environmental > Terrestrial > Soil > Agricultural land | place: USA... | reverse complement strand
GTCGAAGCGCGCGGCGGCTGAGATCAAGGGGAGCAGGTCGATCAGTTGAGAGATTAGCGCGGTGGGGTGGCGGGGGTCGATGGCGGTCGGCGGGGGCTGGCCGGGCGGAACGCCGGCGGGTTGGATGAGGGAGAGGAAGGGCATCGGGAGCGTGTGCTCGCGGAAGGGCTTGAAATGGGCGACCTGCTGGTCGTAGGCGCCGCGGATCCGCGAGCCCGGCTGGGCCACCACCTCCGCGTGAAGCATCACGACGCGGTATTTCTGCGACGCGAGCGCCGTGGCGACGGCGGAATTAATGCTGCCGTTATTCAGGACGATGGCGGCGTCTTTGGCCATGGGATCGCTCCGTCATTCCATGGTTAACAGCACCTTCAAGACCCCCGGCCGGGCGGCAAGCTCCATCGCTTCAACCGCTTGATCCAGTTTCATGCGCCGGTGGATGAGGGAGACGACGTCCACGCTCTTCTCCGCGAGGGCGCGCAGGGCCTCCCTGAACGGTCCGCAGCGCGAACCAATGATGGTAATCTCGTCGATCACGACGGGGGCGAGGTTCAGGGGCTTGCCGGCGGCGGTGGTGGATTTGAGGACGAGGGTGCCGCGGGGTCGAAGCATCGCCAGGGCCAGTTCGAGGCCGGCGGGGCTGCCGGTGCAATCGACGATCACGTCCTGGTCGTGGCGCGGGCTGATGTCGGCCAGGGGGCGGGAGCGGATGGACCACTTCTCGCAGAGGGCGAGCTTGTCCGGGTGCTTGCCGATGACGCGGACGGGGCAGCCGGCGTTGCGGAGGACCTGGGCGACCAGCAGGCCGAGGCGGCCGTCGCCGAGGACGGTCACCCATTTGCGCTCGTCGAGCTTGACCTGCTTGAGGATCTGGAACGCCGCGGCGAGCGGCTCGACGAAGACGGCGTTGTCGTCGTCAACGGTTTTCGGGACGACGTGCAGGTTCGCGGCGGGGAGGCGGAGGAGGTCGGCGAAGGCGCCGTCGTGATTGAGGATCCCAAGTACCGTTCGGTTGCGGCAGTGGCTGGAAAGTCCGGAGAGGCACAGGTCGCAGCGCCCGCAGACGCAGTTGATCTCGCCGACGACGCGCTGGCCGAGCAGCGACTTGTCCGGGGACTCCACGACGTCGGCGACGAACTCGTGGCCCAGCGTGCCGCGGAAGCCCATGTAGCCCTTGGTGATTTCCAGGTCGGTGGCGCAGATGCCGGCCTGGCGGACCTTGAGCAGCGTGTCGCCTTGGTCCGCCGGCGGCTCGGGATGCCGCGGGCGAAAGGAGAGAGTCTGGTCGAAGACGAGGGCGCGCATGATTGATCAGCCGAACGGCTTTGGCACCTGCGTGAGGTATTTGAGCCAGGCGGCCTGGTCGTAGCCGAGGTCCATGCCGGTCATCCCCTTGAGCGATTTGCGGGCGGTGTAGGCGACGCCGAAGTCGCGGTCCTGGAGGGCGTTGACCAGCGCGCGGGCGACTTCGGTCGTGTGGAAGTTCCGCAGGGCGTCGGCACAGGCGATGCGGACGTCCTTGGCCTCGCGATGGTCCTCGGCCAAACCGAGGCCGGCGGTGAGGTTGGCGGCGGTGCCGAGGGTCGGCAGGCCGGAGCGGTCGCGCCGCACGAGACTCGCGGGCAGCGTGCCTTCCAGGTGCCGGAGCAGCGATGGGACGGCCCGGTCGTCGGGGATGTTGGCCAGCGCCTTGGCGGCCTCGGTGCGCACCCACTCGTTGGGGTTTTTGTCGAGTTGATCGATGAACGCCGCGACGGCAGCATGGTCACGTGCGCGGTTCAGCGAACGCACGGCCGCGACGCGGACCGTGTAATCGGGGTCATTCTCCGACTTCTGCTCGTAACGCGTGGTGTACGGCGGCTTGCGCCCGAAGGCGTGGTCGGACAGGTAATAGATCCCCTCGCGACGGCGGTCGGGGGAGGAGGGGTCTTCCATCTTGCGGGCGTTCTTGAGGGGCGTGTTGCCGGAGATCGCGTCGATGAGCTGCGCCGGAAAGCCGACGAAAAGGTACTCGACCCCTTCGAGCAGACGCTTGGTTGTCGGCCGCGGCGCGTCTTCGCCTTCCAGGCGACGGCGGTTGACCAGGCGGGCTTCGGCCCGATTGGCGGGGGCGTCAATGAGCTGATGCTCGTAGGGGACCGGCGTCGGCCGGCGGGCGGTCTCGGGCGTGACGGTGTCGAGCAGGCCGCAGCCAGGGGTGAGAAGCAGGGCAAAGAGCGGCAGGAGAACGGGCGGGCGCAGTCGCATAGGGCACGCAGTTATCTTCGGCTTGCCGGTCAGCGGCAAGGGGACGGCCCGCGAGGTGGTTCACGCCCCCAGGCGCATCTGCCGCACGCTCCGCGGCTCGCATAGGGCGTACAGGTCGTCGGGGGAGACGAGCTTGGGGGCGTTGATCTCGACGCCGAGGAAGCGGGAGGCGAGGCGGGCGAACTTGGGCGAATCGTCCGTGACGAAGCAGCGCAATGTGGGGCTGTCGCCGTCCGGGCGGGAGCCGCGGAGGAGATTGCAGGTGCGCAGGCGGCGGGCGACGTCCTCGGCGCACTGCTCGGCCGAGTCGATGACGGTCACGGAGGCGCCGACGACGCTGGCGATCAGGCCCTTGAGGATGGGGTAGTGCGTGCAGCCGAGGACGAGCACGTCGAGCCCGCGCTGGAGCATCGGATTGAGGTACTGCTCTAGCGCCAGCCGCACGAGGGGGTCCTCGGCGGTGCGGCCTTCTTCGATGATCGGCACCAGCAGCGGCGTCGGCCGGAGGATCACGCGGGCACGGTTGCGGCGGCGGAAGATGGCGCGGTCGTAGGCCTTGGAGCGCACCGTGGCCTCGGTGGCGATGACGCCGATGACCGGGTGGGTCTTGGGGCCGGCGGCTTCGACGGCGGCGCGCGAGCCCGGCTCGATGACGCCGCTGATGGAGAGGTCGGGGAACTCGGTGCGCAGGGCGGGCAGGGCCAGGGCGGTGGCGGTGTTGCAGGCGATGACGACGTGCTTGGGGTCGAAGGGGCGGAGGTAGGTGATGATCTGGCGGACGAAGGCGGTGACGGTCGGCGCCGTCTTCTCGCCGTAGGGCAGGCGGGCGGTGTCGCCGAAGTAGAGGATGTCGTCGTGAGGCAGGACGTGGCGGAGGGCGCGCACGACGGTGAGGCCGCCGAGGCCGGAATCGAGCACGACGATGGGCGATTGAGTGGACATGGCAGAGTGAACAACAACCCTGACTGCGAAACGGCAAACGCACCATCGGCGCGGCAAACGTCTCTTGGCCCTTATCGGACGGCGGCGGGATCTTCTTGACTTTTATTTTCGCGCGGCGGATACTTTACATAACATCCGAGCGGGCAAGGACCTGGGGACGGACGACGGCGGGGGCGGGCAGCGGGGAAGGCGGCGACGGGAAAGCCTCGGCGGCGGCGCACTACGATTCCATGGCGGGAAAGCACCGGGAGACCACATATGAGCAGCACCACGAGCCAGGCGTTGGAAGGCAAGCGCGTCCTTTTGGTTGACGACGACCCCGACATCCTCACCAGCATGCAGGCGGCCTTCGAGCCGACGGGGGCGCAGATCGACACCGCCAACAACGGCAACAAGGCCGTCGAGTTGGTGGAAAAGAACCAGCCGGACCTGGTCGTGCTGGACATGATGCTGCCCGGGCGCAGCGGGTTCCTGGTGCTGGAGAAGGTCAAGGCAAAGAAGCCAAAGAACAGCAAGCCGTTCGTCATCATGATCACGGGCAACCAGGGCGCGCGGCACAAGATGTACGCCGAGACGCTGGGCGTGAGCGAGTACTTCACCAAGCCGGTGAAGATGGACAAGCTGATCGCGACGGCCGAGCGGCTGCTGGGGCCGGGCGCCGCGCCCGCCGGCGGCACGCCGGCGGCGGCTGGGGCGTGAGGTTGCGAGAATGGTTCCGGGCACGGCGTTCGGTGGGGCCGGCATGATGCGCGTTGCAACGGTGAAGATCGGCGGGCGCGGTCGGCGTGCGGGCGCGACGCGGATCGAGTCGCTGGGGTGGACGGCCGTCGCGGTGTCGGCGATCGGGCTGGCGTACTTTCTGCTGTACGCGCTGCCGCGGCAGCGGGCGCTATTCACCGACGAATCCACGACCACCACGGCGTTCCTGATCCGAAAGATGGCGGATTCGGCCGGCAAGCCGATGGACTACGGCGCCATGCTGCGCTTCCAGGACCGCCGCGGCGATTATCACATGGTGAAGAACTACTACTCGCCGGCGGAGTGGGAAAAGCTGCGCGAGGGGCAGGGGCTGGACATTCGGTACGTGAATGCCGATCCCACCTACGCGTACGACGTGCGGCAACTGGAGGCGCACCGGCCGACCGTGGCAAGCGTGGGCGTTCCGGTCGCTGCGCTGTCCGTGCTGGGGGCGCTCGGCGTGATGTGTATCGCCGGCCCCGGCCGCTTGCGGAGGCAGCCGGCGCACGCGTGATTTCGTGAGCCCGGCGAATTCCCAGAAATTCTTCATTTTTTGTTTGACTGCGTTGCGGCGCGTTGTATCTTTTGCACCTCGCGCGGCGGCCGGTCTGCGGACGGCGCGCGTTTGAACGAGGTTTTGGCAATGTCCCAACGTTGGATACATCGCAGCACAAGCGGCTTCGACATGATCGCCATGTCCGGCGGTTGCGGCGCGCTGCTATCCCGACGGCCCGAGGCGGGCAACGTCGAATACGCCGCGCACGGACCTCCGAGGTGAGTTGTATTCCCATGGATACAAGAGCCCCGGAGCCCTGCGGTTCCGGGGCTTTTTTGTTGGCGTGATTGATTTGCAGGAGTGACTTGGACTTAAGACGAAACAGGAGTTGTTCTTGACGAACGTTGATCTCCGTCGCCCGCCGGCGGCGCCCGCGGCACCCGTGCGCTTGTGCGCGTCGGGTTCGTGCGCGTGCGTTCCGTGAACGGCATCGGAAGGACGCCGGAGGGAGATGCCAATAGCTCAAAGGCAAGAGCAGTGGTTTCATAAACCACGGGTTGCGGGTTCGACTCCCGCTTGGCCGACCACACGCGACTGGAAATCGCGTTACTCAATGCAGGTGCGGAGGTCTGACGCCTTGCGCGGCGCCGGCCGGCGATTCTTGAAAGGGTCGCCGGCACCGCCGTGAGGCCATGTGGCCGGGCGGATTCCGGCGCGCTACATCTGACGGCATTTGCGCCGATCGCGCGATTCGGGGGAAAAAGGGGGCGTGCGGCGGCGCGGGTGAGACGAGTTCCCTGGCGCGCCTCAAGCCCGGCCCCGCTTTCCCGTCGGGGCGCTGAGCGAGGTTGTTGACCTCCGGCCTGCACTTTTGCGAATGAAACGCCGCCAAGCGGCGGCGGCTTAAACGACTGAGAAAATTTGAAAGAAAGCGAGGTGGGACATGTACATCAAGACGCGTATCCGCAAGCACGAGCGTGGACTGTGGTTCCGGCACGGCGAGTTCGCCGGGCTGCTGAAGCCGGGCGTGCGCCGCACGTGGCTCTGGAACTGGGCCCGCGACCGCATCGAGGTCGCCGACACGCTCAAGACCCGATTCGAGCATAAGGACCTGGACCTGCTGCTGGCCGACCCGGCCGTGCGCGAGGCGCTGTGGCTGATCGACCTGAACGACGCCGAGCGGGTGATCGTCTGGAAGGACGACCGCCTGCACGCGATCCTCGGTCCCGGCCGTCACGCCTTCTGGAAGGCGCCCTACCAGCTGGCGTTCGAGAAGTACTCGATCAAGGAGTTCCGCTTCACGCACGCGCGGCTGGCGACGATCCTGGCCCACCCGGACGCGGGCAAGTGGCTCGACGGCGTGCAGAGCGGCGCCGGCGAGGACGTGCTGCTGTTCCGCGACGGCGTGCTGATCGACCGCCTCGGCGAAGGCCTGCACGTGTTCTGGAAGGGCACGGGGCGGGTGACGTGGAAGGCGGCGGACCGGCGCGAGCAGGTGGCCGACGTCGCCGGGCAGGAGATCATCACCAGCGACAAGGTCTCGCTGCGTGTGAACCTGCTGGTGACGTACCAGGTGGCCGACGCGGTCAAGGCCGTGACGGCGGTCAGCGACTACCAGCAGGCCCTGTACCGCGAGGCGCAGCTCGCGCTGCGCGCGGCGGTCGGGGCGCGGGCGCTGGACACGCTGCTGGCGGACAAGGAGGCCGTCGGCGGCGAAGTGCGGCAGGCGCTGGCGGCCCGCGCCGCCGAGCTGGGCCTGACGGTCCGCGGCGTCGGGCTGCGCGACATCATCCTCCCGGGCGACATGAAGTCGCTGCTGAACCAGGTGATCGCCGCGACGAAGGAGGCCGAGGCCAACCTGATCCGCCGCCGCGAGGAGACCGCCGCGGCCCGCAGCCAGGCGAACACCGCCAAGCTGCTGGCCGAAAATCCGCAGCTCGCCCGGCTCAAGGAGCTGGAGCTGCTCAAGGAGGTCCTGGCCGGCTCGAAGACGACGTTCGTCTTCGGCCCCGGCGACGTGGCCGAGCAGGTCCGCGGGCTGGTGACGGCCAAGGATGGTGAATAGGAGGTGATCCGAAGCGAGGGCGCCCGCCGGCGACGGCGGGCGCCCCCATTTTTCCCCTTTAAGATCAACGGCGGTAGAATCAGTTCCCGAGGTGTCGCATGGGAAAGTTAAAGAGCGGTAAGCGAAAGCAGACCGGAAAGCGCAAGGAAGATAAGGCGCCTCGAACCGCGGGGACTTCGCTGGAGGAGTTGATCCGCCAGCAGGGCGTCAAGCCGATAACTGACGTAGACGAGCTGACGAAGTTAATGCCCGTCGATGATGAGGACGATCCCGAGGCGATGCTCAGATTCATTCTCAATGAGAGGGCAGCTCAACGTCGGATCGCCAAACGCCGCGAACTTTAGCACTTTCCGCCCGCCATCCATTGCGCCCGCGCTCGTGATATGCTGTCCCGCATGGCCAGGCGACGGGGTTGGTATTTTCCCGAACAACTGATCCTCAAGATCACCCTCCTCGGCAGCGAGCCGAAGATCTGGCGGCGCGTCGAGGTGCATAGCGGCCTGACGCTGGACGATTTGCACGTCGTAATTCAGTGCGTCTTCGATTGGGACGGTTCGCACCTGTACCAGTTCCTCGCGCCCCCCGGCGGGAAGCTCACGCGCAAGGCGTTGACACAGGCCACGCGCTATTCCGTGACGCCGTCTGAACCGGTGTTCGGGGACGAAGGCGACGACGTCCCGGCCGACGAGGCGCTGGTCGGGCAGGTGATGAACCCGGCCCAAAAGCAGATCGTGTACGAGTACGACTTCGGCGATTCGTGGGAACACCTCGTGAAGGTCGAGAAGCGCACGCCCGGCGGGGACCCGGATCACGTCCCCGTTTGCCTCGCCGGTGAAAACGCCGCGCCGCGCGACGACATGGGCGGGATTTACGGGTATTACCAATTCATCGAGGCGTTGCGCGACGAGAACAACGACATGCACGAGGACGCCGTCGATTGGCTCGGCGAGGATTTCGACCCCGGCCGGTTCGACCCGGACCTTGTTAACAAAGAATTGAAGGCGGTCTTCAAGCCCGCGCCGAAAAAGCCTCGCAAACCTCGCAAGAAGCGGGATTGAATGTCCAGAGGGTTCGACGGCGCGATCCGGCCAACCTGTCCGCCGTGTCGCCGCTTCCTTATAATCGGGGAATGTCGGAAAAACCGCAGGAAAAGTCGTGGCAGGCGCGGATCGGGGAGGCGACGGACGATCTGGCGGCGTCGTTCGTCGAGTCGATCTCATACGACCGCCGGCTGTACAAGCAGGACGTCGCCGGCTCCATCGCGCATGCAACCATGCTGGCCAAGGTGGGGCTGATCACCGACGCCGACCGCGACGCGATCGTACAGGGGCTGAAGTCGATCGAGCGGGACATCGAGGCGGGGAATTTCCACTTCGACCAGAGCCTGGAAGACATCCACATGGTGATCGAGGCCGAGCTGATCAAGCGCGTCGGCGAGCCGGGGAGGCGGCTGCACACGGGGAGGAGTCGGAATGATCAGGTGGCGCTGGATCTCCAACTCTGGTTATATCAGTCGTGCTTGGAGCTCGCACGAGCGGCCGGTGATATGTGCAAAGCCTTCATCGCGCTCGCCGAACGGAATTCAGACGTCGTGATGCCGTCATTCACGCACCTTCAACGAGCACAGCCGATCGTCGCAGGCGCTGAGGCACTCGCTTGGGCAGAGATGATCGGGTCGGACGTACGCGAAGTGTGTCACCTTTTTGGGCGAGTGCGGAAGGCAATGCCTTTAGGTAGTGGCGCGATTGCAGGGTCGTCCCTGCCGCTCGACCCACGCGTTACAACGGTTGAGATCGACAGGTGGCGTGCGCCGGATCGCGATGAGGAAGTTCGCCGAGATGATGTACCCACCAATTCGATCGAGAACACTGCCTCGCGGGATACTGCAATCGAGTTCGTGTTTCGCCTATCGATGATTTCCATGCACCTCTCCCGCTGGGCCGAGCAGTGGATCATTTACATGTCCACCGAGTTCTCCTTCCTGCGGATCGCCGACCGGTACACGACCTCCTCGTCGATGATGCCCCAGAAGCGCAACCCCGACATGCTGGAGCTCATCCGCGGCCGCTGCGGCAACGTGTACGGCGACCTGTTCGCCCTCATGACGATCCTCAAGGGGTTGCCCATCGGCTACAACCGCGACCTCCAGGAGGACAAGCGCATCGTCTTCCGCGCCTATGACACCGTCTCCTCCTGCCTCACGATGGCCGCCGCGATCGTGAACTCCGCCGAATTCATCAAGGAAAACATCGAACCGACGCTCGACCGCGGCTTCCTCGACGCCACCTCGCTGGCCGAATACCTCGTGACCAAAGGCGTGCCCTTCCGCACGGCCCACGGCATCGTCGGCGGCCTCGTCGCCCGCTGCGAAAAGGAGGGGAAGACGGCGCTGGGCCAGTTGACGCTCGCGGATTTCGAGGCGGCTGTCCGCGAAAAAGCCCCCGACGCGAAGATCGGCCCCGACGTGTACGAGGCACTGGGCGCCCGCAACGTCGTCAAGCGCTACCGCAGCGCCGGCGCCGCCGGCGGAAAACCCTTCGAGGAGCAACTAGCCGCGTGGAAACAGAGGTTGGGTATGAAGTAGCCGACCCGCCGGCCCGCCCGCTTCAGCGGGTGGTTTGCCCCTTGAGTTTGTCCAGCAGATAGTCCTCAACCTTTGGATGCTTCACGTCCGGCGCGCCGGGATAAACCAGCTCACATTCCACCCCCTGCTCCCGGCACCTTTCCTGCAGCTTCACGCCGAAGTTGGCCGTGTGCGTCGGGTCCTTCTGGTCCTGCCCCAGCGCCGGCGGCGTGGGAAAGGTCATGTAAATCGGCGGGTCGTCCGGAGTCACCAGGGCGTACGGCGAGTACTCCGCGATCCAAGGCAAAATCTGCTCGCGATTCGCCAGGAACACGTCGAACTGCGACAGCTTCTTCTCCTTGTCAGGTTGAAACCCAAACGCATGCCCGCCGTAGCGGCTGTTGGGCGTCCACTCTTTCATCTGCTTCGGGTCCAGCGTCGTCTGCGGCACGGTGACGGCCGCGCACCAGAGCCGCGTCGATTCCCGCAGCATCGGGTCGCTGCTGTTCGGGTCCGCCAGGTCCGGGTGAAACGCCAGCCACAAACTGGTGCACGCCCCGGCCGACCCGCCGGAAGCCCCCACCCGCCGCTTGTCGATGTTCCACTCCCCCGCCTTATTCCGGACGAACTGGAGCGCATGCGCCGCATCATACAACGGCCCGCGGACTGGCGGCTTCTCGCCGTCGGCGGTCGCCTCGGCGATGAAGCGGTACTCGACCGAAACGACCGAGATGCCGCTCTTCAACATCGGCTTCAGCAGCGACGCCACGCTGCTGCGGTCGCCGGCCTGCCACCCCCCGCCGTGGATGAAAAACAGCAGCGGCGCCGGCTTGTCCGAATCGGCCTTCCAGAAGTGCAGCACCTGCTTGGGGTGCTTGCCGTAGTGCACGTCCGCCATCGTCGGCGGCGGAGACAGGGGAGCGGGCGCCGCCTTCTTCTTCGCCGGCGGCTTGGGTGCCGGCGGATCGGCGGCGAACGCGGGGTTGCAGACGAGACAGAGCGACGCGAGAAGCAAGATGGGTGTTCTCATGGCAGCAGCGATGGTAACGACCACTGCCGATCGAGGTAAAGGAGGATGGGGCCGTCTGGCGAGGAGTTCAATGCCAATCACCCGGTTGAAGTCAATTGCAGCGGTCTTTGTGATGCTTCTGTTGCTCAAGGGTGTGGCGGCGGCTCAGGACCGTCCGGCAGACGCGGCGGCCGCACCGATCGCCATCCCCACCTTCCACTGCATCGGCCTGTACTGGTCCCCCACCGGCGGCACGCGCGAGAAGGCGGTGCAGGTCCGCTACCGCCGACAAGGCGAGCCCTCCTGGAAGGACGCGCTCCCCATGCGCTACAACCCCATCCCCGGCACCGACGAGGACCTGGCCGACTACCGCGGCAGCATCGTCCACCTGACGCCGGGCACCACCTACGAAATCCAACTGACCCTCGCCGGCACTGACAAAGCCGCCACGCTCACCGCCAAAACCTGGAACGAGACCTTCCCCCTCGGCGAAACCGTCCACATCGCCAGCCGCGACACACATCTGGAAATCAACGAATCCGGCACCCCCTCCGCCTACCGCCTTTACGACGGCAGCAACGCCACGATCGACGTCCACCACCGCGACGCCAACTGCATCCGCGTCAACGCCGCCTACGTAATTCTGCGCGGCTTCACCCTGAAAGGCGCCACCGCCGGCGACACCAAACCCGGCGGCGCCATCGAAATCATCGGCGGACACGACATCGTCATCGAAAACTGCGACATCTCCGACTGGGGCACGCTCAACCCCAAGACCGGCTTCGGCCGCGACATGGACTCGGCCATCTCCTCGCGCAGCAAATCGCTCAAGCGCCTCGTCATTCAACGCTGCAAAATCCACCACCCCACCTACGACGGCAGCACCTGGTACGAACCCAAGTACCCCACCCACACCGCCGGCCCCCAGGCCATCAGCCTGTTCAACACCGACGGCAATCACGTCATCCGCTACAACGAGTGCTGGTCGGATTTGGAGCACATGTATAACGACGTGATCGGCGGCGGCAGCAACGGCAGCTTCCGCGGCTCGCCCGGGCCCGACTCCGACATCTACGGCAACCTCGTCGCCCACTGCTGGGACGACGGCCTTGAGGTCGAAGGCGGCAGCCGCAACGTCCGCGTGTGGGACAACTACATCACCCAGGCCGCCAACATGATCGGCAACGCCGCCTGCTCCATCGGCCCGCTCTACATCTGGCGCAACGTCGTCGGCCGCTCCCAGGTAAAGCCCGACTCCCCCGGCTACAACTTCCTCAAGATGGGCTTCGCCGGCAGCGAGGACTGGATGACCGGCCACGAGTACATCTTCCACAACACGGTCTTCGCCGAGGACGGCTGGCTCCCCACCGGCGGCCTCGGCGGCAATCGCATCGTGAAGCACACAGTATCCCGCAACAACATCCTCCAAATCCGGGCCGAGAAGGGCTACAGCGCCAGCAACAACGACCACAACGTCGATAACGACTTCGACTACGACCTCTACA
>Ga0308175_100003035_pt1 | contig 11568 bp, 15 predicted proteins | sample PhyCR1_3_FD_203893 | JGI IMG/M metagenome (GOLD analysis project Ga0308175, IMG submission 203893) | Soil microbial communities from UC Gill Tract Community Farm, Albany, California, United States - DLSLS.C.R1 | ecosystem: Environmental > Terrestrial > Soil > Agricultural land | place: USA... | reverse complement strand
GACATATCCGGTATTAGCCCCAATTTCTTGGAGTTATCCCAGAGCCGGGGGCAGGTTGCCCACGTGTTACTCACCCGTTCGCCACTAGAACACCCACCCGAAGGCGAGGTCTCGTTCGACTTGCATGTGTTAAGCACGCCGCCAGCGTTCGTCCTGAGCCAGGATCAAACTCTCCGTAGATGATTTGATACCGGCTGAGAACCGCGACCTGACAGATCGCGATATCAATCAACCAAAGGAATCCCCAACCAGAACCCCACAAAGGGCCCCGGCATCGGGGGTTGTTACTTGGCACTGACTTTCGGCACGCTGTTGAGTTCTCAAGGAGCGGACGCGCGGCAACTCGACCCTTTCGGGCTTTCGTCACCGGCGACTTTCCCACTGTACGCCGCTCGCGGGGGTGTTTACCCGGTGGGTTCTCCGCGGCCCGTGAGGGCCTCGGCGGCGCAACGGATACGAAGGTACACGACCCGCAGAGGGGTCTGCAGGGAGGGGTCCGAGCCCCCCCATCGACCCGGTCAGGCCACGCCCGCCGGACGGAACTGGACGCTCACGCGTGGCCCGACGGGCTTCGCCGTCTTCGGGATGCAGTGCTCCCAGGTGCGCTGACACGAGCCGCCCATGACCACCAGGTCGCCGTGCCCCAGCGGGAAGCGCAGGCTCTCGCCCCCTCCACCAACCGGGCGCAGCATCAGCGGCCGGGGCGAGCCGAAGGACACGATCGCGACCATCGTGTCCGTCGACCGGCCGCGACCGACGCGGTCGCCGTGCCAGGCCACGCTGTCCCGCCCGTCGCGGTAGAGACACATGCCGGCGGTGACGAACCGCTCGCCGAGTTCGGCGGCGTAGTGGCGGTTGAGCGCCTCGCGCGCGTCGGTCAGCAGGGGGTGCGGCAACTGCTCGCGCCCGCCGTACCAGCGGAGGAGCCGCGGGACGGCGACCTCGCGCTCGTACATCTGCCGCCGGTCGGCCCGCCAGCCGATGTCACCGAGCAGGACTTCGAGGACCTCGTCCGACCCGGTGACCCAACCGGGCAGGTGGTCGACCCACGCACCCCCGCTCAGCTCGTGCCGGGCCACCGAGCCGGCCAGCGGGCTGAGAGCGGCCTCCTCGGCGAGGTCCCACATCGAGGGCTGGTGGGCGAGCGTCATGCCGGCACGCTACCGAAGTTTTCGCACAGGTGTGCGAAAACCTGTGGAGAACGCCTGCTCAGGCGGCGAGCGCGAGGGCGAAGGGCAGCACCGCCGACGCCCCCGCCCGGCGCAGCTCCCGGCCGGCGACGGTCATCGTCCAGCGGGAGTCGGCCAGGTCGTCGACGAGCAGCACCGGCGCCGGGCCGAGCGCACGCAGAGCCTCGGCCAGCTCCGGACCGACGACGATCCGCCCCCACACCCCGGCCAGGCGGAAGGCGCTGTTGCCACCGGGCTGACCGGTCGGCCCGCCGTGCGCCAAGGACAGCGAGCCCAGGAAGGGCAGGCGACCCATGCGGGCCAGCCCCTCGGCCACACCGCGGATCAGCTGCGGCCGACGCCGCGACGGCATCGCGATCACGGCGCCCGGCCGCTCCGCCCAGTCCCAGGCGGCCAGAACGCGCGCGCACGCCTTCATCAATTCGTCGTCCGGCGGCGGGTCGGCGAGCGTGTGGCGCACCGGGACGTCGAACGCGGCGTCCGGGTCCTCCTCGATGCCCGGCGCCTCGAGGTCGACCACCCCGCCGACCCCGTCGTCCCCCAGCAGGGTCCGCAGCCGCTGACCCCAGCCGAGGTCGGTGAGCCGGGCGACCGCCCGGCCGGGCTCGAGCTGCTCGTCGGGCGAGATCTTGCCGCGCACCTCCACGCCGAGCCGATCGGCACCGGTCGGCCACTGCGCGCGAGGCGGCAGCTCGACCCCGGGCCGGTCGAGCACCGCTGCCGCGGCCTCGGCCGCGCCGGCCGGGACGTCGACCGGGTACCAGGGGCCCGTGCAGACGTCGCAGCGACCGCACGGAGCCGCGGTCGGGTCGTCGAGCGCCTCCTGCAGGAACGCCATGCGGCACTGCGCCTCGTCGACCGGGCGGGCGTAGGCGATCATCGCCCGCTGCTCCGCCTCGCGGGTGCGGTGCACCCGGGCGTAGCGGTCGGCGTCGTAGACCCACGGCTGCCCCGTCGATCGCCAGCCGCCCTGCACCCGCTCCACCGCGCCGTCGACGGCGAGCACCTTGAGCAGCAGCTCCAGCCGGGAGCGGCGGACGTCGGCGACGGTCTCCAGCCGGGCCACCGACCACGCCTTGCCGTCGGCCATCGCCGACAGCACCGCCGCGGCGTGGTCCTCCCGCGGCATGGACGACGTGGCGAACCACTGCCAGATCGCGAGGTCCTCCGGCCCGGGCAGCAGCAGGACGTCGGCCGACTCCACCGCACGCCCGGCGCGCCCCACCTGCTGGTAGTAGGAAACGGGCGAGGACGGCGCCCCGAGGTGGACGACGAAGCCGAGGTCGGGCTTGTCGAAGCCCATTCCGAGCGCCGAGGTCGCGACCAGCGCCTTGACCGCGTTCGCCCGCAGCGCCTCCTCTGCCTCGCGGCGGTCGGCGTCGTCGAGCCGGCCGGTGTAGGCACGCACGTCGTAGCCGGCGTCGCGCAGCAGCGCGGCGGTCTCCTCGGCCGCGGCCACGGTGAGCGTGTAGACGATGCCGCTACCCGGCAGGTCGCCGAGGTGGGCCGCCAGCCAGGCCAGCCGGGCGCGGTCGGTGGGGAGCCGGAGCACGCCCAGTCGCAGCGAGTCGCGGGCGAGCGGGCCGCGGACGGTGGTCACCGGCACGCCGCCGGCACCGAGCTGCTCGGCGACGTCGGCGACCACGCGCTCGTTCGCCGTCGCCGTCGTCGCCAGCACCGGGGTCCCCTCGGGCAGGGTGCCGAGGAGGTCGCGGATGCGCCGGTAGTCGGGCCGGAAGTCGTGTCCCCAGTCGGAGACGCAGTGCGCCTCGTCGACCACGAGCAGCCCGCAGCGACGGACGAGGTCGGGCAGCTGCTCCTCGCGGAAGCGCGGGTTGGTCAGCCGCTCCGGGGAGACGAGCAGGACGTCGACCTCGTCGGCGGCGAGCTGCGCGGCGACGTCGTCCCACTCGGTGGCGTTGGCGCTGGAGATCTCCACGGCCCGGATACCGGCGCGCGACGCGGCGGCCACCTGGTCGCGCATGAGCGCGAGCAGGGGAGAGACGAGCAGCGTGGGCCCGGTGCCTCGGCGGCGCAGCAGCGCGGTGGACACGAAGTACACCGCCGACTTGCCCCACCCGGTGCGCTGCACGACCAGCGCGCGCTGTCCCTGCTCGACCAGGGCGGCGACGGCGACGTCCTGACCCTCCCGGAAGACGGCGTCGGGACGCCCGGTCAGCTCGCGCAGGACGGCGAGGGCCTCCTCGCCGACGGGGGCGGACAGACCGGACGGTGCCACGGCGGTGCTCACGAGGACCGACAGTAGGCAGCGTCACCGACAGCCGTGGGGTGCCTGCCCCGCTCCCTGTGGAAGGAGCGCAGAATCGACCCGATGCGACCACCGGACAACCACGTGCACACCGAGTGGTCGTGGGACACCGCCGACTCGGCCTCGATGATCGCCGCCTGCGAGCGCGCGATCGCCGAAGGCCTGCCCGCCATCGCCTTCACCGAGCACCTCGACTTCACCGTCTGGCACGCCGAGGACCGCGCGACGACGTCCGGGATGCGCGGCCGCCACCCGGGCCAGCAGCTGCCGATCGACGTCGAGGGTTACTTCGCCGACATCGCCGAGTGCCGCGAGCGCTTTCCCGAGCTGACGATCTGGTCGGGCATCGAGGCCGGCGAGCCGCACCTGTTCGCCGCGAGCGTCGGCCGGCACCTCGAGCGCTCGCCGGTCGACCGGATCCTCGGCTCGCTGCACTCGCTGGAGCTGAACGGTCACTTGGTCGGGGTCACCCGGCTGCTGTGGTCCGACGCCGACGGGACGATGCGCCGCTACCTGGCCGAGGTCGTGGACATGGTCGAGTCCAGCGACGTCTTCCAGGTGCTGGCGCACGTCGACTTCCCGCGGCGGTACTGGCCGGGCGGGACGGACCGGTTCGTCGAGAAGGACTTCGAGGAGGAGTACCGGGCCGTGTTCCGCGCGCTGGCCGGCACCGGCCGGGCGCTCGAGGTGAACACCAGCAGCCCGCTCGCCTCGGCGGACCTGGTGCGCTGGTTCCGCGAGGAGGGCGGCGAGGCGGTCAGCTTCGGCAGCGACGCCCACCAGCCGAAGGCGGTCGGGCAGCGCTTCGACCTGGCGGTGGACGTCGTCGAGGCCGCCGGCTTCCGTCCCGGCCGCGACCGGTTCGACTTCTGGCGCCGGTGACGACGATCCGCGACGCGACGCCGGAGGACGGCGCCGCCTGCGCCGCGATCTACGCGCCGTACGTCTGCGACACCGCGATCACCTTCGAGTACGAGCCGCCGACGCCGGCCGAGATGGCGGAGCGGATCGCGGAGGCGCAGCACCAGCACGCGTGGGTGGTCGCCGAGGACGACGGCCGGGTCGTCGGGTACGCCTACGGCGGCCGGTACAAGGAGCGGGCGGCCTACCGGTGGGCCTGCGAGGTCAGCGTGTACCTCGAGCCGGGACGACGGCGCGCCGGCACCGGGCGCGCGCTGTACGAGACCCTGTTCGAGCGGCTCCGCCGCCGTGGTTTCCGCACCGCCGTCGCCGGCATGACGCTGCCCAACCCGGCGAGCGAGGGCCTGCACCGAGCGCTCGGCTTCGAGCCGATCGGCGTCTACCGCGGCATCGGCTGGAAGCACGGCCGCTGGCACGACGTCGCCTGGACCCAGAAGGCGCTCGCGGACGGCGAGGGCCCACCGAGCGAACCGCGCTGAGCCCACCCCATCACGCCCGGCGCCGCTCCTGGAACCCGCGGCCGGGGTGCCAGGACTGGATGACCAGCGCGCTGCGCGTCTCGTCGAGGCCCGTCCACACGACCTCGTGCAGGTCGACGTCGAAGGCGTGGGAGCCGTCCTCGCCCGGCGGCCGGGCCACGGCGCGGCCGGCCAGTTTGCCCTCACCCGGCCAGTCGGCACCGCCGTCCCCTGGATCCGCGGTCGGGCTGTGGACGGCGACCCGCGGATCCCGCAGCAGGTCACGGGCCTTCACCGCCCCGGCCATGGACCCCAACCGGACGCAGCCGTCGTCGGGGAACTCGACCTCGGTACCGCTGATCCGCGGTGACCCGTCGGCTCGCAGGGTCGCCATGGTCGCGTGCTTGCCACGGGCGAACGCCTCGCGCACGCGTGCCGCCAGTTCCGGCGCCTGCTCCTGGAACTCCTGCCAGCTCGCCATGCCCGCAGTGTGCCGGGCGGGTCGGACGGAAAGCAGACGTCAGGCCGCAGCCCGGAGAACTACTTCACCGCTAAGAGAAATGTCGCTAGGCTCCCTCGGGTGACCACCCGCCGCGTCGTCATCGCCCTCGGCGGCAACGCCATGACCGGGCCCGACGGCTCGGCCACGCCCGGCGCGCAGCGGGACGCGATCGCCGGGGCGGCGTCGCACATCGCCGACGTCGTCGCGGCCGGCGCCGAGGTGGTGCTGACACACGGCAACGGGCCCCAGGTCGGCAACCTCCTGGTCAAGAACGAGCTCGCCGCGCACGTCGTCCCCCCTGTCCCGCTGGACTGGTGCGTCGCCCAGACCCAGGCGACCATCGCCTTCACCCTGACCGACGAGCTGGATGCCGCCCTGCGGGCGCGGGGGCTCCCCCAGCGCACCGCCGGGCTGGTCACCCGCACCCTCGTCGACGCCGACGACCCCGGTTTCCGCGAACCGTCGAAGCCGATCGGCCGTTACCTCACCCAGGAGGAGGCGCTGCGCTTCATCTCCCTCGGCCAGCGCTGGGAGGACCGCGGCGAGCGCGGGTGGCGACGGGTCGTGGCCTCGCCGGAGCCGAAGTCGGTGGTCGACTACCCGGCCATCGCCGCGCTGGCCGGCGCCGGGTTCGTCGTCGTCTGCGCCGGCGGTGGCGGCATCCCGGTGGTGGACGACGGTCAGGACGGGCACGCGCTGCGCGGCATCGAGGCCGTCATCGACAAGGACCTGACCGCGGCGATCCTCGCCCACGAGCTCGGCGCGGACACCCTCGTCATCGCCACCGACGTCCCCAACGTCATGGTCGACTTCGGCACGCCGTCCCAGCGCCCCCTGGGCCGGGTCACCGCCGCCGAGCTGCGCGAGCACGCCGCGGCCGGCCAGTTCGCCCGGGGCAGCATGGGCCCCAAGGTCGAGGCCGCGCTGCGCTTCGTCGACCGGGGCGGGGAGCGTTCCGTCATCACGTCCCTCGAGCACATCGCCGACGCCGTCGCCGGAGACGACGCCGGCACCGTCCTGCACACCCGTTGAGAGGAAACCGATGCCCGCACCGATCGAGGTCCGCAAGGTCCCGCTGCACAACGTCAGCGACGCCTCAGAGCTCGCCAGGCTGATCGACGACGGCGTCATGGAGGCCGACCGGGTCATCGCCGTGATCGGCAAGACGGAGGGCAACGGCGGCGTCAACGACTACACCCGGATCATCGCCGACCGGGCCTTCCGCGAGGTGCTGCTGGAGAAGGGCAGCCGCTCCAAGGAGGAGGTCGCGCAGATCCCGATCGTCTGGTCGGGCGGCACGGACGGCGTCATCAGCCCCCACGCCACGATCTTCGCGACCCTGCCCGAGGACGCCGTCGAGAAGACCGACGAGCCCCGGCTCACCGTCGGCCACGCGATGAGCGACGTCCTGATGCCCGAGGACATCGGCCGCATCTCCATGGTGGAGAAGGTCGCCGAGGGCGTGCGCCGCGCGATGGCGGAGGCCGGCATCACCGACCCGGCCGACGTCCACTACGTGCAGACCAAGACGCCGCTGCTGACCATCGAGACGATCCGCGACGCCAAGGCCCGCGGCAAGGACACCTACTACGACGAACCGCACGGCTCGATGGACCTGTCCAACGGGACGACGGCCCTCGGCATCGCGGTGGCGCTCGGCGAGATCGAGATGCCCCGGCAGGAGCAGGTCATGCGCGACCTCTCGCTCTACAGCGCGGTCGCGTCCTGCTCGTCGGGCGTGGAGCTGGACCGGGCGCAGATCGTCGTCGTCGGCAACGCCCGCGGTCACGGCGGCAAGTACCGCATCGGCCACTCGGTGATGAAGGACGCCCTCGACCAGGACGGCATCTGGGACGCCATCCGCCAGGCCGGCCTCGACCTGCCCGAGCGCCCGCACGTCAGCGACCTCGGCGACCGGCTGGTCAACGTCTTCCTCAAGTGCGAGGCCGACCCGACCGGCTACGTCCGCGGCCGCCGCAACGCCATGCTCGACGACTCCGACGTCTTCTGGCACCGGCAGATCAAGGCCACCGTCGGTGGCGTCGCCGCCTCGGTGACCGGCGATCCGGCGGTGTTCGTGTCGGTGGCGGCGGTGCACCAGGGCCCGTCGGGCGGCGGTCCCGTCGCCGCGATCGTCACGGCGTAAGGACGACGGGAGGCGCCGGTCGGAGGCTCTCCGGCCGGCGCCTTCGTCGTCTCCTACGGCTTGACCAGGATCCGGATCGGGTTGCCGTCGCGCTCGTGCAGCCGGCGGATGCCCTCGCCGACGTCTTCCAGCGAGACGACGTCGCTGATCGAGCGGGACAGGTCCAGCCGCCCGGCGGAGACCAGCTGCGCGAGGGTCTCGATGTCCTCGGGCTGGTAGCCGAGGTGCCCCAGCGCCTGCTTGCGCAGCAGGTTGAACACCATCGTCGGTCCGAGCGTGGGCTCCTGGCCGCTCATCCCGACGCCGACCAGCCGGCCGCCGGGGCGCAGCATCTCCAGGCCCTGCTCGAACGTCGTCTTCAGGCCGACGGCGTCGAACGCGACGTCGAGGAGCCGGCCCCGGGTCGCCCCGGCCACCTTCTGCTGCAGGTCGGGGTCGCGGGAGTCGAAGGCCGCATCGGCGCCGAGCTCGAGCGCCCGCGAGCGGATCTCCTCGTCGATGTCGAACGCGAGGATCGGGTTGGCGCCGACCAGCCGGGCCAACTGCACGATGTGCGTGCCGACCCCGCCGATCCCCCACACGCCGACGGCCTCGCCGATGCGCACCTGGCCGGTGTGCACGACGGCGCCGAACGGGGTGGAGACGGCGTCGGCCAGGATCGCCGCCTGGTCCATCGGCACGTTGTCGGGCACCTTCGTCAGCCCGAACGCCTGCGCCAGCGTGTACTCCGCCCAGGCACCGTCGTAGGCGAACGCCATGAGCTGCAGGTTCGCGCACTCGCCGAAGCGCCCGCGCAGGCAGAAGTCGCAGACGCCGCACGGCCGGCCGGCGGCGGGGATCACCCGGTCGCCCTCGGCCCAGCCGGCCACGCCCGGGCCGAGCTTCGCGATCGTGCCGGACGCCTCGTGCCCCTGGGTGATCACGTCGGGGACGTTCGGGCCGCCGAAGACGCCGTCGATCAGGCTGAGATCGGAGTGGCAGATCCCGCAGTACTCGACCTTGACGAGCACCTCGCCCGGGCCGGGCTCCGGGATCGGGACGTCCTCCACCGCCCACTGGCGGGTGGCCTTGTAGAACCGTTGGGCGCGCATCGTCGCAGCCATGCCGTCACCTTCTCAGGACGAAGGCGCCGTCGAGCAGCCGGAAGCCCCGTTCGACCTGGTCGACGAAGAGGTCCACGGGGTCGTCGGGGGCCCAGGCCGCGAAGGCGGCCCCGACCACGGCGCCGGACGTGTAGGCCAGCAGGGAGGCCAGGTAGGCGTCGCCGGGCAGCTGCTGGTGCATCACGACCGTTCTACCTGCGCAAAGGTTTGTGCGGCGGGTCACACGGGTAGCGGACGGTCTCGACCGGAAGCCGACCGAGTGGGTTGCCTCTTGTCCGAGAACGGAGATCGTCAGCACGGGGGCAACGGGGGATTAGTAAGCGTCGTCCGCGGCGCGCTGGAGCAGTTCGCTGGGCTCACGCAGCTCGAGCCCGTCGCGACCACCGGCGTGCGTCGCGAGGACGACGGGTGGTCCGTGCTCGTCGACGTCGTCGAGCTGGAACGGATCCCGTCGACCACGAGCGTCATGGCCACCTACCGGGTGGACGTCGACGGCGGCGGCGCGCTGACCGGGTACGAGCGGCTGCGCCGCTTCACCCGGGGCTCGGTGGACGCGTCATGAGCGAGCCGTCGCTGCGCCGCACCGGCGGGCTCGGGTCGGGTGCGCTGGGCCGCCAGCCCGACTCGCTGGCCGACGTCCTCGAGCGCGTGCTGGACAAGGGTGTCGTCATCGCCGGCGACGTCGTCGTCAACATCCTCGACATCGAGCTGCTCACCCTGAAGCTGCGGTTGTTCATCTCCTCGGCCGAGACCGCCCGGGAGATGGGTCTGGACTGGTGGACCCACGACCCCTTCTTCTCCGGCCGGCCGGCCGTCGAGCAGGGGGACGACGACGAGACGCAAGCCCTGCGCGACCGGGTCGCCCAGCTCGAGGAGCTCGTCCACCGGGCCGGGCTGGACGACCAGGGTGAGTCGCGCGCGCTCGACCAGGACGGGCACCGATGAGCGACGAGCTGGACCGGCTCGCCCGCACGGCCGCGCCGGAGGTGCTCGCCGCGGCGCTGGAGCGCGCCCGCGAGCAGGCGGTGGCCCGGCTGGCCGACCTGCTCACCGACGCGATCGTCGCCCAGGCGCTGACCGGGTCGCCGACGCCGGCTCCGGCACCCCGACCCGCAGCGCTCCGGACGGACGACGTGGAGACGGACGGCGAGGCGCTCTACGCCTACGGGATCACCCCCGCCGGGCTGCCGCTGCCGGGGGAGGTGCAGGCGCTCACCGAGGGCGGCCGGATCGACCGGGTGGCCGCCGGCGACCTCGCCCTGCTGGTCAGCCGGGTGCTCCCCGACGAGCTGCGGATCGACGAGGACGACCTGTCCGAGACCGGGCGGCTGGCCACGCTCGCCCGCGGGCACGACGCGGTGGTCCGCGCGGCGGCCGGCTCCGGTCCGGTGCTGCCGCTGCGGTTCGGCACCGTCGTCCCCGACGAGGCCGCCGCGCGCCGCCTGCTCGAGGAGCACGCCGGCTCGGCGCGCGCCCAGCTGCGCCGGATCGGCGACAACCACGAGTGGGGCGTGAAGCTGGTCCGCCGGCTCGACGAGCCGGCGGTACTCGGCCCGCGGCCGGTGGACCGCGCAGGCGTGAGCGGCACCGAGTACCTGGCGCGCCGCCGCCAGGCCCTCCACGCGCGCGAGGACGAGGAGCGGAGCGCGGCCGGCGCCGCCGACCTGCTGGAGGAGGCGCTCGCACCGCACGTGAGCGAGTCGCTGCGCCGCGGCGGCTCCCCCGGTTCGTCGCTGCTGCTGGACCTGGCCTTCCTCGTCCCGCCGGAGCGCGAGACCGCGTTCCTCGCCGCGGCGGGCGAGCTGCGCGAGAAGCTCGAGCCCGACGGCCTCGAGGTGGAAGTCAGCGGACCGTGGCCGCCGTACTCCTTCGCCGCGCTGGAGCCCGGCGATGCGTGAGCAGCCGGGCATCCTCGGCGGCGACTCCTCGGGCACGAGCCTGGTGGAGCTGCTCGACCGCGTGGTGCACCGCGGCGCCTATGTCAGCGGCGACGTGGTCATCTGCCTGGCCGGCATCGACCTGGTGCGGCTGGATCTGCGGCTGCTGCTCACCGCCGTGCAGCCCTCCGACGTGGAGGTCCGGCCGTGAGCGCCGCGCACCGGCTCGCCGGCAGCGGCGAGGACGTCGGCCGCGGGCTCGGCCGGCTGGTCGTCACCCTGCTCGAGGTCGTCCGCCAGGTGGTGGAGCGCCAGGCGCTGCGCCGGGTCGAGGTCGGCGACCTGTCCGACGAGCAGGTCGAGCGCCTGGGCCAGGCCCTGATGCAGCTGGAGGACACCTTCGACGAGCTGATCGAGCACTTCGGCGTCGTCCCGAACGACGTGTACCTACCCCTGGACCTGGCGGGACTCGATCGTCTCGCCGCCACTGCGAGGAGGACCCCATGACCATGGCGAGCGTCAACCGCGCACCCCGACCGAGCAGCCTGGCCGACGTGCTCGACGTCGTCCTCGACAAGGGCATCGTCATCGACGCCTACGTGCGTGTCGCACTGGTGGGCATCGAGCTGCTGACCATCGACGCCCGGATCGTGATCGCGAGCGTGGACACCTACCTGCGCTTCGCCGAGGCGGTCAACCGGCTGGACCTGCAGCCGTCGGAGGAGGCGACCGGCCTGCCCGGCCTGATCGAGCGGATGCAGGAGGGCGGCGCGAAGCGCAAGACCCGGGGGGCGCTGTCCGGCGCCGGCGAGAAGGCCAGGGATGTCATGCAGTCGATCACCGGTCGCGGGGACGACGACGAGGACGAGGACGACGGCGAGCGCGACAACGGCCGGCGGCGCGATCGGGGCGTCCCGGCGTCGCGTCGTGCGCCGTCGCGGAGCTGATCGTGCTGCTCGTCCACGGCCTGCTCCGCGAGCACGACCGCGCCGTCCTCGACCGGGTCGGCGGGTCGGTGCACCCACGCGCGGTCGCCGCCGCCGGGCTGGCCGCCGCCGTCTCGGAGGCGCCGGAGCACGGCCTCACCGGCGACGACGCCCTC
>Ga0308175_100003034_pt1 | contig 11570 bp, 10 predicted proteins | sample PhyCR1_3_FD_203893 | JGI IMG/M metagenome (GOLD analysis project Ga0308175, IMG submission 203893) | Soil microbial communities from UC Gill Tract Community Farm, Albany, California, United States - DLSLS.C.R1 | ecosystem: Environmental > Terrestrial > Soil > Agricultural land | place: USA... | reverse complement strand
GTCGACTGGATCGCGCCGTTCAGCTTGATCGGCCAGCCAGGCAGGAACTGGCCCGTGGCGCCGTCGATGGCGTAGACGCGCGAGGATCCGCCCGCCGCGCCGGCGAGCAGATCCGAGAGGCCCTGGGCGAAGAGGCCGCCGACGTCTTCGCCGGAGGGCGGGTTGGCTTCGTAGGTCTCGTTGGTGGCGACGACCACGTCGTCGACCCCGTCGCCGTTGAGGTCGCCGATCGCCGGCTCGTTGATCGACTCGGCGATCATCCGTTCCCCCGGCGCCTCGGCGGGATCGGCGAGCTGCACCGGATATCCCGGCAGCGGGTGCCCGGAGCCGTCGAAGGCGTAGAGGTGGCCGTCGAGCGAGGGCGCGACGACGTCGAGTGGCTTGTCGGGCCCCTCCAGGCGCGCGGCGGCCGGGCTGGAGAGGAAGCCGCACTTCGGGTGGGAGAGCGGCTGGCTCTCCAGCGAGGCGCCGCAGTTGGAGAGGTCCTCCCCCACCGGGAATCCCGGGCGCAGGCTGCCGTCCGGCTCCCAGGCGTAGAGGTGGGTGCCGGCGGTGTCGATCACCTCGGGGACTCCGTCGCCGTCGAGATCGGCGACGAGGGCGCCGCGCGGGGCCTCCCGCGGCGGCGTCGCGGCGAGCGCCTCGAAGCCGGGCGCCGAGGAGTGGCCCGCCGCCTGCAGCTGCACCTCGGTGTGCACCGGCCAGCCCGGCAGCTCGCTGCCGTCGGGCTCGTAGGCGTGGATGCTGCCGTCCTCGGTGGGAACGATCAGCTCCTGGACGTCGTCGGCGTTGAGGTCGGCGTAGCGCAGCGGCGCCTCGCCCCCCGTCCCGAGCCGCTTCGGGAACCCCGGGCGCAGCGAGGGGTCTTCGGCCGAGGTGAAGACCCGCCGGTCGATGCCCGGGGTCGGGATGCCTTCGCCTTCGACCATGAGCCTGACGGTGAACTCGTGCGCGTAGGGGTTGTCGCCGCCGGGGGCAAATACGGGGCCGCCCGGGTCGGGGGGAGGCGTGTAGCTCGCGAGCTGTTCGCGGACCTGTTCGAGGTTCACGTCGCCGAATTCCGTCACGGTCCCGGAGGAATCGCCTTCCCCGACGACGTTCCAGCTCGCCGGCGCCTCCCCCGCCCCCCATTCGAGCTTCCAGTGAAACTGGCCGCCGAACGCGAAACGGGCGCGGGCGAGGCCGCCGACGGAGAAGCTCGAGCCGGTCAGCGGCGCGTACCAGTCGGGACCGTCGATCGCGGCCTCCGGCGGGATCTCGCCGTTGCGGGCGAGGTTCACGGCGGCGCCGAGGTCGACCCTGCCCCATCCGAAGTGCGGCGTCCACTCGTCCTCCCGGGGCGCGCTCGGGTTCGCCCCGGGGTCCGGGTTGCCGAGCCCCGCCACGTTGCCGTCCACGCCGGTGGCACCGCCGGTAACCCGCTCGGCGGTCTGCTCGAGGATCTCTCGCGTCTCGTCGGGTCGCAGCACCACGGGTTCGGGGTGGTTGTCGCCCGGGTTGCGGCGGTCGAGTGCGGCGCTGACCACCAGCCCGGCGGCCCCCGCGGCCTTGCCGGTGTTCTCCGATCCGGTCGGTCCCTCCATCGCGATCGAGCTCTTGCCGCCGTACTGGGTCGTATTCGCCCCGCGGAAGTAGGTGGCCACCGGGAACATCGTGCCGGGGCAGCCGATCGGCACCGGCAGCGGGCCGCAGAGCCCGGCGAGCCCCTCGGCGAATTCTTCGCCGGCGTCTTCGCCGAGCCCCATGGTGTCCGGAACGGTCCCCTGGATCAGCATCGCGTGGCCGTAGTTCGCCGGGTAGTTGTGGTTGCCGGTGTTGAGGTCGTCGCCCGAGAACGTCTGCACGACCCCCTTTTCGTAGGCGTACCGGGAGGCTTGTTCGGCGAAGGCAGAGTGGTAGAGGCTGCCGTTGGCGCCCTCGATCACCCCGGCGCCGTTGTCGGCGGCGTAGAGGATCCCCATGCCGAAGGTGTTGCCGTCGGAGACGAAGGTGTCCCAGGTGCGGATCGGCAGCAGCTGGCAGTGCGGGCAGACGCCGATCCCCCCTTCGCCGTCGTTGCCCCGCTCGGCCACCTCGGAGGCGCGGCCGGAACCGTGGTTGGCGGCGGCGAAGTAGCTCGAGGCGTCGTAGGGGTCGTTGTCGTTGTCGAAGAAGTCCCAGCCGGCGATGTCGTCGACGAAGCCGTTGCCGTCGGCGTCGGTGCCGTCGCTGAACTCGGCGATCAGGTCCTCGGGGTCGACCTTGCCGGCGATCCCGTGCAGCCCGCCTTCGGGGTCGACGTCGGAGCCTTCGTAGTCGGCTGCGTTGAAGACGCCGTCGCCGTTGCAGTCGTAGCTGCCCGGGGACGAACAGGTCGCGCCGGCAGCCGCCGGGGTCGGCAGCTCCCCCTTGTTCAGCTTCACCTGGCTCGCCAGCCCGGGACGGTCCCACTTGATCCCGGTGTCCAGGACGGCGACGGCGACCTCGGGCCGGCCCCGCTCGAGCTTCCAGGCTCCGGCGGCGTTGAAGCCGGAGATCATCGGGTTCGGCGCCAGCGGGTCGCCCAGGTTCGGGCCCTCCTTGTAGACCGCCGAGGCTCGGGTGCGAGCCGAGGGAAAGCCGAAGAAGCCGAACTGCTCGTCGTACATGTTGGTCGAGCTGACGCCATCCGCGTCGTCGGGCTCGGCGCGGTCGTAGCCGGGATCGTTGGGCGTGTCTTCGCGCTGGGGGTTGGCGGGAGCGAACTGCTGCGAGGTGTCGCTGGAGGCGGGGCTCTCGAAGTCGCGGGCGGCCGCGACGGCTACGCCCGCGAGCGCGAGCAGGACGGCGGCAGCGCAGACGGCAACTCCAGCGCGCAGCCACCTCTCCCGTCTCCGACCTCCCATCCCGGGGACAAGCTACCCAGAAGTACTGAAGGGGAATCCTCCTGGGGACGCATCAAGCCCCGCGCAGAAGGACCCGCATCCTGAGGCCGTCCTTCGGCGAGAGCGTCGGCATCTGGCGGATCGTCATCACCCTCCCCGGCAAAGCCTCCAGGCTGAGGCGCTGCAGCAGCATCGTCGCCACCAGCTTGACCTCGGTCTGCCCGAAGCGCTTGCCGATGCAGATCCGGGAGCCGCCGCCGAAGGGGACGTAGGCGCCGCGCGGAAGCGCGGCCTTGCGCTCACGGGCGAAGCGCTCGGGAACGAAGGCCTCCGGGTCGGGGAAGACCTCGGGGAGGCGGTGACTGGCCCAAGAGCAGTAGTTGACGTAGGCGCCCCGCGGGACGCTGCAGCCGGCGAACTCGAAATCGCGGACGGCCCGGCGGGGGCCGATCCAGGCCGGCGGGTAGAGCCGCAGGACCTCGTCGACGACCATCTCGAGGTAGGGCATCTCCCGCTCCAGCTGCTGCGGCGTAGGCGGCGCACCTCCCAAGACCCGGTCCTGCTCGTCGCGCAGGCGCTCGACCACGCCGGGGTGGCGGGCGAGCTCGTGCAGCATGAAGGTCACGGTCGAGGTCGAGGTGTCGTGGCCGGCGAACATCAGCGTCATCACCTGGTCGCGAACCTCGCGGTCGCTGAAGGCCTCACCGTCCTCGCCGCGAGCCCCGACCAGGAGGCTGAGGATGTCGCGGCGGCCGGGGTCGGGGTCGGCACGGCGACGGGCGATCTCGGCGAAGACGATCTCGTCCAGCACGGCGCGGGAGCGGTTCATCCGCCGCCACGGAGAGCCGGGCCCGCGGACCAGGCGCAGATGGAAGTCGATCCCGTAGTAGCCGAGGGCCCGCTCGAAGTGCTCGGCCGCGGTGGCGCCCTTGCCGGCCTCGTCGGGGTCGAGCCCGAGCAGCGCCCGCATCGCGATCCGCATCGCCAGGTTGCGCATCCACTCGTAGACGTCGACCATGCCGCCCACCGGCAGGGCGGCGATCGCCCGCTCGGCCTCCGCGGTCATCGCCGCCAGCGAGGCCGCCACCTGCTCGCGGTGGAAGGCGGGCATCATGATCGCCCGGGCGCGGTCGTGGTAGTCGTCGTCGACGGTCAGCAGCCCGTCGCCGAGCAGCGGGATCAGATCGCCGAAGCTCGACTCGCGCCAGTGGAAGTTCTCGGGGTGGGCGACGGTGACGAAGTGGTTGGCCTCCGGGCCGAGCATGAAGACCACCCGCGAGTGCAGCAGGCGCATGCTGAAGATCGGGCCGAACTCCTCGTAGGCCCCGAGCAGCAGCGGCAGCGGGTCGCGGGCGATCTGCCTGGTCCGGGCGCGGCTCGGCCGCGTCGGCCCCGGAGGGAACCTCCCCCTCCCGCGCCACTCGTCGAGCAGGTCCCCGACCACCCGGCGGACCGGGTTGCCGGACATCTGGGGCGGCCGCTGGACCGGCGCCGTCGTGTCGAGCGTGGCCATCCGGCGGATCGTAACTGGCTGCCCAGCCAAACCCCTCGCGCCGCCTACGCGGCGTTGGCGGCGAGCTGTCCGCAGGCGGCGTCGATGTCGCGGCCGCGGGTGAGGCGGACGGTGGCGGTGAGGCGATGCTCGGCGAGGATTGCGCGGAAGCGCTCGATCCGCTCCGGCGAGGAGCCGTCGTATGCCCCGGTCGGGTTGTAGGGGATCAGGTTGACCTTGTAGGCGCGGGGGTCGAGCAGCTCGGCGAGCTGGCGCGCGTGCTCGGGCAGGTCGTTGACCCCGTCCAGCATCACGTACTCGACGAACACCTTGCGCCGGCGGGCGGCGCGGTAGCGGTCGCACGCGGCGAGCACCTCGGCGATCGGATATCGCTCGTTGACCGGCATCAGCTGCGAGCGCAGCCCATCGTTCGGGGCGTGCAGCGAGAGCGCCAGCGCGACCGGCATCTCGCACTCGGCGAGCCGGTCGATGCCGGGCACCCAGCCGACCGTGGAGATCGCGGTGCGGCGGTGGGTGACGCCGAGGTCCGGCAGCAGCTCGCAGGCGGCGAGTACGTTGTCGACGTTCATCGTCGGCTCCCCCATGCCCATGAAGACCACGTGGTCGATCTCCTCACGCCGGCGGAAATGCAATGCCTGGTCGAGGATCTCCTCGGCGCCGAGGTTGCGGCCGAACCGCATCTGGCCGGTCGCGCAGAAGGTGCAGGTGAGCGGGCAGCCGGACTGCGAGGAGAGGCAGACCGAGCGGCGGCCGTCGCGGTAGCGCATCAACACCGCCTCCACGGGCCGTCCGTCAGCGGTGTGGAAGAGCGCCTTGACCGTGCCGTCGTCGGATTTCGCCTCGGCGGCGAGGGCCAGCGTCGACAGCGGCACCTCGGTCTCCAGCCGCTCCCGCAGCGCCCCCGGGAGGTTGGTCATCTCCGCGTAGGAGCCGGCCCCGCGGGCGACCCACTCCCACACCTGCGAGGCGCGGTAGGAAGGCTCGCCGGCCGCGGCAAGAGTCGATGCGAGGAGCGCCCGGTCCACCGGCCGAGTGTACGCAGCGCCGGCCTCGCCCTCGCTAGCCGTGGATCTTCTCGCCCCGGGCGAGCATCGCAACGAACTTGCGCAGGCGCCGCTCCCGCGTCTCCGGCTTCTTCGCCTCCTCCAGTCGGTAGGTGATCGCGTAGCGGTTGGCGCTGTCGAGGCCGGCGAAGAACTCGGCGGCGGCGGGCTCGGCGTCCAGCGCTTGCCTCAGGTCGTCAGGGACCCCGGCCCGGGCCTGGCCCAGGTAGGCCGCCTCCCAGCGCCCGTCCCGCTTCGCCGCTTCGACCTCGGCCAGGCCACTGGGGCGCATCGCGCCAGCCGCGATCAGCCCTTCGGCCTTCTCGCGGTTGATTCGCGACCAGCGGCCACGTGGACGCCGCGGCGTGAAGCGCTGGAGGAAGTGCACCTCGTCGAAGGCTCGCTTCTGGCTGTCGATCCAGCCGAAGGCGAGGGCCAGCTCCAGCGCTTCGGCGTAGCTCACGCTCGGCTCCGGCGCACCTTTCTTGGCGATCTTCAGCCAGATCCCCGCGGCGGAGTCGTGGTTCTCCTCCAGCCACGCCTCCAGCTCGGCGGCGTCCGCAAACCGGAGGGTCTCCAGCTCGTCGGCCATCAGCGGCCCGGCTCCGGCATCGACAGCGGGGACCCGCCTACATCTCGAGCGCGTCGGCAAGCAGGTCAGCCTGCTCCGGGTCGCTCGAGCTGGGGAAGAGGATCAGCTCGCCGCAGCCGGCATCGGCGAAGGCGGAGACGTACTGCTTGGCGGTCTCCGCGTCCTTCGCGGCCGAGTCGGCGATGAAGGCGGCCGTCTCCTCTCCGAGCCAGCCGTAGTAATCGGTGAGGTAGCGGCGGGCGTTCTCCTCGGCCTGCTCGCCCAGCGAGAAATAGGCAAGCGCCGCCGTCCGCGGCCGCCCGTCGCGGCCAGTGGCCGACCAGGCGGCCTCCACCTGCTCCCGCATCCCGGCGAACTGGTCGGCGGGCGCGCCGGCCGCGATCCAGCCGTCCCCGAAGCGCGCGGCCCGCTGGAAGGAGGCCTCGACCGAGCCGCCGATCAGAAGCCGCGGCGGCGTCGTCTGCGGCCCGACCTGCTCGCCCTCCCAGATCTCCGTCATCCGCTCGAGCATCGCGTCGACGTCGCGTCCTCGCGTGCCCATCTCGACGCCGGCGACCTCGTAGTCGTCCTCGCGGCCGCCGAGCCCGACCCCCAGCGTCAGGCGGCCGCCGGACAGCGCCTGCAGGCTGAGCGTCTGCTTGGCGAGGGCGACCGCGTTGGTCCGCAGCGGCGCCAGCAGCACCGAGGTGCAGAGCCCGATCCGCTCGGTGACCGCGGCGGCGGCCGCGAGGGCCATCAGCGGCTCGTAGTTCCGGTAGGCGACGCGGTCGATCGTGCCGAGGGTGGAGAAGCCGCGCGCCTCCGCCCGCCGCGCGAACTCCGTCAGCTGCTCGCCGCTGGTGCCCGGCACCGCGTTGGGAAGACCGATTCCGACGTCCATCTGAGGCTCCTTCCGCCGAGGCTGGTGCGTGTCGCCACCCTACTTACCCGCTTCAGGCGGGCAGCTCCGCCGCGAGGCGGTCGAGCGCTTCGCGGGCGTGGTCGAAGACGCGCTCCTCGCCGCTGAGGCGGTAGCGGGCGTTTGCCCCCATCACGATCGCGTAGAGCTCGAAGGCGTAGCGGTCGGGCCCCTCGACGCCGGCGATCTCCGCCTGGCGCACCAGCTCCGCCATCCAGGCGTCGAGGCCGGCGGCGATCGCGTCGCGCACGGGGCCGGGGCGGTCGTCGTACTCGGCCGAGGCGGCCGCCCAGAAGCAGCCGCCTTCGTAGGTCTTCAGCTGGACGAGATAGCGGTCCGCCAGCGCTCGCAGGCGCGCCGCGCCCTCCGGCTGGTCGAGCGAGGGCTCGATCACCATCGCCCGAAACCGCTTCGCCGCGGCCTCGATCGCGGCCAGCTGCAGCTCCTGCTTGGAGCCGAAGTGGGCGAACAGGCCGCTCTTGCTCAGCCTCAGCTCCGCCGCCAGCCGGCCGATGGTCAGTCCCTCGAGGCCCTCGGCCGAGGCGAGGTCGAGCGCCCGCTCGAGGATCGCGGCGCGGGTCTGGGTCCCCTTCTCGGTGACGGGAGTCACACACCAAGGCTACAAAAAAGCACGAACGTTCGTACAGTTACCGGCGAGGCGACAAACAAACGAGGAGAGGAACGCGATGAGCGACTACCAGGTGAAGAAGATCGACGAGATGGAGGCCGTATACCGCGGCGCCTTCAAGCGGGCGCGGGCGGAGCTGGGAGCCGAGTCCTTTGGCCTGCAGGTGATCGACATGCCGCCCGAATTCGGCGACTACCCGGAGCACGACCACGCCGAGGACGGCCAGGAGGAGGTCTACCTCGTGCTGCGCGGCGGCGGCGAGATCGAGATCGACGGCGAGCGCTTCCCCCTCGACCCCGAGCACATGGTCCGCGTCGCGGCGGGCACGACCCGCAAGGTGTGGCCCGGGCCGGAGGGGATCCGGATGGTGATCATCGGCGGCGTCCCCGGCGCCCTCTACGAGGCGCCCGCCATCAGCCGCCTCGGCGAGCCGGACCCGATGGCCGCCTAGCCGCCTCCCGAGGCGCCGCCAGCCTCCTCGGAGGCCCCCGGGCGGGCTTCGAAGCCCTCGCAGCGGAGGACCGGCAGCCGCGGGTAGCGCGGATATGCCGGGTCCTCCCGCGAGCGCTCGCAGAGTGAGAAGACCGAGCCGCGCGTGTTCGGCACGAGGCGCTGGTGCCGGCAGCTGTCGCAGAGGCCGCTTGGCATTCGCGGCCGGCCGGCGGACGATGTCGGCGAGTCCATGCAGAGGAGGATCCATGAACGAGCCGACGATCACGCTGACGATGTCCAAGCCCGACGCCGAGGTGCTGCTCGGGGTCCTGGCAGCCGAGCGGCACAACGCCGACGTCGACGCCGTCTGCGAGGCGCTGCGCAGGCAGCTCGACCGCCAGCTTGCGGAAACGAGTTAGGCGGCGGGGCGAATCCCGCCTCCGCGGGGCCTAGCCTAGGCGCGTGAACGGCACCGCCACCCTCTTCGACGCCGACGCCGCCGCCTACACCGGGACGGTGGAGGTGATCGGCGTGATCTTCCGCGCCGACGACGACGGATACGCGGTGCTCGAGGTCCAGGAGGCCGCCTCGGGCGAGGGATTCGCCCTGGTCGGTCCGGTCGCCCACCTGGCCGCCGGCGACCGCGCCGAAGTCAGCGGCGACTGGCAGACCCACAGCCGTTACGGCCGCCAGCTGCGGGCGCGCGGGGCGCTGCCGCTCGACCCCGCCGACCGCGAGGGAAGGGTGGCCTACCTGACGACGCTGCGCCACATCGGCCCCGCCCGGGCCGAGCGGCTCGTGGACGAGCACGGCGAGGGAGTGCTGCAGGCGATCGCCGCCGACCCCCAACGGGTCTTCGCCTCGCTGCGCGGCGTCAGCGCCGACCATGCCGCCGCCGCGGCCGAATCCTGGCACGCGAGCCGCGCGGTCCGCGACCTGCACGTCCAGCTCGCCCCGCACGGCCTGGCCCATCTGGCGGCACCGATCCATGCCCGCTACGGAGACCGCTCGATGGCGATCCTGCACGAGGACCCCTACCGGCTTACCGAGGTGCCGGGCGTCGGCTTCGCCCGCGCCGACCGGATCGCCCTCGCAGCCGACGTGCCGCCGGAGTCGAGCCGCCGGGCCCAGGCAGCGGCCGCCTATGTCCTCGTCGAGGCCGAGCAGCAGGGCAACAGCTACCTGCCGCTGGAGGAGCTGGCGCGGCGGACTTCGCGCTTGATCGGGATCCCGGCCGACTCCGGCGTCATCGCGTCGGCGCCGGGGCTGCTCTGCGAGGAGGACCGCGTCTACCGCGAGAGCACCCACGCCAGCGAGCTGGCGGTCGCCGCGACGCTCGCGGCGCGGCTGGCCGCTCCCCCCCATCTCGACCACGACCCCGGCGAGGCGCCGCGGGAGGGCCTCACCGAGGAGCAGTGGGCGGCGGTGCGCTCGGCCTTCGCCAACCGGGTCTCGGTGCTGACCGGCGGCCCCGGCGTCGGCAAGACGGTCTGCACCCGGGAGATCGTCGCGGCGGCGCGCGAGGCCAACGCCTCGATCGCCCTCTGCGCCCCCACCGGTCGGGCCGCCCGGCGATTGGAGGAGGCCACCGGCCATGAGGCGCAGACGATCCACCGGCTGCTGGAGTGGATGCCGGGCCGCGAGCCGGCCTTCCGCCCGGGGCGCCCGCTGCCGGTCGACCTGGTGATCGTCGACGAGTCCTCGATGCTGAACCTGCGCCTGGCGGAGGTCCTGCTCGGCGGCCTCGCCGAGACCACCCACGTGGTCCTCGTCGGCGACGCCGACCAGCTGCCGCCGATCGGGGCCGGCAAGCCCTTCGAGGACCTGATCGCCTCCGGCGCGGCTCCCGTCGTGCGGCTGACCCAGATCTTCCGCCAGGCAGCACGCTCGATGATCACCACCGCTGCCCATGCGATCAACCAGGGGCGAGCGCCGGCGCGCGACCCCGCCCCCGACCAGGAGCGGGACTTCTTCTTCATCGAGCGGCCGAGCCCCGAGCGGGCGCTGCAGACGGTGGTCGAGGTGGTCGCCGAGCGGGCGCCGGACAGCTTCGGCGTCGACCCGATCCGCGAGGTGCAGGTGCTGGCGCCGATGTACCGCGGCGCGGTCGGCATCGACGCCCTCAACGAGCGCCTCCAGGCCGAGCTCAACCCCGACGGCCGCCGCGCCCTCGGCGACCGCTTCCGGATCGGCGACCGGCTGATCCAGACCCGCAACTCGCACGAGCTGGGGCTGATGAACGGCTCGATCGTCTTCCTCCGCGCCGACGACCCCGACGAGGAGGAGATCCTGGTCGACACCGACGACGGCGGCTCGCTCGTCATCCCCTATGGGGAGACCGCGACGCTGCGCCTCGCCTACGCGATCTCCGTCCACAAGGCCCAGGGCTGCGAGGTGCCGGTGGTCGTCGCCGTCTGCCACCGCTCGCACTCGCGGATGCTGACGCGCCCGCTCCTCTACACGGCGATCACCCGCGCCCGCAGCAGCTGCGTGCTGGTCGGCGACGGCGCGGCCCTCGCCGCCGCCGTGCACCGCGACGACGGCGGCCGGCGCTGCTCGGGGCTGGCCGAGCGGCTGCGGGGCTGACCCCTGTCCCGTCAGCCTGCGCTCATCTAGCCTGACCACGGTGCAGAAAAGCCGCCTGCCGCTGCCGGAGATCGGAGTCACCCTCGCCGGCCTGGCGCTGCTCGCCGCACTGGTGCTGGCGGTCGATCCCCTGCGCGAGGCTGCGGGCGCCGCGGTGCAGGGCGACAACGCCGAGGTCCGCCACCAGATCGACCGGCTCGGCGCCGCGGCGCCGTTCCTGATCCTCGCCCTGACGCTCCTTCACGCCGTCGTCTTCTATCCGGCCGAGATCGTCGACGCGGCCGCCGGCTACGCCTTCGGCTTCCCCCCCGCGCTGGCGCTGATGATGGTCGGCTGGCTGCTCTCCGGTCTGATCTGCTGGGCGGTGGGCCGCCACGTCGCCCGGCCGTTGCTGGACCGCTGGTTCGGCGGCGAGCGCTTCGAGCGGATCGAGGCGATGATCGACCGCGGCGGGGCCACCCTGCTGCTGGCGGCGCGGCTGATCCCGATCCTCCCCTTCAGCGTCGTCTCCTATGCCGCCGGCGCCGCGCGGGTGCCCGCCTGGCGCTTCGCCTGGACGACCGTCGTCGGCTACCTGCCGATCACGGCGATCACCGTCTATCTCGGCAGCCGCCTGGAAGGGCTCTCCGTGACCGACCCAGCGGTGCTTGGCAGCGCCGCGGCGATCCTGGCTCTGCTCGGCGCGGGCCACTGGGGAATGCGCCGTCAGTCGCGGCGCTCCAGGGCGCGCGCCGAGCCGGAGCGCTCTGGCTCGTCTAGCGGCGCCTGACGACGAAGCGGAAGACGGCCGGGCTGCGATCGAGGAGCCCGGCGGAGCTCCGCGCCCTGGCCTTCACCACGTGCCGCCCGACCCCGAACCGGTGCACGAACCGGCGCTGGCACCGGTGCCAACGGCCGCGGTCGAGCTTGCAGAGGAAGGAGACGCCGCGCTGATTGGAGGAGAGGACGAAGATGGCCCGGGCTCTGCGGCCGTGCGTGCCGACCAGCTTCGGCGGGTGCCTGCGGAAGCTCGTGCCCGGTCGCGAGGGGCCCGAA
>Ga0308175_100003033_pt1 | contig 11577 bp, 14 predicted proteins | sample PhyCR1_3_FD_203893 | JGI IMG/M metagenome (GOLD analysis project Ga0308175, IMG submission 203893) | Soil microbial communities from UC Gill Tract Community Farm, Albany, California, United States - DLSLS.C.R1 | ecosystem: Environmental > Terrestrial > Soil > Agricultural land | place: USA... | reverse complement strand
CCGAAGGCTCGTTGCTGATCTTCGGGAGGCGGCTCCGTGCGCACACCTCCGCTGCGCTCGGCCGGCCTAGCCGTTCGCCCGGGTGTGCCGGCTGTGCGTGGCGGCGCAGTCGGGGCAGATCGTCGCCGTCTCGCGGTCCGACCGCGGCCCGGCCGCGGGGTGCCAACCGTCCCGGCCATAGATCCGGTCACACCAGGCACACCGCCGCACGAGCACCGCAACGCTCACGAGCTTCAGGATCGCTCTGAGCCTGCTTCGGGTCAAGCAGTTCGCGAGCGGCTCGCTGCTTGTCGGTCGGAAAGAGCGGGCGCGTCCGTTACCGAATCCTCACGCAGCGTCGAACAGGTGGCACGCGGCGACGGCGGCTCCGTCCGTATTCAATCTGACAGAGAACTCCTACGCGCGCAGGGTCTCACGTTCGCGGCTAGGGTGCCCAGCTTGGTCGGCTACATCCTCTTCGGTGTCTGCGCTTTCCTTGGTGCTGTGATGATCGGCCACTGGTGTTACCGGCGGCTCGCCGAACGCAAGCTCGGGGGCAAACGCCGCTGGTAGCTCGAGGCGTACTTGACGAGCGGGACGCGGCTCCACCATCGCCGCACGCGCACCGCAATCTCGTCACCTAGGAGCGTCCGCTCGTTCCAGCGCGTTCGACCACCCGGCGACGGGGATCTGCCGTTGACGCCTGATGCGGGCGCACCCAGCCGTATCCAGGTCCGCTGTTTCGATCTGCTGAGGGTCTGGGCAGGAGTCGTGTAATGGGACGGCAGGAGGTGAGAGCTCTCGAGACAACGGAGCAGCTGTTGATCTCGCTGCGCCGGCTCCGCGACGATGCCGGCGATGAGATTCGGTTGCTGATCGACAAGATCGAACGCGACCAGGCGTATCTCGTGGCGCTGATGACCGCCGGACAGGCGACTCGCCGCGAACCGCCGAAGCTGCGTCGAGGGCTGGTGTAGACCACCGACATGTCGGAGCCCCTTCAGCCACGCCTCTCCCTGATGCTCAACGCGTTCAAGACGAACGAGCACGTCGAGCGAACCGTCCGCCGGCAGCAGAAGCGGGACCCCGTCCTGATCCAGCTCGCCGACGAGATTCACGAGCAGCGGCGGGCACTCGCGAAGGAGATCCGCGACTTCCTGTACGCGGCCGCGTAGCTTCTCGACGCCGGGCTCGCCCCGAACGCGCTGCCACCATCACGCCGGGTCGCTGACAGGCTGGGGCGCGATGAAGTGATACGTGCTGGCGCTCGCAGAGATCCCGGCTATGCCACCAACCTCGCCTGTCATCGAGCAGAACCAAGCACCCCGAGCTGATGACCGGCCGGGGCCGCGTGGCATTGGTGTGGCGGGCCGGACATCCCCGCCAGGCGGCGGCGTGCGGACTGCAGCTACGTCACGGTTTGATCGTGTGCTTGGTCTCGAACGTCTCCGATGGCGGCGGTCCCGCGTCGACCATCTGGTCTCCGAGCGTTTCGCGGACTGCGGGAAGCAGCTTTTCGTCGCGGAAGCGGTTGTAGTGGTCTTCCGATTCCCAAATGCTCACGGCTTGCCACTGCCCGTTGGGCTGTTCGCCGGCGGCGTGGTAGATCAGGCCTTGCGGCGCGTCGTTGCCGATCTTCGTTTGGACGCGCTCGTAGTCGTCCCAGGTCGCTTGCGCTGCCTTCTGGATTTGCACCCACGGCATTGCGTGCTCCTTTCGGATCTGGAGGGAGCGGCGATCCTACGACAGCAGGCGATGGGGCGTCGTGAGGGCCTGCTTTGTCCCGTTGACTGCATGTGGTGGGCGGCCACCAGACCCTGAGCGGCGGTCGCGGCGAATCCTCGACGCACCGCGGATGAGGTCTCGACTCCCCCGCGACGAAGAAGTCCCGATTTAGCGGGTCGAGCTGGATCGTGCTCCGCTGTTTGTGCGCCTGTGACCGACGGCACAACGGTTGTCGATTCCCGCGACGAAGGAGGCAACCGAATGGCGACACCAGCCCGGACCGGCGTGTCCCGCACCGAATGGAGGACGCGGTGGACAGCCCCACCGCGCACCACATACACCACGGAGACGAAACCATTCTTCCTGACGAGCGAGTTCGTCCTCTACGTCCTCTACGAGATGGGGCTCGGGATCGCGGCCTCAACCTCGCCGACGATCGACGCCCGCCTGTTCTGGATCCTCACCACCGTCGCGACCGGGCTCTACATGCTCAGCCGCGGCATCGCGAAAGCCGGCAGCCGCAGCCGCGCCTACGACCCCCGCGACGACCTCGACGTCGGACGCGACAACGACTAGCGCCGTAAGGAGACGAACATGGGCGTTCTCTGGATTCTCGTTGTTCTGCTGATCCTGTTCGCGATTATCGGCGGCGTCGCAGTCAACAGCTGGCTGTGGGTGATCCTCGTCGTCGCACTCGTACTCCTGCTGATCGGTGTTCTGTAACGGATGGGCCGAGGATTATGAGGGGCGGCCGCTTACCGCCGCCCCTCCGCATCTATCGAGCATCGCCTGTTTGCAGGGCCTTCGGTAGTCGGGGCGCCGAGATTCGAACTCGGGACCTCCAGTCCCCCAGACTGGCGCGCTAACCAGGCTGCGCCACGCCCCGCGACGTAGCGCAGGGTATCAAGGCGTTTCCGGTCCCAGAACGACGAAGAACCGCCCGGCGGGCGGCTCTTCTCGACGTCAAGACACCGGGCGGACTCGAACCGCCGTGATCGCGCGTTGCAGGCGCGTGCCTCGCCGCTCGGCCACGGTGCCAGGGCCCCCGAGAGGAGTCGAACCTCTGCGCGCGGGGCCGAAACCCGCTGCTCTGTCCGCTGAGCTACGGAGGCGCATGATCGTGCTCAAGTGCGGGCGGAGGGAGTCGAACCCCCATGGGCCGAAGCCCGCCGGCGTCTGAAGCCGGTGCGTCTCTCCTGTTCCGCCACGCCCGCACCGTTCACGCTGCCGGCCGCGTCGGCGGCAGCAACTGCACGCGTGCCGCCTCGAGGCGTGTCTCGCGACGCGCGTCGAGCTGCACGACCTTCGCCGGGCGCTGCGGCTGCGACTTCGGCCGCGCCACGACGTGCACGACATAGAGATGCCGATACATCGCGTTCTCCTCTTTCTCGTAGAAGGGCGCCGCGTGGCGCCCTCCGTTAGAGGGCGCCGCGGGCGAAGTCGGAGATGAGCTGCGGCGTCGCCGTGTCGAAGCCGACGACGTCGAGCATCCCCTGGTCGGCCGGGTCTGCGATCGAGAAGCCGTTCGAGACCATGCCGACCACGACGAGCCGCGCCTCGATGCCCGAGGCACGGCGGTACTCGCGAAGCGCCTGCGCCGGGTGGATGTCTCCGGCCCAGGTCTCGGAGTCCGTGTAGATCACGAACGTGTCGATCTCACGGTCGAGCGCCTGCGCGTACAGCATCGGCAGCGCACAATCCGTGCCGCCGAACGGCAGGTTCGAGACCGCCTTGACCGCGTCGTCGAGACGCTGACGCGGCGAGAGCGGGAGCGGCGTCAGGCCGTCGTCGCCCCAGCCGCGGCCGCGCTTCCGGCCGGACGTGAAGCCGCCCTTGCCGGCGAAGAAGCCGACGACCTCGTACGACGGCTCCGTGGCCGCCGTCACGAGCGCGAGCGCCGCCGACGCGTCGCGCGGCGACAGGCCCGGGACGCCGGCGACGTTGCCGCCGCCCATCGAGCCCGACACGTCGAGAGCGAGCAGCAGGCGCTTGCCCGTCGGCTCGACGTTCGCGAACGACGCGTAGAACGCAGCGTCGAGCGCGTCGACGATCTCCCGTACCGGCACCCACGTGTTGCGGCCGCGGAGGCCGCGACCCGAGACGTACGTGCGGAGCGCGACCAGCACCGCGACCGGGTGCACCCGCGCGCGGCGGATGCGGTCCGTGTCGCCGAGCTGAGCAACGACCGTCGTCGTGCCGGGCGAGCCGGGCGCGATGACGCCGACGCGGGTCATCGTCGCGAGGTTGCGGACGAGCGCCGTCATCGGCATCTCGTCGAGCAGGGCCTCCCAGACGACTCGCGACGTCAGGTGGTCCGGCTGGATCGCCTCGCGCGGCAGGCGGTACTCGCGGACGAGCTCTGCCGCCTCCTCCGCGGACGCCGCCGACTGGGCACGGACGAAGCCCTCGATCAGGCGGGGCAGGCCGTCCGTGTCGCCGCCGCGGACGATCCACTCGAACAGCGCGCGGTGCTCGTTCGAGATCTGGAGCGTCGGGTTGCCGGCCGAGACCGACTGCGCCGGGTGCGCCAGACGCAGGAGGTCGCGATGCGTCACGCCGTCGCGCTGGCGGTACTTGACCGCCTGGTACGCGAGTGCCTCGACTGCCTGCTCGGCGTACCAGCGACCGACCGCGCGACGAAGCGAGCGACCCCAGCCGCGGAAGCCCTCGACGAACACCGCGAACTGGAACAGGTGCGTGCCCGTGCGCGCGACCTGCGGCAGCGCGTGCAGCGCGGCCTTCCGCGTCTCGCCGTCGCCGACGCCTGCGGCGAGCGCGAGCGCGAAGAGAGCCGGGGCGTTCTTCGGTGCGCGGCCCTCGCGCGACACGGCGACGATCTCGTTCACCGTGCGCGTGCCGTCGGCGCGAACTGCGCGCTCGACCGTCTCCGCGTTCTCACGCGTCAGCTTCCACTCCGACGTGTAGTACGAGCCGCCCTCGGAGCCGAGGATCAGGAAGCGGCGCAGCCGCGTCCAGTCGTCCACCGGCCACGCGAAGCCGGCGTTCGAGTTCTCCACCTGACCCGGCAGCGGCGCCCACTGCGGGAGCCGCTTGGGGTTGTGGCGCTTCAGGTACGTCATCGCGCACCTCCTTTCGTGTGTCGGTGCCTAGAACCGGCGCTCGCGCTCTGCGTAGAGCGTCGCCTCCGCGATCAGTCCGTCGCGGAAGCGCGTGAGCGCGCCGAGCAGCGTGTCGATCTTGAACAGCGCGTTGTCGCGCTGCTCCGCCGACTCGACTGCGAACTCGAGGTTGATCCGGTTGCTGCAGTCGCTGATGCGCAGTCGCAGCCGCGGCGACTGCAGTTGGTTCCGCGCGGCATTCGACGTGTCCTCGACGAAGACACGCACCTCGGCGCCGCCGTCGAAGCGGCGGTGATTGAGACGGAGGCGCTCGTCGACGCGCGACGAGCCGCGACGCGACGAGTGACGCCGCGTGTGCTGCAGCAGGTAGGACACGGCGTCTCCTTTCGTTTCGGTGAAACCGCGGTCGTGGGGCGCCGGGTGGTATGTGCTGAGCTATCGGCCGGGCGCGACTCGAATGCGCGCCTCCCGGACGTCGCCCGGGCGCTCTCCCGATAACCGCTCCGCTTCGGCCCGCGGTAGGCCCGTTGCTGCGGTCATGTGCGTGCAGTCCGACAACTGCTCTACCGCTGAGCTACCGGAGCACGAGGCTCCGAGCGGGATTCGAACCCGCGACCTGTCGATTATGAGTCGATAACCGGACCTGCTCCGGCCCGCAGCACTTGTGCGTCGTTCGTTCGTCGCGGTCGTGGAATGCGAACGGGCGCGCGGACTCGAACCGCGGGCCTTGCGGCCCATCTACCGAAGATAACCCGCTCACTCCGGCCCGCGACAGCAGGCCCACCAGGAGTCGAACCCGGACCGACGAGGTTGGAGCTCGCCGTGCTTGCCGCTACACCATGGGCCTGTGACGTTGTGGAAGCGGACGGCCGGCCTCGAACCGGCGTCTCCGGAGTGGCGCTCCGACCTCTTCCCGTTGAGCAACGTCCGCGTGAAGCACGCCCGGCTGGAGTCGAACCAGCATCCTCTGCCTTCGCACGGCAGCGCTCGTCCTCTGAGCTACGGGCGTTCGAGAGCCTCCGGCAGGAGTCGAACCTGCGCTGCAACCGTACGAAGGGTGCGTGCTGCCGTTGACACCACAGAGGCGCGAGAGTGGAGACGGCGGGAGTCGAACCCGCTCCTCCTCGGTGCAAGCGAGGTGCTCATCCCCATGAGCTTCATCCCCAGCGAGTGAGTGCGGACGGGTGGAGTCGAACCACCACAGCCTGCGTATGCAGTTGGGCGACCGGGTTACAGCCGGGTGAGCTCGCCGGTACTCAGCGTCCGCATGAAGAGGGTGGTCGGCCGGGCTCGAACCGACGCCGCGCGGGTCACGACCGCGAATGCTTGCCGCTACACCACGACCACCACGAAACGGGGACGACCGGATTCGAACCGGCGGCCTCTCGCCTGACAAGCGAGTGCTCTGCACACCTGAGCTACGCCCCCAACGAAGTAGCGCCGGCAGGAGTCGAACCTGCTTCTCGAGCTCATGAGGCTCGCGGGACGGCCGTTTCCCCACGGCGCATCTGGCCGGCTGGAGTCGAACCAGCGGTCTCCGGTTCCCGAAACCGGCGGGATGCTCCGTCTTCCCTACAGCCAGAGGTACAGGCGGAAAACCTGTCGCGCCGCCGACATGTGCGGCGGCGCAGTGATTTCGCGCCGTACGCGCCTATTCGCATGCGGCCTCCAAGATCTCGCGAGTGGAAAGCGGAGCGAAGCGGAGCGGACGAAGCGAGCGATAAACAGCACCCCCGGCGGGACTCGAACCCGCGCTTCCGGGCTGAGAACCCGGCGTCACAGCCGCTCGACCACGGGGGCATGCAGCACTCGAGTCGGAGGTCCTGGAATCGAACCAGGCCTTGCTCGGTATCAGCGAGCCGTGCCGCCACGGACACCGACCTCCGAAGCTCCGGCGGCAGGAGTCGAACCTGCGTGTCGCGATGAACAGTCGCGCGCCTTGCCGTTCGGCCACACCGGAACAGAGCGGAAGGAGAGGGAGTCGAACCCCCAACGGCCGAGGCCGCGCCCGTTTTCGAGACGGGATACCGCACCGGTGGCAGTCCTTCCGAGTGAAGTGGCCCCGGCAGGAGTCGAACCTGCACCGTGCCGAGTAAGAGTCGGCAGCTCTCCCGGGTTGAGCTACGGAGCCGACGAGTGTGGCCGGCAGGCATCGAACCTGCGACGCGTCGCGTTTCGGGCGACCGCTCTACCGTGCTGAGCTACGGCCACGAGGACAGTGGGCGAGGCTGGAATCGAACCAGCAACCTCTTGCGTGTAAGACAAGCGCTCTGCCTGATTGCGCTACTCGCCCATGAAGCTCCGGGACAAGGACTCGAACCTCGATCTCCGCGGTCAGAGCGCGGCGTCCTCCCGCGATTGAACGATCCCGGAACGTGATCCATGCAAACTCGGTTTTCCAAGCCACTCGCCAACGCTTCGACCCTGGATCGCCCGGAGAATCCGAACGTCATCGTGGAGGCGCTTTGGAGCCCGGCGCTCGCAATGGCACTGTCAAAGCGCAGGCAAAAGCAGCCGTCTTGGGAACAGCGTCAATTACCGCGTCACAGCGCGCGAGGTCCTTTCTCTCTCAGACGGGGCCTCGATTCGGTCCTAGAGTTTCTTCAAGCTGAGCATCACCTTGGTTCCGTTGTATTCGCCTCTGAAACGACGAAGGCGACCCGTTGGGTCGCCCTCGCTCGAGTCCTATGCCCGCCAGTCGCCTAGCGCGCACACCTCTCAGCGAGGGTTGGGTTGTCGCCGACCGGGCGCTCGGTCGCGAGCGCCGCTTCGGTGCAAAACGTGTGGATGTTCATCGACTTCACCATGATTGATCCGTTTGAAGATAGAGGAACTCGACGCGTAGCGCAAGACCAATTTACGAAATGCAGATGAAAATACCCGCCGGGCTTTTCGGGTGGCCGCCGTCAACGGCGGCCACCCGAGACGATCAGCTCACCCTGCTGCGCCGCGCGAGATAGCCGCCGAGCAGCACGACTGCAGCCGCTTCGGCTGTGAGCGCGACGATGATCGCGGGGCGATACCCGTAGTCCTGAAAGCCGAAGAGCGGCCGGTGCTCGCTGATGAAGAAGAACACGAACGCCGTGGCGGCAAGGCCCATACCGCCGAGCGCGAGCGGGATGTGCAGCCGCCCGAGCGGCAGCAGCAGCCCGAGGGCGATCAGTGCTGCGCCCGCGAAGTTCAGGACGAAGAGCGGCCCGATCACCGGGACGACGTCGAAGTGCACGCCGAAGTACTGCTCGAGGTGCACGGCGCCGACGGTGAGCACGGCGAGCGCGCCCAGAACGCGCAGCGCGGTCCCGGCATGCGAGCCGCTGCGGACGTCGTCGAGCACCGCTTCGTCGGGCATGGGCCGCCCGCCGGCTCGCCGTGTCCGTTCGGTGACCTGTGTCATCAGTAGCCACCTCCCCCGCCGTTCGATCCGGAGTTGGAGTTGTTGGAGTTGGAGTGGGAGCCCGAGTCCGATTTCGATTCGACCGACTTGCCGCCGGCATTGACGAGGTACCACCCGTCGCCGAACTGCTCGATGTCCTCACCCTTCGTCTTTCCGGGGGTGCCGGCGTCGGCGGCGTAGTAGTAGAGCGGGTGGCCGTGGTAGGTCACCTGCATGTCGCCGTCGTCGCGCTTGATCACGCCGAGCGCGGCGGCGTCGACCCCCGGCCCGGCATGCGGCTTCGATTCCGTCTCGAGGGCGGGCCAGACCGCGGCACACGCACCGTTGCAGTAGCTCTCGCCACCGTCGTCCTTCTCGAACAGATACAGCGAGTGGCCCTGGCTGTCGACGAGGTAGCGGCCGTCCTGCGAGCTCGTCAGCTTCAAGGTCGCCGGCCCGCCGTTGGAGCTCGGGATCGCTCCGCCGCAGCCGGCGACGACCAGCAGAAGTGGTATTGCCCCCACCACGACCGCGTGCAGAGGACGCATAGCGAACTCCTCTCGCGAGTAGGTGTACGAGGTACTACGGGCGGAGCGCGCGAGCGGTTTTCGCGGCTATGCGTGCGGGCGGGGCAGAACGAGCTCGAAGCGGGCACCTTGCGGCTCCGCGTCGCCGTAGACCAGCTCGCCGCCATGTGCGTTCGCGTACGACTGGGCGATCGTGAGGCCGAGGCCGCTCCCGCTTTTCGCCTTGGCGCTGCCGCGCGCGAACCGCTCGAACAGGCGGGGGACGAAATCCTTGCCGACGCCCTCCCCGCGGTCCTCGACGGCGAGCCGGAAGTGCGTGTCGCGCTGCTCGGCGCTGATCGTGACCGGCGGCGAGCCGTACTTCACGGCGTTGACCACGAGGTTCGAGACGATCCGGTCGAACGCATCCGGGTCGACGACCGTCCTGAGATCGGGCTCGACCGCGATCTCGATCTTCTCGGCATGCTCGTTGGCGACCGAGTTGACGATGCGCTCGAGCGCCGGGCGGACGGCAAGCTCCTGCCGGCGGATCTCAATCGCGTCCGCCTCGAGCCGAGAGAGGTCGAGCAGCTGGTTGACGAGGTGAGCGAGATTGTCCGTCTGCTGGTTGAGCACCGCGTGCAGCCGCGCCATCTCGTCGAGCTCGAGCAGCTCCCGGCGTTGATTCAGCGTCACACCGATGCCGTGGATGACGGCGATCGGCGCGCGGAGCTCGTGAGACGCGAGCGCGATGAAGTGGCTCTTCAGCTCCCCGAGACGCGTCAGCCGTTCCTGCTCGAGGCCCTGCTCGAGGAACGCCGCGACGAGATCGGCATACGCGCGGATCTCGGCGACGTGATCCTCGTCGAGGTCGCCGTCCTCGCCGGCGAGGAAGCCGAGACAGGTGTCGCTTCCGAAGAGCGGCGCGACGACGACCGTCCGTCTCGCGCCCTCTTGGCCCTCCTTCGGAAGGATCTGATCCTCCCCGCTCCCGCGCACGACGACGATGTCGCGCGCGTCGAACGCCCGCCTGAACAGCACCCGCTCCTCGAGCCGGCTGATCGCGCCCCCGACGTGCTCGAGCGCAGGGTCCTCGCCGCGCGCGACGACCGGCACGAGCTCGCCGCCCGGAAGCAGTCGGTACAGCACGCACCGCCGGAGACCGAGCGCCTCCACGGCGAGCTGGCACGCCTCGCCGAGCAGCGCGTGCACGTCGTTCCCGCGGCCGGCGCCGATCCTGGCGAGCCGCGTGAATGCCTCGAGTCTCTGTTTCCGGCCGCGAGTCACAACTGGTCGAAAGAAGAAACGGAAATTCGCCCCGCGCGATGGTACCCGCGCCTCTGGGAATCCAAAACCTAGGCAGAGAAGCGCTTGAACAGCCGGTCGACGAGCTCGGGCATCGCCTCGAGCCGCTCGGTGATGACGCGGATCCGGAACTCACGGAAATGCTCGGGCTCGACGCCGAGCGCGTCGGAGAGCGTCTTCACGACGTCGTTCGACGGCACCGGGCGGTTCCCGTGGACGAGGTGGTTCAGGTAGCCGGCGGACAGGCCCGTGCGGGCCGCCAGCTCGCGGTAGGTCACCCCCGCCTCGGCCATCAGCGCCTCGATCGTGTGGCCGAAGGGTTCCTCGCTGTACCGCCGGCGCCGCGCCATCTCAGCCGTCCTTGCCCAGGTCGGCAACGGCTAACCGTCGCTCCTCCCCGGTCGCCCGGTCGCGGACGTCGACCATGCCGTCCTCGAGGCTCTTCTTCCCGGCGGTCACGCGCGTCGGGCAGCCGATCAGGTCGGCGTCCGCGAACTTCTCGCCCGGCCGCTGGTCGCGGTCGTCGAGCAGCACCTCGTAGCCGGCAGCCGACAGCGCCTCGGCGGCCTGCTCGGCGATCTCCTCCGCGCCCCTCAGCGCGACGAGGTGCACGTCGTACGGCGCGATCGAGCGCGGCCAGACGATCCCGTGCTCGTCGTGGTGCTGCTCGATCGCCGCCGCCATCACGCGGGCGGGCCCGACGCCGTAGCTGCCCCCGAGCAACGGCTTCTCCGTGCCGTCCTCGTCGAGGAACGTCGCCTCGAGCGGCCCGGCGTAGAAGCTGCCGAAGTTGAAGATGTGGCCGACTTCGACGGCGACCTGGAACCGCAGCACGCCGCCGCAGTTCGGGCAGCGGTCGCCCTCCTTCGGCTCGCGCAGATCGGCGAAGCGCGGCTCGTAGTCGCGGCCGGCCTCGACGCCGAGGAGATGGACGCCGTCCTTGTTCGCGCCGGCGACGAACTGGCCGTCCCGAAGCGCGACGTCCGCGATCACCTCGCCCGAGAACCCGACCGGCCCGAGCGAGCCGCCGCTCGCGCCGAACGCGGTTCTGATCTCGTCGTCGGTCGCGGGCCGCGACTCACCGGGGATCGCGTCGTACAGCTTCATCTCGCTCAGCCGGTCGTCGCCGCGCACGAGCGCGAGCACGACCGTGCCGTCCGGCTTCGTCACCGGCATCGCCTTCGATGTCGCCGCGAGATCGATGTCGAGGAACTCGGCCAGCGCCTCACACGTCGTCACGCCCGGCGTCACGACCTCGTCCGGTGCGTTGAGCGCCTGCGGGAACTCGGGAGCGCGCGGCACGGCTTCGGCGATGTCGCCGTCTGCGGCGTAGTCGCCGTTCTCGCAGGTGACGAGTACGTTCTCGCCCGCGCCCGACGGCGCGAGGAAGTCGAATGACTCGCTGCCGCCCATCATCCCCGGCTCCGCTTCCACCTCGTAGTACTCGAGGCCGCAGCGCTGGAAGATCGCGTGGTACGCGCGGCCGTGCGCTCGGAAGCTCGCGTCGAGTCCCGCCTCGTCGCGGTCGAACGAGTACGAGTCCTTCATGATGAACTCCCGCACCCGGATCAGGCCCGCGCGCGGCCGCGGCTCGTTCCGGTCCTTCGTC
>Ga0308175_100003032_pt1 | contig 11577 bp, 10 predicted proteins | sample PhyCR1_3_FD_203893 | JGI IMG/M metagenome (GOLD analysis project Ga0308175, IMG submission 203893) | Soil microbial communities from UC Gill Tract Community Farm, Albany, California, United States - DLSLS.C.R1 | ecosystem: Environmental > Terrestrial > Soil > Agricultural land | place: USA... | reverse complement strand
GTGGGAGTCGAGGGGCTGCACGCGCTGATGCGGCTCGCCGAGGCTCCGCTGGACGAAGCGCGACTCCTCGGCGCCGAGCCGCAGCCGTCGCACGAGTCGCGGGCCCGCGGCGAGCAAGGCGACGTAGGGAACCGCGACGACGGCGACGAGCACGATGCCGGCCGTGCCGCCGAGGACTCCCGCGGCAACCGCGACGGCGATGCCGATCATCCACAGCCCGACGAAGGCCTCGATCTCGAGCGCCTCGTGTCGCACCCGGACGCGCGCAGTCACTACGGCGCTCAACCCGAGCATCGCGGCGAGGTTGAAGGCGCTCGCGCCGACCGAGACGCCGACCGCGACCGCGTGGTGGTTCGTGATGAGGGCAGTGACCGCCGAGGCGAGTTCCGGCGCGTTGGCCGCGAGCGCAGTGAGCAGGCCGAGGAGCGTCTCGGGCAGGCCGAGCCGCAGCCCGATGTGGTCGAGCCGCCGCGCGAACACCGCCGACGCGAGCAGCATCAGCGCGATGGACGCGACGAAGAGGGGGATGGCGAGTGCAGGCGTCATCGGCTCACGCCGACCAGCCTTCCCGGCACACCGGGCGGAACGCTACCGCATCTAAGGAGCCGGGTCTTCCGGCGCTTCGGTCTGTTCCTCCATGCCCTCGACCGCCTGGGCATCCTCGAGGCCGGCGTAACCGGAGACCCCGCCGACGATCCCCCCGGGCCCCGACACTCCGACAGTTCCCCCGCCGTACTCCTCGCGCAGGATTGCGTCGTCCTCGGCCGATCCCGTGGAAGGGCCTCCGGAGAAGAGCTTGCGGAACCAGCCGGTGACGCCCATCGGCGGGGAGCATACGCGATGATCGGGATGTGATCGTTTCGCTGCACGTCGCGACGGGGGCGGCGATGGGAGCCGTCGTCCGCTCGCGACCGCTCGCGCTGCTCCTCGGCGCGCCGCTCCACGTCGCCGGCGATCGCGTGCCGCACGAGGACATCCCCGACCGGAGCTTCGAGATCGGCAGCGGCCTCGTCGCGCTCGCGTTGCTCGCCGTCCGCCGCGGTCCGCTCGACGCCGCCGTGCTCGGCGGCGCTGCGGCGTCGATGCCGGACCTCGAGCACCTTGCGCCGTGGCCGCGTGTGGGCGGGGAGAAGATCTTTCACCGCGGCGGAGGGCGGCACGGCGTCGGCATCTCGGTCGAGGCGCAGCTCCTGCTCGCGGGTGCGCTCGTGGGACTCCTGCTCGCGCGCCGCCGGTAGCCTCGCCCCGCATGAAGGTCGGAATAGTCGTGCCGTACTCCTGGTCGTTCGGCGGCGGCGTCGTCGACCACGCCGACGCGCAGGCACGCGCGCTCGAGGCGGTCGGGATCGAGACGCGGCTGCTGATCGGGCACGACCCGCCCGGCTCCTTCAGCCGCGTCCTCCACCCGCGCCAGGGCCGGCCGGGCCCGCCGCCGCCCGGCGTGATCCCGCTCGGCCGCTCGGTGATCGTCCCGGGTAACGGCGCGCTCTCGAACCTCGTCCTGAGCCCGCGTGCGGTGACGCAGATGCGCCGTGCGCTGGCCCGCGAGCGCTTCGACCTCATCCACGTACACGAGCCGCTCGCACCGATGCTCAGCCCGGCCGCGCTCGCGCTCTGGGACGGACCGATGGTCGCGACGTTTCACGCGGCCGGCAACTCGTCCTGGCGCCGGTTCGCGGAGCCCCTGTGGGGGTTCCTGATCCATCGGATCGACCTGCGCGTCGCCGTCTCGGAGCAGGCACGACTGGCGGCCGCCCCGTATGCGCCCGGTCACTACGAGGTCATCCCGAACGGCGTCGAGATCCCGGAAGGGATCGACCCCGGCGACCGCGCCGACCGCATCGTCTTCGCCGGCCGCCACGACCCGCGCAAGGGCCTGCCGGTGCTGCTGCGGGCGTGGCCCCTTCTGCGCGGCCGCGGGATCCGCCTGCGGGTGCTCGGCGCCGAGCCGCTGGCCGTGCGGCTCCTGCTCACCCGGCTCCGCGTGTCGGAGGAGGGGATCGACATCCTCGGTTTCGTGGAGGACGCGGCGCTCACGGAAGAGCTCGCTACGGCGAAGCTCCTCGTCGCGCCGTCGCTCGGCAACGAGAGCTTCGGCATGACGATAACGCGGGCCTTCGCCTGCGCGGCGCCGGTCGTCGCCTCGGACATCCCGGGCTATCGCGAGGTCGTCACTGAGGAGACCGGCGCCCTCGTCCCGCCCGGCGATCCGGAAGCCCTCGCCGAGACGATCGCGTCCCTGCTCGAGGACGAGCCCGCGCGCGTCGAACGGGGCCGCGCCGCGCGCGAGCGCGCAGAGAGCGAGTACGCGTGGCCGCTGCTGGCCCGGCGGCTCGCCGACTGCTACGAGCAGGTGCTAGCCGGCTGACGGGGCCTGTGGCCCGACCCGGCTCAGCCGGGTGATGCGCGTGCTCAAGGAATATCCGGCGCCAGGCCGAAACAGCCTCCATGGCGCGTCGCTTGGTCGTCGCTCTGGTCTTCCTGTCCGCACTCCTGCTGCCTGGACGCGCCTTTGCGTGTTCGCGCGACGACTCGAACTACTTCGAGACGTTCGTAGACTCGAGCTGTCTTCAGGCCCCCTTGACGAACACGACGCTCGATGCTCTCGGCGGCCTGCGCCTCGCGACGAACGGCACGCCCTTCGTCACCCCGTGGGACACCGACACCGACTTCGACAACGGCGTCAGTTACCAGAGTCAGCTCTTCCCACCAGTTGGCGTGAGCACTCTGCAGACGTCGGGAACAGGCGCGTCTGCGAAGCTGAACCTTCCCTCGACTCCCCTGCCGCTGACCCCAGACCCAGCCGACCCGGTGCTCGGGCCGACTACCTCCACCGTGGGCGACGGAGACGACGTCGACGACCCGACGGTGGTCAAGGTCGGCACCACGTATGACATGTGGTACACGGGCTATCCCGAGGACGGAAGCGCGCCCGCGATCTACCTCGCGACCTCAGCCGACGGAGTCACCTGGGTACGCGGCAACGCCGGTAACCCGGTGCTGCAGTCCACGGCTGGAGCGTTCGACGCCGACGGGGTCTACGGTGCCGACGTCGTCTACGACCCGTCGGACGTCATCGCGCCGTACAAGATGTGGTTCTCGGGTCGCCAGGGCGTGTTCGGCGGAATCGGCTACGCGAGCTCCCTCGACGGCCTGACGTGGACGCAGTACGGCGGCGCCACGCCGCTCCCGGTGCTCGGCCATGGTCTCCCCGGGTCGGCCGACAGCTTCAGCGCGGCCGATCCATCCGTGCTCAAGGACGGCTCGACCTGGAAGATGTGGTACACGGGCGACGACTCGAACAAGAAGCGCATCGCCTACGCGACCTCGAGTGACGGCATGACCTGGGCCAAGGGCGGCAAGGTGATCGCACCGGAGGATCCGGGCGTCAGCGCCAACATCCAGTTCGGCGCATTCGCGCCGACCGTGTGGAAGACGGCGAACGGTTTCTCGATGCTGCTCACCGGCCGCAAGCTCGTGGGCGGCGGAGTCTTCCAGACCAAGGTCATGGAGACCACCTCGTCCGACGGGCTCGTGTGGGCGGGACCGAGCCCCGCGCTGAATCCTTCCGGCACGAACACGAACTTCGACTTCTCGAACCTCAATTCGCCCGATGTTCTCTCCGACCCCGGCTCTGCGAGCCCCTACAAGCTCTACTACTCCGGGAACACGATCGACGCGAACGGAAATTTCCACACCCGGATCGGGCTTGCGACCTCGAGCAACGGCAGCTCGTTCAACAAGGTCAACGGATCGAAGACGGGCGGCTCGGTGCTCGACGTCGGTACAGCCGGCACGGCATTCGATGCGCGACAGGCCTCGGGGGTCTCGGCCACGGAGCCCGGCGGAACGGGCGCGAAGTTCATCGGCTTCTACTGGGGGACGCGTGGCAGCGACTTCAAGCCGCGCCTCGGCGAAGCGACCTCGGCCGACGGGAGCACCTGGACGAAGGTCGCCGGAACCGCGGACGGCGGGTCGGTTCTGGCACTGCCGAACGGAAACCAGTTCAACAAGGGCGGCGAGCGCGACCCGAGCGTCCTCTTCGACTCGGGTGCGGGCACGTACGACCTCTACTTCACTGCGCTCGACTCGGGTGGCGTCCAGTCGATCGGGTTCGCCTCGACAACCACGATGGGCTCGGGCTCGAACGCGCCTGACAACACCAATTGGTCGAGTACGGCGGTGCAGCTGCTGTCGCCCGGCTCCGGCTTCGATGCGTCCGGCGTGAGCCATCCATCCGTGATCAAGGACGGCGCGAACTACGTCATGTACTTCACCGGCACCGCTTCGGGCGGGGCGACGAGCATCGGCCGAACCACCTCGGCGAGCGCGGGGAGCGGGTTCGGTGCAGGCGGTGGAATCTCTCTGACTCCGACCTTGCCCTTCGACTCGGCCGGGGCGAAGGACCCGGTCGTGGTCAAGGTGGGCACGGGCGACTACCGGATGCTCTTCTCCGGGATCGACGCGGAGGGCATCGAGCGCGTCGGTTACGCGACCTCCGGCGACGGGTCGAACTGGACGAATCAGGGCGTCGTGCTCAACCCGAGCATGACCCCATTCGCCGCCGACGAGAGCGGCGCCGAGCCGACCGGGATGCTGGTTGACGGTTCAACGCTGCACGTCTGGACGAGCGCTATCGATCGCACCGGCCGCACTCGCGGCGGCCATGCCACGACGGGCTTCCCTACGGCCAGCGGGTCGATCCCCGGCGGCTGGGCCACCTATCAGCTCGGCAGCTCCTCGACGACGATCGAGGACTTCCGCCAGATCGCTCGCAGCTCGAGCGGCTCCGTTTCGCTGTGGGTGAGCTTCCTGCAGCCGTACTCCTCCGGCGGCAACGACTTCTGGTCCCAGTATTTCCCGGTCACGATGTCGTCACCGAGTGAAGCCCTGAACTTCCTCCTGACGGTGCACGCGATGCGCTGGCGTGCGCAGCTGACGGCGCCTGCGTCGAGCCCGAGCCTGAACACCGTGCAGGTCACCTCCGCTCCGGTCAACTTTGCTCCGAGTGGGAGCGCCGGCTCCAACCCGATCGGCGCCCCGACCGGAAGGATGGTCACCGCCTGGGGCTCGCTGGTCGTCAACACCTCCCTCTTCTCGCCGGGAGGCTCGGGTACCGGGAGCGGAACGGTGCAGGTCTTCGACGCAAGCACCAACCAGCAGCTGTCGACCACGCCACTCAACACGGGCGGTACGACGACCGTCAGTCTCGCGGCCATTTCCGCCGCGAGTCACCCGACGCTCCGCGTCGTCTTCACTCTGCAGTCCAGCGGCCAGGCGACGCCGCTCGTGCACTCGTTCACCGTCTCGTACACCAGTCAAGCGGCCGTGCCCACCTTGACGCTCGTCGCAGCTCCGTTGAAGCTTGTCTTTGGCAAGGCCGTCAAGTTGAGCGGTCTTCTCAGTCAAGGTGGCGTTGGAGTAGCCGGGCAATCCGTGACGCTGGAGGCGCAGCCGTTCGGCGCTTCCACCTTCACGCAGCTCTCGACGCTGACGACGAGCAGCACCGGCATGTACGCCACGACGACGAAGCCGAAGAAGCAGACCGTCTATGAGGCGACCGCTACCGGAGTGACTGCCCCGACACCGGTGACCGTCAAGATCGCTCAACGGCTGAAGCTCTCGGTTCTGCGTCGCGGCGGCAAGGTCTACTTCAAGGGAAGCCTGGGACCGAAGAAGCGGCGCCGGGTCATCATGATCCAGGTACGGGCCGGAAAGCGCTGGAAGGTGCTGGCGCGCGCGAAGACCTCGAAGCGCTCCACGTTCAAGGGTGCCCGGTCGTTGAAACCCGGCCACGCCTACAGCTTCCGCGCAAAGACGGGTGCTTACCCGGGCCTCCTGAGCGGCCAGAGCCGGACCGTTCGGTTGCGAAGGTAGCCGGCTAGCCGGCCAGGCGTGATGCGCCGGCGAGCCGAAGCACCTTCGGCCCGACGATGCGCAGGAGCCTGCTCGGCGTCTCGACGATCGGCTCGCCGTCCTCGCCGCTCAGCTCCGCGATTGCGGCGTCGACGCGGCGCTTCACCTCGACCACCCCCTCCCGGAGCCCGAGCTCGTCGAGGCGCACGGCGAGCCGCTTCATGTTCATCACGTAGTAGTAGAGCGAGTCGACGTCGGGCCCTTACGACTCGGCGAGGTGCGCGTCGATCAGGCCGCGCGACGCCTTGGCGCGCCGCACCATCCGGTCGGCGAGATCCATATAGAAGGTGCTGATCCCGAGCAGACGCTCGGGAGCCTCTTCGAACTCCTCGAGGAAGCGATGGGTCGCGAGAACCGCGATGCGGACGTGGCGGCCCTCGTCGCGGCGGACGTTCGTCTGCCCTTCCTTCATCCCCGGCAGGTGGTAGACGTCGTAGAGCGCGTTGCCCTTGACGCGGCGGATCACGACGTCGCTGTTCGCGACGACGTCCTCGCTGAGCACGCCGTAGATGAAGATCGCGGTGTAGACGTCCTCGATGGGACGGTTCGCCCGCAGCAGGTTCCGCATCTGGTCCTCGAACTGGTCGAAGAGGATCTCGGCGACGAAGTTGTTGTACTTCCGCGCCACATGGTCGGCGTCGGCGGCGTCGATGCCGAGCACCTCGGTCGCGACCCGGAGGAGGCTGCCGCGGTGCATTCGCTCGTCGTGCTCCTGCGTCATGAGCGCGGAGCGCATCGTCGCGTACTCCGGCTCCCTCGGCAGCGCCGCGACGATCCGGCCCATCCAATCGTCGACGATCGACTCCGCGCGGAAGATCGTCCCGAAGACGCGCTTCACCGCCTCCTGCTGGCGGCGCGACAGCCGCCGGAAGCTCTCGGCGTCGGCGGAGAGATCGATGCTGTAGGCGTCCCAGGTGTGGACGTTCGCCGCCGCCAGGATGTCCGAGAAGGTCCGCCAGCCGCCGGAGATCTGCCGGTCGGCAGCCTCGTCGTCGGCGATCAGCGCCTCGATCTCGTGCAGGAGCCGCCCGATCTTGGCGCTCGTTGCGCGTACCGGCATGTGCTCGGTGGACAGGTTCGCGGTGACGTCCACGTGGCAACTTTACGCCGCTGGGTGGAGGACCCGCCCGCAGGCGGGTCCTCCGGTGGCCGTCCTACGAGTGCTTCCAGGCGACGGAGAAGGCGCCGTTGCTGATGGAGCTTGGCTGAGCCTTGACCGTCGAGCCCGACTGCATCGTGATCGGGTCGATGTGCGGGGTGCTGCTGGTGAGCAGCGCGCCGTTCGCCCTGGCGCCGGAGAAGCTCGCCGTGCCGAAGTTCGCGAGTGGCAGGACGCCGCCGCTGCTGGACGGAGCCTCAGCGATGACCTCCGCCGACGCGAGCTTGGCCGACTTCAGCCTCGCCGTCGTCGTCCTCGTCCACCCCTGGGTGCTGTCCGAGATCGTCAGCGTGAACGAGCCGCTGCCGTTCGTCGTGACTGACGCAGACAGGTGGTCGCCCGGGCGCACCGTGTTGCTGAAGTTGACCGGGAACTTCGGATACATCTCGTACCAGGCGTAGTACCGCGGTGTCGAGCCCGAGCAGTCCGCGTCCGTGCCGGTCTGCTCCACGGTGTTCGACGTATCGCCGTCCAGCCCGACCCAGAAGCTCGAGTACGCCGTCCCCGAGCACTTCACCGTCGGCTCCGTCCACGAGGACGAGACACTCGTGAAGCGGCTCCCTGTGACCGCGTAGCCGGACCAGTTCGAGCTGGTCGAGTTGCTGATCCTGTGCATTCGACTGTGCTGCACGCGCGGGGCCGCTCCGCCGGCGGTTGCCGAGAGCGCAGCTGCAATGACGAGGACCCCCACGAAAGCGCCGCAGATATAGCGCCTTCTCATCACGCCTCCTTGTAGGACAACAGAGGCTCGGACGGTAGACGGTCGGGCGGCCGGGTTCAACCCTCGGGTGGGTCAGGAGGCGGGCAGTACCCTCGGAGGATGGAGGACGGGGGGAGGCTGACCGGCGCAGCGCTGCGCACCGTGTTCATCGCGCTGATGCTGGGCATGTTCCTGGCCGCGCTCGACCAGACGATCGTCTCCGTGGCGCTCCCCACCATCGTCGGAGACCTCGGCGGGCTGAAACACCTCTCCTGGGTCGTCACCTCGTACCTGCTGGCGTCGACGGTCTCGACCCCGATCTACGGCAAGCTCGGCGACATGTACGGGCGCAAGCCCGTCTTCCTCGTCGCGATCCTGATCTTCCTCGCCGGTTCGATGCTCGCGGGGCTGTCGCAGACGATGACCGAGCTGATCGCCTTCCGCGCGCTGCAGGGGATCGGGGCCGGCGGGCTGATGGTCGGCGCGCAGGCGATCATCGCGGACATCGTCCCGCCCCGTGAGCGAGGCCGCTACATGGGCCTGATCGGCTCCGTCTTCGCGGTGGCGTCGGTGGCCGGCCCGCTGATCGGCGGCTTCCTCGTCACCCATCTCTCGTGGCGCTGGGTGTTCTACGTGAACGTGCCGATCGGCATCGTCGCGGTGGTGATCGTGACCACCCGCCTCCACTTGCGCACGCCGCACAGATCGCACCGCATCGACTACATCGGCGCCGCGCTTCTCACCGGCGGCGTCGGCGCGCTGATCCTGCTCGCCACCTGGGGCGGCACCCAGTACAAGTGGGGCTCGAACGAGATCGTCGGACTCGGCATCGTCGGAGTTGTCCTCCTCGCGGCCTTCGTCTGGCAGGAGCGCCGGGCGGCCGAGCCGATCCTGCCGCTCCAGCTCTTCCGCTCGCCCATCTTCAGCGTCGCCAACGCGATGGGCTTCACGATCGGAATGGCGATGTTCGGCGCGATCATCTTCATCCCGCTCTTCCTGCAGATCGTCTACGGCGTGAGCGCCCAGAGCTCGGGCCTCCGGACGATCCCGCTCATGGCCGGGCTGCTGGTCACGGCGGTCCTCTCCGGCCGCGCCATCAGCCGCATCGGCCGCTACAGGCCGTTCCCGATCGCCGGCACGGCGGTGCTCGTGGTCGGCATGTTCCTGCTCTCGCTGCTCGGCGTCCACACGCAGGCCTGGGTCGCCTCCGCGTACATGGTCGTCGTCGGCGTCGGGCTCGGTCTCGTGATGCAGGTGCTCGTACTCGCCGTCCAGAACGACGCGCGGCCGGAGGACGTCGGGGTCGCCACCGCCTCCGCCACGTTCTTCCGCAGCATGGGCGGCGCGTTCGGCGTCGCGCTCTTCGGGACGATCTTCGCCACGCGACTCTCGCACCAGCTATCAGTCCTGCCGCGGGCTGTCACCGCGCACCTCGGCAGTGGCGTCCAGCTCAATCCGACCCAGATCGACCAGCTGCCGCCGAAGGTGCACGACGTCGTGTTGCACGCGTTCGCCCACGCGCTCAGCGGTGTCTTCCTCTTCGGGATGGCACTGTCGCTCGTGCCGTTCGTGCTCTCGTGGTTCCTCAGGGAGAAGCCGCTCCGGACGACGGTCGCGCGGGAGGCCGAGGAAGAGCCGCTCGGGCCGGCCGGTCAGTTCGCGTGGGAGTCGTCCGAAGGCTGACGCAGCGCCGCGCGGGCGGCGTGGAAGCCGCACATCCCGTGCACGCCGCCGCCGGGCGGCGTCGAGGCGGAGCAGAGGAAGACGCCGGGCAGCGGGGTCGTGTACGGCGAGACCCGGGCGACGGGGCGGGTGAAGAGCTGGGAGACCGTCGCGGCACCGCCGTTGATGTCGCCGCCCACGTAGTTCGCGTTGTAGCGCTCGATGTCCGCCGGGCCGAGCGCCGAGCGCGCGAGGATCCGCTCCCGGAAGCCAGGCGCGAAGCGTTCGACCTGCGCCTCGATCCGCTCCGTCATGTCCACGGGCGAGCCGTTCGGGACGTGGCAGTACGCCCAGGCGGTGTGCCGCCCGGCCGGTGCGCGGGTGGGGTCGAAGAGGCTGTGCTGGGCGAGGAGCACGTACGGACGCTCCGCCGCTTCGCCCCGCCCCGGCGCCGCCTCCGACGCCGCGATCTCCTCCAGCGTTGCTCCGAGGTGGACGGTCGCGGCGCGGGCGCACTCCTCGGCTCGCCAGGGAATCGGGCCGTCGAGCGCCCAGTCGAGCTTGAACACGCCCGGCCCGTACCGGTAGCGCTCCAGCCCCCGGCGGTACCGCGTTGGGAGCCGGTCGCCGGCCAGCGCGAGCAGGCTGCGCGGCGTCACGTCGAGGAGCACCGTAGGCGTGTCGCCGAGCTCGGCGAGCGACTCGACGCGCCGTCCCGTCTCGAGCTCGCCGCCGAGCGCGCGCAGGTACGAGGCCAGGGCGTCGGAGAGCCGCTGCGAGCCGCCCCGGGCGAACGGCCAGCCGACCGAGTGGCCGAGCAGCCCGAGCATGAGGCCGAAGGCCGCGGTCGGCGGGCGATCGAGTCGCAGCATCGAGTGGGCGGCGAGCCCCGCGAAGAGGGCGCGTGCCTTCTCGCCGCGAAACGAGAGCCGGGCGAGTGTCGTCGCTGGAAGCGCTGCTCGCACGCCGAAGCGGGCGAGGGCAATTGGATGCGCCGGAACGTGCACCGGCGCGAGGATGTCCTCGAGCAGCGGTTCGGCATCGCGGACGAGCGGCGCGAAGAGCCGCCGCCAGCGCCCCTCGTCCTCGCCGAGCCGGGGCACGCTCGCCTCCGGTGAGGGCTCGAGCAGGGCCGCGGTCCCGTCATCGAACGGGTGGGCGAGAGCGGCCGGAGGGTCGATCCACTCGACGCCGTGCTCCGCGAGCGGCAACGTGCGGAAGAACGGCGAAGCCACCCCGAGCGGGTGGATCGCCGAGCAGACGTCGTGTACGAATCCCGGCAGCGTCAGCTCGGCCGAGCGCGCGCCCCCGCCGACCGTGTCGGCTGCTTCGAGCACGCGCACCGAGACCCCGGCCCGCGCCAACACGATCGCTGCGGCCAGGCCGTTCGGCCCCGCCCCTACGACCACTGCATCCGACATCGCCGGAGCCTAGTGTCCCGGCGTTGTCGCCGGCCGAAGCGCGTAGTACGCTCGCGCGGTTCCCGATCCGAAGGAGTGTTCATGCGGCGTCGTGCGACTTCGGTCCTGAAGTGGTTCTCGGGGCTCTACGTGGTGCTGATCGTGATTCAGGTCTATCTCGCGGGTGAGGGGATCTTCGGGCTGAACGTGATCAAGCACTCGGAAGACTGCGACAAGCACAGCGCCAATCTGAGCGCCTCGCCCTGCATCGGCAACACGAACACGCTCGATGCGCATCGAGCACTCGGGTTCTTTCTGACCTTCCCAGGCGCGATCCTGTTCCTGATCTGCGCGCTGGTCGCGTGGCACCCCAACACGCGCATCCGGACCATCTCGATCCTGGTGCCGATCCTGACCTTCGTGCAGATGATCCTGCCCGGGACGGGACGCTGGGGCGGTGCGCTCCATCCCGTCAACGCAATCCTGATCCTCGGCATGTACCTCTGGCTCTTCCTCACACTCCGAAAGGAAGCGCCGGCGATCGCGACGGAACCGGTGGTGGCCGAGCCGGGCAGTTAGCGCGTAGCGCGGTCCGCGCACGGCATCGAGTTCTTGTGACACGTCCTGACCCCGCCGGGTCGGAGGAGACATCACCGTCGGTGGATGCCGTGCATGTGTCCGCGTCTGCTCTCGGTTTCGACAGCTGCGCGGCATTCCAGCCCCGACCAAGGTCTAGTCCG
>Ga0308175_100003031_pt1 | contig 11578 bp, 6 predicted proteins | sample PhyCR1_3_FD_203893 | JGI IMG/M metagenome (GOLD analysis project Ga0308175, IMG submission 203893) | Soil microbial communities from UC Gill Tract Community Farm, Albany, California, United States - DLSLS.C.R1 | ecosystem: Environmental > Terrestrial > Soil > Agricultural land | place: USA... | reverse complement strand
GTGCGCGCCGGCATTGAGGCCAAAGAGCTGGACGTCGACCATGTGCGAGAGCCAGGTCAACGGATGCCAATTCGCGAAATACCCGGACGTCAACGCCCATCGTACCGCGCTCAGCGTGAGTCCGCCGGTTACGCGCGGGTTGTCGGTGACGTAGCCGGGATCGTCGAAATCGATGAACGGATAATGACGGACCGGTAGATAGACGAGGACCGTGATCGCCGCCAAGGCGAGCGACAATGCCAACACCATCCGTCGCGTCGGAGGATTCTGCGCGCGGTCGCTGAGTTGAGGCCGTGACGCTCGCTGCTGTCGCGCGCCGTCCCGAGCTCCGGGTCCATTGCGCTCCCGCTGCCGTTTACGCCGTGCGTTGCTCACAATCGATGGAAGGACGGGACGGGGTACTTGGGCCGCTCGGGCGAGTGGTCGCCGCAGTGCTTGCGCGCCAAGGGGAATTTCAAGGCATCGCACACCGTTCGCGCGATTGAATGGCGGCAGCGCTGTCCGAATATCGGTGCGCGCACGCCGCCGTCAAGCACGATGCCCTGGCCGGCCGGCGCTCAATGCCACAATGTACCGCCCGTGCGCCAACAAACCACGAAACGACGGGACAAGTCCGTCCGACCACTTCAGGGTCCGACGTACGATCAGCCGAGCGAGGTCGCGAGTTCGCTACGTCCGCGATGGGACAGCCGGACGATTGTCGCATGCCTCGTCCTCGTGGCGATCACACTCGTCGTGTTCGCGCCGACGCGCCATTTCGGGTTCGTCGACTACGACGACCTCGATTACGTCGCGGCTAATCCGCATATAGCGCAGGGCCTGACGTGGGACGCCGTACGGTGGGCGCTAACGTCCGGGTATTTCGCGAATTGGCATCCGTTGACCTGGCTCTCGCACATGGTCGACGTCCAGCTCTTTGGCCTCAATGCCGGCGCACACCACACGGTCAATGTCCTGTTCCATGTGGCCAATACCCTCCTCCTCTTCGGCATCCTCCAACGCATGACCGGCGCCGTCGGCCGCAGCGCCCTCGTCGCCGCCCTCTTCGCCGTCCACCCCATGCACGTCGAATCCGTCGCCTGGGTGGCCGAGCGCAAAGATGTGCTGAGCACCTGCTGCTGGCTCCTCACCATGTGGGCCTACGTCGCCTACGCCCACCGCCCCGACTGGCGCCGCTACGCCCTCGTCGTCCTCGGCCTCACGCTCGGCCTCATGGCCAAGCCGATGGTCGTCACCCTGCCGTTCGTCCTCCTCCTCCTCGACCTGTGGCCCCTCCGCCGCGCCACCCTCGGCCACTCACCGCGCCCCGTCTCGCTCCGCCTCCTCTACGAAAAAGTACCGCTTGTCGCCCTAGCACTTGTTGCGAGCGTCGTGACTGTCGTCGTCCAGCGGCAGGGCGGCGCCGTCGTCCGTCTCGATTTGATTCCGCTGTCGACGCGTTTCGCGAACGCGCTCGTTGCGTACGTTCACTATGTCGAAAAGCTGCTTTGGCCGATGAACCTCGCGGCGATGTACCCCATGCCGCGCACTCTGCCCGATCCGGAGACACTCGCCGGTTCAGTCGTGCTGCTTCTCATGATCACCGGTGTCGCCATCAGGTACGTGCGCCGAGCGCCGTATCTGCTGGTTGGCTGGTTGTGGTTCCTTGGAACTCTGGTACCTGTCATCGGCATTGTGCAGGTGGGCGTCCAGTCGATGGCCGACCGCTATTCGTACATCCCCTCCGTGGGACTCTTCGTCATGGTCACCTGGGCCGTGGCGGACATCGTCTCCCACTGGCCGCGGTTGCGCGTGACAGTACAGGTCATGGCGGTGGCGATCGTCGTCGCGTGCACAATGGGCGCGATGCGCCAGGTCCGCTACTGGAGCAGCAGCAAGGCACTCTGGCAGCATGCGGTCGAGGCAACGCCGGACAACTACTTTGCTCAAGCGAGCCTGGGTTACGTGTTGTGGAAAGAAGGCCACGCCGATGACGCGATTCCGCATTTCCAGGAATCATTGCGCATCAGACCTGACTTCGCCGAAGCGCACAACAATCTCGGCGTTGCGTTGGCGGGGCGGGGCGCGCTTCGCGACGCGATCGCGCAGTTCTCGGAAGCCATTCGGATCAACCCCGAATTCAAGGCGGCGAGGGACAATCTCGCGGCGACGACGGCCAAACTGAACACGCTGGACACGAGTCTCACGCGCTACGCCGACGCCGTTCGTGCCAAGCCAAACGACTTGGCGGCACGTAACGAGCTCGGAGCATCGCTTGCCGCCCAAGGCAGAATCGACGAGGCAATCGAACAATTCAAAGCAGCGATCGCCATTGATCCGAATCAGCCGGACGTGCATTTCAATCTCGGCGCGATGCTCGATCAGAAGGGGCGCTCGGCGGACGCCGCCGAGCAGTTTAGAATCGCGTTGCGTCTGAATCCCGTGCATAGCGCGGCACGCAAGGCGCTGGAGGATATCGCTCGTCGAGGGCAACCGTCTCGATGAGCGGTCGGAGAGCGGCGCGGAAGCGCCGCGGCACACCCGAACTCGATGCGCGGCGTCGGTCCGCGGCCCTGAGCGCACCAGGGCATTCCGTTAATGTCAGTGCGCGGTGGTGGATTTCATTGACCCTCGCGGTGCTCACGGTCGCGGCGTACGCCGGCACCTGGCGCAACGGATTCGTGTCGTGGGACGATCCATCGTACGTGAGCGAGAACGCGCATGTGTTGGGTGGGCTCACGTGGCGCGGCCTGGTCTGGGCCTTCACGAACGTGCAAGGGGCAAACTGGCATCCAGTCACGTGGCTGTCACACATGCTGGACGTGCAGCTGTTCGGCCCGGATCCCGGAATGCATCATGCCGTCGCCCTCCTATTACACATCTTGAATACAATCCTGCTCTTCGGCGTGCTGCAGCGTATGACTGGTGCCGTTGGCCGAAGCGCGTTCGTGGCGGCGCTCTTTGCCGTGCATCCGCTTCACGTGGAGTCGGTCGCGTGGGCGGCTGAACGAAAAGACGTATTGAGCACGTTGTTTTGGATGCTCACCATGACCGCGTATGTCGCGTACGTGGAACGCCCGCAACCGAAGCGATACCTGCTGGTGCTCGGCGTCTTTGCGCTCGGCCTGATGTCGAAGCCGATGGTCGTAACGCTCCCCTTCGTGCTCCTGCTGCTCGATCTCTGGCCGCTGGCGCGACACGAACGCACCCATTGGAATGCGCTCGTGCGCGAGAAGATCCCACTCATCGTTCTCGCGCTGGTGCTCTCAGCGGTGACGTTCTTCGCGCAGCAGCGTGCGGGTGCGGTGCAGCAGCTGGCTGGTGTGCCGGTCGGCCTCCGCATCGCAAATGCGTTGGTGTCGTATTTCAGATATATAGGAAAGGCTGTCTGGCCCAGCGGACTCGCGGCTCTTTATCCGTTTCCCCAATCGCTCAACCCATGGGAACTGGTCGGCGCGGTAAGCGCGCTCTCCGCGACGTCGATCCTCGCGATCGGAGCCAGGGCACGACGTCCGTACGTGACAGTAGGGTGGCTTTGGTACCTCGGCACCCTAGTCCCTGTGATCGGCTTCGTGCAGGTTGGCTACCAGGCCATGGCCGACCGCTATACCTACATTCCACTCATTGGGCTGTTCATCGTCGTGGTGTGGGGTGCGAATGAACTGTCGGCCGCGTTGCCCGCTCGTCGGGTGATCCTGGCTGCTGCGGCGTCGGCGACGCTGCTGGCGAGTATCGCGTTGACCCACGCGCAGGTGCAGGTCTGGCACGACGGCGTTTCGCTCTGGCAGCATACCGTCGCTGTCACCCGCAACAATTTCATCGCGCAAACCAATCTCGGCTACGAGCTCGCGCAGCGCGGTCGGTTCGACGAAGCGGCCGCCGAGTATCGCGGGGCGCTTCAGATCTCGCCGGACTACATCTTGGCGCGCCAGGACCTAGCCATCGCTCTCGCGAGCCAAGGAAAGTACGACGAGGCGATCGACGCGTATCAAACCGCGCTCCGCATCGAGCCGGCGAATGCCGTCCTGCGAGCCGACTTCGGTCTCACGTTGGCGAACGCGAAGCGGGACAGCGACGCCATCATTCAGTACCAGGAGGCTCTCAGGCTGCGGCCCGACTTGGCGCTGGCGCACGTCCGCCTCGGGAACGCGCTCGTGCGTCAAGGCAATGTCTCGGACGCAGTCGTTCATTACGAGAAAGCGCTGCGTATCGAACCTACGTCCGCCGAGGCGCACAACAACCTCGGCGTCGCGCTGGCAAGTCGCGGGAGTCTCGACGAGGCCATTGTCCAGTTCTCAGAGGCGTTGCGGCTGAAGCCCGACTACACCGACGCGCGCAATAATCTGGCGAGAGCGGGTCAGCGCCCGCGATGAGCGTTGCTTGCAGCGGCGCTCGTTGTTGAGAGAGGTGTCATGGCACGGGCTTGCCACCGGGAACATCGAAGATGTAGTAAGCATGCCCGACGATCGCGACCGGCTGCGTTCGACGGAGCCATTCGGCGCCGCCTCCGCGCGCGCGAAACGCGACCGCCGGCGTGGACGCAACGATGTGCGCACTGACCGCATACAGTCCTGGAGACCTGCCGTAGAGCATGTCGTCGTCGCTCATCGGAACTTGGCGAATTCCGTACGCTTCTGGCGGAATCGTCCCGAAGTATCCGAGGCGCACCTGCCGGCCGGGCGCGTTCTTATCGAGCCACGCTTTGAGCTGTTTCAGTCCTTGGCCCCAATCGACGTTGCTGTCGTCGAGCCACGTCGGTCCGCAGCGCGATCCGCCATCGAGTCCCAGCTTTGTTGGATCGTCGAGAATGCATGCGCTTTCGTTGAAGTAGGAGAGATGGTCGGGGTAGATCCCGACGGCAACGAGAAGGACCCAGGCGCAGAGAACGCCGGCCGCTGCACGCACCGGAAGGCGGGTCGCCTGGAACAGTGTCGCGAGCGCGACACCGCCGAGGAGATGCGCAAACGGAATTGCCGGCATGAGATAGCGAATTCCAATGCCGTAGGACATGACGGTGTAGCCCACGACGAGTAGCGCGGGGGGTATTAGCAGAAACGCGCGGGCGAGCGGATGAATGTCTTTGTCTCGCACGACGATCCACACCCCAATCGCCGCGAGCACAATCGACGCGAGAGGCTCCTTCAACAGAAAGGCCGCGACGTAGTACGAGTAGAAACGCGGCGCGAGGTGTCCGGCCAAATACGTCTGAAATCCGTCGACGTGTCCGCCGTAGATTGAGCTCCATCCGCGTAGATATTGAAGGAGGTCTTTAGGAAACAAGTAGATGACTTGTAGAACGACGAACGCCGCGACGAGCATGATCCCAAAGCCGACGCCGTAACGTAGAAGTCGGCGGCCCGCGTGAGCGGTGGAATCTGATCTCCCTTTGGCGGCACGGGCTTCGGCGCCCGCTTGTCCGAGTCGCGGCGGCCACCAGACGGCGGCCAGCATCATGAGCGCCGCGAGCGGCGGCAGAATGATTGCCGAATATTTCGCACCCAGCGCTCCGCCAAGGGCAATGCCACACACGATTGCGCGAGTCGCGTTGACGCGGTTCACATAATCCCACAGGGCAACGATGAACAGGATGAGAAAAGTCGCGAGTCCCACATCGGTGATCACGAGGAAGGAGAGGCCCAGGATGTTCGGATCGAATGCGCAAAGGAAAGCGGCGCCGACACCGGCTGCCTCGCCAACGAGTCGGCGCCCGAGCATGTAAACCGCGAACACGAGTCCCGTTGCGATGAGGATCAACGGTAGGCGCGCCCAGAACATCACGTGATCAGGTCCGTTGTCGACGACGATGGAACGCGCCACGGACGACGGGAATAGCTGTTTGCCGCTGGTCGCGGCGTTCGCTTCCGGAGTCGCCGGCCAGCGAACGCCGGCGCTCCTCAGCGACAGCGCACTCAACTCCTTGAGCAACGGCGGGTGGTCCGGGCTCACCACGATGCGGCCGGTTTCGATGTAAGACAGGCCGGCCGCGATGTGCATCGGCTCGTCGTACGTTGCGCTCTTCTTCATACTCGAGCTGAAGCTCTGCGCGAAGAACGTCGCTGCGAGCGAGCACACCGCGATCGCCGGCCACGCTGAACGTCTTGCAGACGCCGGCGGCGCTCCGACTGACGCCGCTGCTTGCTTCGCGCCCGGCGCGGCACCGGCTGAAGACGCTGTCTTCATGCGGCGCGGGCGCGCGCCTGATCCTGTTGCCGCCACCCCGCGCTTCACCATGTCGCTCGTGAGTTGAAGCACGTCATTGGGTCCCCGGCGTGCTGCTAGCAGGAAGGTTTGGCGCCCGAGCCATGCGGGGCGGGAAGTCGTGACGAAAGTAACGTGATCCGCCACGAAGGTCGAATTGCTCTAGCGGGTGCCCAATCCCTTCAATCAATTACGCAGGTGCGATCGAAACTGCACCGCGCGGCGGTGGCGCTCACGTCGGGCCGCGGAGAGGAATGAGCCAATCACGCCGAACGCGCCGCGCCGCCGAGCGCGCGAACAAAACCGTGGCGGCCCCCCGCGAACCCCAATCCGCGCCGCCGCGTGAGCTGCTGTGGATTTCGCTCGGTCTCATTGTCTCGGTCGTGATCACGTATTGGCCGGTGCAGAAGTTGGGCTTCGTTCGCTTCGACGATCCGACGTATGTGACGGAGAATCCCCACGTCGCGACGGGATTGACGTGGTCCGCCGTGAGGTGGGCGTTCACATCGGGCTATGGGGCGAACTGGCATCCGATCACGTGGCTGTCTCATATGCTCGATATTCAGCTCTACGGCTTCGAGGCCGGAGCGCACCACATTACCAGCCTGCTCGTCCACAGCGCGACCACCGTATTGCTCTTTGGGGCGCTGTTTCGAATGACCGGTGCTGTCTGGCGCAGCGCCGTCGTCGCGGCGCTGTTCGGGCTTCATCCGATCCACGTCGAGTCGGTGGCGTGGGTCGCTGAACGCAAGGATGTGTTGAGCGCCTTTTTCTGGATGTTGACGCTGTTGGCCTATGCCTCGTATGTGCGCGAGCGTCGATCGAGCAGCTACGCATGGGTGGTCGTGGCATTCGCGCTCGGTCTCATGTCGAAGCCGATGGTGGTGACGCTGCCTTTCGTGCTTCTCCTGCTCGATCTATGGCCGTTGCGTAGAATCGAGGTTCCCGTTCGATGGACGGCGGCGCGAGCACTCGTGCTCGAGAAAACCCCGCTGTTCGCCATGTCGGTTGCCTCGAGCGTGATCACGTTTCTCGCGCAGCGCCAAGGCGGAACCGTCGCTTCCGGGGTTCGCCTTCCACTCGGCGAGCGGTTGGGCAACGCGGTCACTGCCTACGTGTCGTACATCGGTAAGGCGGTTTGGCCAATCCATCTCGCGGCCTACTATCCGTATCCGCGTGTGCTGCCGACCGCGTGGGTGCTGGTGTGCACTCTTTTCCTGCTCGCCGCATCAGCGGGCGCCATCGTTGCGGCGCGAGCGCGTCCATTCGTGCTTGTCGGCTGGCTGTGGTATCTCGGAACACTCGTGCCCGCGATTGGCATCGTGCAGGTCGGCACACAGGCGATGGCGGATCGCTACACCTACATTCCCCTCATCGGAATATTCATCGTCGTCGCCTGGGGAGTCGCCGACCTGCTGAGCCGTTGGCCGCGGTGGAGGGTTCCGACGGCAGTGTTTGCCGTCGCCGCCCTACTGTTGTTCGCCACGACTGCCAGAGTGCAGGTCCGCTATTGGGAAAGTAGCATGACGTTATGGAAGCATGCACTCGCCGTCACGACCGACAACTATGCGGCGCACACCTATTACGGTAATGCTCTGTTGAGTCGCGGGGATATCAACGCGGCCATCGCCGAGTATGTGGAAGCGATCCGGATTCAGCCCGACTATCCCGAGGCGCACAACAACTTGGGCCCAGCGCTGGCGAGCGAGGGAAAAATCGACGACGCGATCAAGCATTTCAACGTCGCGATTCGATTGCGGCCAAACTATGCCGATGCGCACAGCAATCTGGGAGTCGCATTAGCGAGCCAGGGCAAGATCGACCAGGCGATCGCAGAGTATATCGAAGCGCTCCGCCTGGATCCGGACCATGCGCGTGCGCGCGGAAATCTCGGCCTGGCGCTGAAAGCGCAGGGTCGCACCGCCGATGCGATGCGTGAACTCGAACTCGCATTGCGCGCCAATCCCGACAACGCCGACGTCCGGAACGCGCTCGCCGTCCTTCAGAGTACGCGTCGAACTCCGTGAGCAAGACGCCTCCTTCGGCTTACGACATCGATGAGTACTATGCCGACAACGCCCGCGGCTCGCGGCTGTCGCCAATGTTCGACGGATTGCTGCGCATCCTCGATCGCGGGCGCGTTCGCGCGGTGCTGAAGCACACGCGCCTCTCGTCCGGCAAGGTTCTGGACGTCGGTGCGGGCGATGGAAAATTCCTGCACTTCATGCAGCGCTTGGGGTTCGAGGTGCACGGAACGACCACCTCGAAGCGTTCGGCACTCGCCGCAGAGAGGTTCTTCGGTCTACGATTGGACGTCTCCGAATCCCTGGACAACCAGGCTCCAAACGCACCGTTCGATCTCGTGACGTATTGGCACGTCTTCGAGCACCTGGAGGAACTGCCCGCGCACAGACAAGCGTGGCCGAACCTCGTCAAACCAGGCGGATTCCTCGTGATTGAAGCGCCGAACATCCACTCCATCGGCGCTCGCCTGTGCTACAGATCTTGGCTTGGCAGCGACGACAAGCATCACGTCAATCACCAAGATCCCGCGACGATCATCGAATCGCTTCGCCGCCTCGGATTCGAGCCGTCGCGAACCGAGTACTTCTCGACCAAGTTCTCCTATGTCTACCTCTGGAGCGCGCTATTGGGCCGATTGTTCGGCCGATCATACGATTTTGACGGGATCATGGGCATCCTGAAATCGCCGTTTCGCATGTTGTTCAGGCGGCCGCTGTGGACGATCAACGCGCTGGCGGCCGTTGTGTACCTTGCGCCGGCGATCCTTGTTCTCATGTTGTATGGCTTGACCGCCGGGCAGGGTGAAGTACTGCGCGTGTATGCGAAGAAGCAGCCCACGTAGATCCATCCAAAGCCGAGACCCATGATTGCCGGACAGACCGTTGTCGTCGTCATGCCCGCGTACAACGCGGAGACCACGATCGAAAAAACCTGGCAGGAAGTGATGGCACAGGAGATCGTCGATCTGGTCATCGTCGTAGACGACCGTAGCCACGACGCGACCGTCGAGCGGGCGCGAAAGCTTCCCAACGTGATCGTGCACGAACACCCGAAAAACGTCGGCTACGGTGGCAATCAAAAGACCTGTTACCGTCTGGCGCTCGAGAACGGCGCCGACATCGTCATCATGGTGCACCCCGATTATCAGTATACGCCCAAGCTGATTCCGGCGATGGCCGGCCTCGTGGCGAGTGATCTGTATCAATGTGTGTTGGGCTCGCGGATTCTTGGCGGCGGAGCGATCAAGGGCCGCATGCCGTGGTGGCGATATGTGGCGAACCGCGTGCTCACCGCCGCCGACAACATCCTCATCGGATGCAAGCTGTCGGAATTTCATACGGGTTATCGCGCGTTCTCGCGCGAGCTGCTCCTCAAGCTGCCGCTCGACGCCAACTCCGACGATTTCGTCTTCGACAATCAGATGCTCGCGCAAACGATCTGGATGGGATTCGAGATCGGTGAAGTTTCTTGCCCGACGAGATACGCAACGGATGCGTCCTCGATCAATTTTCGACGGAGCGTGCAGTACGGATTCGGCTGCCTCTGGACCGCCATGCTCTACCGTCTCTGCAAATGGAACATGGCGCGATCACCGCTCTTCCCAGTGAAGGCTGCGGACCGCGAACACGTGCCGGCATCGTGAGGGCAACGCCATCCATGCGCCTTCGCCGCTCGCGCTGAAGCTCATGGGCAGACGCTCCACCTCGAACACGCCGAAGCCGGCCAAGGAGTCGCGTGCCCCTCGTGGGATCGTCGCCCGACTCGCCAGTCTACTCGATCCCGGTGCTCGCTCATTTCCGGACGATTTCGGTGACGAGACGCTCACGGCCATCCTTCTTCTTGGCGGGTTGCTCGCCGCGCTTCTGCTTCCGTTCATCAACGTCGCGTTTCACATTGACGACCCGCTGTTCATCTGGGCTGCGGATCACATTCGGCGCGACCCCGCCAACCCATACGCGTTCACGGTGAACTGGTACGGAACCGACATGGCGATGTCCGACGTGACCAAGAATCCGCCGTTGGCAGCGTACTACATCGCGCTGGCGGCGTTGGTGGTCGGATGGAACGAGGTGGGACTGCATCTCGCGTTCATGTTGCCGGCTCTGGCCGTTGCTGTCGGCATGTATTTGATCGCCGGCCGGATGTGTGCGCACCCACTGCTGGCGGCGCTCGTGGGCCTTCTCACACCGGTCTTCCTGGTGTCCAGCCTCACAGTCATGTCGGACATGATGATGCTGGCGTTCTGGGTGTTCGCCGTTCGCGCCTGGATGGAAGGCGTCGAGACCAAACGTCACCGGTGGTTCGTGCTAGCGGCGGTGCTCATCGCGTTCGCGGCGCTCAGTAAGTATTTCGGGGCGATGCTGATCCCCCTTCTCCTCGTGTATTCGATCGCGTCGGAGCGGCGACTGAGAATCTGGATGCTGTACACTCTCATTCCGATTGCTGTTCTCGCATGGTATCAGTGGGTTACGGCTCGGCTGTACGGACACGGCCTGTTGATCGATGCCGCATCGTATGCGACGGTGCAGGGCGGTGGCTCGGGCCGACTGTCGATTCCGAGGACGCTCGTCACTTTTGCCTTCACAGGTGGATGCGTCGCGAGTGTGGTGTTCTTTTCGCGCCGACTGTGGTCCGGTCGCGCGCTCCTGTTGGGTCTCGCGATCACCGCCGCCACGGCGCTCCTCGCCCAGTCCTGGTCGAAGCTCGGCTCTTTCACCTTTCCAGCGGACGAAGGCGCGCGCGAGCTCCTTTGCGTTCAAATCGGCCTATGGGCCGCGGCGGGCGTCAGCCTCGCCTGTCTCGCGACCGTCGATCTCTGGCGCTCACGCAACGCTGAATCGCTCCTCCTCTTCCTGTGGATTGCCGGCACCTTTGTCTTTGCCGGATTCGTCAACTGGTCGACGAACGGCCGCTCGATTCTTCCGATGATCGTGCCAGCCGGGATTCTCGTCACTCGCCGATTGGAGTTGCGAGCGGCGAAGACGATTTCCACGCCATTCCGTGTGATGCCACTCGCCGCCGCGCTGATCGCTTCGGTCGCAGTGATGTGGGCTGACTACCGATTCGCAGAAACGGCCCGCACCGGCGCCGCGCTGATTCACAACAAGTATTCGTCGGCTACGCGCACGACGTGGTTCCAGGGCCATTGGGGATTTCAGTACTACATGCAACAACTCGGCGCCAAGCCGGTCGAGCGGAAGTCGGAGTTCACGCCCGGAGATGTCATTGCGATACCCACGACCAACACGGGCCGGTTTGCGATGCCGGCGGAGTGGACCGTCGCCAGCGGTGTAATCTCCGTTCCGTCGAGTAAGTGGTTGGCGACAACCAGTGGGGAGGTCGGTGCCGGCTTCTACGCTGACGCGTTTGGTCCGTT
>Ga0308175_100003030_pt1 | contig 11579 bp, 12 predicted proteins | sample PhyCR1_3_FD_203893 | JGI IMG/M metagenome (GOLD analysis project Ga0308175, IMG submission 203893) | Soil microbial communities from UC Gill Tract Community Farm, Albany, California, United States - DLSLS.C.R1 | ecosystem: Environmental > Terrestrial > Soil > Agricultural land | place: USA... | reverse complement strand
TTCGCCGCGATCGCCCACCACGGCCACGGCGCCCCGGACGATCAGGCTCACCTCCCGGATCGTCTCCCCGCCGCGGACGAGGGTGACCCCGTGGGCGACCTCGCGGCGAACGCCGGACGAGGCGAAGAACTCGAGCTCGTCGCGGAGCGGCCGCTCGATCGCCGTCCTGCCGCCCGGGAGGCGGGCTGCCGCGATGGCAGCGGACAGCCGGTCGGGCGACCAGGCTCGGGTGTACCGGGTAGCGGCACCGGGTCGGCGTGCTTCCTCGCCGACGGGCGGGGCGACGTCGACCGCCTCGGCGGTCATGACTCGGGTCCCGTGGAGGCGGCGGCGCGCGGTACCCGCACCACGTGCTGCCCGGCGTCCGAGTGGGGCCCGGTGCGGGCCCGGAGGTGAAGCGTGGTGGAGACGGTCATGATGCGCTCCGGTTCGAGGGGGGAGACCTGCACGGTCGGATCCGGACACGGGTTCTGGAGGGCGAGTGCCGGGTGATCCTCGTGTCCGAGCCGTCAAGAGGCCGGCGGCCGGCTCACCAGTTGGATGGCGGGTCGCTGGCCGGGAAGGACTGCGCGCCCCACTCGTCGACGATGTCGACGAAGTCGGGAGCGCCCGCGCGGCTCCGGTGTGGCGGTGGGGCCGGTCCGGCGAGAGGCGACGGTGCGGCAGCGGCGGGGCGCACGGCGGAAGGACCAGGGCTGGGGATCAGGCTCATCATGGTCGCCTCCGCGGGTTCTGCTTCCCCGCTGCCGTTCGAGCCGGGTGTCGTGCGGCTCGTGAGCCCACTGTCGTCGGGTTGCCGGCCCGGTACAGCGGTGGTGGTGCGCAGGTTTCGCCGGGCCGGCATTGCCGGGGTGCGGCAACGCGTGACGGTCTGCTATCGAGGGTCTGCGGCCGGCGAGCACTGCGGCGCCGGGTTGGCTCAGGGGACGGCGCGGATCTCGAGACGGCCACCGGAGACCCGGACGTCGTAGCACGGCTGCGGGGTGCTGGCCGGACCGCGCCGGATGCCACCGTCGGCGAATCTGAAGGTGCTGCCGTGCCAGGGGCAGGTGACGCAGCCGTCGCTGATGGTGCCCTCGTCCAGGGGGCCGCCCATGTGGCTGCACGTGTTGGCCAGGGCGTGCACTCGCCCCGCGCTCCGGTGCAGCAGGACCGGCACCCCGCCCACCTCCACGGTGCGGCTCTCGCCGTCCGCGAGCGCCGTCTCCTCGATCACCGGCGTCCACTCCTGCGGCCCGTCCTGATGGGCGGTGCGGTTGACGTTGACGCCCCTGACGAAGCTCAGGTGGCCGCCCAGGTAGCTGCCCGCCAGCAGCACGCCGAGCCCGGTCAGGCCGAGGACCTTGCCGCGGGTGCGCCGGCCGCGGGCACGGGCGGCGAGCGAGGTCGCGTACAGCGCCAGGGCGGTGGTGTTCAGGGCGGCGTGCACCAGGCCGACGCGGGTGTCCGGGCCCAGGGTGTCCGACCAGTCGTTCAGGCCCGACGCCGCGGTCGGGACGGCGGCGAGCACACCCGTGGCCACCAGCAGGTCGGCGGCCCGCTCGGTGGAGGGCCCGCCGACCGTGTCCAGCAGTGCCGACATGCTCCACGCGCCGATCGGGACATCGGTGAGCAGCGGGTGGAGCGGGTGGCCGAGGTAGGTCCCGCTGAGCAGATTCCGCACGGCTCGTGGTCGCACGGCGCGGCCGACGACGGTGCCGAGAGGCGTGGCGAGACGGTCGAGCGCCGAGGCCTGCTCAAGCCGGCGGATCACGTCGCGCAGTGGGTTCACCGGAGTCTCCCTGGGGATCGCGCCGGGGCGCGTCGCATGGCGGGTGCTGCTCGCCCACAGGGTGACGCGGGACCGGCCGACCGCGACCGGCCCGGCGTCACCGCGCTGGGCTGTTCCGACAGGCGCCGACCGACGGGCCCGTCGACACGACCGACTACATCGTCCAGGTGTTGAGCGTGAGGGCTCGTTCCTTCCACGCCGTGATGGCCGCGTCCAGGATGTCCTTGGGGTTGACCGGCACGACGCCCTCCATCATGTCGACCTCGCGCATGCCGTAGAGGGCCGCCGCCGAGAACCGGCAGGCGTAGGCGTGGCCGCCCTCGTCCATGAACCGGCGCAGGAGGTTGTTGTAGTTCATGTTGCCCGGGAAGGCCTCGTCGCCGACCTTGGGGAAACCCCGGGTGGCCGCCGCGGCGAGCGATCCCGGCCCGAACATGACGAAGTGCGTCTCGAACCCCTTGCGCAGGATCCGGGTGGCGGTGAGCAGGTTGACCAGCGACGCCGAGCTCTCGAACGGGACGCAGTGGTAGAAGACGAAGGCCTTCTGGCCGGGCTCGGCCTGGTGGTCGGGGAAGACCTTGTCCTCGTAGTCGACGATCGCGTCGCCTGCGTTCACCCGCTCACCAACGATGTTCACCATCGGTCGCTGCCTCTCTGTCGGGGGTCTGACGGGTGCTGCGCGGATCGCAGCACGCGGTCCTGGGGACGACTGGATCGGTGCCCGGCCGTGACCGGTCGCGGGGGGTTCAGCCGTAGAGCGCGGTGAAGTTGTCGCGCAGGATCAGGTCGGCCAGCTCGCCGTCGCCGGCCGCCGCCGTCAGCCGCGCCAGCTCGCCGGCGTGGTCACCCCACGGCTCGTCGCTGGCGAACAGCAGCCGGTCCTGGCCGATCCCGCGGCGCTCGATCTCCTGCACCAGCCACCGCGGGGCGAAGCCGACCGCCCAGCTGGTGTCCGTGTAGACCTGCTTGCCGGCGGCGATCCAGTCGAACAGCCGGCTGCCGATCAGCTTGATGTGCGCGCTGACGCCGCCGCCCAGGTGCACCAGGTGGATCTTGACGTCGTCGCCGTAGCGCTCGACGAGCGAGCCGATCTTGTCGATGTCGGAGGAGCCGCCCGATGAGGTGTGCACGTGCACCACGTGCCCGTGAGCGCGTGCGGTGTCGAAGATCTGGTCGAGCTGCGGTCGGCAGGCCGGGTCGTCCGGGCTCCCACCGAGCAGGAAGCTGGTCTTGAGGACCTTGACCCCCTTCTCGCCCGCGTGCGACAGCGCGGTCGCGTTGAGCTCGGCGTCCTGGGGACGCGGGGACACCCACAGCCCGCAGCTGATCCGGTCGTCCTTGGCAGCCGCCTCCAGGACGAGCTCGTTGAACGAGAAGGACACGGCCGCGTCGGGGACCCCGTAGTTCGGGATGACCAGTGCCCGTTCCGTGCCCTCGTCGTGCAGATCGGCGAGGAGTTCGGCGATGGTGCCTCGCGCCGAGCTGTCCGGGTGCACCGGAGGACCGCCGTAGAACGGGTACGCCGGGAGCAGGCCGAGGTGCCTGTGGGCATCGTGTACGAGGGTCTGGGCCATGTCGTCCACCATACAACAGATCCGTGTCGGATAATAGATAACCGAGGCCTGCTGCGCCGCCGCCGAGCGGTGCGGCGTCAGCGTCGGTTCAGCGGGGGGCCTCCAACGCGGTAAGGGTGTGGAGTGCGAGGGTGGAGTGCGCGTAAGCGCCACCGGCGCGCATCTCGGCTGCGACCCAGATCGCCTCCATGATCTCTTCGGGACTCGCCCCCTTGCGGGCGGCGAGCTTCGTGTGCCCCTGGATGCAGTAGGGGCACTGCGTCGTGTGCGCGACGGCGACCGCGATGAGCTGCTTGGTCTTCTCGGGCAGTGCCCCGTCGGCGAAGACGGCGCGGCTGAACGCCTCGAAGGCCTCGTGGGTCCGCGGCGCCAGCTCCTTGCGACGGGCGGCGATCTCCGGGGTCGTCGGGTGGTACATCGGCTCGGTCATGCGGGGCTCCTGTCGGGACGGCGGATGGCGATCGCTCCGGAGGGCGGGCGCCGATCGACCGGCCGATCCGGCTGTGGCACGAGCATCCGATAGCAACGATCACTATAGTAAATACACCGACGATCGGGGCGATGCCGCCGCGGCGCTCGGGGGAGGAGGGGCGGATGTCCCGCTGCGCGTCCCGCCGTCGATCGCGGACAGTTCGTTGACCAGCCGCAGGGTGCAGGCCACCTGGGAGCCGGGGCCGTTGCGGTGCGACGTCGCGGTCGAGGGGTTCACGCTGTCGGTCGACGAGCCGGAGTCGGTCGGCGGCACGGGGCTCGGCCCGCAGCCGACGGATCTCTTCCTCGCCTCCGTGGCCTCCTGCTTCACCCTGGCTCTGGTGCACAGTGCCGGCAAGCAGGGGCTCCAGCTGCGCGGCGTGCAGGTCGAGGCGGTGGGCGAGTACGCGGGGCCGCGGTTCGACGCCGTGCACCTCGCCGTCGCCGTCGCCGGTCCCGGCCCGGACGAACTCGCCCGCCTGGTGGAGGCGGCCGAGCGGGTGTGCTACGTGTCCAACACCCTGCGCGCACCGATCGCACTCACCGTCGAGGCCCGCTCGGACGGGTGAGCGATCAGAAGTGCGGGAAGTCGACGCCGTGCTCCTCGGGGCGTGCCGGCACGGCCTTCTCGTTCGTGTCGCGATGGGCGGCCTGCACCCGGCGCAGGCCGGTCACCCGGTCGCCGGCCAGGTCGATGGCGACGAGCCGGTCGCTGCCCCGGCGCAGCGCGACCTCGCCGGTGCTGTCGATCTCCCCGACGACCTCGGCCCGAAGGCCCCGGGCCCGGAAGGGCCGGGTGCACGCGTCCTCGCTCCCGGGAGGTACGCAGAGCAGGAAGCCGAAGCTCGGGAAGCAGGTCAGCCACCGGTCGAGGGGCACGCCGGCGGGCCGCGGCAGGACGTCGAGGTCCACGGTGGCGCCGAAGCGGCCGTGCTCGAGCAGCATCGCCAGGGAGCCGACGAGCCCGGCCATGCTGACGTCCTTCGCGGCCACGCACGCGCCGCTGGCGGCGACCTCGGCCAGGACGCCCACGTCGCCGGCCACGTCGCCGGCCCGCACCTCGAAGGAGCGGAAGAACGGGAAGTCCGCGCGCAGGTCGCCGTCGGTCGCGCACGCCACGACCAGGCTCTGCCCGGGGCGGATGTTGGCGACCGACAGCGGGTGGCCGGTGCTGCCGACGCCGAAGGCCGACAGCGAGGGCTCGCCCGCGTGCCGGGTGAGGTGCCCGCCGAGCAGCGGCACCGCGTAGAGCTCGCAGCCGTGCCGGATCCCCTCGAGGACGCGGCGGGCGGTGTCGTCGTCCGCGGCGATGGTGTCGACGATGCCGAGCGGGGTGGCGCCCATGGCGGCCAGGTCGTTGACGTTGGTCAGCACCGCGGCGATCCCGGCCCCGAACGGATCGGCCTGCACGAAGCGCGGCAGGAGCGCCTCGCCGCAGACGACGACGTTGGTGCCCGCCAGGGGCACCGCGGCGCCGTCGTCACCCGGGCCGCCCAGCCAGTCGCTGGGTCCGAACACCTCCGAGACCAGGCCGATCACGGACTTGGCGGACAGGCCCGGGTGCTCGCGGACGGTGGTGACGAGGGCGGCGAGTTCGGCGGTTCCGGCCGTCGAGGGTGCGGCCGACGACCGTTCTGACCGTGCCGTGAGCATCGTCGTCTCCCTCTGGGGTCGCGTCTGTCGGATCATCATAGGGCCGTCTACTATCCGACGCATGACCCCGGACTTCCTCAGTCTTCCGGCGCGGCCGGGCAAGCCCCGCGCAGCGGGTCTGACCCACGTTCTCGACAAGGGTCTGCCGGCACCGCAGACGAGGGCGTTGCTCGAGGCGGCCGGCGAGTTCGTCGACATCTGGAAGTTCGGGTGGGGCACCGCCTACCTCGACCGCGAGCTGGCGACGAAGCTCGCACTCCTCGCCGAGCACGGGGTGCGGGCGTGCCTGGGCGGCACGCTGCTGGAGATCGCCTGGAGCCAGGGTCGGGTCGAGGAGTGCCTGCGCTGGGCGGAGGACGCCGGCGTCCCGCTCGTGGAGGTCTCCCGCGGGGTCATGCCCATGCCGCCGGCCGACAAGGCCCGGCTGATCGGCCGGGCCGCAGGCGCGTTCACCGTCCTCGCGGAGGTCGGCCGGAAGGAGCCGGGTGGGCAGCTGGAACTGGGGGAGTGGAAGAGCGAGGTCGAGAACGACCTCGCCGCCGGTGCCTGGCTGGTCGTGACCGAGGGGCGCGAGAGCGGCACGGTGGGGACGTACGACGCGAGCGGCGCGGTGATCGAGGAGGTCGTCGACGCGGTGGTCGGCGTGGCCGGCCACGAGCGCATCCTGTTCGAGGCGCCGCGACGGGACCAGCAGGCCTGGTGCATCAACCGGTTCGGGCCCGAGGTCAACCTCGGCAACGTCGCCCTCGAGGACGTCGTCAACGTCGAGGCGCTGCGCCTCGGGCTGCGCGCCGACACCGCGGTGATCCCCTCGGACCCGCCGCCGTGGTGAGCACGCGGGTCGCCGACTCGAGGACCTACCGGCACCTGTGGACCGCCGCGGAGCTGGACCGCCTCTTCGAGGAGCGGCAACGGCTGCAGCGCTGGCTGGACATCCTGTCGGCACTGGCACGGGCCCAGGCGGAGCTGGGCATCATCCCGGCCGGGTCGGCCCGGCTGATCACCGAGAACGCCGAGGCCGGCCGGCTGGACCTGGACCGGATCGCGGCGGACACCCGGACCACGGGCCACTCGACCCTCGGGCTGATCCACGAGCTGCAGCGCATCGTGCCGGCGTCCGCCGCCGAGCACGTGTACTTCGGGGCCACCGTGCAGGACCTCAGCGACACCTGGTTCGGGCTGGTCATGAGGGACGTCGGCGAGCTGGTCGCCGGCAAGCTCGGCGCGCTGGGCGGCCTGCTCGGCGAACTGGCCGCGACCCATCGCGACACGGTGATGGCCGGTCGCACCCACGGGCAGCCGGGGGCGCCGATCACCTTCGGCTTCAAGGTCGCCGGATGGGTCGACGAGCTGGACCGCCACCTCGACCGGCTGCGCGAGGGTGGCCCGCGGTGGGCTGTGGGCCAGCTCGGCGGGGCCGTCGGGGTGCTGGCCTTCTACGGGTCGGACCGCCTCGAGCTGCGCCGCCGGTTCTGCGCCCAGGTCGGGCTGGCCGACCCCGGGATCTCCTGGCTGACCAGCCGGGACCGGATCGCCGAGTTCGGCCACGTGCTGGCGATGGTCTGTGCCACGCTCGCGCGCATCGGCGGGGAGGTCTACGAGCTGTCCCGCCCGGAGATCGGCGAGCTCCGCGAGAGCCTGCCCGTGGGCGCCGTCAGCAGCATCACGATGCCGCACAAGCGCAATCCCGAAGGCAGCGAGCACCTGGACACCCTGGCCCGCCTGGTGCGTGCGCACGCCGGGCTGCTGCTCGAGGGAATGGACCAGCAGCACGAGCGGGACGGTCGCGGGTGGAAGACGGAGTGGGTGTCGCTGCCCGAGGTCTGCGAGCTCACCGTCACCGCGCTCGATCTGGCCCACCGCGTCGTCGAGGGCCTCGAGGTGCACACCGGTGCGATGTCGGCCAACCTCGCCGCGGGGGGCGAGGACCTGGAGTCCGAGCAGATCCTGGCCGCGCTGTCCGCCCTGCGCGGCAAGCACGCCGCGCAGGAGTTGATGGCTCAGGTCGTGGCCTCGGTCCCGGCGGGTTCGCCCGGGCTGGCCGCCGCGGTCGCCGCCCGCGCCGGCCTGGCGGCGCAGGAGGTCGCCTCGTGGACGGCGGGGCCGGTGACCGGCGCCGCCGGCGCCATGGTCGATCTGGTGCTCGCCGGCTCGCGTGCCCGGCGCCCCGGGGACACCGCGCCATGACGCCCGGCGTCCGGCCGCGGTGGGCGCTCGGGGCCTGGCCCACGCCGCTGCTGCGGGCCGGGCGGCTGGAGGCCCGCCTGGGCTGCGGGCCGCTGCTGGTGAAGCGGGACGACCTCAGCGGCTTCGCGCTGGCCGGCAGCAAGGCCCGCCCCCTGGAGTACCTGATCGGCGGCGCGCTGGCCGACGGCCACGACGCGATCGTCGTCGGCGGCGTCGCGACGTCCAACTTCTGCCCCGCCGCCGCGGTGGCCGCACGCGGCGCCGGGCTCGAGTGCCACGTCGTCCTGCCGGGGCGACCGCCGGCCCCCGCCGCGGCGAACCTGGCGCTCGCCCGCGCCTGCGGGGCCCAGGTGACCTTCAGCGGCGGGCCGCGGGACGAGCTCGACGAGCGGATCCGGGAGCGGGCCGGCGAGCTGACCGAGGGCGGGCGCTCCGCGATGGCCATCCCGCGCGGCGGCGCCACCGCACTGGGCAGTGCGGGCTTCGTCCGGGCGGCGCGCGAGCTGTCCGAGCAGCTCGCCGCCGCGGGGCACGACGAGGCCCGGATCGTCCTGGCCGTGGGCTCCGGCGCCAGCATCGCCGGCCTGCTGGTCGGCGCCGGCCGGATGGTCGGCCCGTGGACGGTCACCGGGGTGTCGGTCAGCCGCGCCCTGCCCGCGCTGGTGCCCCACGTGGACCGCCTCGTCGACGGCAGCGCGCGGTTGCTCGGCCTGCCGCGCCCGCCTCCGTCCGCGGTCCACCTGCTGGAAGCGCCCGGCGGGCTGCACGGCAGCGCGCAGCCGGGGCATCGCGACGCCGGTGCCGCTGCGCTCCTGGCACTGGAGACCGAGGGCCTCCTGCTCGATCCCGACTACACCGCGCCGGCCTTCGGCGTCGCCCTGCGACAACTCATGGAGGAGGGACCGCCGGTGGTCTTCTGGCACACCGGGGGACTGGCGAGCGCGATCAGCAGCTACCTGGCTGCGAGTGCCCGCGCGTCCGAGGGCGGGTCATGACCGGGCCGGCGCGGCACGCCGCGGGTCGCCGCAGCGGTGGACCGCAGACCGCGGCGGCTCCGGAGCTGGTCGCCTCGGGGTTCGCGCTGGAGAACGCCGACGCCCCGATCCTGCACCGCGGCTACAACCTCGCCGACCTGGCTCACGTCCTCGACCTGGCCGAGCGGCGGATCATCCCGGAGCACGCCCAGCACGCGCTGCTGAGCCTTCTGCTGGAGGCCTACGGGACGGAGGCGGCGGACTTCCCGTACGACCCGGCGTTCGGCGAGCCCTACAACTCCCGGGAACGGTTCTTCGTCGAACGCCTCGGCGACACGGCCGGATGGCTGCACGCCGGCCGTCCCCGGCGGGAGGCGGCACGCATCGCGCTGCGCCTCCACCTGCGGACCCAGATCGCCGACCTCGTCCTCGCGGCGACCCGCTTCGTCGAGGAGACGGTCGGCCAGTCGCGCCGGCACGCGGCGACCCTCATGGCCGACCAGACCTACCTGCAGAAGGCACAGCCCTCGACGTTCGGCCACTACCTGCTGTCCTTCGCCCAGCCGGCGCTGCGCGACGCGCACCGCCTGCTCGCCGATCTCACCGAGATCAACGCCAGTCCCGGCGGGGCCGGGTGCGTGAACGGCACGCGGTTGCAGCACGACCGCAGCGCGCTGGCCCGCTCCCTCGGATTCGACAGCGTCATCCCGCACACGCGCGATGCGATGTGGCGGGTCGACGACCTGATCGCGGTGCTCGCGACCGGCACGAGCATGGTCTCCAACCAGAGCAAGCTCGCCGAGGACCTGGAGATCTTCACCAGCAGCGAGTTCGACTTCGTCGACCTGGACGACGGCTACAGCAGGTCGAGCGTGCTGATGCCGCAGAAGCGCAACCCGTACGCGCTGTCCATCGTGCGCGGCGCGTCCGGAGTGCTCATCGGCCGGCTCGCCGGGTTCCTCGCCGTCACCAAGAGCCCGTCGGCGCGCAGCGACAACTTCATCTTCGCCTACGGCGAGGTGCCCCGGGCACTCGATCTGGCCCTGCGGGTCACCGACCTGATGAGCGGCGTCGTGCGCACGCTGCAGGTCAATCCCGAGCGGCTGCGCGAGGAACTGGTCCGGGGGTACACCCAGTCCACCGACCTGGCCGAGCACCTGACCCAGATCCGCGACATCGACTACCGCACCGCCTACTACGTCGTCGGCGACGTCGTGCGGGACGCCAGCCGCGCGGGCATCCCGGGGACTGCGCTCACCGCCCGGATGCTCAACGAGGCCGCGGTGCAGCGCACCGGCGCGCACTGGGAGCTGGTCGACGACGACCTCCGGCCGGTGCTGGACCCGGCCCGGATCGTGGCGTCCCGCCAGGCCCTCGGCGGTGCGGCGGCCGAGCCGGTCCACCGGATGCTGCAGAGCACCGCGGCCGACGCCGAAGCGGTGGCGGCGGCGGCCGGTGCGCGGCTGGCGCGCTTCACCGCCGCCGAGGACGGCCTGCTCGCCCGGGTCCGCGCCGTCCTGGGCGCCGGTCCCCGCCCGACCCCGGACGACGACCCGCCCCCTGGAGGCCCGCCATGACTCCCGTCCCCGCCCCCGCGGCCCTGCCCACCGAGGTGACCGTCGTGAACGTCGGGCTGCCGCTGTTCGCCGACGCCGTCCGGGCCCAGGGACGGCCGGTGGAGCAGCTGGACTGGCGGATCCCGGCCAACGGCGACCCGCAGCTGCTCGCCGCGCTGACCGTGCTCCTCGGCCGGGAGGCGGCGCGGGTCGACGCGGCCAACGCCGAGGTCTTCCGTCGGCTGGACACCGGGGTGCCGTTCTGGACGGCGGTGGCCACGGCGGGGGACGTCCTGCCCGGACTGGACGGCCGCACCCTGCTGCACTGCGGGCCGGCCATCGAGTGGCCCGACGTGGCCGACCCGCTGCGCCGCTCGATGCGCGCCGCGACGGTGGCCGAGGGATGGGCGGCCGACGTCGCCGAGGCGGACGGGCTGCTGCGGGCCGGCGGGGTGCGGCTCGCGCCGGCCAACCTGCACGCCGCAGTGCTCCCGATGGCCACGGCGCTGGGACCGTCGATGCCGGTCGTGGTCGTGGAGAACGAGGCCGGCGGCACGCGGGCGTACAGCGCGCTCAACCAGGGGCCGGGGGACGTGGCCTGGTTCGGCCGGGAGACCGACGCGGCGATCGCGCGGCTGCGGTTCCTGCGCGACGTCGCCGGGCCGCTGCTCGCCGGGGCCGTGGCCCAGGCCGGGCCGGTCGACGTCCTCGGACTCGCCGCGCAGGGGCTGGCCATGGGCGACGACGTGCACATGCGCACCCAGGCCAGCACCAACCTGCTCATCCGGCACCTGCTCCCGCAGCTGGTCGCGGCGGATCGCCCCGCGGCCGTGGAGTTCGCCCGCTTCCTCTCCGCCGACCACCTGTTCTTCCTCAACCTCGCGATGGCGGCCGCGAAGTCGTTGACCCTGTGGGCCGAACAGGTCACCGACAGCAGCATCGTCACGACCATGGCCCGCAACGGGACGACGTTCGGGGTCGGCCTCGCCGGGTCGCCCACCTGGTTCCTCGCCGAGGCGCCGGAGATCGGGGCCGCGCTGTACAACCCCGGCCTGGGGCCGGACAGCGGCGCGCGAGACATCGGCGACAGCGCGGTGCTCGAGCTGGTCGGGCTCGGGGGTGCGGCCGCGGCCGGCTCCCCGGCGGTGGCCGCCTTCCTCGGCGGGACCATGGCCGACGCGCTCGCGGTGACCGAGAACATGGCCGACATCTGCCACGGCCCGAGCAGCCGGTTCCGGCTCCCGACGCTCGACCTGCGCGGTACGCCGGTGGGTGTCGATGCGCGGCTGGTCGCCAAGCTCGGCGTTACCCCGAAGGTGAACACCGGGATCCTGCACGTGAGCGACGGCACCGGCCAGGTGGGGGCGGGCGTGGCCACCGCACCGCTGCGCTG
>Ga0308175_100003029_pt1 | contig 11581 bp, 12 predicted proteins | sample PhyCR1_3_FD_203893 | JGI IMG/M metagenome (GOLD analysis project Ga0308175, IMG submission 203893) | Soil microbial communities from UC Gill Tract Community Farm, Albany, California, United States - DLSLS.C.R1 | ecosystem: Environmental > Terrestrial > Soil > Agricultural land | place: USA... | reverse complement strand
GCCCCACCCGGCGCCCCCCCCCCGCCCCGGGCCGGGCGGCCCGCCCCGCTTCCCCGAGGCACCGGATGCGCGCACGACGGCTCGCCGCCTTGACCACCTTCGCTACGCTCCTCGGGGCCGCGCCGGCCTGGCGAGCGCCGGTTACCAGCCGGTTTCGTGTGGACCAGACCCTGACGCAGGACATCGATGCGACGGCGGCCGGCAAGGGGCGGCAGCGGGTCTCGTTCTCGACCACGAGCTTCCTGACCGTCACCCTCAACGACACCTCGGGCGGCAAGGCCGTGCGCATCGTGGTGGACTCGATGCGGGGCGACAGCGCGAGCCCGATTCCCTCCAGCGTGTTCGACAGCGCCCGCGGGGCGGAATTCCACTCGTTCCTGAGCGCCGCGGGTAAGCTGTCGACGCTCGAAGCGGTCAACGTATCGCCGGCCGCCGCGCGGGTGCAGGGCTTCCTGACCGACTTCTTTCCCTGGGTGAAGGCCGGCGCCAAGCCGGGCGAGCAATGGGCCGACACCACCACCCAGGCGACCACCAACGGCGTCGACAGCGTGGTAGTCCGGCGGGTGACGTCGTACAAGGTGGGGGCCAGGGAGACCAGGGGCACCCGGAAGGCGCTCCGGGTGACCAGCGAGTACACGTCGACCATTCGCGGGACCCAGCCCACCGACTCGGGGCAACCTGCCCGGATCGAAGGCAACGGCAAAGGCAGCGGGACCTACTTCGTGAGCCCGGACGGGGCCTACCTCGGCGGCGACTGGCAGCTCGAATCCGCGCTCACGATCGCGGGCGCGTTCGCCGAGCATCCGCTGCCGATCACCATCTCTCAGACGACCAAGGTCACACCCATCCCATGACCCGGCCGAGCTCCACTTTCTCCGCCGTCTTCGCCGCCCTGGTGCTCGTGGCGTGCAGCGCCGGCACCAGCGCCAACCCGCCCGCCCCGACGCCGACCCCAAAGCCGGGCGAGCCCGCTCCGCCCTCGCCGACCAGCCCCGGCAAGGGGCCGGCGGTGGCCTACAAGCCGTTCCGCGCCGCCGCCTACCGGCTGGAGCGGCACGACAGTCTCACGCTCCAGTACCCCGGCGGGGCTACCCAGGAGCAGGTGCGGGATCGCATCGCGTATCTCCACGTCACGGTCGCCGAGGCGCCGTCGCCCGGGACGTTCGGGGTCAGCATCGTGCTGGACTCGCTCCAGGCGCTCGAAAGCGGACAGCCGGCATCGCCCGATTCGGTACTGGCGGCCCGTGGTGCCCGGTGGACGGCGACGCTCACCCCCACGACCGGTCTCGGTCCGCTCACGGTCGACCGGCAGGGCACGCTTCCCGACGAGCTCACCGGCCGCCTGGGCCTGCTCTTTCCGGCCCTGCCGGCCGGCGGGGTGCGGGAAGGCATGGAGTGGAGCGACACCACGGAATACAAGCTCACCGCCGACGCCTTTCCGGGCACCGAACGCGCCGTGACGAGCTACCAGGCCGTCGCGAGCGATACGCCGGGTGCACGGAAAGGCATCACCCTCGAGAGCACCGGCTCCTATCAGCGCACCGGCACCCGCACCCAAGGCGACCAGGTCCTCGAGATGTCCGCCACCGGCACCCGTCACCAGGCGCACGTTCTGGGGCTCGACGGTGTTCTGATCTCGGCCCAGGGCAACGACGCGGGTGACATGACCATCACCATCCCCGCCGTGGGCCAGACCGTTCCGGTCCAGCAGCGCGGCAGCTACTCGGTGACCTCGCTTTCCGCCCGATAGTCCGGCCCGGTACATGACCGGCCTGCGCCTCCGTCGCGCGCTGCTCGCGTGCCTGGCCCCGCCGGCGCTGTTCGTGGGTTGGCTGATGGCGGTCTGGCCGCCGCCCATCTGGTATCGCACCCATTGGCCCGCGCACACGGCGTTCATGACCATGCGGGGCGGCGCCCCCGCCATGCGGCGCTATCGGCCGGTGCCGCTGGACTCGATGGCCCGCGCGCTCAGCGAAGCGGTCACTACCGGCGAAGACGCGCGGTTCTGGAATCACGCGGGGCTCGACTACGTCGAGGTCCGTCACGCGCTGGGCTACCGGCGCGCGGCCTTCACGTGGCGCTCGGACCGGGATCGGAAGGAGCTCTGGCGCGTGCTCGGCCGGACCTGGGACCGGCGCGATGCGCTCCGGGGGGCCAGCACCATCACCCAGCAGGTGGCGAAGAACCTGTATCTCTCGCCCACCCGGAATCCGCTGAGAAAGCTCAAGGAGGCGGTGACCGCCAAGCGATTGGAGTGGGCGCTGGGCAAGCCGCGTATCCTCGAGCTCTACCTCAACATCGCCGAGCTGGGAGACGGGATCTGGGGGGTCGAGGCAGCCAGCCGGCGCTACTTCCGGACGTCGGCCCAGCGGCTCAGCGACACCCAGGCCGCGGCGCTAGCCGCGACGCTCCCATTCCCCCTGCGCTCCAATCCCGCCTATCGGCCCAACCGCATGCGCCGGCGGCAGGACCTGATTCTCCGGCGGCTCCATGGCGAGCCGATCGAGATCCCCAAGGTCGAGGAAGAGCCGGTGATCCAGCCGGGAGACACGATTCAGTGGACGCCCGGCATCGACTCGCTGCTGGACTCGCTTCGTGCGCCGGTGGAGACGCTGCCACCCGGAATGGTCTCCGATTCCACCGCGGCTGCGAGCGCGACGTCTCGCTTGGACACCACTCGGTTGGATACGGCTCCCTTGGACACCGCTCCCTTGGACACGGCTCCTGCTGCGCCAGGGCGGGACAGCCTCTCGCCTTCCGAGAAGATGCGGATGCACTGAGGGGGCATCTCAGCGAGACGCCCCCTCCGTTGTTTGTGCCTGTGGTGACCGCACTACCTACCATCCGTGCGGTCTACCGAATGTTGGCCTCAGTCAGGCAGCCGGTTCCGGCTCCGGCTCTGGCTGCGGCTCGCGCACGACCCGATCGATATCCGGCACCTCTTCTTCGGTCCGGCGGAGCCGGTCCGCGATCCGGCGCCGCACGGCGGGCCCGCTCTCGGGCGTGAGCAGTGCGGCCAGGCCGGCCCCCACCGCCAAGCCCATCATGGCCGACGAACGCCGCTCGCGACGGCGCCGGGCCTCCCGGCGGCCGAGCTCCCGATGGACCCTCTCCAGAGCCTCTCCCGCGTCGCCTTTGAGGCCCTTGAGGCGGTCGCCCACGAGCTGGCGCGTCTTGGCTCCTTCGGCGGGCGCAAAGAGCATCGCAGCACCAGCACCCACGGCGAGCGCGAACAGCGCCAGCCCGAGCAGGCTGCCCTCTTCTTCATGGTCGGTGTCGTCTTCGAGGTTGAAATCGTCGAAATCCTTGCGCATATGCCCTCCACGCTTGCGTTGTGCCGTCCAGCCCGCTCCCACACCCCTCTAAAGTACAACGGTGCCCGCCGGCCGGGCCGGGGGTACCATCACCGAGCGCCCGGAGCCGGGCCTAATCGACCAGCCGAAGTGGCATGACCAGTGTGAGATAGCTCGATGGATCATTCCAGCCCACCGGCTCGCAGGTGGCGGCCCGCTCCGGCGCCTTGAAGGTCATCCGGACCTCATCGGTCGGGATGTACTTGAGGATCTCGAGCAGATACGAGGCGTTGAAGCCGATCTCCAGCGGATCGCCCTCGTAACTGACCGTGATCTCCTCCTGAGCCTCGCCCAGGTCGGGTGTCTGCACCGAGAGCTTACAGGACCCGTTGGCGAACGCCATGCGGATCCGGTGGGTCTGGTCGCTGGCCACGATGCTCATGCGCCGGAGGGCCGCCGAGAACGCCGCCTTGTCGGCGGTGGCGGACTTGTCGTTCTCCCGCGGGATGACCTGCTCGTAGTTGGGATACGGCCCTTCGATCAGCCGAGTGTAGATCTGGGTCGAGGCGGAGCGGAAGCCGAGGTGATTCTCGCTCCGGGCGATCTCGACCTCCTCGTCGGCCTTGAACAGGCGGCGGATCTGCTCGAGGGCCTTGGGCGGAACGATGAGGTCGGCCTGCGCCGGGCTCCCGGCCGGCGGCGTGGGCACATCCATTCGGGCCAAGCGGTGGCCGTTGGTGGCCACCATACGCATGCGCTCGGGCCGGAGCTCCCACAGGACGCCGTTCAGGATCGGGCGGCTTTCCTCGGTGCTGGCCGCGAAGGCCACATGCCCGATCAGCTTCTGGAGGTCCTTGGAGGAGGTGCGCCAGCCACCTTCGAACTTGACGCTCGGGAAGGCGGGAAACTCCTCGCGCGGGAGGCCAAGCAGCCGGAACTTCGAGCGCCCGCACTCGATCGTGACCCGCTGCTCGCCGGACGCGGTAAGGCGAATGGCCGCACTGGGCAGCTCGCGCACGATCTCGACCAGCTTCCGTGCCGGCAGCGTGATCGCGCCTTCCTGATCGACCGACGCGGACACGGTGGTACTCACCGAGATGTCGAGATCGGTGCCGGACAGGCGGATGCCGTCCTTGGTGGCCTCGAGCAGGATGTTGGACAGGATGGGCAGCGTCGTCTTGGCCGGCACGCTGGCCGCTACCGCGACGAGACCTTCCTGCAGCTGCTCCCGCGTGATCGTGAGCTTCATGCCTCTCCCGAGGAAAAAGCAGTACTACTCTTCCAGTTAATAAATCTAGCAGCAGTAGTAGAGGGTCTGGAAATGTGGGCCGGCGGCGTAACGTCACCGGCGTTCCGTAGTTGCCGTATTGCGCGCTGTCGACACCGTGTGGGCCATGGGGATGTTCACTGCCCACTACCCACGCTGATCCAGAATTCCCACACACGCCGACAACGCGCGGGGATTATTCTGCGCACAACTCCTGGCGCGCGTGCTCCACCCGCTCGCGAAAGGTGCGATCGCGCGACATCTGACGGCTCACCTTGTCCACGCTATGGATCACCGTCGAGTGATCGCGTCCGCCGAAGGCCTGGCCGATCTCGACCAGCTGCATCTCCAACAGCTCGCGCGCGAGATACATCGCGATCTGCCGCGGCACGGTGAGCGTCTTGATGCGTGCCTTGGACCGCAGGCCCTCGGGGGTGACGCCCCAGCGACGGGCCACCACTTCCTGGACCTTGTTGATGGACGGCAGCGCCTTGGGGGAGGCCATCCCGTCCTCGCCGGGCCTGATCCGGTCACTCAGGGCCTCGCGGGCCAGCTCGATCGACACTTCCTTGTGCTTGAGCGAGGCGAACAGGAGCAGCTTGATGATGCAGCCCTCGAGCTCCCGCACGTTCGAGCGCACGTGCTCGGCGATGAACCGGAGCACATCGTCGGGGATGGTGAGCTCGAGGTGGTCCTGCTCCTGCTTCTTCCGGAGAATGGCGATCCGGTGCTCCAGGTCAGGCTGGCCGATGTCGGCCACCATGCCCCACTCGAACCGGCTCACCAGGCGCGCCTCGAGGCCGGGGATCTCCTTGGGTGGACGATCGGAGGTGAGAACGATCTGCTTATTGCCCTCGTACAGGGCATTAAACGTATGGAAGAACTCCTCCTGCGTCATTTCCTTGCCTTCCAGGAAATGGACGTCGTCCACCAGGAAGAGGTCCACGTCGGTGCGATAGCGGCGCCGGAACTCGGGCATGGTCCGGCTGTGGATGCTCTCGATGACCTCGTTGATGAACTGCTCGGCGCCGACGTAGAGCACCCGGGTGTCGGGCTGGCGCTGGCATACGCTGTGGGCGATGGCCTGCATCAGGTGGGTCTTGCCCAGGCCGGTGGCGCCGTAGATGAACAGCGGATTGTAGGTCTTGCCCGGCGATTCGGCCGCCGCATGAGCCGCCGCGGCCGCCAGCTCGTTCGACTTGCCGATGACGAAGGTGTCGAAGGTGTAGCGCTCGTTGAGGGGCTGCGTGCTGGGATTTACCGTGGCGACGACGGCGGCGGGCGCCGTCGGTGCCACGAAGAAATCCATCTGCGGCCGCTTCTGACGATCCTCGTGAACCCGAAACACGACGGAGGTGGGCTGCCCGATGACCGGTTCGGCCAGCTTGGAGAGCAGCGTGGCGTGCTTGGTCTCGTTCCACTCGACCGCGAACTGATCGGGCGCGCCGACGATGAGCCGGCCTTCATCGAGGGCAATGGCCTCGGTGGGCTCCAGCCAAGTCCGGATCGTGTGATCAGGAAGTTCGCGATGCGCCTCATCGAGGATGCGCTTCCATGCGTCTTTAGCGGACAGCTGCATCGGTACTCGAAAACGGTGGGGGATTGATCAAGGGCGAGAGATGTTACGGAACGGTTGTGGAAAAGTCAACCATGCTACAAATCGCGCGACGGCGCTCTTGACAGAGTGAAAAAGTTGCGCACGGAAAGATGGAAGATTGCTGTCGCAATGCCCGCGCGGTGGTGGCGCTGCGTGCATGTTGCCGTTGCGTGCGCGCCACGTTTCTCGGCATGCGTTCGTTGCTCGCTCGTCGGCATCGGGTGCACGACTCCGGCAACGAAGTGTTCCCTTCGGCCGCTGCAGTCGCGGCCAGCCATGTGTCAAGCGACCACCGGCGGTTGAGCTCGTACCGTCGACTCACGCTCCGTGCGGCACAGCATCGCCGCCTGTACCCGCAGATCGGAGCTGCGCCGAGCCAGTGCGCGCAGCGCACCGGCCGAACCCGCCGGACGCGTGTTGCGCTCGCGCTGTCGCGCGGCACCATTGTCGGATGGCCCGTCCTCCCGTCCGCCTTGACCATCCCCTGCGCCCTAACTACCTTCCCCGGCTCATTTTGGAGGAACGTCCGCCATGAAACCATCGTATCGGCCGCGCAACAAGCGCCGAATCAACAAGCACGGGTTCCGCGCGCGCATGGCCACGCGCTGGGGACGGGCGGTCCTTTCCCGCCGCCGCAAGAAGGGTCGCAAGCGCCTCACCGTCTCGCTCCCGACGAAGCACGGGGGCTCCTGACGCCATCGGCGCGCTTCCCGCGAGCGCACCGGCTCGCGCGCGCGTCGGACATACGGCGGTGCCTCGGCCAAGGTCGGCGCCGCCGCTTCGAGCATCTGGACATGATCTGGATGGACAACACGACGGGCCACCCGCGGATGGGACTGATCGTACCGAAGTTCCAGTCTTCCGCGGTGGCCCGCAACCGTCTTCGGCGGCGTCTCCGCGAGATCTGGCGGCAGGATCTCCAGCCACACCAGCCCGCGTGGGATCTCGTCATCCGGGCCCGGCGGGAGGCGTACGGCGCCCCATTCGAGCGGCTTCGCGCGGATCTGCTGGCCTGGCGCCACGCGGTGGTGCCCGCATGACGCCGGCCCCGATCGCCGACTGGCCCGTCCATGCCATCGCGCCACGACGTCTGCTTGCCGGGCTCATCCGCGCCTATCAGCGCTTCCTCTCACCCGCGCTGCCGCCCAGCTGCCGATTTCACCCGTCCTGTTCTCAATACGCCCTCGAGGCGGTTACCCGCTATGGCGCCTTGCGGGGCTCGTGGCTGGCTGCCCGTCGCCTGGCCCGGTGTCATCCGTTCCACCCGGGCGGCTTCGATCCTGTCCCCTGATCCCCTGATCTGAGCTCATGGACCGTCGTACCATCTGGGCGATTCTTCTGATGATGGTGATCGCCATTCTCCCGGCCATCTTCATCAAGCGGTCAGCTTCGCCGGCCAATTCGGTCGCGGGCGACACCACCGGCCCGCGCGACTCCACCGGCTCGCGCGACACCAGCGTTGCCCCGGTTACGCCCGCGTCGGCCCACCCGGCGCCGCCCGTTGCCGCCGCCGACACCCTCCGCCCGGCCGCCGGCGACACCGGACCGGCCACGCCGGGGGTGCACACCGTGGCGGTCACGTCGCCGCTCTACACGTACCGCGTAAGCACACAGGGCGGCCGACTGGTCAGCGCGCTACTCACGCGCTACCGCTCGATGGCTCCGGAAGACGACGGCCGGAATGCGCAGATCCTGCCCAAGGACAGCCGGTTGCTCGGCCTCACGCTGATCACCGGCCGCGACACCATCCCGCTCGAGAGCCTGGTCTTTGCCTCCTCGGCCGATTCGCTCGACGCGAGCCAGGGTGCGCCGCTCCGGCTCACCACCGCCCGGGGCCCGCTGCAGGTAGAGCTCGAGTATCACTTCGCGCCCGACGACTACCGGATCGAGGTCAAGGGGCACGTGACCGGCATCGGTCCCAATGGCGGCACGCTGCTGGTGGGCATGGGCCCGACGCTCGCCAACACCGAGGCCAACCTGGTGGAGAACCACCGGGCACTGGCGGTGGTTACCCGCAGGAACGACGCGGAGCGGACCGACCTCGGCGGCCTCACCCCGGGCGAGCCCAAGACCGTGAGTGGCCCGCTCGACTGGGTCGCCTTCAAGTCGAAGTACTTCGTCACCGGTGTGCTGGCCTACGACAGCACCGGCGGACGGATCAGCGGCGCCACCATCGCCGCCCGGCCGACGCCCGAGAAGCGCCCGACCGAGGCCGACGTGCGGCTGGCGCTTCCCATTCCGGCCGCCGGTGACTTCGGGTACACCGCGTATGTCGGGCCCATGGAAGTCGGCCGCCTGCGCGGGCTGGGTCGGGGCTTTGACGATGTCAATCCGTATGGCTGGCCCGGGTTCCGCACCCTCATCCGCCCCGTTGCGGTCGGCGTGCGCTGGCTCCTGGTCTGGATGCACGAGCACCTGCACCTGGCGTATGGGCTGGTGCTGGTGTTCTTCGGGGTCATGGTGCGGGTGCTGCTCTGGCCCCTCAACCAGAAGGCCATGCGGGCCAACATGCAGCTCCAGGCGGTCCAGCCGCTCATGAAGGACATTCAGGAGCGCTACAAGAGCGACCCGCAGAAGATGCAGCAGGAGATGTTCAAGCTGTACAAGGAGTACAACGTGAATCCGCTGGGCGGCTGCTGGCCGATGCTGCTGCCCATGCCGGTGCTGTTCGCGCTGTTCTTCGTCTTCCAGAACACCATTGAGCTGCGGGGAGCGTCATTCCTCTGGCTGCCCGATCTGTCGCGTCCCGATCCGCTGTACGTCATCCCGGTCATCATGGGGCTCTCCATGTACGGGCTGAGCAAGGTCGGCCAGATCGGCATGGAGCCCAACCCCCAGATGAAGATGATGCTCTACGTGATGCCGGTGATGATGACGTTTCTGTTCCTCAACTTCGCCTCCGGCCTCAACCTGTACTACGCGGTGAGCAATCTGGCGAGCATCCCGCAGCAGTGGCTCCTGGCGCGCGAGCGGGTCAAGCGGGCCGGGGTCGGCACGGCGCAGGTCAAGACGGTACGACCGCCCCCCAAACCGACCAAGGGAAGGAAGGCCTAGTCACTCGACGATCGCACCGCTGTCGGCGCGGGTGAGCCGCACCCGCATCGAGCGCTGATCGATGCTCAGGCGAAAGTGGCGCAGCGCCTGGGTGCCGATCGTCATCCGCGAGGGAATGTCGGCCGGCAACGGATGCACCGCGATCCTCGGCTGATGAAAGACGTGGCGGCCGAGCCTGAGGTCACCCGCCAGCCGGGCCTCCTTCACTTCGACCGGCGCGCCGCCGCCCACAATGGCCCGGCCCACCACCCGCAGCGTCCCGCTGAACGCCAGCCGCCTCGCCTCCTCGGGAATGGCCTGGAACAGGATGCCGCCCTGGGTATCCACCACCCCGACTTCCCGGATGCCGCCCGCATCCAACGGGATGCCGATGAAGGGCCCCACCCGCACCGCCGGCAGCACGTCGGCGCCATCGGGCGCGGGCAGCGAGTCGCGGCTCAGCACCAGCCGAGCCGCGGGGTAGTCCACGGTCAGCACCAGGTTGGCGTAGGCATCGAGGCCCAGCACGCCGTCAACCCCGATACGTTCGAGCGCCTCGTCGCTCCCCACCGCGAGCCTCCTCACGATCACGTCGCCGATCCGGAGCGAATCGAGCCGGAACAGCGAGTCCCGGCTGCCCGCGTGCGGCAGGGCCAGCTCGCGCACCAGTCGGGGAGAAAGCTGCACGTTGGGGGAACCGGTCTCGACGGCCAGCCGGTACGGGCCCCGGCCGTCCAGCGTTACCTGCACGACGGCGCGGTGGCCTTCGACCAGCTCGATCGGCACGGCGGTCGAATCCGGCACAGCGGTCGAATCCGGCCCGGTGCAGCCTGACGCGAGCGGTGCCGCGGCTGCGCCCACGGTCAGCAGGCAGGCGAGGATCGCCATTGCGCACCTCCGAAGGGGATTGTTCACCGCAGGATTGCGGATTCGATGCGTCGGGACGGACGAGGGTCGCAGGTGATAAGTTCCGTTTCATGCTCGCCGATCCGATCGCCGCCCTGGCTACGCCGCCGGGACGCTCCGCCCTGGCCGTGGTCCGGCTGAGCGGCGCAGGCGCGTTCGAGGTGGCGCGGCGGGTCGTCGTGGGGTTCCGCCCTCAGCCGCCACGTACGGCGAGACTCGCGACCTTCCGGGACGCGGCGGGCGAGACCATCGACCGCGGCCTCTACCTCGTGTTCCCCGGCCCCGCCAGCTACACCGGTGAGGACATGGTCGAGCTGTCCTGCCACGGTGGCCTGCTGGCCCCGGCCAGGCTGCTGGCCGCGCTGCACGAGGCCGGGGCGCGCCCGGCCGCGCCTGGCGAGTTCACCCGTCGGGCCGTGCTCAACGGCAAGCTCGACCTGATGCAGGCGGAGGCCGTGGGTGACCTGATCGAGGCTACCGCGCCGGCCCAGGCCAGGGCCGCGCTCCGGCAGCTGGAAGGAAGTCTCTCGCGCCGACTGGCCGATCTCCGCGTGGCGCTGGTCGAGACCGAAGGGCTGCTGGCCTACGACATCGACTTTCCCGGCGAGGACGACGGCCCCGTGCCGGCCGCGCGCATCGGGACACAGCTCGAGTCGGTGGCCGCGCGCATCGAGCGGCTGCTGGACAGTGCGCCGGCGGCCGAGCGGATGCGGGAAGGGGCTTTGGTGGTGCTCGCGGGCCGGCCCAATGCCGGGAAGTCGGCCCTGTTCAACGCCCTGCTGGGCGACCAGCGCACGCTGGTCACCGAGATACCCGGCACCACTCGCGACGCGGTCGAGGCCCACGCCGACTTTCTCGGCTTGCCGGTGCGACTGGTGGACACCGCGGGCCTGTGGGATGCGCCCGACCCCATCGACCGCCTGGGTGTGGACGTCAGCCGTCGCTATCTCGCCTCCGCCGATCTCGTGTTGCTCTGCGTTGAAACGGGACGGGCGCCGGGACCCGACGAGTCCGCGGTGGCGGACACGCGGCCGACGCTGCTGCTCCGAACCAAGGCCGACCTCTCGCCCGCGACCCCCGGCGGCGGGGTTCCGGTGTCCGTCGTGGACGGCAGGGGTCTGGGCGAGCTCCGCCGTGCCGCCACCGAGCGGGTATTCGGTGATCGAGTCGTGCTCGCCGACCTCGAGCCCGCGTTGGGCCGAGCGCGCCAGCGGACGGCCTTGGCCCGGGCGCGAGCCGCGCTGGGCGACGCGCTCGACCTGTTTCGCGGAGAGCGGGATGCGGTCCTGGTGGCCCACCACGTCAGGGATGCCACGGCCGCGTTGGATGAGCTGATCGGTGCGGTGGACGTCGAGGACGTACTGGACCGGGTGTTCGCGAGCTTCTGCGTGGGGAAATGAGCAGTGGGAAGGAGTAAGCGGGAGGAGTAGGAGGGTGTGAGCGGCAGGTGGTAAGCGGGAGCGGCACACCACGGTGGTCCGGTGT
>Ga0308175_100003028_pt1 | contig 11581 bp, 14 predicted proteins | sample PhyCR1_3_FD_203893 | JGI IMG/M metagenome (GOLD analysis project Ga0308175, IMG submission 203893) | Soil microbial communities from UC Gill Tract Community Farm, Albany, California, United States - DLSLS.C.R1 | ecosystem: Environmental > Terrestrial > Soil > Agricultural land | place: USA... | reverse complement strand
CTCGACGCTCGCGACCTCCACGCCGGCGGAGGTCGCCGAGACCGGCGTGGCGCGCTGGTTCCAGCTCTACGTCTTCCGCGACCTCGGCGTCACGAACGATCTGGTCGCGCGGGCGCGCGACGCGGGCTTCACGGCGCTCGTGCTCACGGTCGACACGCCGGTGCTCGGGCGGCGTGAGCGCGACCACCGCACCGGGTTCACGATCCCGGCGGAGATCACGGTTGCCTCGCTCGGCCAGGGCGGGGTGACCCCGGCGGAGGCCTTCGCCCTCATGTCCGAGTCGGTCTCGTGGCACGACGTCGAACGGCTCGCATCCGAGTCGGGACTGCCGGTGCTCGTCAAGGGCGTGCTGACCGCCGAGGACGCGCTGCTCGCGTGCGAGCACGGCGCCGCCGGCATCGTCGTCTCCAACCACGGCGGCCGGCAGCTCGACGGCGTCTCCGCGACGATCGATGCGCTGCCCGAGGTAGTGGAAGCGGTCGACGGGCGCGTCGAGGTGCTCGTCGACGGCGGCATCCGCCGCGGCGGCGACGTCGTCAAGGCGCTCGCGCTCGGCGCGCGCGCGGCTCTCGCAGGGAGGGCTCCGCTCTGGGGGCTCGCAGTGGGCGGGGAGGCAGGCGCCCGGCACGTGCTCGAGCTGCTGCGTGACGAGATCCTGCTCGCGTTGAAGCTCGTGGGCTGCGCATCGCCCGCGGACGTAGTACGCGCGCACGTGCAGCGCCGGTAGCCTTGGGGAATGCGTAGGCGGCGCCTGCAAGGCAGCGGTCTTCTGCTCGTTCCGGCGGCAGCGTTCGTCGTGCACCAGCTGCGCTACACGCTCGCATACGGCTCGCGCGCCAACGCGGAGCTCGCCGCGCAGGGGCACTCGTACCTGAGCTCGCTCGTGCCGTGGTTCGTGCTCGCGCTCGGTCTCGCACTCGCGCTCTTCATCCGCCGTGCGGTGCGTACGCTGCGAGGCCGCGAGCCGGCTTGCACCGTGCGCCGCTCGGGGCTCGCGCTCTGGGCCGCCACGTGGGCCGGGCTCGTCGCGATCTACGCCGTGCAGGAGTCGCTCGAGGCGCTGCTCGCATCCGGCCATCCGGGCGGGGTCGGCGGCGTGCTCGGGCACGGCGGCTGGTGGGCGGTTCCCGTCGCCGCCGTCGTCGCGCTCGGCGTCCTCGCGTTGCTCCGCGCCGCACGCGTCGTGCTGCTCGTCGCCGGACGCCGCGCCCCGCGCCGGCCGCGGACGCAGCCGTTCGTCCTCCGCATCCCCGCCGGCACGGCAGCGGCCGTGGTCGCACCCCTCGCAGCTGCCGCTGCCGGCCGCGCGCCTCCCTTCGCACCGACGGTTCGGTAGTCGGGTCCGCGCGGCGAGACCGCGCGAGCGAAGGAGGTTCGGTTGAGGAAGCGATACGTCGCGCCGCTCACGGCGTGCATCGCGCTCGCGGTTCCCGCGGGTGCGTCGGCCCATGCCTCGTCACCGACGGTCGCGCTCGACTATCGCCTCGTCCTCGACGATCTCGCGCCTTCGCTGCACGCCGTCACGGTCTCGGTCCTCGACGGCGACCGCGCGCTGCGCGTCACGGTGCGTGGAGGAAGGCTCATCGTGCGCGGCGATCTGGGCGAGCCGATGTTGCGCATCGGCCCGGGCGGCGCGTTCGTGAATCGCGCCTCGATCACCGCGACCGCACAGCGGCTGACGCACGGTGGGCGCGGGTGGAGCCGTGTCGGCGGTGCCACGTTTGCGTGGCACGACCACCGCCTCGCTCCGCCGCCGTACGACGGCAGGCACACCGGTGCAGTGGCGCGCTTCACGATCCCCGCGACCTATGACGGCCGGCCTGCTGCGCTCGCCGGCACGTTCGTCCGCTACCGGCGGCCGCTCCTCTGGCCCTGGCTCGCCGGCGCGGGGATCGCCGGGCTCGCGGTGGTGCTGCTGCTGCGCCTGCGGCCCGCCGTGCGCGCGCCGCTTGCGACCCTGCTCGGCGTGCTCGCGGGGGCCGGCGCGCTGACGGCGCTCGTTGCGTTCGGCGTCGCCGACGCGCCGAACGGTCGCGTCGCGTGGGTGCAGATCGTCCTCGGCTCGATCCTTGCCGCTGCCGTCGCCGGTGCGCTCGTGCGCCTGCGCGGAGAGCACAGGACGGTTCTCGCCGGTCTGCTCGGGGCGGCGGCCGCGGTCGCGAGCATCGGCTCGCTCGGCGTCTTCCGGCACGGCGTCGTCATCTCGCTCCTGCCGAGCACGGTCAGCCGCTTCGTGTGCGCGCTCGCCGTCACCGCCGGCGTCGCGGCGGCGGGCACGGTGTTCCTGATGCGGGAGCAGGCGCCGTGATCACGTCGCCGCCGCCCGTCTACCCGTGGCCGATCGGCGTGGGACCGCGCTACCACCCGGCGGCCCGCGGCCCGGTCGCCCACTGCACGAGCGGCGGCCGCAGCTTCCAGGTGCACATCGAGTTGTTCGCGCAGCGGAAGGTCGTGATCGTGCCGGCGGGGATCGGGACATGCCACGATCCGGTGCGGACGACGGCGCCGACCGGCGTCGTCCACGTCTCGCCTGTGCGCCGCTCGACACTCGGCGACCTCTTCCGCGTCTGGGGCAGGCGGCTTGCGAGCGATGCGATGCTCTCGTTCCGCGGCCGTGTCAGCGTCTTCGTCGGCGGACGGAGGTGGCGTGGAGAGCCGCGCCGTGTGCCGCTGACGAAGCATGCGCAGGTGGTCGTCGAGATCGGCGGCTACGTCGCCCCTCACTCCACCTACCTCTTCCCGAAGGGAGCCGGATGACTGTGCGTCTCATGCTCACGGCGATCGTGCTCGCGATCGGTGCAGCCGGCTGCGGGGGCTCGTCGAAGTCGAGCTTCCCGACCGTGGGCGCGGCGCGAACCTACGCGCTCGTCGACCTCCGGCCGTCGGCGCCGGCTGCGGTCGGAAAGCCGACGCAGGTCTCCTTCACGATCCGGAGGCCGGACGGCAGACCGCTGACGCGGTACCGGCACGGTGCGGGGCCGCACAACGGCGTGCACCTGATCATCGTGCGGCGCGATCTGAGCACGATCATCCACCGGCACCCGCCGATCTCCGCGGACGGGTCCATCCACGACACGGTGACGTTCACCGAGCCGGGCCCCTACCGTGTCGTTGTCGACGCGTATCCGCAGACGACGGGCCCGCAGCGCAACTTCCAGCTCTTCGGGAACCTGCGTGTTGCCGGCGCGTACATCCCGCGGAAGCTGCCGCCGTTCGCCGCGACGGACGTCGTCGACGGCTTTCGCATCACGTTGCACGGCAAGCCCGACCTGCGCGCGATCGAGGCTGCGACGCTCGCGGCGACCGTCACCGACTCGCAAGGCAAGCCTGCGCACTTCACGCCCTGGTACGGCGCGCTCGCGCACGCGATCTTCTTCCGGGCGGGCACCCTGGACTACTTCCACACGCACGTCTGCGCGCCCGGCGCGAGCGGCTGCACGAGTGCCCTTGGCACCGCGAAGGTGACGGGCAGCTCCTCGACGCCCGGAAAGCTCGACGTCGGGGTGCTCGTGCCGGTGGCCGGCACGTGGCGCCTCTTCCTCCAGTGCCAGGTGAACGGGCACATCCTGACGGCGCCGTTCACGCTCGTCGTCAAGCCATAGAAGGAGCAACCAATCGTGAAGAAGCTCGTCGCATTCGTGTCGTTCGCAGCGGTCTTCATGCCGGCAGCCGCGTTCGCGCACGCGAACGTCAGCCCGCCGGTCGCGCTCGCGAAGGTCTCGCAGGTCTACACACTCGCCGTTCCGACCGAGAAGGACAACGCGTCGACGACGCGCGTCGAGCTGACGCCTCCGACCGGGTTCAGCATCGACTCGTTCGTGCCGTCGCCCGGCTGGACGCGGGAGGTTCAGCAGACGGGATCGGGCGAGGACGCGGTGATCACCCGGGTGACGTGGTCGGGCGCCCAGGTCCCGACCGGCGAGGACGCCGCGTTTTCCTTCCTCGGCCGGCCTTCGACCGCCGGGACCTACACGTTCAAGGTCCGCCAGACCTACTCCGACGGCTCTGTCGTCGACTGGTCGGGCGACGAATCGTCCGACACCCCGGCGCCGACGCTGGATGCCCGGTCGTCGCTTGGAGGGGGCGGCGGCAGCGACACGCTCGCGATCGTTGCGCTCGTCGTGGGAGCGGTCGGCATCGTGATCGGCGGCATCGCGCTCCTCGCCGGCGGGAGGCGCGCACTGGCATGAGCCGCCGCGGACGCTCACTCGTCCTCACGCTCGCGGCCGCGGCTGCGCTCGGGCTGCCCGCGGCCGCATTCGCGCACGCGGCGCTCCTGCGCACGGTGCCGGAGGCGAGCGGCACGGTGAACGTCCCGCCCAGGCAGCTCGAGCTCACCTACAGCGAGCCGGTCGAGCCGCGCTTCGCAATCGTCTCCGTCACGGACGTCGCGGGACGGCAGAAGACGGCCGGCGCTCCCCGGCGCTCGCCCGCGAGCCCCGACACCCTGCTCGTCCCGCTGAAGAAGGTTCCGGAAGGGTGGTACCTCGTCTACTGGCGCGCCATCTCCGTCGACGGCCATCCCGTGCGCGGCGCGTTCACCTTCGCCGTCGGCCCGAACGCGGGGCCGGCGCCGCAGTTCTCGATCCCGTCGATCTCGGAGACCGCGGCGACCCCGAGGCTGCTGATCGCGCGCTGGGCAGTCTTTCTCTCGGTGATGGGTGCGATCGGGCTCGCGGCCCTCAGGCTCGCGATCGCACGTCCGGTCGTTCGCCGCGTCGACGGTTCGGGGCTGCGCACCGTCTCGCTCGCGTTCGCGATCGTCTCCGCGATCGGGCTCGTCGCGATCCCCGTGTACTTCCTGCTCGCGACCGCGGACTTCGCGCTGCGCTCGGTGTTCGCCGTCGGCGCACTCGTGCCGCTCGTGCGCGTCTCGGCATTCGGGCGAGGCTACGTCGATCTCTGGATCTGCTTCGCGCTCTTCGTCGCGGCGGCGGCGCTCGCGATCCGGATCGACCGCCCCGACCGCGAGCGGCGCTCGATCGCGGAGCTGCTCGCATTCACCGGCGCGGGCTTCGCCGCCGCGGCTGCGCTGCTCGTGCCGGGCGCCGCCGGCCATGCGGCGCAGACGATGCCGCGCGGGCTCGCCCTGCTCTTCGACTGGACGCATCTCGCCGCGGGCTCGCTCTGGGTGGGCGGGCTCGCCGGCATCCTCGTCCTCTGGCGCAGCCTTCCGGTTGCCTCGCGGACAGCGGCGCTCGTCGTCGCCGTGCCGCGGTTCTCGAACACCGCGCTCGCAGCCGTGATCGTCCTGGTCGCGTCGGGAGTCGGCGCGTCGCTTCTGCACCTACCGACGCTCGGATCGTTGTGGCAGACGTCGTACGGGCAGGCGCTGCTCGTCAAGATCGGGCTGCTGCTGGGCGCGATCGTGCTCGCGTCCGTCAACCTGCTGCGCGCGAAGCCGCGCCTCGAGCGGCCCGGCTCGGCCCGCCTGCTCCGCCGCCTTGTCGCCGGGGAGACGCTGCTCGTCGCCGCGGCGGTGTTCGCCGCCGCGGTCCTGTCGTCGCTCGCGCCGCCGTCGAAGGCGCTCGCGTCGGTGGGGGCTGCGAGCGCTCACGTCGGTCCCGGGGCGGTCAGGTCCGTCGTGCGGAAGGACGGCTACACGCTCTCCGTCGGCGTCGCACCGAACAGGGCCGCGGTACCCAACTCGTTCGACCTGCGAATCACGAAAGGCGGTCAGCCTGTCCGCGGCGCCGAGGTCGTGCTCACGTTCGAGATGCTGGACATGGAGATGGGCAACCAGGCCTACAGGCTCACCGAGACCGCGCCCGGCGTGTACACGCATGCCGCACCCGCGCTCGTCATGGTCGGGCACTGGGGGCTCTCCTTCAGTGTGACGCCGCGCGGCGGACAGCCGTTCGACGTCCTGCTCGTCGACAAGGCGAACGGATGAACGTACGGCTGCGCCTCTTCGCTTCGCTCGTCGCGCTCGGTTGCGGCGCGGCGGCGGTCGTCGTCGTGATCCTGCTCGTGAGGGACGCGCTTGGGTAAGACGCTTGTCCTGCTCGCCGTGTTTCTCCTCGCGTGCGCTCCGCTCGCGCGCGCCGACGGCGACCCCGCGAGCGACTACCTGCTCACGCAGACGACGTTCGTGCCGCCGGATCTCGGGATCGCGGACGCGGACGCTGCGCGGCTCGCAACAGCCGTGCAGAGCGCGCACGCCGGCGGCTACACGATCCGTGTCGCGCTGATCGGCAGCCGCTACGACCTCGGCGCGATCGGCTCGCTCTACGGGCAGCCGAAGGTGTACGCGCGCTTCCTCGGCAAGGAGTTGACGCTCGTCTACCACGGCCGGCTGCTCGTCGTGATGCCGCAGGGGTACGGCGTCTCGCGTGCCGGCACGCTGATCCCGGGCGAGCAGGCGACCGTCGACCGGCTGCAGCCGCCCGGCGCCTCCCCGGCAAACCTGCTCGCCTCTGCGATCGAGGCCGTACGGCGGCTGGCGGCGCACGACGGCGTCACCGTGCCGGTGCCTCCGCCTGCGCAGAGCGGCGGGTCGGGCTTCCCGTGGATCTGGATCGTCGTGGGCCTGGTCGCGGCGGCGGCGCTCGCGGTCGGCGGCTCGCTCACCTACCGGGCGCGCGCGCCGCGATAGAGCGGCCAGAGCGACGCTCCGTGAATCGCGAGCGCGCAGGTGAGAGCGACTGCGAACGCGACCACGATGCTCGTGCGCGTGAGGAGGACGGTCAGCGTGAAGAAGAAGGTGACGAACGCGAACAGGCCGAGCAGGAGGCCGCGCAGGACGCGGATCGCCGCGGCCGGGCCGTCGCTTCGATGCGCGAACCCGGCGAGCACGGCCGTGTAGAGCGGGTAGACGGTGAGGAGTCCGCTGAGCCGCGCGCCGAGCACGGTCGCGAGGCCGGTCAGCACGAGGAGCAGCCCGGTCGCGACGATCGCCCGCGCGGGGAGCTCCCACCGAGGCGGGAGCACCTCGTCGCGGAGCTCGAGCTTCAGCCGCGGTAGGAGCCGCAGGGCCGCGACGAGGACGAGCAGCGAGACGAGTGCGAGCGGCCCGAGCGGGACGGGAAGGCTCGGGTCGAGCGGCAGGAGCTCCGCGGCGAGCCCGACGACTGCGAACGACGCCGAGCCCGCCGCGAGCGCGACCGGCCAGGGTGCGCGGCGCGCGACCTGCGCCCAGCCGAGGCAGAAGCCCGCCTCCGCGAGCGTGCCGGAGAGCGAGCCGACGCTCGCGCGTGCGGCGAACTGCTTCCCCTGCTCGACCGCGAAGAAGAGCGTGATCGGGCCCGACATCAACGGCAGTCCGACGAGCCAGCCGCTGACCGCGCCCCCGAACCGGCGGCCGACAAGCGTCGTCGCGACGACGATCGCCGGCGTCAGCGCGAGCTTCGCGACGAGCGTCCACATTGCTCAGCTCGCGTGACGGCGGTGACCGCACCGGGCGGACGTCCACGTCATCGTCGATCCGTCGGCAGGGAAGCGGTACCGGTGACCGAAGACGCGGCACGCGAGCACGGCCACGAGCTTAGAGGAGCTCTCCGGCATGACCGTCGAGTGTGCGGGTACCGGCTCAGCCGCCGATCAGGTCGACGGAGCGATCCGACGCGGCAGAAATGGCCGTAGTCCGGGAGGTGGGATCAGTGACGGGACGGCATTAGGCTCCGGCGATGGCGCGCTACGTCCTCGCCCGGCTCGCTTCCAGCGTCGTTCTCTTCTTCGCGATCACCTTCTTCGTCTTCGTCGCATTCTTCGTGATGCCGTCCGACTCGCGCAGCGAGCGGCACATGAGCAGCGCCTATCGCATCCACGGTTCGATGTCCGGGGGCTATGCGCACTACGTGTGGGGCCTCGTCCGTCACGGCGACCTCGGCCACTCCTACCAGACCCGTGAAGCGGTGACGGCGCGCCTGCTCCATGCCGCGCCCGTGACGCTGTCGCTCGTTGCGGGCGGCCTCGTCGTCTTGCTCCTGATCGCGATCCCGCTCGGGATCGTCTCGGCACTCCACCCGCGCTCGCTGCTCGACCGCACGGGCACGGGCTTCGTGCTGATCGGGCTCTGCGCCCATCCGGTGTGGATGGCACTGATGCTCAGCTATCTGTTCGGCCACTACCTTCACGTCCTTCCGGCTGTCGGCTACTGCAGCCTCGACTCGCTCTCGACCGGGTGCGACGGGCTGACGCAGTGGACGACCCATCTGCTGCTGCCCTGGTTCACGTTCGGCCTGCTGAACGCGGCGCTCTTCATGACGATGATGCGCGCGTTGCTCCGCGAGGAGCTGAGCGAGGAGTACGTCCGTACCGCGCGCGCCAAGGGCGCAGGCAGCGCCCGGATCGTGCGCGCGCATCTGCTGAAGAACGTGACGCTTCCGCTTCTGACGCTCATCGCCGTCAACGCCGGGACGGCGCTCGCAGGCGTCATCTTCGTCGAGTCCGCGTTCGACCTGCCGGGTCTCGGAGGCATCCTGCGCCAGTCGACGCTGCGACGCGACCTGCCGATGATCGCCGGCAGCGTGGTCTTTCTCACCGTCACGATCGTGGTGCTGAACCTGCTCGTGGACCTCGCCTACCTCGCGCTCGACCCGCGCATCCGCCGGTCGGCGGCGGCGACGTGACGCTCAGGCCGCCTCGAGCGCCTCGACGAGCTCGTCCTTGTCCATCTGCGAGCGGCCGGGGATGTCCGCCTCCTGCGCGAGCTTCATCAGCTCCGCCTTCGTCTTCGACGCGAGGGCGCCGTCTCCCGAGGCGCGGCGGCCGCTCTTCGCGCCGCTCAGGCTGAGCCGCAGCGCCTCCATCAGATCCGGGATCTCCTCCTCCTCGCGTCCCGCGGCGACATGCGTCTTCTTTCCCTTGCGCTTGTCCTCGATCACCTTGCAGAGCGCGTCGCGGTAGGTGTCCTTGTACTTCTCCGGCTCGAACGTGCCCGACAACGACTCGATCAGCTGCCGGGCCAGGTCGAGCTCGCGCCGCTCGACCTTCGCGTGTGCCGGCTTGATCTCGCCGAGCGGCTTGACCTCGTCGGCGAAGTACATCTGCTCCAGCGTCAGCACGCCGTCACGCACGCGGACGCAGCCGAGGTTCTGCCGGTCGCGCATGATGAACTTCGTGATCCCGGCGAGGCCCGAATCCTCCAGCGCCTTGACGAGCAGCGCGTAGACCTTCTCCGCCCCTTCCTGCGGCCCGATGTAATAGGTGTGCCGGAAGTAGATCGGGTCGATCTCCTTGTAGGGGACGAAGTCGCTGACGTCGATGGTCTTGTAGCCCTCGACGCGCGCCGCCTCGAAGTCCTCGTCGCTCATGTACACGAACTCGCCCTTCCGGTACTCGAACGCCTTCACGACCTCGTCGTCGGGAACCGGCTTGCCTTCCGCCTTGCAGATCTTCTCGTAGCCGATCCGGCTGTCGTCCTTCTCGTGCACGAAGTGAAAGTGCAGCGTGTGCTCGGCGACCGCGCTGTACACGCGCACGGGAACGTTCACGAGGCCGAACGAAATGGAACCCGTCCAGAGAGAGCGGGGAGGCATGGGCGGTTCTTCGCCGGAACGGGCGGCCGGAAAACACGCCGCCGCCGGTCGAACCGACTCCGCCCGCCGTGCGAACAAACGCGGCGGGGTCGTGATGAGGAGGAGGAGAGATGGATCGTCAGACGTTGGGAAACGGCACGGATCGGCGAACGTTCCTCGGACGTGCGGGCGTCGCCGCCGCGGGGGTGGCAGCCTTCGGCGCGCTGCCGGCGATTGCGAAAGCAGGTGCGGGCGGCATCACCCCGGGCGACGTCGAGATCCTGGTCGCGGCCGAGATCGCGGAGGCGCTCGCGGTCACGACCTACACGAACATCACGCGGTCGACGTTCTTCGCCAACCTGGCCGAGGACGACCAGGGCTACATCGAGGCGGCACGGCAGGAGGAGATGTCGCACTACCTGCTCGAGCAGGGAGCAAGCGGCAAGCCGAGCCCGTTCACGACGTTCTACTTCCCGCCGAACATGTTCGGCGACGCGCAGACGACGCTGAACGTGCTCGTCAGCCTCGAAGACGCGTTCATCGCGGCGTACCTCGTCGGCGTGCGCCAGTTCAGCCACGACGACCTGCGGGTGACCGCGGCGCGGATCATGGGGATCGAGTCGGATCACCGCACGCTCGCCCGCGTCGTCGCGCCGGGCGTCGCCGCGGCGGACGGCGGGCCGATCGAGCTCGTGACCGGCCTGCAGGGTGTCGCCGAGTCGGTCGACCCCCCGAACAACAACGGCTACGAGCGAACGCTCGGCTGGACGACGATCGACCAGGCGATCGCCGCCCTGCTCCCGTTCGCGGATCGGGATGCTGCGGCGAAGGCCGGCTTCGACTCCTCGAAGCCCTACACGTTCGAGCCGTTCGTGCCGAGCTTGCCGAGCCCGCTCGGCGAGTTCCACTCATCAACCCTCTAGCACGAGCCATCGTGGGAGGCCGGCGAGCCGGCCTCCCACGATGTGCAGCTCTCAGGGACAGGTCACGTCCGGGTTCCACGACGCGAACATGCCGCTCGGGTTGTGCTTCCAGAGCCAGACGTGCAGGTCGTAGTGGATCGGCATGCCCGGCGCGTGCCCGAGCATCGGGCCGTCGAACGCACGGCCGAAGATGCTCGGCCGGTCGCCGTCGGTCTTGACGTTCTGGTCGGCATCCGGCTTGAAGTACTCGGCCGCGACGAGCTCGAGCCCGCCGCCCGCCTTCGGTGCGTAGACGAGGACTGGCGGCTTCGTTGCGACCATCGGCGCGCCCGGCGCCATGAACGCCATGTTCATGTAGTGGATGCCCATGCCGCCGCCGTACGAGGTCTGGTTCTTGTCGATCGGCGTCGATGCGCACGGTGAGGCGGCAACGTAACCGGCCGCCTTCGCGGCGTCGACGGAGCGGAACCTGTCGAGCGCGGCCTTCGTCTTCGCGAGCTCCCGTGCGATCTTCTGGCCGGGGTACTTCGTCGCGTGGGTGCGATGCGACGTCGCCGCGAGGGCGGTCCCGGCCACCCCGGCCAGGACGGCCACGGCGATCACCGCGCTCCACCGTGCTCTCGGCACCCATGAACGATGCTGCTTCATTGCTCCTCCTCGAGGTTGTGACGCGCCGCCTCGGGCACGTCGGGGTTGAAGACGTCGACGGTCCGCTGCCATGAGCCGTCGGGCTGTCGGCGATGGAGGACGAGGTACTTGCCGGCGTCCGCGACGGGCGTGCCGCCGTCCACGTCGAGGCCGAGCGTGTAGCGGCCGATCTCGATCGCGACCCCGCCCACGACCTGCAGCTCGATCGCTTGCAGGTCGACGCTCCTGAGGCCGAAGGCGATCCCCTCCCGCCAGTACGCCTCGATCTGGCCGCGGCCTCTGATCAGCTCGGCCGCCGGTGTGAGCAGCGTGCCGTCGTCCGCGTAGAGCGCGGCGGCCGCCGCCGCATCTCCGCGGGCGAGGGCCTCAGCAAGCGCAGAGGCGGCCCGTCCGATTCCGTCCTCCATTGCGAGAGGCTCGCGCGGCGAGGTTGCAGAAAGGTTGCAGGGCCGGCCCGGCAACCGGTCGCCGCGGGAGCTCAGTCCGCGAGCGCCAGGGCCACCGCTTCGTCGAGCGGCAGCGGCGCTGGCCGCGGCAGGTTCGGCATCGCGG
>Ga0308175_100003027_pt1 | contig 11582 bp, 9 predicted proteins | sample PhyCR1_3_FD_203893 | JGI IMG/M metagenome (GOLD analysis project Ga0308175, IMG submission 203893) | Soil microbial communities from UC Gill Tract Community Farm, Albany, California, United States - DLSLS.C.R1 | ecosystem: Environmental > Terrestrial > Soil > Agricultural land | place: USA... | reverse complement strand
AACAATTTAACTGCGCTAGGCTGGCAAGGTGTTGAAAAGCGGCAAAGTTGGCGAACTATCATCGAGCAGAAGCCGTTGGATTCTGCTGGCGCTGCTGGTCATTTCAGTTGCAATCAATTACGTCGACAGGGGCAATCTCTCGATTGCCGCCTCCACGGCGGCGTTCCGGCGAGATGTCCAGATCAATGATCGCGACTTGGGAGCGCTTTTCTCTGCGTTCTTCCTCACCTACTCAATTTGTCAGATTTTTTCCGGGTGGGTGATTGACCGGTTCAGCGTGTATACCGTCTATACAGCCGGATTTGTCCTGTGGTCGGCCGCAACAATCACGACGGGTTTCGCAGGCGGTTTCATAGACTTGTTACTTCTGCGCCTGGCCTTGGGCGTAGGGGAAGCGGTCGGCTATCCAGCCTACTCAAAGCTGATTGCCGTGAACTTCCCGGAACAGCAAAGAGGATTCGCTAACGCTCTGATCGATGCAGGCTCACGAACCGGGCCCGCCATTGGCGTGCTCGGTGGGGGGCTAATTGCGGCTAGCTACGGCTGGCGTGTTTTATTTTTCGCGGTCGGCGGCGCTGGCCTCCTATGGCTCGTGCCCTGGGGCTGGTATACATGGCGACGACAGACCACCGTGGCCGGGACAGTTCGGGGCGCAAACAGTCCGGGACTGGGTTCGATTCTAAGACAACGTCGGGCTTGGGGCACTTTTGTAGGGCTATTCTGTTTGAATTATTCCTGGTACTTCGCTCTAAACTGGCTCCCAATTTACCTGACTAGCGGACGTCATTTCACAACCCGAGAAATGGCGGTTTATGGCTCCCTGCCCTTCTGGGGTATCGCAGCAACTTCGGTAGCGTCCGGCTGGATCTCCGATCGCGCGATTCGGAGTGGGGCGGATCCGACGCGCGTACGTCTCGGGTTCGTAGCGGGCGGACTACTTCTGAACGTTACCATGATGGCAGCGTACTTGGTACCCAATCCGGCGATTTCGATAGGGCTGCTGGTGTTTGCGTGCCTCGCGCTAGGACTCTCTTCTTCAAACTGCTGGGCAGTCACACAGAGCATAGCCGGGACAGAAGCGGTAGGAAGGTGGACGGGCCTGCAAAACGGGTTTGGGAATTTGGCTGGGATCATCGGTTCCTATCTGACAGGATTGCTAATCGCAAAGAGCGGCACGTTCTTCTGGGCGTTTGCGGTTACCTCACTAGTAGCCCTGACCGGAGCCCTTTGCTATTTGTTTGTGGTCAAGAGCGTTGAAGAGGTTGCCTGGCAAGAAGACTTCAGGGGAAAGAGCGTTGACCCCAGTAGAGGAGCAGGATTGCCCTAAGGGAGAATGGCGGCACGGAAGCTGGAACCGGCGAAGGGGAGGTATGTCTGCACGCTTTCCCATTGCAGATTTCGAGGCGGAGAAATCCAATCAGCCGTTCGATTTCTCCGCCGCTTAGAAACTAACGCGGGATGAAACGATAAAGGCTAGCGTCGCCTGACGAATCGAAGAATCTAACACCAATAAGGGCACGTAATCGTAGACATATGGGCAATGAGCCAATCGTTAGAGCGAGAGTAATTTGAGAATCAGAAATCCGAGATTTGAAAGGCGAGCGAAGAGCGGCGCGGTCTTAGTGGCCGCAGTAGTTGCTATTTGGAGTTCCCTCCCTGTACAGGCCCAAACGGACTTAGAGCCGGCCGCTCCTGTACAGCCGGGAAGGCTTATTCAAGGCACCGCTGCAGCGCCGCCCCTGACCGTGGGCGGGAAGTTTCATTACAGGATTCTCAGCCTGTTTGGGCCGCGCGACCTGATCGGGCTTGCCGTAGGGGCCGGAATCGCAACCGGGTTCGAGGTGCCGGAGGAGTGGGGACGAGGCGGCTCTGGATATGGATTGCAATACGCGAACGGCTTCGGGATTGCATTGACTAGGCAAGCGTTTGCGTGGGGCTTAGATTCGGCCTTTCACGAAGATCCCCGTTACTTCCCTTCAGAAGAGCACGGGTTTATCCCCAGAATGAAGAATGTGTTCAAGCAAGTTCTTATTTGCAAGGATGATGAGGGCCGCGATACTGTGGCATACGGGAGGCTCGTCAGCGCTTTCGCTGCGGCACAGGTCGCGGGGGCTTGGCAGCCGCCGAGCACTCGGGGCTTCGGAAACGGATTGGAGCGGGGAGCCATTATTCTAGCCGCGGATGGGACGATAAGCCTGGTACAGGAGTTCATACCATTCATGCGGCCTGGCAGCCTGCGACACCGCCACCGAAGCTATGGCCCTCCTAGTCCGTGAAATCGAATTAACTGGTAAGTCCAGTAGTAGGCATTCTCCCGCAGCACGTAGTTGCGCGATTCCAGGACAAAGCGGCGGGCAATGCGGGTGAATTTGTTTCCGGGAAGCGGAGGAGCAGACAGAGAATTCGTGTCGGGAAGCGGAAAATGGCAATCCTTCAGGGAAACAACGGCGAGTTTGCCGTCCGTGGTGACGAAACCTTGCGTGCCCAAGCGGGATGCGGATGCCCGTTCGATATAAGCGACCGGCGCCAAGCAACCCGCGAACGACAAGTCGTCAATGATTTTGGCACGTTCTATATCGAGGGCACCGTCGATTTTGTGAGAAAAGGAAAGCGCAGTGGCACGGAAAGTAATGCCGCTATCGTGAGTAGCTGCACCCAACCAAATGTCCTGATCGTCAACCGGTCCGAGATGCCAGATTCTGATGTGGTCACGCTTGGTGACGGTATTAAACGACTTTTGGAATACCAAGTCGGGAAGTGAACCCTGGTAAAAGAGCTTAGAAACAGGAGCCGTTGAATAGCTGTGCTTGGAGCTGAACGCAATGTATTCTTGGGAATAAGATCGAGCCGATCCGGGATCGGCCGAAGACCAGCCGGCAGCAGCAAACGCCTGGACCAGAAGCTCACGAGAACCGACGAAGGCGATATTGACGATATCATCCACAGGATGTCCATTGCGCCTCGTAATCTCGCGAGGTAAACCCTCCAGATCCTCAGCCAGCGACTCGGGCAAAGACGGCTGTGCGACGGGCGTCAAGCGAGGGCCAGGACCCAAAACTGACGTTACCGCCAAGTTCATGTCTGTACCTGGCGGAAGGTGAATCTCTGGTTCGGGGAAGCGGAAGATAGCACAACGCAGGGCAAGAAGAGCTGCGCCTCCGGGCGTCCCCATAGAAAACGCTTTGAGCAACTGGTTAGTTACGCCCGTGAGGCCGATGGCGGAGTGGAGCCAAAAGAGATCTGAACCAGGGTTGTACCAGAAGCCGCCGAGTAAACCGTTAGGATTTTGAGCAGCCAGAACGCCCCGAATTTGACCGTTCGGTAGAACCGTTTCGCGCGCATTGTCGATTGAAAGAAGTCTTGCCGCCAATGGAAAACGCCGGCCATCGGGCATCTGATATTCATGAAATTGAAGAGCAAGACGGGCTCGTTCGTGGCGGAATCCAAGGCCCACCGATATAGCATTACGGACCGTGCCAAAGACCAGACTACCGCGCGGCAAGAGAACTTCGCCATTCTGTTCGTAATCGGCGATGACAACGGCCCGAAAGCTGGAGCCAGGCTTTGAGGCGTAGCTGGTCAGATGCGTTTCGAGGCGGATCTTCAGAAGAGGTGGCCCGACGGACGAAGCACTAAGGGCCTGCTGCGGCATCGCGACCAAGCTGCCCCAAAGTAGCGCAAGTACAAAGCCAGCCGTTCGTATATGAGTTCCCAGACTGAGAGCGTACGGCAGGTAACGCATAGTTACAGGAATTTGAGACTAACATGTGAAGAGGCTAGGAGCAAGGATTCGTCTCGAAGTACGTTGAAACCCGCTTTAGGGAGGCAGGCCTTTTATCTTGTTGAAGCGCTGAGGAGTGGGTGGGAGAGAGTTGAAGGTGTGGTTCCCGCGTGAGCTGCGAGTTGGGTGCCAAGCGCTATGAGCATCAGCAGAAGTACGACTCGAAGTGGGCGTTGAGCGATCTTGCCAGCCAAGAGAGAGCCGGTGAAAGCTCCGCAGAGCCCACCGACAATGAGCTTCAACAGGAGGGCTCCATCGTAGTTTCCTGCTCCAAGCTGGATGACGCTGCCGGTGAAAGACACGCCCAAGCCGAAGCAGAGATCGGTACCGACTACCTCGGCCGCCGTTAGAGGAGTAAGGCTCAATAAGAGCAGAGAGCCAAGAGCGCCGGCCCCCGCCGACGAAAATCCGACCTCGGCTCCAATGGGAAGAGCGATCCAGGGCAAGAAGCGGGAGCGGTCGTGATTCGAAGGCCGCAGAGCGGGGCGAAAAACCCGATACAGGTGAATTAACGCCATCCCGACGATGAGCGAGCCCAAAGCAGCATAGAGCACCCCCTGGTAGGGACTGCTTTTCAGGTGATTAAGCAGGAGGGAACCGATGAGAACGCCCGGAAGTCCTCCCGCCAGGAGGAGCAGCAAAATGCGCCCGTTTACCTGACGCCGCACGGCATACATGGGCACGGTAGCGACCTTAACAACGGCTCCAAAGGCGAGCGCTGTGCCCACGGCAACCGTGGGCGGGACGCGAAGCAGGAGGATAAGCAAGGGCGTGGTCATGCTACCAGCACCTACGCCGGTGAGCGAGATAGCCAAGGCTATGATGAAGCCGAGGAGGAACTCCACTCAGTGTTCCTCAGCGATGTGAATTCCGCACTCAATCTTTCCAGCACCTGCCCAACGGCCTGAGCGGAGGTTATTAGGATCGCCAGGGAGTGCGGTGCAAGGCTCGCAGCCAATACTGGTATAGCCGCGATCGTACAGCGGTAACAGGGGAATCTGGTGCTCCTTCGCAAACGCCCAGACTTCTTTATCGGACCAGCACGCAAGAGGGCTAACCTTCAGAATGTGCTTGCCAGAGGGCAAAGGAAAATCATCTTCGATTTGGAGATTTGCCCGTGTGGGTGACTGTACCCGGCGAAGACCTGTAAACCAGACGTCGTAGCCTTCCAGCGCCTCGAAGAGCGGAGCGACTTTGCGTAACTTGCAGCATTGATCAGGCTGAGTACGGAAAAGCACCCCGTGTTTCTTCTCGTGTTCAGCTACGCTCTCTTGTTGAAGATTGACGAGGTTAAGCTTGTAGCGCGCCGTCATCTCATCCCGATACTGATAGACATCGGCGAAATGGTACCCAGTCTCCAGGAACAGGACGGGAATATCAGGACGACGTTCACGAAGCAGGTGAAGCACTATCATATCTTCCGCCTGAAAGCTATTGGTGAAGCATGCCGACGCCGAGGCATCGAGGAGCCGCGAAATCAGGATGCGAGCTTCGTCTGCCTTTGTTGAGATTTCTTGGGTAGTCATTTTAAATTCCATCGCTGTCTATAAAGCTGGGGGGTGCTGATAAGACTTGCAGGCGTTCCAGAAGGCGCTCGATCGCTAGAGCCGCTTCTCCATCGTCTTCCGGCAAAGAAGTGGCAGCAGCGGTCTCCTTACCTTCAGTTGTCTCGATTGAGACGCCGTCTTCCGGGGCGTCATTCAATATGACAATGGCACCCCCATGCAGGAGTTGCTTGGACGCCTCGTCGGGAAGGCATTCGAAGGCGAATACCGTTCCCCCTTGCGCGAAGAGAAGACGTTCCAGACGAAGCGCAACGTTATATCGGGTCCCGAGCCGCACGATTGCACCGGAGTGGCGTTGACGCGCAATACGCTCCTGAATGGTAACCGCACGGGCTCCGTTCTGGAAGTTGTCTGTCGCAGCCCCAGTGATCATGCCGGCGGCGACGGTGGCGTTCGTCACCGGATCGATCAGGATAAAACTGCCCGTTACACGGTTTTGTGTGTACGCATCAAAAACCAGCGGACGGGCGACCTCGATTCGAACGTGACCGACGGCATTCATTTCCAGAGATTGCGCCGACTCGAGATCGAGAGTATTAATGTTTACCCGGTCGTGAATGGATGTGAGCTCAGCATTTTCAAGCCGGGCAGCCCCCTTCAGGCGATAGCGCTTGTGAACCTCGCCTGGAGTTTCGTTGAGCCATACCAGGGTCGCCTCGATGCTGGACGCTAATTGGGGTGGTTGCTCAAGCGAGACGATGAGGTCGCCCCGGCTGATGTCCAGTTCGTCGGTCAAGGTAAGAGTGACTGACTGGCCCGCGTGAACGGAGTCCAAGTCGCCGTCGAACGTGGTAATAGTGCTGATCGTGCTTTTACGGCCGGATGGCAGTACAGCAATGGGATCACCCGGTTGCAAGTGACCAGAGGCGACGGTCCCGGCATAGCCTCGGAAGTTGTGATTCGGCCGAACGACACGCTGCACAGGAAAGCGGAACGCGCCGCGTTGGACTTTTTTGCCTACCGGAACGGTTTCGAGATGCTCAAGGAGAGTGTGACCGCTAAACCAAGGCATGTTCTCGCTGGGCTTGACGATGTTGTCACCGACCAGAGCACTGATGGGAATAAAGTAGGGCTGAAGCGATTGAAACCGGGCCAAAAACCGGCGGAAGTCTGATTCGATGGTTGCAAAGACCTGTTCGTCATAGCCGACCAGATCCATTTTGTTGATGGCAACCACGACATGGGGCAATCCAAGCAGAGATGCGATGTACGCGTGACGGCGGGACTGCGGCAACAGACCTTTTCGTGCATCGATCAGAATAATCGCGAGTTCAGCCGTGGATGCGCCGGTGACCATGTTACGCGTATACTGTTCGTGGCCCGGAGTATCAGCGATGATGAACTTGCGGCGAGGCGTAGCGAAGTAGCGGTAGGCGACGTCAATCGTAATACCTTGCTCGCGTTCAGCGCGGAGGCCATCTGTAAGCAGAGAAAAGTCGATCGCACCCGCATTACGGCCCGCCGAAGCTTTAGTCACCGATTCCAGCTGATCTTCGTACACGCTCCGGGAATCGTATAGCAGACGGCCGATGAGCGTGGATTTGCCGTCGTCGACGCTCCCGGCTGTTGTGAACCGGAGCAGATCTTTGGCCTGTTCAGCCTCGAGGAAATCCTCGAATGAGCTAACGTTGGGAAGAGTCGCGGTTGCCATTAGAAGTAACCTTCCTGCTTCTTGAGTTCCATTGAGCCTTCCTGGTCGTAGTCGATGATGCGATTTTGGCGCTCGGATTTCCGCATGCTCACTAGTTCTTCGATGATCCGCGGGACCGAGTCGGCGTCGGACCGGATCGCTCCCGTACAGGGGCTGCATCCGAGAGAGCGCATGCGGCACTTAACCATTTGCGGCTCTTCCCCAGGGAGTCGGGGGACAAAAGGCTGCTCAATGGGCAGAAGAGAATCGCCGCGCACGAGCATGGGACGTTTTTTCGCGAAATAAAGCGGCACGATAGGGATGTTTTCGACGTGAATGTATTGCCAAACGTCAAGTTCCGTCCAGTTGGAAAGCGGGAATACCCGGAGGCTCTCACCAGCATGCAATCGGGTATTAAAGACGTTCCAGAGCTCGGGTCGCTGGTTTCGCGGATCCCACTGCCCGCGAGTATCGCGGAAAGAGAAGACACGCTCCTTAGCACGCGACTTCTCTTCATCCCGTCGCGCGCCGCCAATGGCTGCATCGTAACCGCCCTTACGAAGACCGTCGAGGAGTGCTTGCGTCTTCAAGCCACCGCAGCATCGCTGGGTACCCCAGGCGAATGGGTTGGCACCGGCATCGAGCGCCTCCTGATTCGTATGGACGATGAGATTGAGACCCAATTCCGACGTATACCGATCCCGGAACTCAATCATTTCGCGGAACTTATAACCTGTATCCACATGCAAGAGCGGGAACGGTATCTTTCCCGGATAGAATGCCTTCTGGGCAAGACGGAGAAGGACAGAGGAGTCCTTCCCGATGGAATAAAGCAGCACCGGACGCTGACACTCGGCGACAACTTCGCGCAGGATGTGAATGCTTTCCGCCTCAAGCTGTTGGAGGTGGCTTAGAGTAGTCACTACGGGCAGATTAGCACAAAATAGTCCATGTCGATAGAGATTAAGGAAAAGAGTATGCGGGAGCCGTTCTTTACCCGCATATGCCGGGCCGACTATGCCCGGGTACGCCTGCACGGCCAGCGAGGAACTGAAGAGCGTCACCGGCAACTTGCGCGGCAAGCCGGCGTACGAATCACTTTGTAAGGCCATCCCGTTTGTGAGCGTTAAGGACGAAAAGCGTTGTTAGCCCGGTTAGCCCGGTAGTTTTGGCGTTGTGGGGCGGCCACCCGTGCTGTAATACTGCGACGATGTGGGCTCCCGCGGTGCCGCCGCTCTGATCACACGAGGAGTTATCGCCCGAGGGTCCTCAGTTCTGACCTCCCACAATATGCTTTATTCTTTTTAGGCATGAAAAGTCCCGTTCCGGCTGCGCTTGCGTCGCTCATTTTGCCGTTGCTGTGCACTGGCGCGCAAATTTCTCCAGCTGAAGATCTACCCACTTCTCCTTCGGCGACTTGGCGGCCCAACAACACTTCTACATATCAACTTGATTTAAAGAGTAGTCCTCGCAAGTATCCACACACTGACCCTAATAAGGTTTATGCACTCTACGAGCTCATTGATATCGCCGAGGAGCAGAATCCGGCCACACGCGTGTCCTGGAATCGTCTGAAGCAGGCGGCTGCAAATCTGGGCGTAGCCAAGAGTGCCCTTTACCCAACGCTTGCACTGACCGTACCCGCTATTCAAGAACGTGCATTTCTTGTGTTTCCGAATGTCTTGCTTCCGATTCTCAAGGCCGATTCTGAACGAATGGACGTGACGACGGTAAACCCGGTACTCAGACTCAATTACCTGATTTTTGATTTCGGCGAGCGTCGCGGCGCCATCGATGCCGCCCACGCTAACCTATTTGTCTCCGGGACGGCTCTGAACGATACTCACGAGCGGATTGCTCTTCAGGTAACGACGAGTTATTACGGAGTTCTTAGCGCCAAAGGACTTGTTGATGCGGCTCGCGCGTCATTGAAAGACGCTGAAGCCTCTGAGCGGAGTGTGCAAGACCGGCTGAATCAGGGGTTGGCTACGCTTCCGAACCTTCTAAACGCGAAGGCTCAACTACAGCAGGCGACGTACACTCTTGAGAACTCTACCGGAACTGAGGAAATCGCCACATCCAAGCTTGCGCAGAGTGTTGGCCTTGACCCGACCTCAACGCTCAAGATAAAGAACATGACGGACGCGCCAGAGCGGAGCGAGCTAGAAGACTCCGTGGAGCAGCTAATTGATCACGCCCTCATTCAACGCCCCGATCTCCTGGAGCAGGTGGGGCAAATCCGCGTTGCCGACGCCGAAATCAAGGAAGCCCGTTCGGCCCTGTATCCGACCGTAAAGGCCCAAGCACAGGGTGGCTACGACTCCATGCGGACCGTAACGAACGCGGGACCCACACCTTATATTCATCAGGGCAATTGGCAAGCACAGGTTTCTCTGAGTTGGACGATCTTTGATGCGCGCCGACGCCGTTACCGGATCATCGAAGCAGAGGCGCGAAAAAGGGTTGCGCAGCAGGAATTGAACAGTTTACGCGACCTGGCCACAAACGAAGTGTGGTCATCGTATATTTCCTCAAAGGTGGCTTTTCGCCGGCTGGACACGTCAAAGGTTTTGCTCAACGCCGCGCAGACGTCATATGACGCAGCTCTTGCTTCATTTGATCGAGGTCTGGCCACCTACGTCGATGTGGTAACCGCGGAGCAAGCTCTTGCTCAGGCGCGGAATGAACAAGTGCAGGCGGAAACACAGGTGATGACAGACTTAGCTCAGCTCGCTTATCGGACCGGCGATCTTTTAGGCTCGCGTTTTTTGAAGGCGAACCGGAATGCAAAATAGATCAGTATTTGCCGCATTATGCTCGATGCTGGCTTTTTCCAGTTGCTCCCGGGCGCCTTCAGTCAGTGTTCTTGGCTCGTTCTTCCCTGCCTGGATCATCTGCTGCCTAGTCGGAATTGCTTTGGCGATCCTGACGTATGTAGTTTTCCTTCGCATTCAGTTCCATCCGGCAGTTCCCATTCCCGTGATTACGTATCCCTGCTTCGCAGCTGCCTATACGTTCCTAACGTGGCTAATTTTCTACAGTTGACATTCGGTGAAGTAATTTATGGCAGAAATTGCAGATTCAAAAAAGCGCAAGGGCATTATTACTGCGGTCGCTGTGATTGCCGCCGCCGTGGTGCTGGGTTTGGTTTGTCTTTGGACTACGAACATCGATCCCCGCACGGATGACGCAAATGTAATCGCAAACTACATCGGGATCGCACCTGAGGTAGAAGGCAGAATTGTTGCGCTCCCGGTTGTGGACAACCAGCTCGTGCATAAGGGGGCCCTGCTTTATGTTATTGATCCGAAGCCCTACGAGTACCGACTGCAGCAGGCTGTTTCGGCCCGTAACAGTCTTGAAGAACAGATCATTGATGAGCGTCGAAAGATCGGGGCGCAGACATTCAATGTGACGCTCGCCACGCAGGGAGTCAGTGCCACCGGTGAAAGCATTTCAGGAGCACAGGCGGCAGCACAAGCTGCTCAAGCCGATATCCCCAACCAGGAGGCTCTGGTCAAGAGCGCGGAGGCTGATTACAAGCTCGCCAGCAACAATCTGACCCGTGCCGAGCCGTTGTTGGCCCGGCAATTTGTCACAGTCCAGCAAATCGACCAGTTGCGGACAGCGCAGCGCACAGCGGAAGAAAACCTGTCGCATGCACGCGCTATGCTTGCTTCAACCCAGTCTAAGTATCAGCAGGCACTCGCACAACTTCGACAATCGGCTGTAGCCGGCAGTCAACAGAAACTACGGGTAAAGCAGTCTGAGCTCAACATCGACCGTCTTCAGACGCTGCTTTCAGAAAGGTTAGCGAAGGCTGCTTCCGTTGATTCCGCGAAATATGATCTACAGCGCTGCCGCGTATACGCCCCTTTCGACGCTCGGGTAACGAACCTAAATATCTCTGTTGGGCAATATGCAAGGATCGGAGTTCAGGTTTTCACCCTGATCGATACAACAGCGTGGTGGGTCGTCGGCAATTTCAAAGAAACGCAGCTTCGTCACGTGGCACCCGGAATGCCAGCCGACCTCTACTTAATGACCCGTCCTGATGTTCATTTCCAAGGAGTCGTAGAGAGCATCGGTTTCGGCGTTACACCAGAAAACATTTCCGCAGCCAACGGAGGCATACCGAGTGTTAACAGAACTCTGAACTGGGTGAGACTCGCACAGCGTTTCCCCGTGCGTGTTCGGGTTCTGCATCCGTCACCTGAACTCTATCGCTTAGGAGCTTCGGCTACGGCGATTATTCGAAGCCAAGGGCTGCCGCTATCGATTCCACCTAATCCGAATGTGACCAATGTCGCAGAGTATGGGACCGTCCATGGCAACAATCAGCCAACCATTAACCCGTAAGCCGACTGAGGGCGGATCGAGAGCGTGGCGTTTTCTAAAAAGAGAGCTGGCACCCTTTCCTGGACGCCTGAATGCGTCGGTAAGGATCGCCATTGCCGCCGTAATTGTTACCACTTTAGGAGAAGTTGGTCGAAGCCAGGCTCTCTTTCAGGCGCTCTTTGTGTTAGTTTCGCTTCCCCGTGACTTCCCAAAGCAGACGTGGAAGGCGACAGTTCAAATCCTATTGTCGGTTTGGAGTGCTGCACTA
>Ga0308175_100003026_pt1 | contig 11583 bp, 9 predicted proteins | sample PhyCR1_3_FD_203893 | JGI IMG/M metagenome (GOLD analysis project Ga0308175, IMG submission 203893) | Soil microbial communities from UC Gill Tract Community Farm, Albany, California, United States - DLSLS.C.R1 | ecosystem: Environmental > Terrestrial > Soil > Agricultural land | place: USA... | reverse complement strand
TCGAAGATCATGGAAGACGACACTCCCCTACAGCGAGGTGTGCGAGGGTACTGCGTGGAGGCGAGTCACTACGGGCACTACCACGGTGGCGCGGAAGGAAAAACAAAAACCGGAGGCCCTTGGAACGGAGAGCAATATAACTGGCCCGAGGATTCCGGCCAGCCCTTTCTCGATGCTTGAGGACGAACGAGAAACAAAAAAAGTACAGACGTATTCTCGCCGTGTTTTCCACAGCGTCGCCATCTCGAACAGCTTTATGACTTCCGCGAAGCGCCGACGTGTGTCGCGCACCGCGAGACAGCGGACGATCAGAAGAAATCCTGCAGCCAGAACTTGATCTTCTCGCCGAGTTTGTCCATCCCGCCGCCCGATGGAAGCTTGATCCGCTTGGCCGAAGCAGTCGCGCCGCCCAGTGCGATGCGATGCGCACCGTACTGCGCCAGCCCGACGACGGTCGCGAACCGCGGGGCGTCCACGGAATCGCTGAGTCCTCCGATCTGTTCCGACGGCGTGCCGACACGGACGCCGGTGCCGAAGACGTCGCTCGCCAGCTCGGCGCTCCCCTGCATCGCCGCCGCGCCACCGGTCAGGACGACCCCGGCGCTCAGCTTTCCGGCGAATCCCGCCGAGGCGACGTCGCGCTGCACGAGATCGAAGATCTCGTCCATTCGCTGGTGGATGATGTGCGCCAGCAGCTCGCGCGGGATCTGCCGGTCGCCCTGGGCGACGGTGCTCGGGAGCTGAATGATCTCGCTCGGATCGACGAGCGGCTCGTACGCGCAACCGTACTTCTCCTTCAGCCGCTCCGCGTCGGCCTGCGTCACGCCGAGGCCGTGCACGATGTCACTCGTGACGTTGTTGCCCCCGAAGGCGACCGTGCCCAGATGCCGGATCTTCCCCTCGTGAAAGACGGCGAGATCCGTCGTTCCCGCGCCCATCTCGACGAGGGCGACACCGAGCTCCTTCTCGTCCTCCGTCAACGCGGCCAGCGCGCTGGCGAGCGGTTCGAGGACGAGCTCGCGCACCTTGTAGCCGGCGCGCTCGACGCTCTTGCGCAGATTGATCGCCGGCGACGAGCCGATCGTGACGAGGTACATCTCCGTCTCGAGGCGCGTCCCGCTCATCCCGATCGGATCGCGGATGCCGGTATCCTTGTCGACCGTGTATTCCTGCGGGATGGCGTGCAGCAGCTCGCGATCCTGCGGGATCGCCTGCGCGCGCGCCACCTCGTTCGCCCGATCGACGTCGGACTTGTTGATCTCGTCGTTGCTCACGGCGACGATCCCCTTGGAGGTCATCGCCTGCACGTGCTCGCCGGCGATGCCGGTGTAGACGTCGGTGATCGTCGCGCCGGCCATCCGCTCGGCGTCCTGAAGCGCCTTCCGGATGGACCGCGTGGTCTCCTCGATGTCCGAGACGACGCCGCGCCGCATCCCGGTGGTGCGCGCCTGCCCCACGCCGAGCACCTTGATGGTCGGATGCTTGGGCAGGTCGCCGACGACCTCGGCGATGATGGCGGTCGTCTTGGCCGAGCCGATGTCCAGTCCAGCGACGAGGCGTTCCGGGTTCATGGCAATCTGGCGATCACTTGGTCGCGGTAGCGGAGATCGATCTCGGAGGCGCGTAGCTCGCGCCGCACAAGGTCGCGCTCGACGGGCAGGATGTCCCCCAGACGCGCCAGCGTCACATTTGTCATCGCGCGGACTGGAAGATCTGAAAACTGTAACACGAGCTCATCCGCACCGCTCGCTCGGATGGAACTGAGCCTCGCGTACATCTGCGGGGCCTCGCGTTGCATGGCGCCGAGTAGATGATACACGGTGGTGTCGCGCGGCGGCGCCGTGACGATGGGTGCATCGACTGGCGTGCGACTCGGATCGAGTGGCAGCCGCCGACCGCGGTCGTCCACGGCGCGCAACCCGCCGGGTCCGCTCACGAGCGCGACGGGATGCCGCTCCAGCACCTGGACCACGAGCGTGCCCGGTAGCTTCCGCGTCACCGTCGCGCTCTCGATCTGCGCGTGGCTGCGGAGGCGTGCCTCGAGCGGCTCGACGGGATCCCACACACTGCGGGTCGTGTCGACCCTGAGCCGATCGAGCAGCTCGGCCGGCGAGGTGTAGCGCGCGCCGAGGATCTCGACGCGACGGACGCGGAAGAACGCGAGGTGTCGGAGCGCCCTCGGGCCCCAGAGCGGCGAGGTCACGAGCGCGACGGTGCCGACGGCGAGCAGCACCAACACCCAGCGTCGCGAGAATCGGCCGGGTTGCGGCGACGATTCGCTTGCTTCGCTCACAGCGGCGTCGCTCCCCGTGTGGCGAACAGCGCGGGGCCGACGCGGGTGACATCTCCCGCGCCCATCGTGACGACGAGGTCGCCGGCGCGGAGCCCCGCGGCGAGCGCGGGGGCGAGTGCACCGACGTCGCCGCGCCACGCGGGCTCGCGGCCATGCGACGCCATCACGGCGCCGATCAGATCGCTCGTCACACCGGGCATCGGCTGCTCGCGCGCCGGATAGATGTCGGCGAGGTAGACCGCATCGGCGAGCATGAGCGCTTCGGCGAACTCTCGCGCAAAGTCGCGGGTGCGAGAGAAGAGGTGCGGCTGGAAGGCAACGACGAGCCGGCGCTCGGGGGCGGCGCTCCGTGCCGCCTCGATCGTGGCGCGCACCTCCGTCGGATGATGCGCGTAATCGTCGACCACGAGCGCGCCGTCGATGTCACCCAGGAGCTGGAAGCGGCGCTCGACGCCGCGGAACGCCGCGAGGCCCGGCGCCATGGCCGGCACCTCGAGCCCGAAGCCGAGTCCCGCGGCGACCGCGGCGAGCGCGTTTCGCACGTTGTGCTCGCCGGGCACCGCGAGCCTCACCTCGCCGAGCCGGTCGCCGTCGTACTCGACCGTGAACACGGTGCCGAGCCCCTCGCGGCGCAGGTCGAGGGCGCGGAGCCGCGCGTCGGCGGAAGTCAGGCCGTACCGGATCACCTCGGCGCTCGCCGGTGTCGGGAGCGCGTTCGCGCCGCGATCGTCGGCGCAGAGCACGACGTAGCGCGCCCGCTCGACGAACTGGGCGAACGTCCGGTGGAGATCGGCGAGATCGGCGTAGATATCGAGGTGATCGGCCTCGACGTTCGTGACCACGGCCATCGTGGGAGAGAGCGCGAGGAAGGATCGGTCGTACTCGTCCGCCTCGACGACGAACCGCTCCGGGCTGCCGGGGCGGAGATTGCCGCTCCAGCTCGTGACCCGCGCTCCGACGTAACCCGTCGGATCCAGTCCGGCGGCCGCGAGCGCCTCCGTGGTCATCACCGTCGTCGTCGACTTCCCGTGCGTTCCCGCGATGCCGATCAGCGTGGTGCCCGCCGTCGCCTCGCCGAGCGCTTCGGCGCGCCGCACGACGGGCAGGCCGAGCGCGCGTGCGCGGACGAGCTCCGGGTGGTCCTTCGGCATGGCCGATGTCACGACCAGGGCGCGTGCGCCGTCGGCGTGTGCCGGTGAGTGGCCGGCCTCGACGGCGATGCCGCGGCTGGCCAGGTCGGGGGCGTTCTCCGGGTGCTTGTCGCATCCGGTGACGCTGAGGCCGCGAAGGGCGAAGAGCTCGGCGAGGGCACTCATCCCGGCGCCGGCGATGCCGACGAAGTGGATGGGCCGCGTGTCGGCGGGGTCGAAGAGGCGGGTCATGACGGCGGCGCAATATACGGCGCCGCGAGGCAGTCGCTCAAGAGCGAAGCTGCTGGAGGTCGAGCAGGTTAAGTATCCGCCGCGCAATGGTCTCGGCCGCGTCAGGTCGAGCGCGGGCTGAAGCACCGGCGGCGAGGCGAGCCATCGCGGCGGGGTCGTCGAGGAGCGCGCGGACTGCGGCGTCGAGCCGGTCCGCCGTGAACTCGGATTGCGGCAGATGAATGGCTGCGCCGGCCGCCGCGAGGGCGCGCGCGTTGTGCGTCTGATGATCGGCCGCCGCCGTCGGGAGTGGCACCAGGATCGGCGGGATCCCCCACGCGAACAGCTCGGCCGTCGTCATCGCCCCTGCCCTCGCCAGCGCGAGGTCCGCGGCGGCGTAGGCGTCGGCGATGGGAGAGAGGTACTCGCGCACCCGCACCCGCCCTCCGTCCAGCGACGCGTACTCGGCGTAGCTCGAGCGTCCCGTCATCCAGATCAGGTTGAGGTCATCGGGGATGCCGCGCCGGACCCAGTCGGCGACGACGCGATTCATCGCCTGGGAGCCCTGGCTGCCGCCGTACATCAGCAGGACGGGGCCGACGGTGGGGTGGAATCCCCACGCGCGGCGCGCCGCCGCCCGATCGGGGCGCGGCGACGGTGGGGGCTCGATCGGCGCGCCCGTGTCGATGAGCTCCGCCGGATCGCCGCCGAGCACCCGGGCGGCTTCGGGGAAGGCGAGATAGGTCTCCCGGGTCCAGCGCCGGAAGGCGCGCGCCGTCAGACCGGGGTGGCTGTCTCCCGCCTGCTGCACGATCGGGATGCGATGCGCGACGGAGTACGCGAGCGCCACTCCCGCCGCATAGCCGCCGGTGCCGACGATCAGCCGGGGTTGCTCGCGACGCGCGAGAGCACCGACGGCGCGCCATGCACTCACCGCTCCCATGAGCGTGCGCCCGTTCTTCCAGGGCTGCGACCGATACAGTGGATGGAGGTCGAGCAGGAGGTGGGGAAACTCCGTCCCCGGCAGGACGTGCTTCTCGATACCGCGCTCCGCCCCGATGAAGAACGGGCGGACGAGGGGATCGAGACGGACGAGCGTGCGAGCGATCGCAAGTCCGGGGTACAGGTGCCCGCCGGTGCCACCGCCCGCGAACAACACCGTGACCTGGTCGCGGGACGCCACGCTCAGGCGGGATTCGGCGCCACGGCGAGCGGGTCGGTCGCGCCGCTCCCGATCACCCGCTCCTTCGTGCTGCCGATGTTCACGAGAACGCCCGTGAGGAACATCGTGAGCACGATGTTGGAGCGCCCATAGGAAACGAAGGGGAGCGTGAGTCCGGTCGTCGGCAGGAGTCCGATCACCACGCCGATGTGGAGATATGCCGTGATCACGGTGACGAAGGTCAGCCCCACCGCCACGAGCTGCAGGAAGGGGGAGCGTGCCTGCCGTGCAATCCGGAAGCCGAGCAGCGCGTACGCGGCGAAGGCGACGGTGATCGCGGCGAGGCCGAGGAAGCCCCACTCCTCACCGATGTTGCTCGCGATGAAATCGCTGTACGGGAATGGGAGGAAGCCGTACTGCTGCCGGCCCTGACCGAAGCCCACGCCGAACAGCCCACCCGACCCGACGGCGATGAGCGACTGCTTGAGCTGGTAGTTCACCTGCGACGGTGCGCCGCCGGGATCGAGGAAGGAGGTGAGCCGCAGCACGGCGTACTGCACCTTCTCGATCTTGTGCCAGAGCACGGGGATGGCCAGCGCGAACAAGGTGACGAAGTGCGCGATGCGAACGCCGCCGGCGAAGAGCAGCAGGGCGAGCAGCAGCGTGTACAGCATCGCCACCGAGAGGTCGGGCTCGAGCGCGGCGAGGACGTCGAGGAGGCCGATGACGACGAAGAACGGGAGGAGGCCCTTCGCCAGCCGGCGAAGCTGATCCCCTTTCTTCACGATCAGCATCGACGTCCACACGACCACGGCCAGCTTGCCGAACTCCGACGGCTGGAACGAGCTGCCGAACAGGAAACGTCGCGACCCATTCACGCGCGGCGCGATGCTCTCGGGCAGCACGAGACAGAGCAGCAGCGTGACGATCGTGATCCACATGAGCGGCCAGGCCCAGCCACGGAAGCGGTCGGCATCGAGCTTCGCGGCGACGGCGAACGCCACGATCCCCGCGCCGACGCCGGTCAGCTGTCGCGCGATGTAGTACCAGCTCTCCTTGTTCCGCTGCACCGCGTCGATCGCGCTCGCGCTGTACAGCACGGCGAGCCCGAAGGAGAGCAGGAGCGCCATGACGAGGATGAGCCCCCGTGCCTCGGTGCCCATGCGCCAGCGGATGCGCTCCTGCGCCGCGGAGAGCGACCGTTCACGGGTGGGAGTCGCCGTCGTGCTCACGTCGAAGCGCCGGCGAGCGCCGCGGCGAGTCTCTTGAACTCGCGGCCGCGCTGTTCGTAGTTGTCGAACATGTCGTAGCTGGAGCAGGCGGGTGAGAGCAGAACCGCGTCGCCGGGCCGGGCGAGCTCGCGTGCACGCGCGAGCACCGACTCGAACGACGATCCGAGCCGCTCCACCGGCACGACACCGCCGAGGTCGGCTTCCACGATCCGCGCCGACTCGCCGTACGCGATCACGGCTCGGCCGGTGCGCCGCAGCTCCTCGCCCAGCGCGGTGTACGGTTCACCCTTGTGACGACCGCCGAGCAGCAGCACGGTCGGCTTCCGCATGCCACGCAGCGCGACGAGGGTGGACGCCACGTTGGTCGACTTGGAGTCGTTGATCCAGTCGACCCCGGCGAACGTGCCGGCGGGCTCGATCCGGTGCTCCAGCGCGCGGAATCCGCGTAACGCGTCGGCGATCCGCGCACGCGCCTTCGCGGTGCGATGCGACTCGTCGGCGCCCACCACGGCGAGCGCAGCGGCGAGCGCGTTGGCGACGTTGTGATCGCCGAGCAACGCCAGGTCGGAGCGCGCGATGAGGGGCGCGTCGAGCACGACGAGCTGGTCCGACGCGCGATCGTAGTAGCCGTCAGCGGCCCCCGCCGCCGTCGTGAAGCGGAGGTGCCGGCCAGGCACGCGGGCCACCATCGCCTGCGAGTCGGGATCGTCGGCGTTGGAGACCGTGACCGAGCGCGGTCCGGCGTTCCGGAAGAGGAGCGCCTTGTCGCCGTAATACTCCTCGACGCTCGCGTACCGGTCGAGATGATTCGCCGACAGGTTGGTGAGCACTCCCGCGGCCGGCGCGATGCTCGGCGTGTCGTGGAGCTGGAACGACGACGTCTCGAGCGCGATCCAATCCGGCGCGCGCTCGCGCAATGCGACCTCGGCGAGCGGCGTCCCGATGTTCCCCGCCGCGACGGCGTCGTAGCCGAGTCCCTCGAGCAGGCGGTGCGTGATGGCGGTCGTCGTCGTCTTGCCGTTCGTGCCGGTGATGGCGACGTAGCGCTGGTGCGGGAGGAACTCGAGGGCGATCTCCAGCTCGCTCACGATCGTCCGGCCGGCCGCCCGCGCGGCGGCGAGCGGAGGCGCGTCCGGCGGCACTCCAGGGCTCGCGACGACGACCGCGCTCGCCGCGATGCGCGCCAGATCGTGCCCACCCTGCTGCACCGCGACGCCGAGCGGCTCCAGCACGTGCGCGGCGTGCTGCACGGCATCACCCTGCCCCGCGTCGCTGGCGTACACGGGAGCGCCAGCTCGCGCGAGCAGCTCCGCTGCCGCGCGGCCGCTCCGCGCGAGGCCGACGACCGCGATCTCGCCGCGCGTCCACGGTGCGGGAAGCGCCTCGGTGAGCGATCGCACCGGCATGCTAACGGACCTTCAGCGTGCTGAGGGCGAGGAAGGCGCCGATGATCCCGACGATCCAGAAGCGCACCACCACCTGCTGCTCGCTCCACCCTTTCACCTCGAAGTGGTGGTGGAGCGGCGCTCGGAGAAAGACGCGGTGCTCGCGTGCGTACTCGAGACCGTAGCGGCGCCGGCGGTACTTGAACACGAACCGCTGGAGCAGCACGGAGACCGTCTCGGCGAGGAACACGGCAGCGAGGAAGACGAGCAGGAACTCCGACTTGAGCAGGATCGCCACGGCGCCCATCGCCCCGCCGAGGGCGAGCGAGCCGGTGTCGCCCATGAAGACCTGCGCCGGGAAGGTGTTGTACCAGAGGAAGCCGATCAGCGCGCCGAACATCGCCAGGCAGTAGATCGTCAGCTCGCCGGCGTTACGCAGGTAGAAGATGCCGAGGTAGTGCGAGGCGTCGACGCGACCGATGAGATACGCGAAGATCGCCAGCACGCCGAACGCGATCGCACTCAACCCGGCGGCCAGACCATCGAGACCGTCCGTGAGGTTCACTGCGTTGCTCACGCCAGTCAGGATGAACGTCGTGAACAGCACGTACAGGATCGGCAGCGTCGGGGTGAGGAGCACGTACTTGTAGAACGGCAGCGTCGTCGAGGCGCCGGGCAGGTTCGGCGAGAGCGGGAACAGCCATAGATAGGTGCCGAGGGCGAGCCCGATGGTCACCTGGCCGATGAGCTTGTACCGCTCGACGAGCCCCTCGTTCTTGAGGCCGAGGCGCTTCTGCTTGAGCTTGAGCAGGTCGTCGATCATCCCGATGCCGCCCATCCAGATCGTGACGATCAGCGCCGCCAGCACGTAGTGGCTGAACACGCGCGCCCAGAGCAGCGTCGCGACGATCGACGAGAAGAGGAAGATCAATCCGCCCATCGTCGGCGTGCGGGACTTCGCCGCGTGCGAGTCGGGGGTTCCCTCGCGCACGACCTGATAGTTGGCCGCGTTGTCGAGCCGCTTGAGGATGAGCGGGCCGACGATGAAGCTGAGCAGGATCGCCGTCACCGCCGCGCCGGCAGCGCGGAAGGTGATGTAGTTGAAGATCCTGAGCGCGCTGTAGTGCGGAACGAGGGGGATGAGCAGGTAGTAGAGCAAGGATCCGGTCGTGGAGCGTTGGTCGAGCGTGCGGCGTCAGGTCGAGGACGACGACCACTCGGAGATGAGAGGCACGAGGCGCTCCAGACGGACACCGCGCGAGCCTTTGAGCAGGATAACGGCGGTGGGATCGAGGCGCGAACGCGCGGCATGCCAGGCCGCTTCGGGATCGGCGCCACCCACGGCGCGCGCGTGACCGGGCGCAACGCGTGCCAGCGCGTCGGCAAATCGCCCAACGCCGACCACGAGCTCGATCGGCGACTCGAGCGCGGCACGGGCGATCTCGTCGTGCAGGCGATCGGCCTGCGTGCCGAGCTCGAGCATGGTGCCGAGCACGGCGACACGCTGGTGTCCTGCGCCCGCGTGCTCGAGCAGCTCGAGCGCCGCGCGCGCCGATCCAGGATTCGAGTTGTACGCGTCGTTGATGACCGTCACCCGTCCGTGCGACTCGAAGTTGACGCGCATGGGCGGCGCTGGCATCGCGGCGATGCCGCGGGCGATGGCGTCGAGCGAGATGCCCGCCTCGCGTCCGACGGCGCTCGCGAGCATGGCGTTCCGCAGGTTGTGCACGCCGCGCAGGGGCACGCGGATCGTCGTTCCATCCAGCTCGATCCACCCCTGCCCGTCCGGCTCGATCCCCCAGCGCGACGGATGCAGGTCGCCCGCTTCGAGTCCCGCACTCACCGTGCGCCGCGCGCGCACGCGCGCCGCGTCCACCACCTCGGGCTGCGACGCCGGCACGACGGCGACTCCGCCGTCACAGGCGCTGATCTCCTCGCGCAGCACGCCCTCCAGATCGCCCAGTCCCTCGAGGTGCTCTTCGGCGATGGAGGTGACGACGACGATGTCCGGCTCGACGATGGCGCGCAGCGCCGCGATCTCGCCGGGCTGGTTCGTCCCCATCTCGATCACCGCGATGTCGGCGTCGTCGGGAAGCGCAAAGAGCGTCTGCGGGACGCCGACGAGGTTGTTGTAGTTGCCGATCGTCGCATGCACGCGCAGCACGCTGCCGAGCGCGGCGCGCAGCAGCTCCTTCGTGCTCGTCTTGCCGTTCGTGCCGACGACGCCGACGACCGGCCGGCCCCACACGCGCCGGCGATAGCGCGCGAGGCGGCCGAGGGCGCGCGTCGTGTCGTCCACCACATACACAGGCACGCCGAGATTCCCCGCGCGCTCGGCGTCGTGCACGACGACCGCGCTCGCGCCCTTCGCCACGGCGTCGGCGAGGAAGTCGTGCGCGTCGAACTTCTCGCCCTTGAGCGCGACGAAGCAGTCGCCCGTGCCGACGCTCCGCGTGTCGGTCGCGATGCGCACGAGCGCGGTGGGTCCACGCGGTCCGTCGCCGAGTGCGTCGGCGACGCGGTCGAGGGTCCAGAAGCGCGGCTGCTCGAGCGCGCTGGCCTGCGGGGTGGCGGCGTCCGCCATCAGCTCTGTCTCTCCTGAATGATCTCGCGCACGATCGCGCGCTCGTCGAACGGGAACCTGGTCGTTCCGCGCACCTGATAGGTCTCGTGCCCCTTGCCGGCGAGCAACACGACATCCTGCGGCGCCGCGATGGCAAGTGCGCGGGCGATGGCCGAACGGCGGTCTTCGATCCGTTCGTGCGGGGCACCGTGCATGCCGGCCTCGATGTCGTCGAGGATCCGCTCGGGGTCCTCGGTGCGCGGGTTGTCGCTGGTGGCGATCGCGACGTCGGCGCGGTCGACGGCGATGCGTCCCATCTCGGGACGCTTGCCGCGATCGCGGTCGCCGCCGCACCCGAACACGACGATCAATCGCCCCATGGTGAACGGCCGGACGGCCTCGATCGCGCGCTCGAGCGCATCGGGCGTGTGCGCGTAGTCGCGCAGTACGGTGGGCCGCGTGTGGAGGATCTCCAGTCTCCCCGGGACCTGCGGCATCGTCCCGAGCCGCGCGGCGATCGTCTGCGGCGCGATGCCGAGCGCCCAGGCGCACGCCGCGGCGGCAAGGGCGTTGGCGACGTTGAAGTCGCCGAGCATCGGCAGCGCGACCTCGTGCGGCGCACCGTCGAATACGACGGTGAAGCGACTGCCGTCGGGCGTGCAGCGCACCTCCGTCGCGTGCACGTCGGCAGCGCGCGTCGAGCCGAATCGCACCGTGCGCTTCGCGCGCGGCAGCGCCTCCCACGCCGGGTCGTCGGCGTTGACCACGGCGACGCCCTCCGGCGCGAGGTGCGCGATGAGGAGCGCCTTCGCCTCGAAGTACGCTTCCATCGTGCCGTGATAGTCGAGATGATCGCGCGTGAGGTTGGTGAACACCGCGGCGTCGAACGCGAGCCCTTCGACGCGGCGCTGGTGCAGCGCGTGCGACGACGTCTCCATCGCGACGGTGCGGACGCCGCGATCGTGCAGGGTGCGCAGCACGCGCTGGAGCTCCACGGGTCCCGGGGTCGTGAGTCCGCCGCCGCCGTCCAGCGGCTCTCCCTCGCCGCCGACGAGCACGCCCAGCGTGCCGATCGACGCGGCGCGCGCGCCGCTCTCGTCGAGAAGGTGGCGCAGCATGCCGACCGTCGTCGTCTTGCCGTTCGTCCCCGTCACGCCGACCAACCGAAGCGAGCGCGCCGGCGCGTCGTAGTACGCCGTCGCGGCGACCGCGGCGGCCCGGCGCGTGTCGGACACGACGAGCGCCGGGAGGGCGGTGCGCGACGCATCGTCCACCACGGCGGCGGTGGCGCCCCGTTCCGCGGCCGCGGCGAGGAAGTCGTGCCCATCGCGCTCGGCGCCCCGCACGGCGAGGAAGAGCGAGCCCGCCGCGACGGCGCGGCTGTCGTCGGCCACGCCGCTGATCGTCTCCGGGAGCGCGCCGCGCTGCTCGACGAGGAGACCGGCGGAGCGCAGCGCGTCGCGGATGCTGCCGAGTGAATCGGTCATCGCGTGCCGGCGAGGTGGACCACGGCACCGGGGGCGACGAGCGCGCCGGCCGCGGGCGCGGTGCCGACCGTCACGCCTCCGTCGAGCTGCACGTGGAAGC
>Ga0308175_100003025_pt1 | contig 11585 bp, 8 predicted proteins | sample PhyCR1_3_FD_203893 | JGI IMG/M metagenome (GOLD analysis project Ga0308175, IMG submission 203893) | Soil microbial communities from UC Gill Tract Community Farm, Albany, California, United States - DLSLS.C.R1 | ecosystem: Environmental > Terrestrial > Soil > Agricultural land | place: USA... | reverse complement strand
CATCGATTTCGAATCCTACTCCCAAGCGGCTGGGGAGGGTGTGGTCGAAGAGAGAATAAAAAAGATCCGTGAGGACGTCGGGGAGGTTCGAATCGCGCTGGGAATCGACCGCCTGGATTACACGAAGGGAATACCCGAACGGCTCCGCGCGTTCGCTTCTTTCCTTCGCGATTTTCCCCATTTCAGGCACAAAGTGACGCTCTTCCAAGTGGTTGTGCCTAGCCGTGAATCGATCCAGCAATACCAGGAGCTGAAACAGGAGATCGAAGCGCTTGTGACAAAGATCAACGGAGAGTTCAGCCAGCCTGGATGGATTCCCATCAATTACATGCATCGCTCGATTCCGCGCGATGAGTTGCTAGCGCTCTACCGTTCAGCCGAGGTTGCTTTGGTCACACCGCTGAAAGACGGAATGAACCTGGTCGCAAAAGAATACTGTGCGGCAAAAGTGGACGAGACTGGCGTACTGGTTCTAAGCGAATTTGCAGGAGCCGCACCAGAACTTGAGAATGGTGCGATCCTCGTGAATCCGTACGACGAAGTCGGTACTGCGCAAGCCTTGAACCAGGCATTTTCGATGGACTGCAACGAGCAGCTTGAACGCATGCGACGGTTGCGGGCGCAGATCAAAGAGCATTCTATACTTGCCTGGCGAAATTGCTTGTTTTCAAGGCTCGAAGCAGCGTGATGCCAAGATGCTCCTTATCTTACGGCATAAACGCAGCCGCGAAATGGCGGCAGGATCTGTCCGAAGCAGACCGGATCGTTTATACGTGTGAAACCCTTTAGCGCAGAGCGGGTGACAAAATACTGAGGTCGGATGACAGGTGCTGCGAAGAGCCAAGGTGCCGCTGGGAATGGATGAGAATGTGGCTCGACATACTTGACGGCGCCTGCTTCTTCGAGTTGCGTCCACTGATCACGCTCCATACCTGCAGTAATCGCGTCCTGCGGCACACCCGCATGAAGCAGTTGCTCTACGACCTGCATTCGCGCGGAATATTCGGCGGTGTAGTCGTGAACTGCTGCCCACTCGAAACCCAGGAACAGGATTGCGAGAATCCAAGATCCGACGGGAATGCGTCGCCTGTATACGTTGAGGAGCACGACAGCGATGATGGAGATTATAGGGATCAGATAGCGATCAAAGATACCCCAGGGGTATCGAGTCGCCACCGCAAGGGCATACATCGTCACGAATGGACCCACGCAAAGGCAGAACAGCACTTCGCTGCGCATTGCGTACTTACGTATCAAACGAGCATTTCGTAACAACACCCATAACGCGCAGCAACCGCCAGCCATAGTGATCAAGGTAATCAGCACGCGCAAGCCGAGCCCCAGGACCACTGGCTTGTCGCCGATGAACATTTGTCCACTGAACGTATAGCCATATGGCGTAACCATATTTCCCAGCTCTGGCAACGGCCTAATGGCAGCGATAACCCCGCCCAATACCAGGCCGACCGCGATTACTTTGAACTTGCGGCGTAGGGGCAACAGAAAAGCAACAGTGATCGGCATTAGATACATGGCTACGGTAAGCGCCATCCGCACGCAAGCTTTCGACAGTCGTAACGGATGAGACAGAGCTGTCAGGGATATAGCTACCGAACCTGCTGATCCTGCCGTATTTGCTTGACTGGAATACCAGTGCAATGTCAGCACAAGGCAAACGATTGACGCGACCGACATGACGCTACCCGCGAAGCACATCAGACGATCACGCCGCCTGATATAAGCGATTGCGCCGAACAAGGAAATAGGGAGCAGAAAGAAAAACTGACGAATGGAGGCAGCGCAGAGCGAAACTGCGAAAGACGCGATCATCAGGCTTAGCATTTTTGTGCGCGAGCTTGCGGCAAAGCTCATCATGGAAAGCAGAATCGCTAGCAACATGAGAAGAAGTCCCGGAACGTCGGTCATGAACATAATCGAGTTCGGGAAGACGACCGGCGATAGCATGACCGCAAGTGTTCCGAAGGCGGCATTCCGACCAGGGATGTGAACCTGGCGCATCAGCAGGTACTGAACTGTTGCGCATGCCCCTGTCAATGCAGCGATTAGCATACGCAGCGCATGAAAAGACAAGCCGAAGAGTTTGATGACCAGCGCTCCGGAAAGAATTTGGATTCCCAACGTTGCTGCGGAACAACCGGCGAAGGTCAGTCGGCCCGTTTGGGCGAACACTCTCGATATATATGCGTAACACCACTCGTCATTCAACGGTGCCTCGAGCGAGGGCACAGCGAGGGCACAGATCGAGAACACTATGAAGCCAACGATCAGCGCTGGCCCGAAGGTTTTCATGGAGATCGACGCATCAGCCTTGCTGTCACTATCCATTCCCGTCCTCTGGCATCTGAGGGCACGGAATTCATTTCGCCCTCGCGAAAAGCTCTAAGGTGTTCAACAGTTCTAGAGGTCGACCGCTTAGGTCGTACGATTAATTGTGCCAAACGTACCAAAGCGGGCCCAAAGCGGCAGTTACATTGCATTCGCTACCGTTGGTACTTCGAAATGCAATGCACCCCGTTTTCGTGAACGATGATTAGCGTGGCGGAAGCTAGAGGGAGTCGAACCCACCTGTGACGCCAAAGGAGCCGCACAACGGTTTTGAAGACCGTGCCCTGCACCGGCAGAGTCTAGCTTCCAGTCGGATTGTATCGTGAGCTCAAGCCAACACTCACGTCGCCTTCGACGCGCTAACAATTGTGAGTTTTTTAGCTTGCGGCATGGCGAACATAGCTGCGCCATCCTATTTGCCGCAACTCGGATTCACAACTCAATATCCGTCGATGACAGCCCATGCGACTCGCGTTCTCGAGAAATGGGATCAGACGTCCATACACGAGACTACTCGCGATGGACCATTACCTGGCATTCCGGAAAGAGTGATTTTTTGAAGCTTGGTGGACCTGGAGAGATTCGAACTCTCGACCTCTTCCATGCCATGGAAGCGCGCTCCCAACTGCGCCACAGGCCCACGTCGTAGGTCTTCATCAGAATACCATGGGAACTCGTTTTTGGTTTATGACGCGTTATGAACCGGAAGTTCAAAACCAGGGCGGAGTCGTGATGGAATTTTCCCGATTTTTTTATACGCAAACCCATTGACTCAATCCGCCACCCGAGCAACAATCGAACGGTCGGAAGTAGTTTCAGATTGCATTCTTAACTACTCAGACATTCATCGATTCCCAATGACGCGACAGATCTCTACCACGTACGTAGCTTCACCTTCAAGTGGGCACACGGAAGAACGCGACGAATTCGGACCACACGATAAACAGGCGAGTCTGATGCTAGATTTGGTTCACGACTTGCGACAACCGCTCAGCATCATAGAATCGACTGCATATTATCTGGAGATGATGTCCGATGACGCGACGATCGCTTCGCATCTTCAGCATATTCAGAAGATGGTTGGCGAGACTCATCGCATTCTGGAGCGCGCCGCCGCTCCGAAAGCGCACTAGCGCTGCTGAAGCAAATCGAGCCGCCGACTTAGCTCTTTCACTTGTTCTATCAACCGCGGCAGCCGCGCGACGCTCGCAAGCTGTTGCAGGTGCTCCCGAAGTGGCCGCGCCGGCGTTCCCCACACAGGCTCTCCCGCTCGCACGATTTTCGAAGTGAGAATACCTGCTCCTGAACCAACAACAGCTTTCGATGCGATCTTTGCCTTGTCACCAACGCCTACCTGTCCGCCAATGACCGCGTAGTCACCCACTACGACGCCGCCGGAGAATCCCGTTTGCGCGGCAACGACCACGTGGCAGCCGATCTCACAGTTATGTGCGACATGGACCATGTTGTCGAGTTTCGTGCCGCTGCCGATGCGTGTAGCGCCGAGTGCTGCGCGATCCACGCACGTATTCGCGCCAAGCTCTACATCATCGCCAATCACGACGGTTCCAATCTGCGGAAACTTTTCGTAATGATCGCGGTTGAAGACGAACCCGAACCCATCGGCACCGATCACCACTCCAGAGTGCAGAACAACGCGCGCGCCTATTTGCACCCGGTCGTAGATGGAAACATTTGAATATACAATTGAGTTCTCTCCTAACGTGACGTCGTTTCCGATTACAGAGCCTGCATGGATGATGCATCCAGCCGAAATCTTGGACCGCTCTCCGATGGAGACGTTCGGTCCGATGTAACAGCTACTCGCGACGTCGGCCGTCATCGCAATCACAGCGGACGGATGGATTTGCGGCACAGGTACTGAAGGCGGATACAAGGCTCGAACCACTTGCGCGAACGCGGTTCGAGGTTCCGGTACTCGGATCACCGTGCCGTGAGCAATGTTGGCGTGATCGAGCGGGACCAGAAGGCAAGCCGCACGGTACCTTTCCGCACGCACAGCACCTTTGCGGTTGGTAAGGAACGAAAGCTCGGTTTCGTTCGCTTCCTCCACAGAGTTGAACCCGGTAATCGTACGCGTGGTATCACCTTCTGCGGCGCCGTCGCACAACTCCGCGATTCGCGCAACTGTCGTTGGAAGCATCCCTCATACTTAGCATGAGGCCGCCTTTCAGCGTTCCATTAAGAGTATGTCTGTTGACGATTCCGCATACATTGCGCCTACCGCCCGCATTCATCCGGACGCACAGATCGGTCCCGGTACTCGGATCGGCGAATTTTGTGTGATCGAGTCGGACGTTACCATCGGGGCCCGGTGCCAGCTCGAGCCATATGTGTATGTGAAGCGCTGGACAACGTTAGGCGACGAAAATGAAATCTCCGCAGGCACAGTTCTGGGGACGAACCCACTCGACAAACTCTTCACAGGCGAGCGCAGCTACCTGATTATCGGAAACAGGAACAAGATACGAGAGCATTACACTGTATCGCGGGGGACACAGCCCGAATCGTTCACACGCATTGGTGACGATAACTACATCATGACCTCCGGCCATATCGCACACAACTGCACCATCGGCGACAACACGGTCATAGCCAGTTGCGCACTCATCGCCGGCTACGTGGAGATCGGCAATCAGGCATTCATATCGGGCGGCGTTGTTGTGCACCAGTTTTCGAACATAGGGCGGTTAGCGATGATCGGGGGCAACACTCGCGTCAACAGCGATGCCCCGCCCTACTTCACGTTCTCGGGTTTCAATATCGCTGCGAAAGGTCTCAACCTTGTAGGACTCAGGCGGGCGGGATTTCCAGCTGAGGAAATCGGACGCTTAAAAACGGCGTATAAGCTTCTTTACAAATGCGGTCTGAAGCTCGAAGAAGCTCTTGCTCGAATCGAACTGGAAGCGCCTTCGGAGCATACCCGGCATCTGGTCGAATTCATCCGCGCAAGTAAGCGCGGCATTTGCCGCGAATGAGCCTTTCGCTTACGTGGCGAGCGGCCCGGCACCTTGCGCGGGCGCGCAGTCATAGAAGAGAGGAGTCTTCGCGTAACGCTGCTGATAAGCGTCGCTCAACACCGTCCGAAATTCGTTCACCGCATCTGGTGCGACAAGGTTCACGGTGCAACCGCCGAACCCTCCCCCTGTCATACGCGCGCCATAAACGCCGTCGAGCTTGATCGCCGTATCGACCAGGAAGTCGAGTTCTTCGCAACTGACTTCATAGTCGTATTGAAGGCTGCGATGCGAAGCGATGAAGAGACGACCCATCTCAGTTAAGTCCCCGCCGGTCGATGCCGCTGCGAAATCGACCACTCGTGCATTCTCAGTCACGACGTGACGGGCTCGTTTACGCGGAACCAGCGGGATACTATCCTGAACCTGCTCGAGATACGATGGCGAGACGTCACGTAAAGTTGTAACTGAGCTGCACAGCTTTCGAATGGCTGCGACGGCTTCGCTGCACTCTGCCACCCGAGTACGGTAAGCCGACGATCCCAATTCGTGCTTCACCATGGAATTCACTGCGTAGATTCGAAGATCTGCCGGCAGCCTTACTGTCTCCGATTCGAGATTACGACAATCGATCTTTATGGCTGCGCCCTGATGGCCGAAGACGGACGCATACTGATCCATGATTCCGCACGGCATTCCGACAAATTGGTTTTCAGCCCGTTGGCATAGCTTCGCCAGTTCAACTTTGTCGATCTCGCGCGATGCCAGCAGCGCAATCGCCGTAGCCACTTCGAGTGCCGCCGAAGAGCTGAGGCCCGCGCCAGTCGGGACCCAACTCTTGATCAACAAATCGGAGGGATATATGTCGTATCCAGCGCGCACGAGCTGCTGCGCAACGCCCAGCACATAATCGCCCCAGTCATGCCCCGGCTGAGCTGAGCCGATTTTCGCGACGGGCCACTCCCGCTGGTCTTCGAGATCCGCACTGTACACGCGGAGGTTTCCGTGGGACTCGCCTCGGATCACGGTGTAGCAGGCCAGGCTCAGGGCCGTGGGAAGCACCAGGCCCTGGTTGTAATCAGTGTGCTCACCAATCAGGTTCACTCGGCCTGGAGCGCGATACACCAGCAGCTCGCCTCGGTTGCCGAACCGCGTGTTGAACAGCTCAGTCAGTTCGCGCGGCGTGACAACCAAAGCAAGATTCCTCCGAAAAGAACGAACGTCAGTCCGCTCCAAAGATTGATGTTGGTTTGAGTGAGGGGTGCGCGCGCGTTCGGGCTTATGGCTGCATAGATCAGCAGCAAAACACCTATCGCCGCGAAGAAGAATCCGGTCGGTACTCGCAGATCGTTCATAGCTTGATTACCAGAAGATCAGGTTCAAACCTATCAGGACAATGCCAACCAGAACAGCAAGGACGTTGGGCCGTTGATGCCAGGGCAAGTGTTCCTCGCTGGGCTTTGCGGTGAAGCCGTAAACCAGGTTCTTCAATTCGTACTCTTCCTTAGGCTTAGTCACGAGGCTGACTAAAACGGTTACCAGCAGGCAACTAGTCCACGCGTAGATGGCGATCCAGAAGTTCTGGGCCATAGTCGACGGAAACGTATGCAGCGTAGCGAGCCAGCCACCCTTTGCTTCAGCAACAGTCAAGCCGTGAGTTGCGGCCGCAGCGAGAGTGCCTACAATAAGGCCCGTGAATGCAGCGTGCCCAGTGGTTCGCTTCCAAAACATCCCCAACAGAAATGTGGCAAACAGCGGCGCATTCACGAAACTGAACACCAACTGCAGAAAATCCATGATGTTGTTGAAGTGAGTTGCCAAATAAGCAGTGCCCACCGACAGAAGGACGCCGACGATCGTTGTCGCGCGCCCGACCCAAAGGTAGTGTGCGTCTGGAGCATCTTTACGGATATAGCTCTGGTAAAGATCGTATGTGAAGACCGTGTTGAAGGCGGTCACATTTCCGGCCATGCCGGACATGAACGAAGCCATTAAAGCAGTCAAGCCCACGCCGAGCATGCCCGAGGGATAGAACTGCGCCATTAAAGTGGTAAGCGCCTGATCATAGTCGTAACCACCGCTAGCCTTTGGCGGCAGTTGATAGCCGCTTCCGGAGTGCATCAATGCCAGCGCGGCAATGCCAGGCAAGATGACGACGAAAGGCATGAACATTTTCGGGAACGCAGCAATCAGCGGCGTCCGGCGAGCGCCGGACATACTGTCTGCTGCCATCGCGCGCTGGATCACCAGAAAGTCTGTACACCAGTACCCGAACGAGAGGACGAAACCCAGTCCTGCGAACAGCCCGAAAATCTCCACGCCCATCGGGTTGTGGGTAGGGCTGTCCAGATACCTCCAGGAGTGGGTCATTACCGGCTGCAGCCGTGTATGGATGCCGGTCCAGCCGCCCGCCTTGGCAACAGCCAGAATCGAAAGCGGCGCGAATCCCAATACAATTAGAAAGAACTGAACGACTTCGTTATAAATAGCGCTCGTCAAACCGCCCAAAAATGTGTAGATTAAGACGATCACGGCAGAGAGCAACACAGAGTTAGTGAAGCTCCATCCGAGCACAAGCTGAAACAGGAGACCCAGCGCATACATGCTGATGCCGGAAGAAAACACCGTCATCACTGCGAAGGTCAGCGCGTTGAGAGCGCGCGTTTTCTCGTCGAATCGCAATTTTAAGTATTCCGGCACGCTGCGCGCGCGGCTGCCGTAATAGAACGGCATCATAAACAAGCCCACAAACACCATTGCGGGAACTGCGCCCAGCCAATAAAAATGAGCCGTCATGATGCCGTACTTCGCACCGGAAGCACACATCCCTATAACTTCTTGCGCTCCAAGGTTCGCGGCGATAAACGCTAGGCTAGTTATCCAAACCGGGACGGATCTGCCTGATGTCAAAAAGTCTTCGCTAGTTGATACCCTGCGTTTTACGAGCCAGCCGATGCCCATGACGAAAGCGAAGTACAGGGCGAGAATCAGATAGTCGATAGGAGCGAGTGTCAAGCCGGGACCTCACAAGAACGTTTCAATCTCCACGGACGTCATCTAAGCATAAATCGGAACGTATAATCCTCCACAGTGTGGACACAAAATTATTTGCCCGTCAGTGGCAGCCTTCCCCTATCCGCCATGGTTGCCGCGCTTCCCGTTTTGGCGCTTCTGTTCGCGATCGGCGTGATGAGAGTCGCCGCCTGGAAGGCATCCTTGATCGGCCTCGGAGCCGCTATTCTGGTCGCGCTTCTGTCGTACCGGATGCCCCTCTCGTTGGTTGCGAGCGCAAGCCTGTACGGTGGGGCTTTCGGCGCATTCCCTATCTTCTGGATCATTTACTGGGCTCTCGTGCTGTACCGCATGGCACTTGATACGGGCAAAGTGGAGACTCTTAAAGATTCGATCGGGCATCTGACGAGACACCAAAGCTTACAGGCGCTGCTGATCGCATTCGCTTTCGGAGCATTTCTCGAAGGGGCGGCGGGTTTTGGCACTCCGGTCGCCGTGGCTGCTTCGATTCTTGCCGGTCTCGGCTTCAAACCCTTTTTCGCAGCGGCGATTTGTTTGCTGGCGAATACAGCGCCGGTTGCATTCGGGTCTATCGGCATTCCCCTGGTCACGCTGAATGCCATCACGGGTCTTCCGCTGATGGACCTCAGCGCGAATGTCGGGCGAATTGTTGCGCCGGTATCGCTTTTCATCCCTGCATACCTCGTGCTCGTCATGGGTGGGCTGGCAGAACTGCGACGGGTTTGGCCGGCCGCCCTCCTTTGCGGCCTCAGCTTCGCCATCGTACAGTTTTCGGTGTCGAACTTCATCGGCCCATACCTTACGGATATTCTGGCCTCGCTCTGCTCCATAGCAACGATGGTTTTTCTGTTGCGAGTGTGGCGTCCCGCTGGCTCCTTAGCCGATGAAAGTCAAATCCGGCTTCGGCACTCGGCACGTGACATAGCATGGGCGTGGTCCCCCTACCTTCTGTTGGTCGTTTTCGTTCTTCTATGGAGCTCGAGAGACTTCAAGACCGTTCTAAACCAGGTGACGTTCAGCTTTGGATGGCCCGGCTTGCACAACCTGGTCGTCCAGATGCCGCCGGTAGTGAACAGCCCCAAGCCCTATGCCGCCCTATACAGAGTGGACTGGTTGGCTGCTTCCGGCACCTCATGCGCGCTTGCCACTTTTGGGGCTGCTGCTTTGTTACGGGTACACCCGCGACGTTTTCTGAGCATCTGCCTTCAAACCGCCCGGCAGCTCACGTTCGCCTTCATTAGCTTCATCGCCGTTCTGGCGCTCGCCTTCCTGATGAACTACAGCGGAGCGACCGCGACGCTTGGTCTCGCATTTGCCAGTACGGGAAAGACATTCCCCTTTTTCAGCGCGCTGCTCGGCTGGCTGGGTGTGTTTCTGACCGGAAGCGATACATCGGCAAATGCACTGTTCGGAAATCTCCAGCACATCACGGCCACTCGGCTCGGGCTGAAACCGGCTCTGATGGCAGCGGCCAACTCCTCGGGCGGCGTAATGGGCAAGATGATCAGTCTACAGAGCATCGCTGTCGCTTCAGCGGCAACCGCCATGGCTCCTGCGGATGAGCCGAAGCTCTTCCGTTTCACGCTGCGACATAGCATGTTTCTCGCGTTTGTGATTGGGGTCGTCACTCTGATCTATGCATATGTGCTTCCAGAGTGGGCGCGATAGCCTGATCATTTGGAACTCTCGACACCACTGCAGTTTGTGAAAGGGATTGGGCCCGCGCGAGCAGAGATGCTCAACCACCGCGGCTTACTCACGGTTTTGGATCTGCTCTATTATCTGCCCTTCCGGTATGAGGACCGGAGCAATGTCAAGCACGTTCGCGAGGTGGTGCCAGGCGAGAAGGTCACAGTTCTAGCAAGAGTGGAAAGTTCAAAAATGTCAGGCTTCCACCATCGCGCCCTGGGGATGTTTGAAGCGAGTTTGAGCGATGGAAGCGGACTGCTGGCCGCGCGCTGGTTTAACGGTAAACATCTTGCTGATTTGCTCACGCCCGGAATCAGAGTCGCGTTGTACGGAAAGATCGAATACGACCGGCAGCGCATGTCACCAGTAATGGTTCAGCCCGAACTTGAGGTTCTTGCTGAAAACGAGGAAGACGAGAACCTGCATACGGGCAAGATCGTGCCCATCTACGAAGCGGTAGGAAAGATCTCGACGCGCGTATTTCGGGTCCTGCTTCACCGCATTCTTGAGGACGTGCAACTTCCGGACGATGCGCTCCCGGACTCAGTCCGCAAGCGTCTGGCATTGCCCCCTCTCGGTAGTGCTTTACGCGACGTTCACGCTCCACCTCCCGAAACCGATGTTCGGCTGCTAAACGATTTCCGCTCGCCTGCGCAGTTCCGATTGATTTTCGACGAATTCTTTTGGCTGGAGTGCGGCCTTGCACTTAAAAAGAGCAAGGCGCGCAAAGTTGAGGGAATAGCCTTCACCGTGACCGACAGAGTGCGTGAGCAGATTAAACGCATGCTGCCTTTTAAGCCCACCGGCGCGCAAAGACGAGTTATCCAAGAGATCGCGGACGATATGAAGCAGCCGCATCCGATGAATCGCCTGCTGCAGGGAGATGTGGGCAGCGGGAAGACCATCGTTGCCGCCCAGGCTGCCGTGATTGCAATCGAAAATGGCTACCAGGTGGCGGTGCTGGCCCCAACGGAGATACTGGCAGCTCAACATTTCCTTTACTTCCAACGCCTGATGGAAAAGCTCGGGTATGTCGCAGTCCTGCTGAAGGGTTCCAACACGGCACGCGAGAAGACCCAACTGAAGAAGCTGATTGCGTCCGGCTACGCTCACCTGGCTGTGGGCACGCATGCCCTGATTCAGGAAGATGTCGAGTTTCACAAATTGGGCATCGCCATCGTAGATGAACAACACCGGTTCGGCGTGGTCCAGCGCTTCAAGCTCTTTGAGAAAGGCGTCAAGCCAGATGTATTGGTCATGACGGCTACGCCCATTCCACGTACGCTTGCACTCACGATCTACGGCGACCTGGACGTTTCCGTGATTGATGAGCTTCCCCCCGGTAGGCAGCCGGTGATGACGAAGCAGGTTCCTGAAACTGCGATCGAGAAAGTTTGGAGCTTCGTTGGCAAAGAGATCGAGCAGGGGCGGCAGGCGTACGTAGTGTACCCGGTGATTGAAGAATCGGAAACGAACGCCGTCAAAGCCGCCCAGAAAATGCACGAACACCTCTCGAAGGTAGTGTTCCCCCACGCTGCC